>VOFH01001088.1_pt1 | contig 126000 bp, 129 predicted proteins | sample 5384091 | NCBI WGS metagenome assembly VOFH01 (sample SAMN12384727, study PRJNA508395) | human gut metagenome | isolation source: healthy gut G | host: Homo sapiens
AAAAGATACCAACTTCTCTACGACGAGCATTTAACCATAAAATTAACAGAAGGGTTAGCAATAAACTTGTAAAAATGAGACTTCCAATAAACATACGGTTTGCCACACGATACATCCCAAGAATAGATTTCTGTAAAGCAGGGTAATTTGACGAGCTCTTAACAAGATCGTAGAGGGACCAGTTAATATTCAACTTTTTAATCTTTGCTATCAAGGAATCAAGATTTTGATCGCCTTTAGCAAAGAAAGTGGCATCCTCATAAGTGGCAGTTTCTACAGTATTACCATAGAGTTTTGCTACTGTATCTAGATCAGTGATGAGGGTGTTTTCATACAACTCCTGAGCATAGGTAACGGCTGCTTTATTTTGACCAGAAAATAAACCTTTGATAGTCACTTCTACTGTTTCATCAGCCCTTTTTTCGTTATCAGCGTCATAGAGATTAGATTTAAGCTTTACTTTATCTCCTACATTAAGACCATTCTTTTTAGCTAAATCTTCGTGCATCAAGATTTGATTATGATCCTTATCGGTTAGATGTTCTCCTTCAACTAGTTTATAAGCACCTGAAACAAATTTGTCTTCTTTTGATGAGTCATTGACTCCTGTCAACATCAAGGTAGACTTAAAATTTTTAGCACGTTCTGGAGACTGATTTTGTAGCGTTTGCTCTGTTTCGATAATCTCATAATCTAGTAAATCACCAATACCATTTATCCGTTTTATAGTCGAAACAATCCCTTTAGTCTCACTAATCTTTTTAATATCTTCTCCTTAAGATTTCCAGCCCCACGAGGAGTTCCAGGATTCGTGTTACGATTAATCTGCATTGAAAAACTATTGATAATTGACCCTAGACTCTTGGACGCAGCTTCTTGGGTTGCACTTCGCATAGCAAGTCCTAACAAACTAAGAGTACTCATCAAAAGAATAATAATTAACAGTAATAGTGACTTTGACCATTTTCGTGTAATATATGCAAAAAGCGTTTCGAAACATAAGAGTCCTTTCTTTATTTTTTCTTTTCTATGAGTTGTTTCTTCTTCAACTCTAAAACCACATCAGATGCCTGAGCAACTTCCTTACTGTGCGTAACAACTATGACACATTTTTGGCGATCTAAGGCCATTCTTTTAAGGATAGCAATAATATCCTTGGCAGTTTCGTCGTCTAGATTTCCTGTCGGTTCATCTGCTAAGATAATCGGAGCCTCTGAAACCAATGCCCGTGCAATAGCTACGCGTTGTTGTTGCCCACCTGAAAGTTGCAGGACATTTCGATTAATTTGTTTTTCATCTAATCCCAATTCAGAAAGTATCTTCTTATCAGCATTTTTATTAACAAGTCGTACATTTTCTAAAGGTGTAAGATAATCAATGAGATTGTAATTTTGAAAAACAAGCGCAACATGGTGTCTACGATGATAACTAGAGCTTCTTTTTTCTTGATATTTTCTCCATTAAACAAGACCTGCCCCTTCTTGGGATAATCAAGACCTGCCAAAAGGGAAAGTAAGGTCGATTTTCCCGCTCCAGATTGCCCAATAATACTATAAAATTTACCTTTCTCGAAACGATAATTCACCTTCGAGAGGATAGCTTCACTTTTATTTTGATAACTATACGTAACATCTTTGAGTTCTAACATAGTGTTCCTTTCTCCTTAACTCATATTAGATAAGATTTCTTTTGGAGTTTTGCGCCAAATGAGACCTGTTGTCACACCGAGCGATAATATTACCAAGACTAGAAGACTTAGATAAGATAGCCCTAAAGGTAGTCCCTGAGGAATTTGATCTAATAACTGCAGAGCCTGCTGCTGTCCTTGCTGTCCTATAAATTCTTGCAAAAACAGTCGACTTAGTAGTCGTCCAATAGCAAGGGCTGGTAGCAAAGACATAAGGGACACCAACAATATCTCCATAAGAAATTGAGCAAAAATGCGTCCCTTGCTCTTCCCAATTGCTAAAAGAATACCTATCTCATGATTTCGCTCACGCGTCCATAATGCCATTAAAAATGAGAGGATCCCTGCTCCTGTAACAATTAAACTAATCAACATCGTTCTGACGATTCCTTGTAGCGCTTGAGACGATTCCTTCAAGGAGTCAAAAGCTTTTCGGTCCTCGTCCAAACGTAGACGATACCAATCGATATCTAATTGTTTCCACTTGTTTAATGACTTGATTGATTCTATCTGGATTCTTAATACCAAAGGATAATTTTGTCACTAACTTATCAGTCAAATCAAGCAGTTGGCTAGCATCGTCATAATGGAGGAAGACTTGATTTTCACTTAAATCTGAGGACATTCCAGTAAATGTCTCCTCCTTCTTGCCAGAAAAATACCAACGATATCAAAGCCCATTTCCCTAGCTCCACTTTCAGTCATCTGGAAATTGGACAAGGTCAGCTTATCTCCGACGCTTAGCTTATTTTTCCTAGCAAGCGATTCATGAATCATAATTTGACCTTTAGCAGATATGTGCTTCCCTTTAAGGAGTTGAAAAGCACCACTCCTAAAATCAACACTTTGGCCTGTTTCCTTAGTAAAAGTGGCTCCCAAGGCTTGATTATCCTTATTATCAAGATCATCACGTTCCACCGTTTGTTTTCCTGTAACGACCTCCTTATCGATAAGTCGCACTGGGCTTATATATTCAGGTATCGTTGTCATCACATCAGGTAGATGACTAATCTTTTCCCCCTCTTTCCAGGAAAATGCACTGCCTCTTTCTTTTTACTTACCAGAGCAAAACTTGCCCCACTTGACTTCCTGATTTGTGCTTTCATTCCTCCACCAACTTGCATAAGAGAGAAACAAAAATACAAGCAAGATAATATCAAAAACAAAATGAGAAAAAGGATAATATTCCGTTTTTTTGCGAAAAATATAAGCAACTGCCTGTTGTAAGAGAACCATCTTCCACCTCCATTTAAGACATTAGCCCTCAGCTACACCAAAGATAGGTGAGGACGCTTTCATTTTCTTATCCTAATTATAGACGACAAATGTGAAACCTTTATGAAATTAAATATTCTAATCATGATTGACTTTAAACTCTTTTTCTCCAACAAATCGACTTTCGCTAATAGCATTTACCTCAGGCATTTGATATAATTTTCCTCAGAGGTATTTTTATTTATGAAGAAACAAGCTTTTAGTTCTGAACAGTATTTGAATCTGCAACGCGACCATATTTTGGAGCGTATTAACCAGTTTGACGGGAAACTCTACTTGGAGTTTGGTGGTAAAATGTTGGAGGATTTCCACGCTGCTCGTGTCCTTCCTGGTTATGAACCTGACAATAAAATCAAGCTCCTTCAAGAGCTTAAAGAGCAAGTCGAAGTAGTTATCGCCATCAATGCTAGCAATATCGAGCATTCTAAGGCTCGTGGTGACCTTGGCATTTCCTACGACCAAGAGGTCCTTCGTCTGATTGATAAATTCAACTGTCTCAATATCTATGTGGGTTCTGTTTTTATTACGCAGTATTCAGGTCAACCTGCGGCTGATGCCTTCCGTAACCAACTGGAAAAAATGGCATCACGTCTTACATCCACTACCCTATCAAGGGCTATCCAACGGATATGAACCATATTATCTCTCCCGAAGGTATGGGGAAAAATGACTATATCAAGACTAGCCGTAACCTTATCGTCGTTACTGCTCCTGGTCCTGGTTCTGGTCAATTGGCGACATGTATGTCTAACATGTACCACGACCTAATCACTGGCATGAAATCAGGTTATGCAAAATTTGAAACTTTCCCAGTTTGGAATTTGCCACTTCATCACCCAGTCAAACTTGGCCTATGAAGCTGCCACTGCCGACCTTGATGATGTCAATATGATTGACCCATTCCACTTGGAAACTTATGGCAAAACTACGGTAAACTACAACCGTGACATCGAGATTTTCCCAGTCCTTAAACGTATGCTTGAACGCATTCTTGGTGAATCACCTTACGCTTCACCTACAGATATGGGTGTTAACATGGTTGGTTTTGCCATTACAGATGATGATGCTGCCAAAGAAGCTTCTAAACAAGAAATCATCCGTCGCTACTATCAAACCGTCCTTGATTTCAAAAATGAACGTGTTCCTGATACTGCTGTCAAGAAGATTGAGTTGCTCATGAATGATCTTGGTATCACTCCTGAAGATCGCCAAGTGGTCGTTGCAGCACGTACTAAGGCTGAAGAAACAGGTAGTTCTGCTCTTGCCCTCGAATTGCCAAATGGCCAAATCGTCACTGGTAAGAATTCAGAACTCTTTGGTCCAACTGCAGCTGCTTTGATTAATGCTATCAAGACTTCTGCAGGTATTGATAAGGAAACTAAACTTATCGAGCCTGAAGTGGTTAAACCTATACAAGGTCTGAAAATTGACCATCTGGGTAGTCGTAATCCTCGTCTCCACTCCAACGAAATCCTCATCGCCTTTGGCCATTACAGCTGCCAACAATACGGATGCGGCACGTGCCATGGAGGAACTTGGTAACCTCAAAGGTTCTGAAGCTCACTCAACAATCATTCTTACCGATGAAGACAAAAATGTTCTTCGTAAGCTTGGTATCAATGTGACCTTCGATCCTTACTATCAATACGACAAATTGTACCGTAAGTAATTCATGATTTAAAACAAGAAAGGCCTCAGTTTTACCAACTGGGGTCTTTTCGAAATCACTTTAGCTGGAGAAAAAAAGGGAAACTCTATCGAGTTCCCTTTTTGATAACCCACTCTTTCGTCTCGACCCGTTCCCAATGAAAAGGGAGTGGCCTAGCATTATTATGAAAAAGTGAGTTAAAGGTATCAAACAGAGGGCTAAGCCACTCCCGATTCTAATCAGCCTACGATTTCTAACTTGAGAAAAGGTAAGCTAAAAAGCAAAATTATAGTAGATAGGACAGCAACAAGTGGGAGGTAACGACCTCCAACAAGATAAAGTAACAATGGCGCTATCGCTATGAAACGATTTAGAAAATTGCTAGTAACACGAACGGTTTGTCCGTCCTCGACAGTAATGGTGTTAGACTTGTAACCCAATTTTCCGACACTCAAACGAGCTTTTGACGATGGTAGGGAAACGCTCACGTCTTCCACTCCAGAAACTGTCCCCACAAGACTACTGTCTACGCGAATAGGACTCTTTCTAGCTACCTTGCTCGCTTCAATTGTAATACTAGCCACTAGTCATCTCCTTTTCCTATCTTTTCATTTATAGTATACACCTTTTGAAACGCTTACACAAGGGAAATGACTGTTAAATCAAGATTTCTTGAAAATGTTTTATGTTTTCAAAAGTTCTTAAACCGCTTTGAGGGACTTTGGAAATATTGGTTTTTAAATAGTAAAAAGGGCTCAGTCCCATCTAATACAGAACTGAACCCTTTCCTATAACAATTTGTCTATCCTGTTGGGATAAGTGCCTGAGGGGGATAATATTCCTATACGGGAATGGTGGCACTTTCCCTACAAAAGACCAAATTTACTTAGGCTAATCCATGAACATAAGCATCTACAGCAACGATGGCTTGCGCAATATCAGAGGCTTTCACTTCAAATGGCATTTGATGGATAGTTTCTCCTTCAATAGTCGCTTGTTGACCAACCTTGAGAAGATCTTCGTAGCTTGCATTTTCAAGATGCATTTCTTTAAGAGTAGTTGGCATGCCAATTTGTTGATAGAAGCGAATGTATTTATCCAAAACTTCTTTTGGACGATTTTCTAAGAACAATTGCACAAGAGTTCCGTAGGCTACTTTTTCACCATGAGTCAAATGGTGAATATCGCCAGTGAGAGCTGTGAAACCATTATGGATGGCATGAGCAGCAGCCAAACCACCACTTTCAAATCCAATACCACTAAGAAGGGTATTAGCTTCAATAATATTTTCTAGGGCAGGCGTTACCACTTTAGCTTCACAAGCGGCCATGGCTTGTAGACCATCTGCAAAAAGAATCTCTTCACAGCGTTCAGCAATGGCAACCCCTGCTAGAGTTTGGTGTTTACCTAGCATAGTTTTTCCGTTGGCTTGCATAACTGCCCGAGCTTCTACCCAAGTTGCTAAGCCATCTGCAATACCAGATGCTAACAAACGTTTTGGTGTTTGAGAGATCACTTTACTATCCACCAAAACCAACTCTGGGTTCTTAGAATAGAAGATATAGCGCTCAAAGGCACCCTCGTCAGTATAGATAACAGACAAAGCTGAAACTGGAGCATCTGTAGATGCGATAGTTGGGGCAATAACAACTGACGATTGTAGAAGGTCTGCAATAGCTTTTTAGCACTATCGATAGTCTTACCACCACCGAGTCCAATAACTAAATCACAGTCTTCTTCTTTGGCTAGGCTGACCACACGATTAATTTCATTATCCGATGCTTCTCCATTAAAGAAGACTGGTACAACTGTGAGTCCATTTTGACCAAGGTATTCTTCAAAACGCTTCCCTACGATATCATAGACCACTGAATCACATAGCAAAACAGGGTGATTCCCTAATTCTGAAATAGATTGCGCATTTTCAAATAAGGCATTTTCACCTTGAATGTAACGTGACGGACTTGCAAAATTTCTCATGTCTTTCTCCTTTGACATAAATGTATTTATATAGAATCGGTTAAATGGACCTATTCCTATCTTATGCAGGGCTAAATCCTTTTAAGAGACTGTCTATCTTTTGTAGTCAGTACATTATACTGGTCTTGTTTATCATCTAATCGCTACTCTTCTTCTGGGTAGACCAAGCCCCAATCTTTGCGGAGTTGAGTCATAAGTTCCATGACATCTCGGCTGTAATTGAGGTAGGTATGATCATCCTCGCCTGCAACAGCTGCTTCCATGTCTAGGACCTCATACTGGAGGGCTTTGGCGGTTTCTCCGGCCTCGATGACTTCTTGTGAGCCATCTTCCGTATAGGTGATGACTGCCTTTTGCCCACGTGGGTACTCGTAAAGTTCGATATAGCCCTTGTCATAAGAGATAGTGCCACGTTTAGGTTGTTTGGCATGAAGACTCAATGTCACCGTTGCCATTTCCCCTTCTGCATTGGTAAGGAGAATACCCGCTTGCTCATCAACGCCAGTCGGAGCTAATTTGACCTGTGAAACCATCTCTGTCGGTTGTGAGGTCATAAACCAACGCACGAAGGATAGGGCATAGACACCGATATCAAGTAGGGCACCACCAGCTAGATTACGATTGAAAAAAGCGGTTGGTCATGTCATATTCTTTGTAAGAACCAAAGTTCATCTGGATGACCTTGAGAGGCCCTAGCTTACCACTTTCCACGATTTCAGATAGTTTTCGATAGATAGGCATATGGAAAATAGTCATGGCTTCTGCCAGTTTGACATGATTTTCTTCGGCGAGCTGGATAGCTTCTGCCAATTCCTCACTATTTAAGGTAATAGATTTTTCACAGAGGACGTGTTTACCTGCTGCGAGTGCCTTGCGAAGAAAATTGATATGCGTATTGTGAGGCGTTGATGTAGATAATATCCACTTCAGGATCTTTTAAACACTTCATCAATCTCTTGATAAACCTTTTCAACACCATATGTCTCAGCAAAGGCCACTCCCTTTATCATAGGTACGATTTGCAACGGAATAGAGTTTACCACCTAGAGCCTCTAAAGCCTGTGCCAACTCATTGGCAATAACACCCGTCCCAAGAGTAGCCCATTTATACTTAATTTGATTTGTCATAGTTTTCCTTTATTCTATTTTTGAATGGTTAATTCATTTATCTGTGATAAGATTTCAACTTCACTCGCTCCTGCCTGAAGCAAGGCTGATGCCGCATAGGCCCCCTCAATGAGAGGTACCTGCTGAATAAGGATTTCCTTGTCTGAAAATTCTTCAAGCATTTCCAAATTCATGCGAGCACTGCCCAGATCATAAAAGGCCAAGAGACGGTTAGCAGGCTGACTATCCACAGCCACTTGCACATGGTCGAAACTTGAACCCAAACCTCCATCTTCCAGACCACCTGTAGCTGTCAAAGGGATATCTGGAGCGACCTCACGAATCAGACTCACCAAACCTTTAGCAATATCAGCGGAGTGGGATACAATCACAATTCCAAGTTCTGGCATATCCTAGCCCTCCGCTTCTAGCAAGGCTTTGAAGAGTAGACCAGACGAATAAGAGCCTGGATCAATGTGACCAATTGAACGCTCACCTACATAAGAGGCACGCCCTTGGTAGCAACAACTTCCTTGGTTGAAAGAACAGCTTGATCAATAAGGTCATTGGTTAATTGACCTTGTTTGACAGCTTCAACAACTGGGTGCCAAACATCCACCATGGTTTTTTCACCAACTTGTGCATGCCCTCGTTTTTTAATCATCTCGAGACCTGCCTCAAGCACACCTGCCAAATCCTGACCAGCTTGTTCAGCCTTCATCATGCCCATAAAGGCAGACCCATAAAGCGGACCTGAGGCACCACCAACCTTACTAATCAAGGCCATTGACGCCGCCTTAAAAACTTCTGCTGCACTTTTGGTTCAGTAGTGTTAATAGCCTCAATAGCTGCCGCCATACCACGCGCCAAGTTAGCACCATGATCACCATCTCCAATAGGACCATCTAATTCAGACAAGTGGTCTTTTTTCTGCTTCAACTTTTTGGTCAAAGTCTTGCATCCATTTTACTGCAACTGTTTTATCCATAATATACCTAATTTCTAGTTCTCACGTCAGACTACCAAGCAATAGTCTTAACTGGACTCTCCAAAGCCTTAAGCCAAGCCTCATCTTCAATCTTCATGAGCGTCAATGAGAGACCTGACATATCAATAGATGTCATGTAATTACCTAATTTTTTATATGCCACATCTAGTCCGGCATCTCCAAGAATGCTTGCTACATCATTAGCAAAGACATACTGCTCCATGAGAGGTGTAGCACCCATACCATTGATGAGAAGGGCATAGCGTTCGCCTGACTTAGCCCCAGAGGCTTCAAGGAGCTTTCCAGTTAATTCTTCAGCTAAGTGTCGAGAAGGTTGCATAGACTCCTTGCGATAGCCTGGTTCACCATGGATACCAATACCATACTCTATTTCATCCTCTGCTAGGACAAAACCAGGTTTGCCAACCTCAGGAACTGTCGCACCGCTAAGGGCCAAACCAATAGTGTGGATATTAGGAACAATCTTGTCAGCCAAGTCTTTGATTTCAGCCAGAGACTTACCTTCGCGAGCCGCATGACCTAGGATTTTATGTACGAAAATAGTACCTGCAACCCCACGACGGCCTTGGGTATAGAGGCTATTTTCAACAGCGATATCGTCGTCCACAACGACACTAGCAACCTCGATACCTTCCATCTCAGCCAATTCTTGAGCCATCTCAAAATTCATGATGTCTCCTGAATAATTTTTAACAACCATGAAGACACCGGCTCCCTGGTCCGCTTCCTTAATAGCTTCCAAAATTTGATCAGGCGTTGTCGACGTGAATACTGCACCTGCGATGGCTGCTGAAAGCATACCATCACCTACAAAACCAGCGTGAGCTGGCTCATGACCACTTCCGCCACCAGAAATGAGACCAACTTGACCAGCAGCCTGCTCATTTTCTTACAATGATATCAAAGCCGTCAACACGATGCACCAAATCATTGTGAACATAAGCCAAGCCATCTAGCATCTCTGTCACTACATTTTCAGGTTTATTGATAATTTTTTTCATGGGATTGTCTCCTTTTCAAAGGGATATACTATTTGCACTTCAATTTACTTCCATCTCAAATCAAACCTTCCTTATAAATACAGGTTTTCAGTCAATTTAAATAGAGGGAAAGCAAGGTTATGAAAACGCATACATTTTATGATTCAATTGTAGCATTTGCCTCAATCAATGGCAAGTTAAAAGGGAAGGCCGTCATTTTCCCAAAATATATTATTAAGTAGAAGAAAAAATCTCATAAAAGACGCATTTTAGTCGCCAAAGCTATTGAAAAACCACCATTCAAGCCTTATAATGGAATGACGAATTAAGCGATAAGGAGGTTCAAATGACCATCGATTTCCAAAGAGAGACAGAAACAGAAACTAAAAACGAAATGGATGCCGTTCTTCAGGCTGGCCGTGTCCTTATGGAGAGCGGTGCCGAGATTTACCGTATCGAGGACACCATGGGACACATGGCCAAGTCTCTTGGCATCAGAGACTTTTCCACTTACGTGGTCAATCGAGGGGTCATGATTTCCGGACTCAACCGATCTGGTCTTAAGGAGTCTCGTGTCCTAGCCACCTCAGTCCTGTCTATCCATCTAGGTAAACTAGAGGAAGTAAACCGCCTGTCTCGAGAACTGGCAGAACAGCCAAATCAGCCTGTATCTAGCATTTTCCAAAAGCTGAAAACCATTGAGCAGAAGACTTTCTATCGTCCTTTAGAGGATATTATAGCCTGTGTCATTGGTGCAGGGAGCTTCTCGCTAGCCCTTGGAAGTAGCTGGATTGATGGAACTGCTGCGGCTATATCGGGAGTTTTTGTAGGGATTGGCATGCAACTCTTTTCCCGTTTTATTCATACCAGTTTCTTGCAGATTATCCTCTCTAGTGCCATTGCCGCTTTATCAGCTAATATTCTCTATTATTTGGGTATCGGGCAACATCGCAGCGTGATTATTCTGGGAACCTTGATGATTTTGATTCCTGGGGCCTACTTTGTTAATGCCATTCGTGAATTCACCCAGAACAACTACTACAGTGGACTGGCCCTAATGCTGTCAGGGGTCTCCACTTGTCTGTCTATCTCTGTCGGTGTCCTTGCCATGATTTCACTTCTCCCCTTTGCGGAACAATTATCAGGCATGTTCTCAACACCATCTACCTCATGGCAGGAGGTCTTGATTCAGACCTTCATGGCCGGGCTGGGGACAGCAGCCTTCTCTGTGCTTTACCGAGTACCCAAGAAATACTTCTTAGACCTCGGAACCCTAGGTGCAGGCTCATGGCTCCTCTACCTCTTGATTTGGAATAATACCCATCACGAAGTTCTCGCCATCCTCTTTCCTGCCTTACTAGTCACTTTTACCTCACGCTTTCTTGGCCAACTACCGTAGATGTCCAGCTACAGTCTTCCTAGCCTCAAGCATGTTCCCACTCATTCCAGGGATGAGCTTCTACCGTGCTGTCTACTTTCTCTTGATTGGAAATGCAGACCTAGGCCTCAGCTTCCTACGAGCTTGTTTCCTGGCCTCCTTTACCATCGCCATCGCCGTCAGTTTGACACAACAAATCCCTAGCCGCTATTTTGTACTAGGGAAGAAGAAATAGATTGTTAAAAGCCATTGGTTTTATATGCCAGTGGCTTTTTTTGGTGGCGTTCTAAAATCAGTGAATAGCATATTATGAATATCAAAATACCCTACTCAAGGATCTATCCGCTGCTAACTTAAAGCAAATACATCATTAACTCTCTTTAATGAAAGTTTATCATTCATATACTATCAGTTTTGTTTAGAGTAGAGTTGGAAAGAGTTTATACAAAAAATAAAAAACGCTTACACAATTCTTTGATTTTATTAAAATGTGATGATAAACTTGATATGTATGCAATAGAACTATAATACTAACTTAATTTTACTCATGAGTTAACCATATCCTTGCTAACATTGTTCAGTTTAATGAAAGGAGCATTATCATGGAAAAGAAAGTATACTTTAAACTTCACAAAGTAAAAAGCAATGGGTAACCATTGCAGTAACTGGTCTAGCTCTAGGACTTAGTTTTGCAAGCTTGGGCTATGTGTCCGCAGCTGAACAGACTCACCCCACCTCAGAACCAACTGTTGAAAACAGCATCCAAGAAAACGCAATTGATGTCGTAAGCTCGTCAACTAATGAAGTTATTACTAAACCAGAAGAAAACAAATCTTTCGACGCCCCCAATACAAGAGAAAACATCACTGAAACTACTTCTACTGAATCTGACCAAAGTACCACTGAAGCAACTGTTCCAGAAACAAGTACTTTGAAATTAACTCTCAACAAGCTCTTCGTTCGGAAGTCTCTACTGTTACTAGCAGTGAAGTCGTAAGCTCTGAAACATCACATTCTGAAACAAATACAGCCCATGAAGTAGAAGAAAGTCCCGTAATATCCGGTGGTCATTACACTAGCGATGATCAGGGCAACTGGTACTATATTAAGGATGGGAAAGCACTTACTGGTATGCAAAATATTGATAATGTGAATGTCTACTTCGATGCCGATGGTAAGCAAGTCAAAGGAGACACCCGTCATGTTAATGGAGCAACATATCACTTTGAGAAAGATAGTGGACGACTTACCCGTAATGCTTTTGCATCTGATAAGAATGGAAATTGGTACTATTTAGGCCACGATGGGAAAGCACTTACTGGTAGCCAAGTTATTGACAATATTCCACTCTACTTTTACCCTAATGGTGTTCAAGCTAAAGATGCCTTTGTCATCCTAGATGGAAATTCCTATTATTTTCAAAAAGATACTGGCCAATTGGTTCGTGACCGTTTTTGGTCGGATGACGACGGCAACTGGTACTATAGTGATAAAGAAGGGAAACTTCTAACAGGCGAACAGACTATAGATGGCTTCGACATGTATTTCTACCCAGACGGTGTTCAGGCCAAGGGTGAAATCGTTACAATAGGTATCGAACCCTATTACTTTGATAAGGATAGTGGTCATAAGGTTATAAATACCGACATCACTATTAATGGAAAAACTTACCACGCAGAAGCTAATGGACTTTTGATTGAAACTGAGCAGAAACTTCCACAACTTCCACTTGTTTCTGGTGGCCATTTCCAAGAGGATTCCTCAGGGAACTGGTATTATTACACCGCAACAGGAGAGAAACTAAGAGGATGGCAAAATGTAGATGGAGTAACTCTTTACTTTGATGAAGAAGGTCGTCAAGCGAAAGATGGCGAAAGAATCATAGACGGCTTCCATTACTATTTTAGTCACTATTCAGGTGCTGTAAAACCAACTATTGGCATACTTGGTCTATTGAAATCAGAAGATGGGAACCATTTGCAAAAACGTATAACATCTATTATGGTTCTGATGGTCGACGTTACTATGGATGGCATCGAGTTGGCGATCAACTTTATTATTTTGATCATACTGGTCGAGTTGAAAATGCTCTTACTACCTTCAAAGGACAAAAATACCTCTTTGACAATCATGGAAAATTGGTAAAAGATGCCTTTTATATTCAGTCATTACGTGTCTTTGCTGGAACTTTAAATACTAGTTATCGCTCCAATAAATTTGGTCAAGTACTAACCGGAGAACATCATATTAATGGTGATGACTACTATTTTTCAAATTCTGGTTCAGCAGTCACTGCTATTGTCACAAAAGGTGGTAAGGATTATTATTATTTTGAAGGTAAACTTCTGAAAAACTATCTCGGACCTTTACTCGTACGTCAGTATATGGATGATTATACTTACTACCATGGCATCGTAGGTACAGATAAGGATGGGAGGGTACTTACTGGTGTTAGCACTGCAAATAATGGTAAACTCTATTATTTTGAAAATAAAGGAGATATTTACCATGAAAGATATATCCCCAAATGGTTACAGTTACAACACCTACATGGAAAACGATTGATGGTAAGCTATACCACTTAGAACCTAGCATAAACAGAACTTACAAATCTGGAAGAAGCCGAACCTATACCGTCAGAGAAGAAGTAGACATTATTAACCACGGAGTACGAACAAAGACCGATAAGATTAAACGTATTATTGATGATGATTTTGGTAATCTATACTATCTTGATGAAAACAATGATTTTTACATCGGACATCTACTTCCAGAAAACACAGATTTAACCAAGATTGAAGAAACTGTAATTCAAAGTGACAATAAATTCTATGCTTTCAATAGAACAAGTTCGCTTTCCGAAACTTCCCTCTTACAGTTTCCAAGACCTTAGTTTACAATAAAAAAGCCTACCTCATTGATGATAAAGGAGTAGCGACCGAAACTAAACTAACAAATCGTTGCGAACACGATGATGCATGGAATTGGTACTACTTTGATAACGAGGGAAAAGCTGTCACCGGACTCCATTCAATAGATAATGTCACTCTATACTTTGATAAAGAGGGCAAACAAGCTAAGGGACGACTTGTCGAAATTGACGGTCAAACACATTATTTCGATAGAGACAGCGGAGCTATGTGGACTAACCGAACACTTGAACTTAATGGTATTCGTTATGTCATTGACCAAAATGGTTATGTAACGATGAACAAACCTGGACAATTTATTCAAGATAAAGATGGTGATTGGGCTTATATTAAAGAAAACGGACAGTTAGCCACAGGACTTCAAATTATTAATCATCAAAAATACTACTTTGATCCAACTGGAAAACAAGCCAAAGGAAAACGACTTCTGCTTGATGGAAAGTACTATTTCTTCGATAACGATACTGGTGCTATGTTCGTAAATAAATTCCATGAAACAGGCGATTACTTTTCTAAAAAATATACTTATTTTGGCGAGGATGGAAGCCAGATATTTGGTTGGGCAACTATTGACGGTAAACGTGTTTATTTTAAAGAAGATGGCTACCAAGTTCGAAATGATACATACAAGATAGGTGGTTTCGATTATTTCTTCAAAAAGACGGTAGTATGCTTGCTAATGATATTGACGGCAACTACAAATACTATTATGCTGATAAGGACGGTCATCTACAGTTCGGGTGGGTTAATCACAATAATGAAACCTACTATATTAGCCCACCATGGGGAGCTGAAAACCGAACATATCTAAAAAACTATCAATGAAAAGACCTATCTTTTTGGCCCTAAAGGACGACTTCTAAGGAATACAGCTACAGACACCTCGATCTCTTGGGATGATTTCTGTGTCTCTGATGAAAATGGAGTTGTAAAAACAGGTGTCATTCGGTTAGAAGATAATAGGCTTTATTATTTCAACCCTAAAATTTATATGACTACTCCTTTTAGTGGCGAATGGGCAGAGTTTGATGGTAAACTCTATCATTTTGAAATGCCGATATCAGTTAGTCCATACTCAAAAAGGTTCTCCAATTACCACTAACACTACGCTTGAAAAGATGGAAAAACCTATATTATTGACGAAAATGGCGTAGCTACAGAGAAAAAGGATTAATATCAAACTAACAACTGTAAGCATTTAAAAATACCTCATTTTTGCCAAAATGTATTCAAAAACACCAGAAATCATTTTTTCTGGTGTTTCTTTTTGTCTAAAACCTAGTAAGGCTACCGGCAAAATCTCTATCATCAATCTACTTCAAATTAAAATATTCCTTAACATCTTTAGCATAGCCATACTGCTGATTTAAACGCTCGATTAAGTCTTTGTTATGGCCTGGATAATTGTCATTTCTTCGTAATTCTTGATAAAGCTCGATATAAGGCAACTGTTTGTCTTTGGCTAACTGCAACTCTGCTTCATAATCATAGGCAATCTTTCGAAATTGGAGATTAGTAACACCATCTTCTTCGACATCGATTATGGCATACTGAGCCCTATGATTTTGCAGGGGTGACCAATCAAAATAGGGCATCCCAATCGTACCAGGATTAAGAATCTGTTGCCCCTTACTACCATAACGAAGCAATTGCTTATGCACATGACCGTAAATCGCCATATCTGTTTGATCATCTAATAACTGATCAAAATGACTGGTATCATTAGCTGGACGTAACTCACCTCCGTAGTTCTTCTCCGGTAAGTGATGCGTCAAAGAAAAACGAATCCCATTGATTTCCTTCTTCAAAACCAGAGGCAGAGAACGTATCCAATCAACATATTCAGTATCCAATTCTTCCATCAAGTACTGGGTAAGTCGCAAGAGCTGAACTTCTTGTGGATTCTCCAGACCATATTCCCCATCTAAAGCCTCCAAAACACAATCATCCCAATTTCCTCGAACGGTAGCTGTTATCGGGATAGAAGACAGAAGCTCAAGAGTTCATTTCTTCCTGGTCCAGGTAATATAATATCCCCATTAACCAATATTCTGTTGCACCCAACTCTTGTGCATCCTTAATAACTGCTTCAAGAGCTGTTGTATTCCCATGAATATCTGACAAAATTGCAATACGATGTTTCATCTATACTCCTTTACTGATGGTCTACTAAGTTAAAACTAATATAAGAACAACTATTCTTCCTCACCATCACCCTCATACAAACATGCCACCAAACGTTCAAAGGGCTCTATATACTCCCAATACTCAAAAGGGAGATTTGAAATCTTACTTAGATCATTATCATCAAAATGATACACGAGATGGCGTAGTATTTGATTTTCAATATAATGGATATCTCTCAGCTCCTCGAGACTGATTGTATCCAGTTCTATGATGTAGTGACACAAATCATCAAGTGCTTTTACGTCAAATTTTTTCTCCTCGTGTAGGAAGTAGAGAAAGCTCTGATTCTCACCCCTTTTATTATCTTCTATCAGATTCCTTTTTATGCTTCATTCTTGAATCCTTTCCGTAATAGCACCATTATAACACTAGAAAATGATTCCCCAAAACGACAACATAAAAAGAGAACCTGGGATGTTTCCATTCCAAATTCTCTTATTCTCGATTTACAAAATAGCAACACATCTTACCACAAACTAATGCGTTTGCTTGGTGCTAAGTACATGTCGTCTCCTTCTTTGATTTGAGGGTAGGCCTCATAAAACTCAGGAAGGTTTTTAAGTTGTTGGTTAACACGTAACTCATTTGGTGCGTGGACGTCTTGTACCATGGTATATTTATTGTACTGTAGGCTAGCCTTTTGTTTCCAAATATTTGCGTAGTTCTCAAAGTAATCCTTGAGGTTAGGTTTTGTCATATCTGTTTTGAGAACTTGTAGTGTGGATGAGAGACCACCAGCATCTGCGACATTCTCAGTGACTGTGAGTTTTCCATTTACCTTAGTCCCGTAAATTTCCAACCCATTCCACTGGTCTTCAAAGGCTTTGATCCTCTTATCGAAAGCTTTAGTATCTGCTTTTGTCCACCAGTTATGCATGTCGCCATTCTCATCATAGTCGGCACCATTGGAGTCAAAGGCATGGGTAATTTCATGTCCAATCACGACACCGATACCACCATAGTTCTTTTCAGTACTTTGGTTCTTGTCATAAAATGGAGCTTGCAAAATGCCAGCTGGGAAGTTGATGCTATTGCTTTCTGGGTTGTAATAAGCATTGATATCAAAAGCAGAACCAGACCATTTATTCTTATCAATAGGCTCATCAAAATGGTCAATGGTATAACGTTTTCCGAACTGGGCAATGTCTTCTGACAACTCAAAGAAGGACTTGTTAGGGTCAAGATGTAGTTCCTTAGTACCAGGATTGACATCTTCCTGATAACCTACAAAAACCTTCATTTTATCCAACTTTTCGATAGCCTTGTTGCGTGTGCTTTCCGTCAACCAATTATTCTTTTGGAGACGGCCACGATAGACATTTTTGATTTTATCAATCATGCCTGTCACATCAGTCTTTGCTTCCTCACCAAAGTATTTACGTCCATAATAGACACTCATGACATCACTAAACAGATGGACACTCATCTCGTAAACCGTATCTTCCTTAGAAACTGGCTTCTGTGTACCCATAATAGCCATGCTAATCGATGCAAAATTCAAGCGGTAATCTTCTGTCAGAGAATTTGAGGCTGCCATAGCTTCTTGCACCAAGATCCATGATTTGATTTTAGAAAAATTGTCCTGATTGACGATCTTACTATAATTCTCAAAATACTTGGTATTAGGGACATTGATGGTTTCTAAATCACGTCCCATAATGCCTTTAATGACATCATATAATTTGAAGGAACCAGAGTAGGCATTAATCTCTTCTGCTGTTTTAGGGTGAACCAAATTCTTACTCTCAGACATCTCTTCGTTACTGAGACTGTACTTAGCAATTATTTCGTCGAACTCCAGTGCTTCTTTGACAATGCGTTTACTATTTTTTTCACTATATCCAAGCATTTCCAAAGCTTTTTGCGTGGCTGTCTCGATTGGAGTCAAATATTGTTTCTTGCTCGCCTCGTCTTTATAAATAGACACATCTGGCAATAAGATACTTGGGGACTCAATTGGATTTGTTTCTGACTGGTATTCTCTGCGTTAGTTCCTACGTCATAACCAAATGGAAGAGGAATACCCTTATCAGTTAAGCTAGCAGATTTATTGGCCAAATCATTTAGATCCTTGATATCCTCAATTTCTTTTAGATAAGGTTTGAGAGGTTCTAGTCCATCTTTCTCACGCTGCTTGTAATCACTAGCAGCCTTGTAGAAAGTGATAAACTCAGACATCCCTGTAATATCTGACGTTTCCTTGCCCTCCCTAAATTTTTGATATCCTTCTTTAACTTTCCTTTAATATCTTCGTCTAAAGTATAAAAATTATCAATGCTTGGAGAATCAGCAGGAATTTTGGTTTTCAGTCCTTGAATTCTTGTCAATCGGTGTCTCTTTGGGACAAAGGTTTTATAAGCCCAAAACCACCTCCTGCAAGAGCCAAGGCCAAGGCTCCCGTTATGGAACCAAGAATAATTTTCTTACGCTTTTTCATAGATACTCCTTAGAAAATTAGATTAATATACTTGTATTATATCATTAGAACATAAATTTTAGCAAGCTGTTTTGGGAGACAAAAAGAAGTAATCAGACGATTACTTCTCAGATTGAAGACAAAGTCCTCAGAAGTTATACTTCTGGGGATTTTTCTTGCTTCGAAGGAGTATAATAAAAGAAAAAGGTATTTGATGAGGTACTCCTATGTTTCACAAAAATAATCCTGAATACAATCGTCGTCAAGTAGGTTTATATACTCTTGATGAACTTGTGCCTAAAGACCATTTTCTAAGAAAAGTCGAGGAAACGATTGATTTCTCTTTTATTTATGATCTTGTCGAAGATAGTTATTCCTCGGATAATGGTCGCCCTAGTCTAGACCCTGTTTTATTAGTTAAAATTCCGTTGATTCAATGTTTTTATGGCATTCGTTCTATGCGCCAAACCATTAAAGATATTGAGGTGAATACGGCTTACCGTTGGTTTCTTGGCTTATCTCTGGACGATAAGGTACCACATTTTACAACTTACGGTAAGAACTATAGCCGACGCTTTGAAAACAAGGAAGTGTTAGCACACATTTTTAGTCATGTGCTTCATCATGTTTTGGAGGTTGGGCTCATTGATCCCTCAGAAATCTTCATTGATGGGACCCATATCAAGGCAGCTGCTAATAATCATAAGTACAAAACTGTTGTTATTGATCAAAAAAGCTAAATTCATGAGTGAACAACTGGAGATTGAGATTAATTTAGATAGGAAAAAACACGCAAAAAGCTCTTAAAGCCCGCCAAAAAAAGCGAGGCTAAACCTAAGAAACAATCAACGACGGACCCAGACAGTGGTTGGTTTCATAAGGGGAACATAAGGAGGTCTTCGCTTACAATGCTCAAGTAGCTTGTGATAAACACGGCTGGGCCTTAGCTTATACGGTTGAAGCAGGAAACATCCATGATAGTCAGGCTTTCTCTGCTCTTTTTGTCAAACTAGAACCATTCTCACCTGAATTCATTATTGCGGATTCAGGCTATAAAACACCTAGTATTGCCAAGTTTCTTCTAGAAAAAGGGATTACACCAGTTTTCCCTTACACCAGACTAAGAGGTAATAAATATTTTTACGTCCAAAAGACTTTATGTATGACGAGCATTTTGATTGTTATCTTTGTCCAGAGAACCATGTATTAACTTATCGTACAACCACACGTGAAGGTTATCGAGAGTATAAAAGTAATCCTAAAATTTGTAAGACCTGTCCCTTGTTAGCGATTTGTACTGAAAGTCGCCAGCACCAAAAAGTTGTTGTGCGTCATATTTGGAAAGATGCCCTAGAAGTCTGTGAAGATATTCGCCATCAAAGTGGTATGAAAGAACGGTATCAACACCGGAAAGAAACGATAGAACGGTTATTCGGAACATCTAAAGAATATCATAACTTACGTTATACCAGAGAAAAAGGAAAGTCCAAAATGGAAGATAAGGTTGCGCTTACTTTAGCGTGTCTAAATATCAAAAAATTGGTAAAAATGATGACAGGAAAGACCTATAATTTTACCCAAATATCTCAATATTATTGGATTATCGGAGAATTAGGTAAGAATATAAAAAGACAAACATCAAATTTTCCCTTTAGATTAATGTTACGCTCTGATTTTTCTTGAATTCTGCTGAGAGTCTTACTCAAGTCACTCACTCCAGAACTCAGTGATTTCTTTAGAAAGATTGTTGACTGCTAGAGCTTGAATATCCTTCTTCCCAAGTTCATTATTATCCTTTTCCCAACTTCTATTTCATTTTTATACGTTACGAGCAACTCTCTTTCATTTTCAGTTGTTTCTGGATTTACAATAAGATTATAGATAGTGTTTAAGATATCCGTAATTTGGTTGTTGTTACTTTTTGTCATCTAGATTACCTCCTATAACCTGTAGCAAGATTAGGTCGAGCAAGTGAATTAAATTGGTTAATTGTTTGTGTTGTCATGAGCAACGACCTCTTTTAATAGTTCGCTGTGACATCATTATACACATCTAGCATATCAAATTCAAGACTAAAAATATCCTTCTGCCACAAATGGTCCAAATTTAGCACAAACAGACAAAAAAGAAGTAATCAGACGATTACTTCTTTCAGATTAAAGAAAAAGTCCATTTTAGGCAACTTTCTTCAATCTGTTTCTTTTAGAGTATAAAGTGAAAAACTCTTATAAATTCCATTACAGCAATATTCCTAAGAGATTTAACGACGTGGTAACTAACTTTTAAAAGGGCTTGCCTATATTCTGAAGTAAGCACATCGAGCGGTTATTTTTCTATTACTTTATTGACATAAAATCATATGTCTAACGCTATTCCTTATATTTTTCTATCATTCTTTATGATACAATAGCATCAATTTATTTCTAGGAGGATAATATATGGCTTCTACTATTGGTATTGTTAGTTTGTCTAGTGGCATTATCGGAGAAGACTTTGTCAAGCACGAAGTGGACTTGGGGGTCCAACGACTCAAAGACCTGGGACTCAATCCTATTTTTTTACCTCATTCACTAAAAGGCTTAGACTTTATCAAAGAACATCCTGAAGCTCGTGCAGAGGATTTGATTCAGGCATTTTCTAATGATAGCATCGACATGATCTTATGCGCCATCGGTGGAGATGATACCTATCGTTTATTGCCCCATCTTTTTGAAAATGACCAACTACAAAAGGTTATCAAACAAAAGATTTTTCTTGGTTTCTCGGATACGACCATGAACCATCTCATGTTGCATAAACTAGGAATCAAGACTTTTTACGGCCAATCATTTTTAGCAGACCTTTGTGAGTTAGACAAAGAAATGTTGCCATATAGCCTCCACTACTTCAAGGAATTGATTGAGACGGGAAGAATCTCGGAAATTCGCCCTAGTGACGTTTGGTCTGAGGAAAGAACTGACTTCAGTCCCAAAGCCTTGGGAACTCCTCGTGTCAGCCATGCAAATACAGGTTTTGACTTGTTACAAGGCAATGCTCAGTTTGAGGGAGAAATCCTCGGTGGTTGTCTTGAGTCTCTCTATGATATTTTTGACAACTCTCTACACGCAGATAGCACAGACCTCTGCCAAAAATACAAACTTTTCCCTGACTTATCCGACTGGGAAGGAAAGATTCTATTGCTAGAAACAAGTGAAGAAAAGCCTGAACCTGATGATTTCAAAAAGATGTTGTGGACTTTAAAGGAAACTGGTATATTCGAGATCATCAGTGGACTCTTGGTCGGGAAACCTATGGATGAAACCTTCTATGACGACTATAAGGAGGCTTTAATGGACATCATTGATAGCAATATCCCGATTGTCTATAATCTGAATGTCGGACATGCCACACCAAGAGCGATTGTTCCCTTTGGAGTTCACGCGTATGTAGATGCAACAGAGCAAGTCATTCGCTTTGACTATCACAAAAAAAGCTGAGATGAATTTCTCAGCTCAGATTGAAGTAATCAGATGATTACTTCTCTTTATTTTCTTAAACAGCGAAAATTGGGTAACAAGATACTCAAGATAAGAACTATAAAAATGCCTAAAACCATAATTGTAGTATAGGGATTAAAGCAGAGACTTATTAGCAAGGCAAGACTTATTCCAATCATTAGGTATCCCAACTTTCTCACTACTGATTTACTGCTCTGGTTATGATTTTTTGTAGCCAGGCCAATACTTTTAGGAAGATAATTTCCAATCACTAAAAAATGAGTGCTACTAACCAAATCACAGTCAAGCGAACTTGAACATGGCCTCCTAAGGCAACAGTCAATATAAGACCTTGGATAAGCACAGCAGAAATTGGGACTAACCATAGCATAAACTCTTTTAAGAATGGAATCGTTATTTGTTTAAAGAATGAAAAAACAGAGATTATATATGATTAACGCAAGAAAAGGAAGTGCAATAATTGCTAAATTGCGATTCATAAAACCATTGGCTTGCTCTTCTACATTAAAGTGGATTGCAATCTGATTTGGTAGTTGTTTGTAAAAGACTAGTCCGATAATAACCGGTGTAAGTATCACTAGATTGCCAATGACTCTTTGCATATTATTTTTCATCTTCTTTTCCTCCAAGTGACTGAATCCAGGTTAGAATTTCTTCAAAAACAGTCAAGTTCAAACTATAGTAAATAAAATTCTTCTGCTTTTCTTCTTCAATAAGTCCTGCTTTTCTCAAGGTAGACAAATGATGAGAAACTGTTGCGGGAGCCAAGTCAAACTGCTGGCTGATTTCACCTGCAGACTTGGGCCCAGACTTTAGATAGTCTAAAATTTCTCTCCTCACAGGGGCAGAGATAGCTTTAAGTGTTTCTGATAATCCCATGACTTCCCTCCTTCTTCTAAATTTTGACTTGTCAGGAGTCCTACACCTAGAACATAAATAGCTAAAATGGCTTCGATTAGTAAGAGATTGCTGACTATCCCTAGCTGATAAGCACCTGCACAAAAAATCAATGGCAGCATGGAGTATAATCGCCCAGAAATAGAATGAAAGCTTATGCTTAGTGACTGCTAGAAAATCCCAAGCTGTAAGCAAGACTTGTAACACCAAGGCAACTAGTCTTTCAAAAGAGACATAAGCAACAGCAAAGCCCTGTTAATTGTTTGACCTGACCTACTAGAAGTGAAGGTAACTGACTGGCCTGACCTGAATGGATGGCCTGTAAAACAATTATGTTAGTGAGTAAGCCCATCACTCCAATCAAGATAAATTCACTAAGACCATGTCCAAAACCGTAGGCTACAATACCAGACGTCATCAAACTTCTTTTCTTTGCAAGTACCTTAAAAACCAAATAGCGAGTTGTTTCTTCAACAAGGCCAGCCATAACCCTCCATAAATAATGGTGAACCATTTAGAAGAGTGACCAAAGCTTGAAAGAACTAGGGCATTGATAGGTCCTTCAATCATCATGACAGGTAAGGCAAAACCAATCAGACCTACTAAGAAGAGCTTGATTGAAAATTGCCATCTTTTCTTCAGAATGATAAAACCAATTACGGCGATAACTAACATGGTAAGAATTGTCATAAAAGGAATGTTTCCATTTGATTTATCCTTTCATTGAAACGGAGCATCAATACGACTTGAGTCAGAATACCTATTTCCATACTTTTCGAAATAGATTCTACGCTTTTCTGAAAGCACTGTCAAGACTATTTCGAAAAAATCTAAATAGTGAGCACAAAAAAACCGTTTTCACGATTTTTTGTCATTTTAATTAAGCATCACAAACAGATAAATCATCTTGGCGATTGATGACAATCCTATTTACGTTCTGATTCATTTTGGAATTCTGTGAGTGTCTTACTTTCTCAATCCTGAACTCAGTGAAATTTGAATAGCTCTGCGTTCTGCAAGAAGTTCACCATTATCCTTCTTTCCAACTTCTATTTCGTTTTTAAACGTTACGAGCAAGTTTCTCTCTTCTTCAGTTGTTTCTGGATTTAGAATCAGATTATAGATATTGTTTAAGATATCTTCAATTTGGATATTATTACTTTTTGTCAACTAGAACACTCCCTAAATAGATCCTGCTTTTCTCAAGGTAAACATTTGATTTATACTATCATCGAATTCGGAAAGAAATGCTATCTTGGTGAGCACACCTATTTTTTTTGAAAAATATTCTACGCTTTTCATAGACTATTGTCAAGACTATTTCGAAAAATCGAAATAGAGATACAAAAAAGACCGTTTTCACGATCTTTTTCTTGAGAACCTCATTCGGCTGTGTGTTCTCTGGTCAGTCACATGAGCTACTACTGCTTATCTTCCTGGGACATATTCGCCAGTGTTGGCATCGTTAACGGCGTTGACCGTTAATCAGACGTAGGCACCTTTAACTTGACGACCTGATTGATCAAAGTAAAGGTGTTGGCCATTGATGACTTGTTCGCCTGTTACGGCATAACCATCTGCTCCAAAGTAAGCCCAAACGTTTGGCTCGATTTGAGCAAAGCGGTTGGTTACAGGTTGCCCATCGTTTTCGTCATAGTACTTGTAACGACTACCGACCTTAACAGGCTTTGCCCTTGTATTGGATACCATTTTCGTCAAAGTAGTATTCCTTGCCATTGATAGTCCACTTGCCTTTAAGGGCTTGGCCATCAGTATTGAAGTAAGACCATTGGTTTGGTGCAATCTCAGCAAAGCTACTTGTTACAAGAGCTCCACTGTGAGCATCATAGTAATAAGTCTTACCATCTTCGACAACAGTTTTCCCCTTGACTTGGATACCATTTTTATCAAAGTACTTAAGGTATCCATGATCAGCACGAACTTGGCCTGATAGCCAGTGAACCGTCTTGTTTGAAGTACATCCACTGGTCATCACCTACTTGGAGGTAGCGTCCGCTAGCAAGAATACCTGATTCTGGCTCATAGTAATACTTAATACCGTTTTCCTCGATAATTTCACCCTTAGCTTGGCTACCATCTTCCTTGAAGTAATAGAGGTGACCATCAATGTATTGACGTCCAGTGACACGGTTCCCCTCTTTATCAAAGTAGTTCCAAGCCTTAGTTGCTGGGTTATAGACAAAGATGCTACGTCCGATTTCGCCTGCTGGGGTGATGTAACGAGCCTTACCATTTTCAAAGATAATAGAATCTGCACGATTGCTGTAGGCCGTACCGACACTACCATCTTGGTTAAAGTAATAAGTCTTACCGTCAATGACACGTGAGCCAGTCACAGTGTTACCATCAGCGTCAAAGTAATAACGTTTACCTGTGCTGCTGTCTGTCGCAAAGACGTTACGTCCCATGTCACCAGTTTCAGCAACATAGTAATGCAATTTGCCATCATCTGTACGAACAATGCGATCCTTAGCCTGGATACCCGTTTCACGGTCAAAGTAGAAATGGTGACCACTCCAATGAAGGTTACCCACTACCATTGTTCCTTGAGTCGTAAAGGCACGGACTTGCTTATGTTTATCATCAAAATCAACGAAGGCATTCTTAACCATGGCACCGTCTAGACCGTAATAGTAGGTATAGCCGTTGTTAGCACGACGAAGGGCATTACGCAATTGAACACCATTATCAAAGAAATAGTAATCCTTGTTATTGATGTTTTGGGCACCCTTAGTCATCTTACCGTCAGCACCGAAGTAATACCAGTTACCGTTACCGTCTTGAACAAATTCATTCTTGATGACTTGATTATCACGAAGGAAGTAAACATCTTGTCCACGACGTTGGAAGACTTGAGTGCTTGTAATGGCACCTGTGTCGCGAAGTGGTGTTGGCAAGAGTTGGCTGTTGGCTGAAGTATTAAAGTACTGGTTAGTCTTGTCATCACGAAGGACATAGTTGATACCTCGTCCAAGGATATTAGTTCCGTTGAAGTACTTAGCAGACCATTTAGTAATCTTTTCATTCGTAGGCAACTGCTTACCATTTGAGATTTGCACACGATTGAAAATAGATGGGTACTTAGCTTTTAAGCTCATCAAGGAAGGCTCCACCGTATTTACCTTGATAGTCTGTACCATCTGTACGAGTATTAGCCACATAGGCTTGGTCCACAATTTGATAACCTTGTTGGTGGTAACCATAACCATTAACACGTGTCGCATTAACCACTTCTTTTCCTGGAAGGTTATAAATTTGGTCTGGCACCCAGTCAGCAATGGCTTGAATACCGTCTTTGTGGAGGGCACGAAGGACGTTAAGGAGGTCCTCAAGTGAGCCATATTTATTATTTTGACTCAAGGCCATGTCATAACGGTCATCAAAGGCATAACCATTGTCAATCGTTGAATCAAGGAAGCTACCATCCTTTACTTGAAACGTACTGTGGTGGAAGTCCAACAGACGTAACACCCCAAGCTTTGAGCAAGTCAGTGTGCTTAGCCAAGACACGGTTCATGTAGAGTTCTGGCTGATCGTCCGCAAAAGCTTGGAAGTTTGAGAAGGCTTCATACATGACTTGCGAATCAAGGGCTGCTGAAGACTTGTAAACTTGACCATCGCTATTGGCACGATTACTTGGCTGTGTACGTGCATCTTGATTAGCCTTAGCTCCGACTGGTACCCAGACACCGAGGTAACCTGAGACTTGCACATTTTCCACACCAAAAACATCGTTGGCATTGAAGGTCAAGTTCCCATTCCAGTCAGTTCGTTTAAGAAGGTTTTGTAGGCACATCAGAATCGTTGAGGTAGGTTGCTATACCATCTTTTGTTGTCAAAAGCAATGGGCGATAAAGCTGATTACGGTGTGCTCTACCCATGTTCATCGTTACAGTTTCATTGCTACCCAATCGGAAATCATAGTTGTTGGTCATGATGACACCCATACCTTGCGTACGAGTTTCAGAAGTTCCCCAAATCTGTTCTGTTATTGGCACCTTTACCATAACGAACAGATGTCAAGAGTCCGTCATTTCCGACTTTCTTCACTTCCATATCTTGACCACCAGCTACATACTTGATACGAGCACGCAAGAGGGTGTCGATGGCATCAAAGTACGGTGTCTTTTAGCCATGTAGTGACCATCTTCACGATAGAGGTCTCCGTAATAAACACGTGTTACAGAGTCCTTGTTGGTCAACATAAGAGCATAGACAGATGGCAAGTTGTATGACGCATAAGTCTTGTGAGCCTTATCAATATCCTCATTGTAAATCTCGAAGGCTTTCTTGATTTCATCACGAGTGAAATTGTAACCAAACAAATTTGGGTTGATACGATCACGGATGATACGTTGGGTAATGGTTTGCGCTTCAGTATCGTGGGCACGGGTGAAAATATAGTTGGCCATACGTTCACCGTTTTTATCGTTAGCACCACGTGGATTCAAACTACTGTTGATGAAAGCAGTCATGTCCCCAAGCTGCATACGTGTATTTTTATCACGCATCAAAAGGTTGGTAAGGGCATTACGAAGGGCATTGTCAATCGGAAGTTGTGCCCCTTAGTGTCCTTGTTGTAGTATGGGTCGTTGGCAGACCAAGCTTCCAAGTATGACAAATGCTTGATTGCATTGGCTTCAGACTTGTCAACCCCATAGGCTGCTTTGAAGTAATCAGAAGCGATTTGGAGAAGGTCAGCATCCACATTGTCCAAGGCATCGACACGCAAACCGTCAAAGTTGGCTGTTGGGTCATTGGCCATGATACTTCCGATATTCATCATAAAGTGGAGCCAGTTAAGTTGCTCCGCCTGAACAGCTGGGTTTGAGTTATCAATATCGTTGGCAAGCAAGAACTCAAGACCACCGATAGAATTGTCCTTGAAGTACTTACGTGTACCCGTCTGGTTAGTAGGTGTGCGGTTAAGCAAACGATAGTCAGAGTTGGCGTGGCTGGTACGGTTGCCAGTATCACCCTTACTGTTGTTAAAGAGCAACTGTCCACCTTGCAAGTGGTCATATGAACTATTTTCAGTGCTACTATTCCAACCTGGCTGAGTCTTGATGAACTGGTCAATACTTGTACGCAACCAGTTGGTATTGCCCTCACGAGCGATACGTTCTTCAATCTTAGTCTGAACCATCTTGGCAGCTTGGTCTAGACTTTCCTGGCTAGAGTTGGTTGAAAATGACCCTGCTCCAAGACCTTGATTTTGCATGTAGTTAAGGTAGTTGACCTGAGTAGACTTGTCAGGCCACCAAACCATCAATAGAGGACGTTTGTCCGCTTCAGTTGAAGCTGTCCAAGTCTTACCATCCTTGAGAATGCTCTTTGGACGGTAGCAAGCATCCGCTGTGATGAAGGTGTCGAGTTGGTCCAAAGACTTGTCATCGTTTTTGTAGAGCTGGTTTCCAGATGAAAAATCTACGGTTGCCTTGATAGGTTCTGTTGAAAATTCATCCTGAGACTTAGTCGCAAGTGCCCCTGTTTCAGCATCAAAGTAATAAGACTTACCATCTTGCTCAAAAACGAAGTTTTTACGTACACTACCGTCACTATTGACATAGTATTGTTTGCCGTTAATCCATTGGATACCAGTCGATGTGTTTGTGTTGGCTTCACGAGTTTCTACCAAGGCACGACGACTACGTGTATGGGCTTCTGTATTTTCCGTATCCGTTGTTGCTGCACGGTCTGTAGTGGCTGTTGTAGTATTGTTAGTTGTATCTGTAGTTGTAGCACTCGTATCAGTTGCAGCTGGTTGTACATTTGTACTTGGTGCTGCTTGATCTGAGTTGGTGTCAACTGTCGCTGCGTTTGTGGTAGGTGCTGCTGCCCTATCTGTAACAGCTGTTGTCGTGCTAGTGGCGTCTGCGACAGGGATATTGACACTAGCAGTATTGGCATCTGCCGCGATAGTTGGTGCTACCGTAGTTGCTGCATCATTAGTTGTGGCAGGTGTTTCTTGAAGCAAATCCTGACTGCTATCACCCGACTGATTCGCAGGATTTTGCTCATCGGCCTGAATCTGTTGATCCGCCAACAAGGTTCCACCAGCAACAGTAACCATTGAGAGTGCTGTTACCCCAATTGTCACCCAATTCTTCTTCACTTTATGCATTTTAAAGCGTACTTTTTGTTCCATATTATATACCTTTTTTCCCTTATATTATTTCTATCATAAGCTATTTGACAAGAGAATACAATTACACAAATATAATATCAGCTTAATGAATGGCCCCTAGTTTTCTCAGAAATCAGGCTTCGATGAGAGGATGGGTAAAGGAGTGATTGGGAACTAACGGTATCATTAAGTTATGGACCCTCCAAGCATCCGTCGTAATACAACAATCTTAATTTATTTTTAAATAAAAAACCTTCATTTCTAAGATGAAATAAAGGCTTTGTGGAAGGTATTAGCGAATGACTGTGAAAGTATGTGTGGCTAATGGGTTAGGAGGTTGCGCTGCTTTCCATGTTTGGTAGTCCGAAAAACTCTTGATTGGTGTTTTTACTCACTTTCTATTTACTACCACCTACTAGTGAAAAATGCACCTATGGTTTTAATAATGGCATAGAGGAATGCTTTTTTCGTGTTCTGGAATCTGTTTTATAAATGTAATAATTCGAAATTAAAAGAAATAATATGACAATGATAATCCAAGCCAAGATAAGCATGATTTCCTCCTCTAAAAAGCCAGTTACACCTTGAGTTTAACGAAGATAGTTCCCCATAACTCCCCTAACTCTATTTTCTACATACAAATATAATACCCATTATAACACGGCTATGGCTCCTTCTTTTGAATATGAGAGGGATAAAATTATTAGGATTTAAGCATGAAAAATCATCTGGACGAATACCAAAACGCTATCCTCACTAAAAAAAACCAGCTAATGCTGGCTTTTTTTGTCTATTAAGCATCTAGAGTTCTGATAGGAAAATAATAGTAGTAATTTATATAGGAAAAGGAAAAATTCGCTCTAGACTTTTTAAAGTACATATTAATTAGCGACGCTGTCTCAATTCACCAGTTTTGGCATCGCAGAAGAGGCGTTTACCACCAACATAGACATAACGTCCTTTCACTTGACGACCTGAACCGTCGAAGTAAAGTTGTTTGCCATTGATGACCTGTTTTCCAGTCACTGCTTGACCTGCTGCGTTAAAGTAATACCAGCAACCACGGCCAGCTTCGACAAAGCGGTTTCACCACTTGCTCGCCAGTGTGGGCATCAAAGTAGCATTTCTTACCTTGGACAGTGAGCAATTTACCTTTGACTTGAGCACCATTGCTGCCAAAGTAGTAAACTTTATTGTTAATGTTTTGAAGACCTGTTACTTTGTGACCATCTTGGTTAAGGTAAGCCCATTGGTTAGCCGCGATTTGAATGAATTGGTTGATGACTGCTTGGCCAGTAACGGTATCATAATAGCGTCCTTCAGCCCAGCCACCTTTTAGTTGGCTGTGATCTTTATTGAAGTAATAGAGTTTGCCATCAATCACTTTTGCACCTTGAACGAGGCAACCAAAAGCATCCGCATAATACCAGTTGTTGTTTTCAAAGATAAAGCGTGAAACAGCCATTTCACCTGTTTGAGCTGAAATGTAGTATTGCTTGTTGCCTTGTTGCATCATCTGACCTTTGATTTGACGGCCTTCTGAGTCAAAGCAGTATTCTTTACCATTGATGATACGTTTTCCTGTCACAGCGTAACCATGTTCATCAAGATAGTACCAAGCTTGGTTTTCTTTATTTTGAACAAAAGTATTTACAGCCATGTTACCAGTATCAGGGATGAAGTAACGGATACGGCCATCTGAGAAGCGAATAAACTTGTCTTTAGCTTGGATACCTGTTTGTGTATCAAAGTAGAAGGTTGTGCCACCCATTTCAATGAGACCAGTAGCCATGTGACCATAACAGTCGAAATAGCGGACATCCTTACGATAACCTGCAAAATCGTAGAAACCGTTGATAGCTTTCACACCATTTTTATCGTAATAATAAGTGTAGCCATCGCTACCTTTAACAAGTGAGTCACGAGCTTGGAGACCATTTTCAAGGAAGTAATAAGCCTTACCATCGATAACCTTTTCACCTTTGACCTTTTGGCCATATTGGTCGTAATAATACCATTGATTTTCTCCTACACGTACAAATGATGACTTGGCATTGTTCGAATCAACACTTGGCTTAGTCTCGCCTGAGATGATTTGGTAACCTGAGTTATTTTGTTGATTTCCTTGTGAAATGATAGTGACATTAGCATTTGAACCGTTTGATTGACCTACTGTCACATTTGGAAACAGTTTATTAGAGTTCGAAACGATAGTCACATTCGGCGTTGTTCCTGAAGCCGTGATGGTGATTGTCGTGTTTCGACCACCATTCCAATGAATACCGTTTGAGTCAGACGAACTTGTCGTAATTGTCGCAAAACCGCTAGCTGACGATGATGATGACCATGATGATGAAGACGAGTAATAATACCAAGCTGAACTTGATGAGCTTGAAGAACTTGACGCACTAGCACTTACTGATGCCGAACTGCTACTTGATTGGTAAGCAGAACCCGTTTGTGATGAATTAGAGGTTTGTGTTCCTACTACTTGAGAAGATTGTGACGAACTGACTTGACCAGATCCACCACCTACCACAGTCTGTGATGAGCCTCCTGTTGAGACAGATGATGAAGACTCGTAGCCTGAGCTTGTTTGACTGCCATAGTTAGATGACACCGCTGACAAATGGCCAGCATCTTCCGTCAAGGTTGGCGAATAGCTTTCATTAATCAATGAAGCACTTGACTCAATGCCTGCATCTGTTTGTTCAAAACCGTCACCATTAGGAAGTGACACTTCATCTGCTTGTGCCGATTGGTCCGCTAAAAGGGCTCCACCCGCAAGTGCAACCATCGACAGCGTACTAACTCCAATAGTCACCCAGTTTTTCTTGACCTTGTGCAACTTAAATCCAACTTTCTTTTCCATAACATACACCTTTCAATATAACTTTATTTCTCTATACTATGTTAAGGGATTTTGGAAGCGAATACAATTACAGATGCATAACTCTAGTCTCATAAGACTAACCTTCTACCCATAATCCATTTGAAGAAACAATCCTAAGATATATACCTATAGCCTTTATAAGTTAGAAAACGTTACCAAAAATATGTTCGGATTTTCTTAAATTCACACAGAAAATCCGATGTTTAGCCATTTTAGCTCCCCCTTCATTAGAGGACTGAGTATAGTTTAAAACGAAAGTAAACGGTATATTGAGGAATCTATTAATCAAACTCATTGTTTACTTACAATCCACTAGACATTTCGAGGGGAAATGATAAAGTCAAAACCACCCGTGAGAACGGGTGTTTTGCTCTTCGGCTGAAAGCCTCTGCTACCGGCCGAAGCCTAAAGGCCTACCGAATGTTTTCCCTTCAGCACCACCTTTACTAGCTGTCCCGACTAGCGGGTCTCTTTAAGATTACTTTCTTTTATTCTTCTCACCTGTAAATGGATCATACTCCTCAAATAGACTAAGCTGATCTGCTACCACGTCCTCTTGTAATTGATTACGAATATATTCTTCAATTCGCTTCTGATTTCGTCCAACCGTATCAACATAAAAGCCTCGACACCAAAATTTGCGATTCCCATATTTATACTTTAAATTAGCGTGTCGATCAAATATCATTAAGCTACTTTTGCCTTTTAAATATCCTATAAATGAGGAAATACTTAGCTTCGGTGGTATACTCACTAACATGTGAATATGATCTGGGCAAGCTTCTGCTTCATGAATTTCAACACCTTTTCTTTCACATAATAATCGTAAGATTTGACCAATACTTGCTTTGTATTTCCCATAGATTATCTGACGTCGATATTTGGGCGCGAACACAATATGATACTTACAATTCCATGTAGTATGTGCTAAACTATTATTATCCTGTCTCATCAGGGGTCCTCCTTTTGTATATTAGTTAGTGGTCGGGAAACCTTATCTAATATAACACTTTAGGGGGACTTTTTTTGATACATCGCTAAAAGCTTTTCGGAACCACTAGCACAGCTAGTGGTTTTCGTAAGACAACAGAAAAGTACTTGAAGGAAAATACTTCAAGTACTTAAAAGTTTTGAAATTATGTGGAAAGCTACTGATTTTCAATCTATAAGCTTCTGGGATAGTCCCAAAAATACATTTTTCCTGCCTAATTATCGTTTTCTGACCCAAGCTCCAGTATTGGCATCATAAACGGCGTTGGCCTTTAACCCAGACGTAACGGCCTTTGACCTGACGACCAGAAGCGTCGAAGTAGAGGTGTTGACCGTTAATGACTTGTTCACCTGTTACGGCTTGGCCTGAGGCGTTAAAGTAATACCAAACACCGCGAGAAATTTGGATAAAGCGATTGGTTACGGCTTCACCACTATTGGCATCAAAGTAGTATTTCTTGCCTCTGTATGTCAGAAGTTTCCCTTTGGCTTGGACACCGTTGCCTTCAAAGTAGTAAAGTTTACCATTGATATGCTGGAGACCAACTACCTTTTGACCATTTTGGTTGAGGTAAGCCCATTTGTTGGCACCAACTTGGACAAAGCGGTTGGTCACGGCCTGACCTGAGTCACCATCATAGTAACGGCCGTTGGCCCAGGCACCCTTGACTTGGCTATAATCATTGTTGAAATAGTAGTGATTACCATTGATGACTTGAGCACCTTTAACCAGTTTACCATTGCCATCGACATAGTACCACTTGTTGTTTCCCGTCACAAAGCGTGAACGAGCAATTTCACCGCTATCGCCATCAAGGAAGTAACGTTGGTTATTAATAGTGACAAAGTGTCCTTTAACTTGTCGTCCTTCATTGTCAAAGTAATACTGTTTACCGTTAATGGTTTGTAGTCCTGTCACGGCATAACCGTTGCTATCGAGGTAATACCAAGCCTTGTTCTCAGGATTTTGCGCAAAACGGTTGACTGCGAGATTTCCTGTATCTGGAATGAAGTAACGTGTGCGTCCGTCCGCAAAGCGGATGAACTTGTCTTTAGCTTGAATACCAGTCTTTTCATCGAAATAGAAGGTTGTGCCATACATGTCGTGGAGGCCACGATACATTTGACCGTTGCCATCAAAATAGCGAACATCTTGGCGAGGACCTGCAAAGTCGTAGAATCCGTTAAAGGCCTGAACCCTTTAGGATCGTAGTAATAAACGTGACCATCACTACCTTGGCGAAGGACATGGCGTAGCTGGAGACCATTGTCTAGGAAGAAGTATTTCTTGCCATCAATGACCTGTTCACCAGTGACCATGTTGCCGTTCTTATCAAAGTAATACCACTGGTTGGCACCGATTTGAATGAAGGTATTCTTAGCAAGGTAGCCACTCGTTGAGAGGTATTGGACCTTATCTCCCACCCTACGGAAACCAGTTGCTGTGATTTCTGTCATTTGTTTTGGAAGGAAGGTCTGACCTGCTTTCAGGTTGAAGTATTGGTTTGTGGCATTATCTTGCAAAACATAGCGAGCCCCAGTACCTTGGATATTGCTTCCATTGAAATACTTGGCTGACCATTGCGTGATTTTCTCATTGGTTGTCAATTTACGGCCATTTGAAATCTGCACGCGCTCAAAGATAGCTGGGTATTTCGCCTTCAACTCATCGAGGAAGGCACCACCGTACTTGCCTTGGAAGTCATTTCCAAAGGTACGTGTTTTAGCTGCATAGAGACTATTGTAGATTTCGGCTTGGACGTGGTGTGCCGTAGCTGTTGGTACGTGAGGCTGTTACCACTTCTTTTCCAGGAAGATTGTAAATTTGGTCTGGAACCCAGTCAGCAATGGCTGAGATACCTTCTGCGTGAAGGGCACGAAGGGCATCCATGAGGTCTTTGAGTGAACCGTATTTGTTGTTCTTACTCATGGCAATATCGTAACGATCCTCGAAGGCATAGCCATTTTCAATGATAGAATCCAAGAAAGTGCCGTCTTGGCTAGACACGTACTGTGGCGCAAATTCAAAGGAAGTGATTCCCCACTCTTTGAAGCGTTTGGCATTTTGAGCAATGACACGGTTGGTGTACTGACTTGGTGTCTTAACGAAATCTTGGAAGTTTGAGAAACCTTCGTAAATGACCTGTGAGTCAAGAGCAGCTGATGATTCAAAGACCTGCTCACCTTTCTTGGTCGTCGAAGCCTTGGTTCGAGCATCTTGGTTTTCAGAAGCACCTACTGGCACCCAAACTGCCAAATAACCTGAAACTTCAACGGTTGAATGACCAGTGATATCATCTGCTGTAAAGGTCAAGTTCCCTTGATTGTCAGTATAGCGAACCAATCCAGCTGGCACATCAGAATCCTTGAGGTAGGTCGCAAGACCTGTAGATTTGCTGAGAAGCAATGGACGGTAAGCCTGATTTTTGTGGGCAGCTCCCATATTGACCACCAAACGGTCATTTGTTCCCAACTTCATATCTGGACGGTTGGCTGTAAGGACGAGCATTCCTTGGTTGCGTGTTTCGGCAGTACCAAGCTGGTTGGCTTCTTCTGCTCCTTTACCATAACGCACAGATGACATGATTTCATAGCCATTAAGCTTAGTAACCTTCATGTCTTGGCCACCTGCTACATATTTGATGCGAGCACGGAGCAGGGCATCGATGGCATTATAGTATGGTGATTTTTCAGCCATGTATTGGCCATCGTCGGTAAAAAGAGGTCCCCGTAGTAAACACGAGTGATACTATCCTTGTTGGTCAACATTGTGGCATAGGCAGCTGGGATATTGTACTGGGTGTACTTTTTATCAGCCTTGCGCATGTCCGCATTGTAGATTTCAAAAGCCTGTTTGAGCTCATCCATAGTGAAGGTGAAACCATCTGTTTTTGGATTAATCTGCTTGCTGATGATATTGGCCAAAACAGCTTGCACTTCACTATCATGGGCACGCACGAAAATATAATTGGCATCACGTGGCGTGTGTTTCTGCTCACTTGAACGATTGTTAAGAGAGTTAGTAATCACTCGCTCCAAGCTACCACGGTAATTGCTCTTACGCAAGAAAGTTGTCAAAAGCGTTTCACGTAGTGGATTGTCAATGGACAACTGGGCACCCTTGGTATCCTTGTTATATTGATGATCGTTGTAGGACCAAGCTTCAAGGATTGACAAGTGGGCAATAGCGTTGGCTTCATTGTCAGCCACACGGTATTTTTCCTTGAAGTAGTCAGAAGCAATCTGCAAGAGGTCCGCATCCACATTGTCCACCGCATCGATACGAACACCGTCAAAGTTGGCACTTGGATCATTGCCAAGGATAGAACCAATATTCATGATGTAGTGGAGCCAGTTTAGTTGTTCAGCCTGAACAGCTAGGTTAGAGTTGTCGATATCGTTTGCCAAGAGCAACTCGTAACCACCATTTGAACGGTCAATATGGTATTTGCGTGTCCCCGTTTGGTTAGTCGGTGTGCGGTTCATGAGACGGAAATCTGAATTGGCATGACTTGTCGCACTATTATTGAGGAAGGTCAGTGCTCCTCCTTGCAAGTGGTCTTTACCAACTAAGAGATTGTCTTCACTCTCAGAGTTCCAGTCAGGCTGTGTTTTGATGAAGTCTGACATCAACTGACGAAGCCAAGTGGTATTGCCCTCACGACCGATACGTTCCTCGATTCCTTGTTGAACCGTTTCGGCAGAAGCTGCCAAGTCATAGCTCATCATATCTGTCGTATAGGTCTTATTACCAAACCCTTGTTGACTCATATAGTTGAGGTAGTTGACTTGTGTCACCTTGTCTGGCCACCAAGTCATCAAAAGGGGACGATAATCTTTCTCAGTTGAAGCTGTCCAATTTTTTTCCCGTCCTTCAAGATCTGTTTTGGACGGTACCAGCTATCAGCCGTCAAGAAATTGTCCAAGTGTTCAAAACTCTTGCTTGACGTATCATAGGCCTGGTTATAAACCGCATAGATAGAGTTATTTGGAATGGCATCGGCACGATACAAAGGTTTACTTTGATCCACCATAGCCCCAGTCTCATCGAAATAATAAAGACGACCATCAAGTTCAATCGCTGTATTCCTTTTCACAACGCCATTTTCAACATAATACTGCTTGCCATCAATAGTCTTCAAGTTGGAAGCTACTGGTTTATAGTCAAGACTTGGCTGACTTGGTTGGACTGGCTTATTAGGTTGGGACGGTTGACTCGGTTGAACAGGTTTGTTTGGTTGATTTGGCTGCGTTACAATGGTCACATTTGGTCTTGTGCCATTTGGACTTGTCACCGTCACGTTTGGCTTTGGAGTGTTTGGCCCTGTGATGATGGTTACATTTGGTGTCGTACCGCTGGCCGTAATCGTGATGTTAGTGTTGCGGTTGGCATTGATACGAATAGTGCTATCAGCAGCGCGTGTGGCAATTGATGGCGCTGCATTGGTCAATACTCTAGGAGTGGACTGTGTGCGTTCTTGCACAGCTACTTGAGTTGATGTCTGACCTTGTGAGGCCTGTTCCGTAGTCTGTGTCTCTTGGGCACTAGCTTGAGTTTGCGAAGAAACTGCCACTTCTTGACTGGCAACTGGACTAGTTTGTGCTTGGACAGTTGCCTCTTGGCTGACTGCACTTGTCGCCGCCTGAGAGCTTGTTTCATGACTTACGCTTGCTGTTGCTACTGCTGACACACTTGCTTGAGCACTAGCTTGCTCAGTAACAGTTGTTGTCGTCACTAGACTAGCAGTCCCATCTTCACTCAGTTGCTGTAAGCCATCTCCATTTGGCGTGCTTGTCTCATCGGCCTCTACTTTTCCTTGAGCTAGAGGCTTCCACCTGCCAAGGTAACCATTGAGAGAGTGGTCACCCCGATAGTTACCCAGTTTTTCTTAACCTTATGTAGTTTAAAACGTACCTTATTTTCCATCTATAGCAATCATCCTTTTTCTGTTGTTTTCTCTACTCTATGATATATTCAGACAAATTACAAATAGGAAAAAGTCATCTTATTTTCATGAATCTCTGCCACAAGCTCAGTTATATTAACTTTGATTAGCAAAAATGAGACCTTACACCACATGTAAGGTCTTAAATAGAGAGTATCTGATTCGCAAACACCTTCAAACGCTTATCCTTAAAGACTTTTCAACATTAAAGCAAGCTTCAATTAACCTTAAGAGATAGCAAAACTATGAGAGAAGTAGCCCCTAAAAAAGACAATTCTGAAAAGAAAATTTTAGATAGAAAGACTCTATTTTTTCATCTGACTAAGACCGTAGTCTGTCTATGAGGAACAAAAATTAAAAATATAAATGATTTACACAGGTGAATTCTTATTTGACTAACGAAACTAAATATAGAATCTTTTATGTCAATTATTTAACATTTTAGGTATTTCTGTTAGTTTCTATTGTTTATTCTTAAAAAGGATTATAATGAAGCTAGGTGAACATGTAAGCGTTTTAATCTTGCTTTAAAGGACACTTGGGGATTATCTAAAAGATTGACATTAGTCGCTTAATGTCTAAATAAGAATCATAGTAGGATGACCATTCCTGAGTCACTTTGAACCATCAAACTAGGGCTCATTTCTAAAAATACAGCATCATTTCAAACTAGAGCTCTAGAGGGACGCCTCATACTAGTAAGCTCTAGTTTTTTGTGTCTTAGAAACCCAAAATAAACGAGATCTTCCGTGCTTAGAAAGGAGGAAAATTCCGAATGACTCTCGTTTTCCTAGAATCATTTCATCAGGACTCATGTTTGCCTTGAACAGTCTCATAATACAAAAACTGAGGAGACTTGGAGAAATAAGGATTGTCATTAAGAAGATTGCCCCACAACCTTAGGGACTCTACCCAATGCTCACTTTTCATAAACTCTCATGACAGCCCTTATTTTGCAGTATGTAAAAAGTTTAAAATGAAAGGAGAATTATCATGGAAAAGAAAGTACATTTTAAACTTCACAAAGTAAAAAAACATTGGGTAACTATTGCAGTGACAGGACTTGCTTTGGGATTGAGTTTTGCAGGCCTTAGCTATGCTTCAGCTGAAGAAGAACCCACCCCTGTTAATGAAGCAACTGTTGAAGCCATCATCAAAGAAGGCGCTGTTGACGTTGAGGCTCCAGCAACTAGTGAAGTCACAGCTAAACCTGCAGAAAACACACCTACTACCGCTTCGAGCGAAGCTGCCACAGTATCAGAAGCACCAGTAGCTAGCTCAGAAGTTGCTTCAACAGAAACATCTTCTGACCAAGCTCTGAAGTGACAAGTACAGCTAGTTCAGAAACTACGCATTCTGAGGTAAGTACAACGACTAGTGAAAGTATTTCACACGAAAATAAAAGCACTTCATTAACTACTGATAGTACAAACACAACTGAAAATAATATCACTGGCGGTCACTACTACAGTGATGAACAGGGGAATTGGTACTATGAAGATGCTAATGGGAAAAAACTTACTGGAGATCAAACGATTGATAACGTAAGAGTCTCCTTCTGGGAGGACGGAAAACAAATTAAAGGACCACAAATCGTAAATTCCAAACTATACCGTTATTTTGATGATAATACTGGTCAACTACAAACCAAACGTTATCTAGAATATAAGGGAAACTGGTACTATGTCGACAAGGATGGTATTCCTCTCAAGGGAGAACAAACCATTGATAGGCAAGAAGTTTATTTTGATTATGACGGTACTCAAGTCAAAGGAGACTTTAGTGAAAAGTATTCTGGTAATCTTGATAAGATGCACTATTATGACCCTAACACCGGAGCTAGGGTTAGAAAAGAAGGTCTCGTTCAAGATAAAGAAGGAAGGACCTTTTTTATCAATAATGACGGTTCTAAATATACAGGAACTCGTATGATTGATGGTAATCTTTATTATTTCGAAATCGACTCTGGTGTCATGCAAAAGGAATCAGCTTAGAGCTAGAAGATGGAAAGACTCTTCCAACTTCTAATAAATATGGAACGCCCACAAACATTACCCGTCGTTACTATTTTGACTCAGAAACCGGTCAGTTAGTCAAAAAACAAACAATTAAAGAACATGATAAATGGTACTACTACGGTGATGATGGAAATGCTATTCGTCCTAAAGATGGGGAAACCCTTATTAATGGACAAATCGTCTATCTCTACTCAAACGGCCGTCAAGCTAAAGGAGAACTTGTTCTTGATAATGGGGTCCTCCGTTACTATGATCCTGATTCTGGAGCTCGTGTTGTAAATACAAGCCTAACGATCAATGGGATGACTTATAACTTTGATGAAAATGGGATTGGTAAAGATGCTCCAAACCCTAACGGCTACTATAGCGATGAACAAGGTAACTGGTATTATAAGAATGCAAGCGGAGAAAACCTTATCGGTTCCCAAATCATTAAGGGACAAAGAGTATTCTTCCGGGATAATGGACAACAAGTCAAAGGGGCCTATTTAGATATATATAATGACCTTAAAGGTTACTACGATATCAATACAGGAAATCTCGTAACCAATCGTTACGTTGAAGTTAATGGTAATTGGTACTATGTTAATAAATACGGTAGCCCACTAAAAGGAGCCTACATTATTGATGGACAAGATGTTATGTTCGATCCCCATAATGGTAAACAGATTAAAGGAGGATTTGTAAGAGATCCGAAGTTTATCTCCAAATATTATTACATGCCTAAGTACTACTATGATAAAGACAATGGTTGCAAAGTAACCCATGCAGGCTTTGTTAATGAAAATGATTCAACCTACTACCTTGATGACAAAGGACAAATAGTTCTTGGGCTTCAGGAAATTAATGGCGATTTCTATTACTTCCGTCCAGAAAATACGTATAAACACTATGACATTGGAGAAATGTTACGAGATCGTTTTATCTATGAAAATAATAAGGTCTATTATGTTGATCATAGTGGTAAAATCTTGAAAAATCGCTTTTTCGAACGTAATGGAACTGGAACTTGGTATTATTTTACAAAAGATGGTACAGCTGCAACAGGAGAAGTTGAAATTAATGGTCAAAAACTATACTTTGATAATCCTTGGGGTTTTCAGACCAAAGGAAGGGTTGCTCAAAACGGTAAATTCTATGACAAAGATTCTGGTGAACTAGTGACCAATACTTTTAAAGAAGTATTGACTTCCGTTGGTAGTACCATAAATGGCGAAATTTTATATGCAAAGGACTGGTATTACCTTGATAGGGAAGGCCGACCACTAAAAGGACCTCAAACACTTGATTATGTCAAAATGTACTTCTTCCCTAATGGAGCACAGGTTAAGGGACGTTTTGCTCCTGATGGACACTACTATGATAAGGATACTGGTGCACTTGTAACAAACCGTTACGTCCATATCTATAACTGGAAATTTCAAGATAAATACGGTAATCCTGTCGATAACTTTTTTATCAAGTACCCACATAATTTTATTTTTTGGTCTCAATGATAACACAATACCAGTAGACATTAGTCACTACCCACTTTCAAGCAAAGACTTCGATTGTGAGGACTATTTCTACTACGTTGATGTCAATGGTGATAAAGTTACCGGTGAACAAACCATTGACAATGTCCCAGTCTACTTCCACAGTAACGGTAAACAAGCCAAAGGTGAACTAGTCACCGTTGATGGTAAAATCCACTACTACGATGCCAACTCAGGTGCCCGTTTGTCAAATATTGACATTACTATAAAAGGGGAAACCTATCATTTTGATGCGGACGGAAACGGAACACTCATTAGTTAATGAAGTTATAGAGACTCCTTCTCAATAATGACAGATTTAAAATGAAAGGAGAATTATCATGGAAAAGAAAGTACATTTTAAACTTCACAAAGTTAAAAAACATTGGGTAACTATTGCAGTGACAGGACTTGCTTTGGGATTGAGCTTTGCAGGCCTTAGCTACGCTTCAGCTGAAGAACAGCCTACCCCTGTTAATGAAGCAACTGTTGAAGCCATCATCAAAGAAGGTGCTGTTGACGTTGAAGCTCCTGCAACTAGTGAAGCCACAACTAAACTTGCAGAAAAACACACCTACTACCGCTTCGAGCGAAGCAACCACAGTGTCAGAAGCACCAGTGGCCAGCTCTGAAGTAGCCTCAACAGAAACAGTTTCTGAAAAACCAAGCTCTGAAGTGACAAGCGCAGCTAGTTCGGAAGCAGCTAATTCTGAAATTATTCATTCTGAGGTAAGTGCAACAAATACACCTACAAACAACGAAAACCTCATCATAAGCACTTCTCCTGATAAAACAACTTTAGATACCTCACAAAAGATGGTGATTTCACCATCACTGTTGAAAGCGGAAGGTATCACAAAAAAGACAGATAAAAGAGAAAGTTTTGTTTCAGATGCAAATGGTGTTACCTATTATGTAGATGCAAAAGGGCAGCTGGTTACTGGACCAAGAGACATCAACGGTTTCCATTATTACTTTAACGATGACGGCACTATGGTAAAAGGGCAGCTTAGGAAAGTTGACGACAAACTGCACTTTTACGATGAAAACGATGGCAAGCTAGTAACAGACCGTTTTATTACATTCAAAGACAACCACTATATTCCAGAAGAAAACTATAGTAAAGTTGTTTACTTCAATGAACCTGCTTATATCGAACCAAACTATTATGTAATGCCTGGATTAGAACGTTACTATTTTGATAAAAATGGTAACACACTTGAGAAAGGTCGTCAGACAATTTTAGGTAACGACTATTACATCTATGACAATGGTCAAGTTGCTGTTCATAGACTAATGGAATTAGATCACAAACGCTACTACTTTGACGACAAAGGGCCTTAGTCAAAAATAAACAATATCCTATCATCGAAAAGGGTCTATGGAAGTCTATGCCATATGTATTTTATTCAGACAACGATGGGGTGGCACATTATCTCAATAAACAACTAAACATTGTGACTTATCCGTTCCCAACTTACTATACTCTTCCTTCAGAAAATAATAGAGACTATCCAAAAAATCAATTTATGATGGACTACGAAGGTCGTTGGTATTACTTCAACAAAGACGGATTTCCTATCACTGGACCTAAAACTATTGATGGCTTTGAACTCTACTTCCATGAATCATCTCGTCCAGAAGGACATCAAGCTAAAGGCGAATTCATTAATATTGATAATAAAATTTACTACTTTGACAAAGACAATGGTCGTAAAGTCAAGGATACATCTTTTGAGTTAAACGGTATCCATTATATCGCAGATAAAGAAGGAACATCACTATCCAAGGTGATTCTAGATTCCATAACCAATATGTCAGCGATGATAAAGGCAACTGGTATTACTACAACTCCGATGGCAATAAACTCATTGGCGAACAAAACATTGATAACGTCAAAGTTTACTTTAAGGACAGTGGAGTCCAAGTTAAAGGACACTTCGCTCCGAATGGACACTTCTATGACAAGGATAGTGGTGAACTTGTTACCAATGCTTATGTAGAAGACAATGGGAACTGGTACTATGTCGATGAAAATGGTCAAAAACTCATTGGAAACCAAATTGTTGATAGTTATCATGTTTGTTTTGACAGTGATGGTCGTCAACTAAAAGGTGAGGCTAGCTACTCAAATTCAGGTCTACCAAAACATTACTATGATTTGCATAATGGACAAATGGTTATCAAGTCTCTTATTCAAATCGATGGTAAGACCTATAAAGCTGATAATGAAGGTAAACTCTCTGAAGTACCATATGCTTTAAACTATCGCAACCAAATTGTTACCGATGACTTTGAAAACAGCTATTATTATGACTACCAAGGAATGATGGTCAAAAATCAATACGTTACTATCTATCACCTAGAGAATGACTATCTTAACCCTAAAATTAGAAAAGTCACCTATTATGCAGGATATGACGGAAAATTCCTTCACGGTCCCCAAACAATAAATGGTGTTGCTGTTTATTTCAATGCCTATGGTGAACAAATCAAAGACCAGTTCGCAGACGATGGTTACTATTATGATAAAGATACCGGTGCTCGTGTTAATTTAGGCGTCAACCGATCAGTTATGATAAATGGTAAATGGTATTATGTTGACCATAACGGAAAGCAATCTAAAGGAGAGTTTATTCAACAAGGAGGAAACAAATACTACTACGATAAAATCAATGGTGAGCGTGTCATTGGAACACTTTTTGAAGTGAACGATAAACTTTATATTTCAGATCAAGAAGGTGTCATTACTGAAAAGAAAGATGATATCAAAAAATGGACTGTTCTATGATGACTACCACAATATCCATTATATGAATGATAATGGTCATCTAGCTAGGAACATATACGTTCCTTCTGACCACAATGGATTTAGTGATGATACAAAACCTTTTACTATTTTGGTTCCGAAGGAATCGCTTTAAAAGGCGAACATACTATTAATGGTGAAACTGTATTCTTCGATGAAAATGGAGAGCAAGTAAAAGGAGGTTTCGCAAAAAACGGTAAATATTACGATAAACATACAGGTAACTTAGCAAGAAATACTTTCAGAGAGCGTACTGTAAGAATCGCTCGTGAATGGCGTGCTAATGCTATCTCAACTACATTCCGCTACTACCTAGATGATAGTGGCTACAAGGTGTCAGGTTATCAGATTATTAACGGTGAGGACTACTACTTCTACCCTGATGGACCACAGTTAAAAGGGGATTTCGCACCAGATGGTAGATATCACGATAAAGACACCGGAGGCTTAGTCACAAAACGTTATGTTCAAATAAAACCATGGCATTTTATTACTGACCTAGGTAATGACCCTATCGACCATAATTATGTTCAAGTATTTCAATTCGATAGATACCCTAGTCTAGCAGACACCTCAACTGGTGCAATTACTAGATATTTTGGTAAAAAATATTCTAATAGTTGGTACTACGTCGATGATAATAGTCAAAAGGTAACTGGACACAAAACTATCGATAATGTTAAGGTTTACTTTGATAAAGATGGTAAGCAAGCTAAAGGTATTGTTGCTGATGATGGTTATTACTATGACAAGAATACTGGTGAACTTGTTGACTTAGGACGTGACAAATTCGTTGACGTTGACGGTAATCGTTACTATGTTGGTAGTGATGGTAAATGTTACAAGGGAGAACAAAAGATTGGAGATGATTACTACTATTTCCACGATGATGGTAGACTAGGCTACGACGAATTGCGAACAATTTGGGCGGGAAATGACTACTACTACCATTATTATTACCCAAAACTGGAAAACGTGCTAAAAATGTTGACATTACTTTTAACCACTCAATTCGTTACAAGGTGAAAGCTGAGCTTGTTCATTTCGATGAAAACGGTGATGGAAGAGTTATTAAATATATTTACGAATAATATTTATTTCACACATATAATTCCAATTTATCTTTCAATGAAAGGAGAATTATCATGGAAAAGAAAATACATTTTAAACTTCACAAAGTAAAAAACATTGGGTAACTATTGCAGTGACAGGACTTGCTTTGGGATTGAGTTTTGCAGGACTCAGCTACGCTTCAGCTGAAGAACAGCCTACCCCTGTTAATGAAGCAACTGTTGAAGCCATCATCAAAGAAGGCGCTGTTGACGTCGATGCTCCAGCGACTAGTGAAGCCACAGCTAAACCTGCAGAAAACACAGCTGCTACCGCTTCGAGCGAAGCTGCCACAGTGTCAGAAACACCAGTAGCTAGCTCTGAAGTGGCTTCAACAGAAACTATTTCTGAAAAACCAAGCTCTGAAGTCACAAGCACAGCTAGTTCGGAAGGAGCTAGTTCTGAAACTGCACATTCCGAGGTAAGTACAACGACTAGTGAGAGTGTTACAGCTGAGAATGTGTCACCTGTCGGTGATATCCCAAACGAAAATACCACAAGAGGAACTGACCGTTCTGCCTTTACTGAAAAAAGGAATGGATTTGTTACCGAAAAGAAGAACGCATTGAAACAGAAAACTATTTAGGTAGTCTTATTACCACAAGACATCCTTATTACGTAACTTATTACTACGATAATAACGGTAATAAGCTTATGGGATGGCAAGATATTAATGGAGAACGCTATTATTTCAAAAAAGAGCGAGAACATCCTGGTTTCGAAACCATTGATGGAAAACTCTATTACTTTACAGATAGTGCACGTATGCTCCATGATGAATTTGTTGAAGAAAATGGTCAAACTTACTATCTAGGTAGCGATGGTGTGCGAGTTTCTGGCTTACAAGATATCAAAGGACAAACCTATTACTTTAATCCCGATAGAAACGACCAACTTAGCTACGGCTTGAACGTGGTTGGAGACAAGCTCTATCTGTTTGGAGATGCTGGCAAAGAAAATGCAGGACAATTAGTTAAAGACACAAATCTCAACAACGGTGATTTCCAACTCAATATTGATCCTAATGGTATCGTTACAGTGGCAAATAACCATCCCGCTTTTCTACAAGATAATGGTGGTCACTGGTACTATATGGATAAAGATGGAAAACTTATGACTGGACCACAAACTATTGACGGCTTAACCTATTACTTTGACTCAGATGGTAGACAGGTCAAGGGTGAACGCCGTAAGGTCAATGGTAAATCCTATTTTACGACCCAGATAACGGCGCCCTTGTGACGAACCGCCTCGTCACCTTCAAAGCTGGACGATTTATTCCTGAAGAAAACTATGCTAAAGAAATAAGATTTGACGAAGCTCCTTATGCAAATTATGATAACAATGAACATCCTGAACTCGAACGGTATTATTTAGGTGCCGATGGCCTACCAGTCACAGGATGGCAAACCATCAATGGTAATAGGTACTTTTTCCAAGATGATGGAAACATGGTCGTGCACAGATTTTTCAATAACTATTACTTCTACAATGATGGAACTATTGCTAGAAATAGACGATTGAATATTCCTACGCACTATATTATGAGAGAATTTCCAAATATCTATGAATTTGATAATGATGGGGTTGGTAAATTCATTTCTAGTGATTTTAAGGATCTTCGACCTAAGAGCGCTCTGCTTATTTTCTCAAGATAAAGAGGGCTACTGGTACTACTACGATGAGTATGGACAACCTGGTGTTGGACCTGCAACTGTTGATGGCTACGATATGTATTTCCATTTAGGAACTCATCGCCAAGCTAAGGGAGAGTTCGTTGATATCGATGGCAAGGTTTACTATTTTGATAAAGATAACGGTCGAAAAGTCAAAGATACAACTTTTGATTTCGATGGTAAGACCTATGTGGCAGACCAATCTGGTGTCATCACCATTAAAAGTCAATCAACTGAACGAAACCGCTATATTAGTGATTCCGAAGGTAACTGGTACTATGTCAATGACAAGGGTTACCTCCTCCTTGGTGCTCATACCATTGATAACGTCAACGTTTATTCTGGCACCAATGGTGTCCAATACAAAGGCCATTTTGCTCCTGATAATCACTATTACGATAAAGATAACGGTGCTTTAGTAACAGATAGATTGGTTGAGGATGGCGGCAAAGAGTTTTATGTTGATAAAAAGGAAAGAAGTTTCACGGTGCTAAATACTTGGACGGAATTCAGTACTACTTTAGATACGGCGAAAAAGTGAAAGGTGAGTTTAATTATCCATACCGTGGTGATCATTATTATGACAAAGAGACTGGTGCCCTTGTAACCGGAAAATACTTCGAACATAAGAATAACTGGTATTATGCAAATAGTAAGGGAAATATTCTGACTGGAAAACAAGTCATCGATGGCAAGCATGTCTACTTTTACGATGATAATTATAATTACGGAAAGAAGGGCATACAAGCTAAAGATAAACTCGTCATTTTAAATGATAAAATCTACTACTACCTTCCTGACTCTGGTAATCGTGCTGAAAATGTGACCTTGACAGTAAATCATGTTACTTATTTCTTTGATGATAACGGCGTTGGTCATATCCTTAGATAATTTCTTACAAGTTACTAATGATTTCAACTGTTTATAACAAAAGGAAGTCGTTCAAAATCGACTTCCTTTTTACCTGTTTTTGATAATTCTGTTAGTTTCTATTGTTTATTCTTAAAAAGGATTATAATGAAGTTAGACAAAAATGTAAGCGCTTTGATTTTTGTTTTAATGGACACTTAGGGGATTATCTAAAAGATTTGACATTATTTCGCTAATGCCTAAATACGGTTTATTGTAGGGTAATCATTCCTAAGTTGCTCAACCATAAAACTAGGGCTCATTTCTAAAAAACATCATTTCTAACTAGAGCTCTAGAGGAGACACCTCATACTAGGAAGCTCTAGTTTTTTGTGTCCCATAGCCTTAAAAAAAACGAGATAGTCTCAGCATAGAAAGGAGAACATATTTCAAAGCATTATCGTGTTACACAGAATTATTTTTCTATAACTCATGTTTGCCTTGAGCAGTCTCACAATACTGAAATTGAGGAGATTGGGAGAAAATAAGGGTTGTCATAAGAAAATTAACCCACATCGTTAGGTACTCCTACCTAATGCTCACTTTTCATAAAATCTCATGACAGTCCTTATTTGTGATATGTAAAAGTTTAAAATGAAAGGAGAATTACCATGGAAAAGAAAGTACATTTTAAACTTCACAAAGTTAAAAACATTGGGTAACTATTGCAGTGACAGGGCTTACTTTAGGATTGAGTTTTGCAGGCCTTAACTACGCTTCAGCTGAAGAACACCATACCCCTGTTAATGAAGCGACTGTTGAAGCCATCATCAAAGAAGGCGCTATTGACGTTGAGGCTCCAGCGACTAATGAAGCCACAGCCAAACCAGTAGAAAACACACCTTCTACTGCTTCAAGCGAAACTGCTACAGTATCAGAAGCACCAGTAGCTGCCTCTGAAGTGGCTTCATCAGAAACAGTCTCTGAAAAACCAAGCTCTGAAGTCACAAGCACATTTGTTTCAGCCTCTGAAACACAAAATTCAGAATCTAAATCATCTGTCGCAACAAGTGTGACAGAAAAAACTGCGGAAGAAACTGCATCCCATGAAGACCGTACTATAGATGTTACCGACAGAGGTATTTACCCACCTCCACCATGGTCTTCTCGAGTGGAAAATGTTACAGGTGGTGAGTATTACACTGACGATGATGGTTTTGGCATTATAGAAATGAAAATGGCGATGACTACATTGATGGTCATACTATCGATGGTGTTAAGGTTTATTTTGACTATAAAGGTAGACAAGTAAAAGGAAGATTTGGCTTAGATCAACACTTTTACGATAAAGATTCTGGTGCTCTAGTTACGTCCAGTTATGTCAATGATGGCTATAACACCTACTATGTAAACAAAGAAGGTTATAGGCTTATCGGTCATCAAAAAATTAACGGAGATTGGACATACTTTAACGATTCTGGCGCCCAGTTAAAGAGTCATTCGACCCTGAAGGTCGTTATTATGACAAAAATGGTCTACGGACCGATCTTGGTACCAATCACTATGTTCAATTACATAATAAGTGGTACTACATCGGAAATGATGGCAAGATTTTAAAAGGACCTCAAACTATCGACGGTGTTAAAGTCTATTTTAGCAATTACGATGGTATCCAAGTAAAGGGTGACTTTGCTAGTGATGAGCATTATTACGACAAGGATTCTGGTGCCTTGGTGACTAATCGCTTTGTTCATTCAATGTATGACTTCTTTGTAGATGAAAATGGTAATAGAGTTACAGGTCAAAAAAATATTGGAGGTGCTTGGTACTACTTTTCACCTGCACAAATCAAAGACGAATTTGGTCCTGATGGCTATTATTATGATAAAGAAGGCAAACGAACTGATTTAGGTACCAATCGCTATTACCAACTTCACACTCACTGGTACTACATTGGTAAAGATGGCAAGATTTTAAAAGGGCCTCAAACCATTGATGGCATGAATGTATATTTTGACACTGATGGCAAACAAGTTAAAGGACACTTTGCAGCTGATAACCGTTTTATGACAAAAATAATGGTTGGCTCGTCACCAATCGTATTGTGAATATGTATGGTGATAAAACCTATTACATTGATGAAAACGGCTATAAGTTTACTGGTGTCAAAGAAATCAATGGGGCATTGTATTATTTTGAACCTGAACAAGTTTTTAATAAATTTGCCGAAAATGGTCGTTATTATGATGATAAAGGTAAACAAGTTGATTTCGGAACAAACCGCTTCTTCCACTTAAATGGATATTGTTACTATGCTGGAGATGACGGCACAATTTTAACAGGCAGACAAACGATTAATGGTATGGATGTTTACTTCGAGAACACTGGTGTCCAAGTCAAAGGCAGATTCATATCTGATTATTCAGGTAAGAATTTCCGCTATTATGATAAGGATTCCGGTGCCTTAGTCAAAAATCAATACGTCATTGCCTATAATAGTACTACTGGTCAAAACGAGAGATATTATCTGGATAATCAAGGACAACCATTAACCGGACCTCAAACCATTGATGGAAAGCAAGTGTACTTCCACGAATTAGGAAATTACTCTAACAATTACGGTGGTTGGCAAATATTCGATAATTTTGCTGAAGGACGGTACTATGATCAAGATGGTAATCTCGTTGACCTTGGTAAAAACCGTTACGTCCAAATCAAAGAGAATTGGTACTATGTTGGTAATGATGGAAAAATCTTAACAGGATACCATACAATTGATGGTGTTGATGTCTATTTTGATAACAATGGTGTACAAGCAAAAGGAACATTTGACTCTAATGACAGGTTCCACGATAAAGATACTGGAGGATTAATTTATAATCAATTCATTACAGTCAAAGATAAAACGTACTATATAGACGATAAGGGTAATCCCGTTAAAGGGTTAGCTGTTATCAAAAATACCGAATACTTCTTTGACAAACAAAAGGGAACTCAAATAAAAGGTGATTTCGCCGTGAATGGTAAATACTATGATGGTATCACTGGAGCTCTTGTAACCAATAGCTATGTGCGAGTCGGATCAGATTGGTACTATGTAAATAGTAAAGGTAGACGACTCAAAGGAGCTCAAATCATTAATAATGTAGCCATTTACTTCAACCCTCAAAATGGTAAACAACTTAAAGGTGGATTTGACGAAGACGGTTACTTCTACGACAAAGACTCTGGTGCCAAGACTGATTTAGGAAAGAATCACTATGTGCAAATCAACGATGCTTGGTATTATATTGGTTCTGAAGGTAAAATCCTAAAAAGGAGAACAAACTATTGATGGTGTACAAGTCCATTTCGACACTATTACTGGTGTTCAAGTTAAGGGTAACTTCATTACTAAAGATGGACGATTAATTACTGAAAAGGATCATGCTAGCTATACTCCGGCTGAAAAAATTCTTCGATAAAGATTCTGGCGCCCTAGTCAAAGGTCGTTACTTTACCCATAAAGGCAAGTGGTATTATGCTAATGATCAGGGAATCTTACTAAAAGGGTCTCAGACCATCGATGGTGTAAATGTCTATTTCCACCCTTACTACTTCGGTGGTCAAGCTAAGGACCTTGTTTTGGACGGCTATTACTATGATAAAGACACTGGTGCTCGGCAAGAAATCCCTAAAAAATACATTTTTCAAGGCCGGAAACAAATTATACTACTTTGATAGTAATGGGGATTTCGGTAGAATGACAATAGATGGAAAAGACTATTGTGTTTATTCTTGGGGTGAAGTTATTCGAGGTGGATTAGGACCCTACAACACTCTTCCATATTATGATGAAGAAACAGGTGCTGCTATCCACAAAACCGGTCTCATAAAATCAGGCAATAATTGGTTTTACCTTTGATGAAAACGGTCGAAAAGTCAAAGGGCTACGAGAGATTAATGGTAAGATCTATTATTTCTCTGATGGACCAGAATCAAGATATGGGCATTATTATGATCAGGTCCGTGGCTTATTAGTTAACCCTTATAATGAAAATTACTATAATAGCACTTCAAAAGCTGCACCTACATACTTCTTTGATGCTGAGACAGGTGCTGCTTTAACTAACCAATTCTTTAACTGGGAGGGAGATTGGTACTACTTTGGTCCTGACGGAAAAGCGCTTATTTTCGATCAAGTTATAAACGGACAACATCTCTACTTCAGAAATAATGGTAAACAAGTCAAAGGACAATTTATCTCAGATTATAAAGGAACTCGCTATTATGATGAAAATTCTGGCGAACTTGTTACTAATCAGACACGTACCATTAACGGAGTAACCTATCTCTTGATGAAAACGGACGTCCTACTCAATTGTGAGATTTATCTTATTATAGTAAGTATGTTTGTCTAAATGTTCTTTAAAAAACACAAAAAGGAAGTCGACAGTTGGTCAACTTCCTTTTTCATATAATCAATCACTGTCATTCAAACAGAACCCAATTATGACATTTTTTTAACATTTACGATTATCTTGTAAAAAACTTGTTTGTAATTAAAAAAGTATTATAATAAAGATAGGTGAGCATGTAAGCGTTTTACCAAAACGTTGAAAGTGTACTACAGAGGGATTAGGATTAGGAACTTGGCTTTAGAATTCTAACGTCAAAATAATTTTTTATGCATGAAAACTGGTCCTTAGGCACTTTGGCATGATAATCTAAGGCTCTTTTCATACACACATCTGTCTATAATACAAAACTAGAGCTTTAGAGAGAATGTTTCAAACTAAAAGTTCTAGTTTTTTGTATTTAAAGACATATGCCATAGGCTGGATTCAATAATAAAACGAAAGGAGAGAAATAAAAAGTATTAGGATAAATAAGTGAAGACACTTGTTTCTAGATATGAATTACACAGCATAAGCATATTCTCCTTGCCACACGTTTGACGTGCTCCCCTATAAAATCTTCTTATGGTCATGACATGAGAGATTTAGATATGGGACTCAGTCGTTTTAACAGATTTGCCTACTTTTAACACTATTTTAACGGCGAGCTCCTTTATAACCACCCAAACATCGGTGTTCATTTTATGAAAGGAGTCTATTATGAATACTGAAATGAATTATCCATGGCACGTGTACAAGAAGCACCTTGTGGCACTTTCTTGTGTAACCGCACTAGCTGCTTTTTTCCCTAGTTGCTCGCCCTGCATTTGCGGAAGAAGTAAAAGCATCTGATACGAATGCTAAGACCGAAGTTGTCGCACCTGCTATAGAAAAATGTAGTGGCTACTGTTGAGACTAAGACACTTGATGAAAATCCAACAGCAACTACAACAGATGCACCAACAGGCACAAGCATTATCAATAGCGAAGCTACAAGTGTTACCACTGATACTACAGCTATTCCTGAAACAGCTAAACCCGCTTCAGAGGCTTCAAGTACAGTTATCTCTGAAACAAATTCAACAAAGATCAGAAATACCTACTTCTAAAACAGGAGCTACAGTAAGTGAAACTGCTAGTATGGAAAACGCTAGATATGAGGACATCTCAGAAAATCGACTTAAAACTGATGTTTCTTCCTTCAATAACGATGAAAACACAGAAATTCAAGACGAAGATCCTGAAGAAAATATTACAGGTGGTCAATGGTATAGTGACGTACAAGGTAGTTGGCACTACAAAAAAGACGGTAAAGACCTTATAGGCGCACACGTTGTTGACAATCAGCACGTGTATTTCCATGAAGATGGTAAACAAGCCAAAGGTGAGTCTGTCCAACGTAATAACCATTATTATTTCTACGACCAGAATCTAGGGCATAGGATAACTGAACAGTTTGTCAAGGTAGCTGATTTTCCTCACGATGAATACCGTTACTTTGGTAAATATGGTGTGGCTGTAACAGGCTGGCAAGATATTAATGGAAACCGTTACTATTTCTATCCTGACACTGCGTATAGAGTCTCCATTCCTTGGTACCAAGGAGATTGGGATGACTTCCATAAAGTTTACATTGATAGCAAACCATACTACTTTGGACATGATGGTGAACTTTGGCGAAACCGCTATGTCAGATCTCTAGGGGGAATTCCTGGTGGCTATAAGAGCATGGATTTCGGAACATTTTACCTCGGCGATGACGGACAATACGTTACAGGCTGGCAAAAGAAAGGCGAAAAAGAATATTATTATTTTGAATACGGACGACAAGCTCGAGGAATCGGATTCAACAACAATGACAGCCAAACCAATGTTATGGGGCAATTTATTAGGTTCCCAGAAGGTATCCGTTACTTTGAACCTTATACTGGTGAACTTGTCAAAAATCGTATGATTTATAACGACAAGAATATGCTTTTTGAATATTCACATGGTTATATTCCTGGATGGCTCTATTTCGATAAAGACGGTATTGCAGTAACTGGACTTCAACAAGTTTGGGGTGAATACTACTACTTCCGTGATGCAGCTGGTCTCCCAATAAGAGTTCAGGGAGAAATTGTAGACTACAAGGGACATAAGCTTTACTTCGATCCAAACAATGGTCAAATGTGGCGTAATCGTAATGCCAATATTGATGGAAAAAATTATCATATTGATGAAAACGGCTACCTTACAGAGATTTAAGTCATCAATCAATTGTAATTAAGTTATTTTTGCATTATTTCAGTTTTTAAACTGAAAAGATTTTAAGATGAAGGGAATTTATCATGATTACGAAAAGGACTAACCCAAAGAAACACCTTGTTGCTTTATCCTGCGCAACTGCTCTAGCTACTTTTACTTTAGTCGCACGCCCTACATTTGCGGATGAAGTAAAAATACCTGAAGCTACAGGTCAACCAACTGAGATTCTTGCACCTGCACAAGAAACTGTAGTAACTAATGTAGAGGTCAAAGCACCTACTACAAATCCTATCTCAACTAATACTGAGCTACCTACTAGTACAAGTACAGTTCTTAGTGAAGCTCCTAGTAGTGAAGTCGCATCATCTGAATTAGCAAGCGAATCACCAGTAGAAATTACTTCTGAACAGGGTAATAGCAATCAAGATAATCAGGCAAATAAAACTACACCAATTAAAACGGCAACTTCAGAAGCCTCTGCCACAAAGACTTCGTCAGAAAAGTCACTGAACCTGTTCCTGTCGAAGAAACAAAAACACCTACAAAAAACAGTGAACAACCTGCCCCTAATCGATGAAAATGAAAAGCCAGTCACACCTTCTGTAACACTTGAAAATGCACCTCATATTTCTGGTGGACATTATTATAGTGATGATAATGGTAACTGGTATTACAAGGATGCAAACGGCAAAAATCTTGTCGGTCTGAACTATGTGGATAATGTTCCTGTTTACTTTAGCCAAGATGGTATTCAAATCAAAGGTGGTTTTGCAGAGGATGGCCGATACTATGACAAAGATTCTGGTGCTCTTGTAACCAAGGCCTTTAAAGAACTCTTAACTTATATTGGTCGTGATGATATCAACGGTCAAAACATTTATACTACTGATTGGTACTACCTTGATGCCGACGGACGGCCACTTAAAGGTCCTCAAAATCTTGGTGGTACAAACATGTACTTCTTCCCTAATGGAGCACAAGTTAAGGGACGTTTCGCACCTGACGGACACTACTATGATAAGGACTCTGGTGCGCTTGTAACTAACAGCTTTGTCCATGTCTACAACTGGAATTTCCAAAATCAAGACGGAAATCGTGTTCTTAAATTTATGCTTACTATTCCGAACGACTCTGCTATAGGATCTGACGGTAAATCACACTTTATTGATATGAGTCATTACCCACTTTCTAGCAAAGATTTAGATCGTGAAGATTTCTACTACTATGTTGATGCTAAAGGGGATAAACTGACAGGACCTCAAACCCTAAACGGCATCCATGTTTACTTCGACCAAAATGGTAGACAACTTAGAAGTGAGTTCAAATTTGACGAAGATGGTACCGTTCATTATTACGATGCAAAAAACGGTGCACGCGCTGAAAATACCATTGTCAGAACCAACACTGGTGCCTTCAAATTCGATGCAAATGGTAATGGACATTTGATGGGACCTGGTGAAGAAACAGACACCCCGTCACTCCTACAATCTCCCTAGACAAGGCACCACGAGTTTTTGGTGGTCACTATTATAGTGATAACGAGGGCAACTGGTACTACAAGGATGCAAACGGTAAAAACCTCATCGGTCTCAACTTCGTTGACAACATTCCAGTCTACTTTGACAAGGATGGCAAACAAGTCAAAGGACGTTTTGCAGAGGATGGTCGCTATTTTGATAAAGACTCTGGTGCACTTGTAACAAAACGCTATCTTGAAACTGAAGATGGCAACTGGGTTTACGTCAATGATAAAGGTGATAAACTCAAGGGAGAACAAACTATCAATGGTGTTAAAGTCTACTTTGATGATTTCACTGGTATACAAGTCAAGGGACATTTTGCACCAAATGGTAAATACTATGATAAAGATTCTGGTGCTCTCGTAACCAATGCTTTTAAAGAAATCTTAACTTATATTGGTCGTGATGACATCAACAATCAAAATGTCTATACTACTGCCTGGTACTATCTCGATGCTGATGGTAAGCCATTAACAGGACCTCAAACCTTTGGAAATAGTCGCTTTTACTTCCTTCCTAATGGCGCACAAGTCAAGGGACGCTTCGCCCCTGATGGACACTATTATGATAAAAACTCTGGTGCTCTCGTCACTGATAGCTTTGTTCATGTCTACAACTGGAATTACCGAAATCTCGATGGTGATCGCATCTTCCACTTCACTATTACCATTCCTGGAAATGATCTCGTAGATCAGGATGGACAGTACCCAAGAGAAAGCAAAGATTTAGATCGTGAAGATTTCTACTACTATGTTGATGCTAAAGGGGATAAACTGACAGGACCTCAAACCTTAAACGGCATCCATGTTTACTTCGACCAAAACGGTAGACAACTTAGAGGTGAATTCAAATTTGACGATGACGGAACTGTCCACTATTACGATGCTAAGAATGGGGCACGCGCTGAAAATACCATTGTTAGAACAAACACTGGTGCCTTCAAATTCGATGCTGATGGTAATGGACATTTGATGGGACCTGATGAAGTATAGGAATATAATTCAAATAACAACTATTGATATCTCATAATTACTTTGATTTAGGAATCGTTAAAAAGGAAGTCGACCAACTGTCAACTTCCTTTTTCATATCACAAGTAAACTTTTTTCCACTTTAAGAAAACTTTAGGCTTTGCTTTATATACTATAACCATCCTAAAACTTTTCTTTTTTTCATAATCTCCTAAATCCAGGGCTCGGGTCCTGGATTTTTTTGTGTTTAACTTAAAAAAGTACTAACTCGGAAAGCAAAAAAAAAGGTTCCTATTATACTAAAATTCAAGTATAATAAATCATATAGTATTTAGAATAATTAAAAATTTTTTTTTATTTATAAAACATATATTTGGAGGTAATTAATTGAAAAATAAACTCAAGAAAAATGCTCTCTGGGGACTTATTCCAATTCTCTGTCTTATTGTTGCTTATTATTTTCTAGCCTTTGCTCCCCATCAAAAGGCAGTCGAATCATTCAATAATATTGCTCAAAAGGTAAAAAATAAGAATAATCTCTTAGAAGATAAAATAAAGACGGCAAATCAACTCCTAAGTAATAAAGACAAACCTTTGGATGAAAATCTTTCCTCTGAATTAAAAAATGAAATCACTTCTGCTGAGAAAGCAAAACGAAAAATTCCTAAGATTAAAAAGTCAACAAGTGACATTAACAAACAGGTAGAAGTACTTAAAAAACCGTTAGATTATACAACTGAAATAAAGAAACTCGATGAGCTAAATCAAAAATATTCAACAAGTGTTAAACAACTAAAACAAATAACCAACCCTTCTAGTAGCTTTATCGAAAGTAGACTTAAAGAAATTGATACCATTACAGGAGTGCAGTCAGCAACCGAAGATAATGATCCAAATAAGGGATTGAATAAACAAGGTAGTTACACAGCATCCGTGTATTTTACTGATAGTTTAGTTACTGACACTATTGAAGGAAAGGATATTGTAACTAAAGGAACTGATGCTGGTGGCAATATCGAAGTCTACAAAACAGTTGAAGATGCACAAAAACGAAATGAGTATTTGAGTGCTTTCGACGGACTCCCAACTATGTTAAATCCTGGATCTCATTATGTTTATGGTACAATTATCATCCGTACTTCTGGAAGATTGACTGCTACACAACAAAATGACCTAACTCAAAAGATTTATCAAAAGTTGATTGAGATTAAAGATGGAGATACAAGCGAAACTAGTCAAAAAACTGAAACCAATAATAGCTCTGAAACTAGTACTCAAACTAACGTAACAACACAATCTACTCAAAAGAATTCAGGTACTGTCTCTAGTTCTACCACCGAAAATACTACAAATACTGCTTCTAGCGAAAAACAATCTGAATACCTCAGTAATATTGATGCAAATGGCTATAACAAGCTTACTGGAGAAAATATCTTTGAGAAAAAATCCGGAAATCCTGAAGATGGTCCTGAGTACCACAGTTTCTTTGATAGAAATGGCTATAACAGTCAAACAGGTATGAATCTTAATGATTACGTTGTACCCAATGATAGTTCCACTGGCATAGGATGGTCAGACGGTCAATAGTTAATTCTTAAAAATACTCACCTACTACTTTAAGAAAACTTTAGGCTTTGATTTATATACCATAAATATCCTAAAACTTTTTTTTTCATAATCTCCTAAATCCAGGGCTTAGGTCCTGGATTTTTTTGTGCGGTCAAGAAATAAACGATGTCATAGGTTTTGAGCTATTTCTTATATTCTTTTGCCTGATGGATCATCTCTAGGAAATAAGCATGCACCCTTGTATCACCCGTTAATTCTGGATGAAAAGAGGTCACTAACATCTGCTTTTCTCTAGCTGCCACGATAGCCCCATTGACTTGTGCTAGAATCTCCACTTCTGGTCCAACAGCTTCAATAATTGGCCCACGAATAAAGACCATTGGGAATCTCCCTATTCCCTTAAATTCAGCATCTGTGACAAAACTGCCCAATTGGCGACCATAGGCATTTCTGGCTACATTGATGTCCATACTTACCAAATGTTTTGTTTGGTCCCCCACTATGGTTTTGGCCAACAAAATCAGACCTGCACAGGTTCCAAATACAGGTAGTCCAGCATCAATTTTCGCCTTTATCAAGCTCAAACAAGTCTAAATCATGCAAGAGTTTCCCCATGACTGTCGACTCTCCCCTGGTAGAATGAGCCCGTCCAAATCAGCGTGGGCTTCCCAATCCTGTCGATTTCTGATTTGAACCGTTTCAACCCCAAGTACTTTCAAGACCTGCTCATGTTCTGCAAAAGCACCTTGCAAAGCCAGTATTCCGATTTTTGTCATCTATTTTCCTCGCTCTGCCATTAAGATGTCAATTTCATCCTTGTTGATACCAACCATGGCTTCCCCAAATCTTCTGACACTTGCGCCAAAAAATATCTGGACGATTATAGTTAGTCACTGCTTTGACGATAGCTTCCGCACGTTTTTTTCGGATCTCCAGACTTGAAAATTCCCGAACCAACAAAGACACCTTCAGCACCCAACTGCATCATTAGGGCAGCATCCGCTGGCGTCGCTACACCACCTGCCGCAAAATTGACAACAGGCAACTTGCCATGTTCGTGGACATAACGGACCAAATCAATTGGCACCTGCAAATCTTTAGCAGTAATATATAGTTCATCTTCTCTAAGATTTTGAATACGGCGAATCTCTTGATTCATGAGTCGCAAGTGGTGAACAGCCTGAACAATATCACCAGTACCAGGTTCACCCTTGGTACGAATCATTGATGCCCCTTCAGAGATACGGCGAAGAGCCTCACCAAGGTCCTTGGCTCCACAGACGAAAGGCACATCAAATTTGGTTTTGTCCACATGAATAAGGTCATCGGCCGGTGTCAAAACCTCACTCTCGTCAATATAATCAATCTCAATTGCCTGCAAAATCTGTGCTTCCACGAAATGACCAATACGCACCTTGGCCATCACTGGAATACTAACAGCGTCCTGAATTTCCTTAATCATCTTAGGATCACTCATACGTGATACACCACCCACTGCACGGATATCGGCCGGAATGCGTTCCAAGGCCATGACCGCAGCTGCTCCCGCCGCTTCAGCAATACGTGCCTGCTCAGGATTTTGAACGTCCATGATGACGCCCCCCTTAAGCATCTGTGCCAAATTTTTATTTAAGTCGTAACGATTTGTCATTGCAATCACCTCTCATGTTTTTATGCCCTTTATTTTACACAGGATGATTTTTAAAAAAAGACTCTATTTCCCAAACTGTATGGGGACAATTATTCTTTAAATCATATCTATAGACGAAAAATAAATAAATTAGGAAAACTATTTTATAGACTATAACTCTTATAAAAATAAGTATCTTTTTATAAGAGTATGGCGTTTTTGTATCCGTTTTCTATTGAGTTTATTAGAAAATAAGATTAAAATATAATTGTAAATTAATTTTTGGTATTCATGTTGTTTTTAAATGTCACAACTTGAATTTACCAAGTCACCATACAAGGGGGAAGATTATGGAAAACAAAGTTCGTTTCAAACTTCATAAAGTTAAGAAACATTGGATTACAATCGCTGCTTCAAGTTTGGCTATCGTGGCTTCACTGATTGGCCTAGGGCAAGTCGGAGCCGATGAAGTTAAACCAGAAACGACTGCTGTTATCAGTCCTGAAAATGTCGTCTCTGACAGCAATCTTGAGACAAGTGCTAGCCTCATTACAAGAACCGAAGTAGCTCCAACGAATACTGTTGTCGAGAATACTTCTAGTGAAGCAGTCTCTACTGACACTACATCTACTAATGTCGCTAGTCAGCCTACAGAAACGACTGCTACACAGCCTAGTAACGAGGCCGATAAAAAGGTTGAAACCGCTCAATCTAGTGAGACAACTATTGCTGATAGAAGTGCTGAACCTGTCACCGACAAGCAAAATACAAATGAAAATAAGTCAGAGATTACTGAGGTTAGTGAGCATCCATTATCAGGACAAGAAATCTCTATCACTCGAGGTAAATTCACATCCGACGATCAAGGCAATTGGTACTATACCAAGGACGGAAAAAATCTCACTGGATGGAATAATGTAGAAGATCGCGAATACTATTTCCAAGAAGATGGAAAACAGGTCAAAGGCCAATTTGTTGAGGTAAATGGAAAGAACTATTATTTAGATGACCATACTGGTATGCTCCTAGTCAATTGCTACCTCGATAAAGATGGAAAACATTATCAAATAGATGAGAATGGGGTTGTGACAGAGAGAACTAAACTGCCTACAAACATTACTGGTGGACATTTTGAAGCCAATGATAAGGGGGAATGGTCTTATATCACTGAACAAGGTGAAAACTTGACTGGTTTCCAATATGTGGACGGTGTTGAACTCTATTTTGACAAAGATGGGAAACAACGCAAAGGTCAAGAAATCACAGTTGATGGAACAACCTATTACTTAGATCAAAACACCGGTGCCCTTCTCAAAAATTCTTACCGCAATTGGTCTGAAAAACAGATTATCTCACGGTATAAAACAAACTACATATACCATACTAGTTACTTCAACCGAGATGGCATACGTGCCACAGGTCTCGTTAAAACAGCAGCTGGTTTCATTCACTATTTTGATGAAAATGGCGAACTGCTTAAGAATGTTGCTGTTAATGTAGGGGGCACAACCTATGTCTTTGGAGAGAGAGGACGTCTAGCTCGAAAATCCTTTATTTGGGATAAGGTAGATTTCACCTTCCCTGAAAATGTTAATTTTTATTATGGTGATGAAAAGGGCCACGCTGTTAAGGGACTTCAAACCATTGATGGTTACCAACTTTACTTCGATAAAGACGGTCGTCAAGCAAAAGATAAAATCGTTCAGATTGATGGTAAAACCTATTACTTTGATAAAAACAATGGACGTATGGTTAAAAATCAATGGGCCTCAGTCAATGTTGGTGGAATTAGTCCTGCATCAAAGGACTACCGTTCATACTATCTCGGAAATGATGGCGCTGCTGTGACTGGTTGGCAAGATATTGATGGAAAACACTTGTACTTCACCGATACCGGTATCTATGCTTCTAATGGCATCTATTCAATCAATGGTAAAAACTATCTATTTGAAAAAGGACAATTAGTCAAAGATGCTTATGGCGTTGTTGATAAGCCAGGGGCTAAAGTGAGATTAAAATATACCTATCGAACTAATGCAGATGGAGAAGTCCTAACTGGTAAACAAATTATCGATGGAACAGAATATATCTTTGCTTCAGATGGTCAAGTCGTCGATGGTGTTGTACGTTATGACGGGAAACTTTATCTAGTCAAAGATAGTAAAATAGAAAAAAACTATTTTGGAGCCTTCTTTTCTAAAAAACGAAATTTTGGGTGGAATTAATTTCACTGGAATCTATGGAACTGATGAAAACGGTGTCCTCCTAGAGGGCGTCCAACGAAGCTTAGATGGTCAACTGCACTACTTCCAACCTGAGGTAAAAAGTGTTGATAAACCTACATGGAAAGAAATCGATGGCAAGCGCTATCGTCTAACAAAATGGTATCTTCCTGAACACCACGCTGGTATGTACACCACTATTATCCTCACTAACGATACTTTGAAAGTCGATGACAAGACCTATACGATTGATAATGAGGGAGTTGCAACTGAGTTTACGGCCAAAAACCAATTTGTTCGTGATGACAATTGGAACTGGTACTACTACGATACTGATGGCAAACTCTAACTGGTCGTCAAACCATTGATGGTGTTCAACTCTACTTTGATAAAAATGGTAAGCAAGTCAAAAGGTAGCCTAGTAGACATTGATGGTGATACTTACTACTTTGACAAGGATAGTGGGGTTATGTGGACCAATAGTAGTCTAACTCTCAATGGAATGACCTACGAAATTGATGACCAAGGACGTGTGACATCGTCACTTCGAAATACCTTTGTTCAAGATAAAGATGGTGACTGGACCTACCTCAAAGATAAAGGACAAGTAGCTACCGGATGGCAGACTATTGATGGTATTCAACTCTACTTTGATGGCACTGGGAAACAAATCAAAGGTGAGCGTATCCTTATAGATGGAAAATACTACTATTTCGATAAGAACAGTGGCGAACTCCTTCGTAATGCATTCCATTCCTTTAGTTCATATATTCACTACTTTGGCAATGATGGAGCACAAGTTTTCGGCTGGAGGTACACAATAAACGGTCACCGTGTTTACTTTAAAGAAGACGGTCTACAAGCTAAAGATAATGTCCTTTTAATTGACGGAAATTATTATTATTTCAATCAAGATGGCCAACTTCTTGTTAATGGTTCCGCTAAATCATATAATAGTTTATATCTTGCAGATTCAGAAGGAAAATTATTATCCGGGTGGAGAGAAATTGACGGTAAGACCTATTACCTAGATCCAAGCGAAAAGCACTACTACTATAATAGAACAGCATCTATAGACGGTAAGACCTATCTTTTCGGTTCTTACGCGGAATTATTGCGTAATGACACTAATTACGCATATGCTTCAGACGAAAATGGAATCGTTCGAACAGGATTCTACCGCACTGATAAAGGCTACCTATGCTATCTTGAGCCAAGAGTAATTTCTGACTACCAACCAACTTGGAAGGAAATTGACGGTAAGCTCTATCACTTCGAAAAATCAACTTCATTAGAGAAACATCTTTACGGTTCTCCAATCACAACCAATGCAACCCTTGAAAAAGATGGCAAAACCTATGTCATTGATGAAAATGGTGTGGCAACTGAGAAAGTGAATTAATGGGGAAAGAAAAAATTTCTTCCACTTTAAGAAAACTTTAGGAATCGCTTTGTATACTACAACCATCCTAAAACTTTTCTTTTCATAATCTCCTAAATCTAGGGCTCAGGTCCTGGATTTTTTGTGCAAACATCTACTTCTCTCAAACGTCTCTATTGCACTATTAATTTAAACTATGAGTATGTATGAGTTTTCTATTGAAGTTATTAGAAAATAGGATTAAAATATAATCGTAAATTAATTTTTGGTGTTCATGTTGTTTTAAATGTCACAGCATGAATTTACCAAGTCACCATACAAGGGGGAAAATTATGGAAAACAAAGTTCGTTTCAAACTTCATAAAGTTAAGAAACATTGGATCACAATCGCTGCCTCAAGTTTGGCTATCGGGGCTTCACTAATTGGACTAGGACAGGTCGGAGCTGATGAAGTCAAGCCTGAAACGACTGCCGTTACCAGTCCTGAAAATGTCGTCTCTGACAGCAATCTTGAGACAAGTGCTAGCCTCATTACAAGAACCGAAGTAGCTCCAGCAAGCACTACTGTTGAGAAACTTCTAGTGAAGCAGTATCTTCTGACACTGCATATACTAATGCGACTAGTCAGCCTACAGAAACGACTACTACACAGCCTGCTAACGAGACTGATAAAAAGGTTGAAGCCGCTCAATCTGGTGAGACAGCTACAACCGATAGAAGTGTTGAAACCTCATCTGAAACAAGCGATAACGTAACTACTTCACAGGAAACACCTTCACAAGGTGGCAGATTCACTTCTGATGAGCAAGGTAACTGGTATTACCTAGACAGCGAGGGCCACAAACTAACTGGCCCACAAACCATCGATAGCTTTAACCTCTACTTCCATAACAATGGCATCCAAGCAAAGGGTGAAAAGGTAACCATTGATGGCAAGGATTACTACTACGATAAAGATAATGGACGTAAAGTAACTGATACAAGTATTGAAGTAGACGGTAAAACCTATTTAGCAGATGCCGATGGTATCCTTACCGAAAAAACACAACTACCTACTCAGGTCGTGACGGGTGGTCATTTCAATCTGACAACCAAAAAGATTGGTATTACTACACTGCCAACGGTGAAAAATTGACTGGTTGGCAAAATGTTGATGGTGTCATCCTTTATTTTGATAAAGATGGGAAACAAGTCAAAGGACAAGAACGAGAGATTGGTGGAAAATACTATCGATTCGATGAGAATGATGGCTCTCTATTAACGAATCAGTGGCATCACACTTCAATTTTCAATGGCTATAGGACAGAACCTCAATATACAACTTATACTAATTACTTAGGCGAAGATGGTGCTGCATTTATTGGATGGCATACCATTGACAGTAAACGTTATTATTTCAAACCTGACGGACTTTTGGCTAAAAATGATACTGTCACAATTGATGGGAAGATTTATCTTTTTGATTACCAAGGACAATTGGTCAAGAACAAATATGGCATTGTTGAAACTCCTTCAATGTTCCATGCAAACACTTCTACCTACCGTACCAATGCTAACGGCGAAGTCTTAACTGGTAAACAAATTATCGATGGAAAAGAATATATCTTTGCTTCAAAGGGTCAAGTTCTTGATGGTATCATAGGTTATGACAGCAAACTTTATCTAGTCACAGATAGTAAAATAGAAAAAACTATTTTGGAGCCCTTTTTTTCCAAAAAAAACATTTTGGGGCGGGCCTAGTTTCTCTGGAATCTATGGAACTGATAAAAACGGTGTCCTCCTCGAGGGCATCCAACGAGGCTCTGATGGTCACCTTCACTACTTCCAACCTGAGGTAAAAAGTGTTGATAAGCCTACATGGAAAGAAATCGATGGCAAGCGCTATCGTCTAACAAAATCATATCGAACAGAAAGATATGCTGGTATGTACACCACTATTATCATTACTAACGACACTTTGAAAGTCGATGATAAGACCTACACAATTGATAATGAAGGAGTAGTGACTGAATTTACGGCTAAAAACCAATTTGTTCGTGATGATTTCTGGAACTGGTACTACTACGACAAAGAGGGCAAACTCTAACAGGCCGTCAAACCATTGATGGTGTTCAACTCTACTTTGATAAAAATGGTAAGCAAGTCAAAGGTAGCCTAGTAGAGATTGATGGTAAAACTTACTACTTTGACAAAGACAGTGGGGCTATGTGGACGAATACCACTCTCGAAAAAGACGGCAAGACTTATATCATCGATGAAAATGGTGTGGCTACTGAGAAAGTGAATTAAAAAGGAAAGACAAAATATTTCTACCACTTTAAGAAAACTTTAGGATTTAATTTATATACTAAAACCATCCTAAAACTTTTCTTTTTCATAATCTCCTAAATCCAGGGCATAGGTTCTGGATTTTTTTTTTTAAACTCTGTGACTGCTAAAATTGTGACATTTGCCATTCACTCTCTTTTTTATGCAATCGTTTTCTTATTTTTATCTAAATTTCTTATTTTTCTTGAAACTCTCTAAAATAGCGCTATAATAGAACTTAGGAAATGGAGGAAAAAGTATGAAAGTACATTCTAATTTTACTGGACAAAAGTCCAAAAAACGTTTGATTGCATTCTCATGTGCAACTGCTCTTGCAAGTTTTGCCTTTATCGCAAGACCTGCCTTCGCTGAGGAAGCTAAAGCTGAAAACTCATCAAACCTTGATGTGACTGCTGCTACCACTGCCAATGTGGAAACTACAGCAGACCTCGTAGAAACAAAGGTTGTTGAAGCTCCTCCTACTACTGAAAATGTAGCTAGCACTGAAAGTACCACAAATGTTTCAGAACAAGCTACAACTTCTGCTAGCAAGTTCTGAAACTGCAAGTGAAATGGCTTTAACAACTGCAAGCGAAAGCCAAGCACCTGCAAAATCGGCCACAGGCCAAACACGAGAAGCTGTAACTACAGACCGAGCTGCCAGTGAAACTGCTTCAGTACCTAATGAAACAAACGTCACTGGTGGTCAGTACTATAGTGATGACCAAGGCAACTGGTACTATAAAGATGCCAGCGGTAAAAACCTTACTGGAGACCAAACCATTGATGGTGTACGTGTTCTTTCCCGAAGATGGTAAACAAATTAAAGGGCCAGATTTCTATTGGTCTGGTGATCTACGTCGTTATTTCGATGATAATTCTGGTCAACTTCAAACCAATCGTTACCTAGAATACAAGGGCAATTGGTATTATTTAGATGCTACTGGACGACCACTAACAGGCGAACAAACTATCAATGGTCAAGAAGTTTATTTTAATAATGATGGTATTCAAATCAAAGGTGACTTTAGTGGAGAATCTTATAGTTATCCAGATCAAACCTTCTATTACGACTCTAACTCTGGTGCAAGGGTCCGAAAAGAAGGTCTAGTTCAGAATAAAAAGGCCAAACCTTCTACATCAAGAACGATGGTTCTAAATTTACAGGAATACGTGAAATTGATGGTAACATCTACTATTTCAAAGCACGTGAAGCTGCCTCTCCTGTTGATACCGGCGTCCTACAAAAGGGAATCAGTATTTTACTAGAAGAAGGGCAAAATTCACCACGTTCTTACGGTTTTGGTACTCCTACTAATATTACCCGTCGCTACTATTTTGACTCAGTGACTGGTAAAGCCGTTAAAACCGCTATGTCCAAGAAAATGATGGCTGGTACTACTATGGTGAAGATGGAAATGCTATTCGTCCTCAGAATGGTGAAGCCAATATAGATGGTCAAATCGTTTACCTCTATGCCAATGGTCGTCAGGCTAAAGGAGAGCTTGTTCTCGACAATGGTATTCTTCGCTACTATGATCCTAATTCTGGAGCACGCGTCACTAACACCACTCTAACAATTAATGGTATGACCTATCGATTTGATGAAAATGGTGTCGGTACGGATGCTCCTAACCCAAATGGTTATTATAGTGATGATAACGGAAACTGGTATTATAAAAACGCAAATGGAGACAACCTTACTGGAGCTCAAATTATCAATGGACAAAAGTGTTCTTCCGTGACAACGGTCAACAGGTCAAAGGGGCTTATGGTAATTCTTACGGTGATTTATACGCATTCTACGATGTTAATTCAGGAAACCTTGTAACCAATCGTTATGTTGAATACATGGGTAATTGGTTTTATGTAGGTAAAGATGGTAAACCAGTCAAGGGACCTCGAAATATCGATGGACAAGATGTCTTCTTCAACTATCGAGGGGTACAAGCTAAAGGAGGATTTGGTCAAGATGGCGTCTATATGCCTGAGTACTATTACGATAAAGATAATGGTCGCAAAGTAACCAAAGCTGGGTTTGTTAAAGATAACAGAGGCTTAACTTACTATCTTGACGAGAAAGGTAACAAAGTCCTTGGACTTCATGAAATCAATGGTGATTTATATTACTTCCGTCAAGGAGGTGCCTATAAGTACACCCAACTGGGTGACATGTGGCAAGACAGTATTAATTACATCGATGGTAAAATCTACTACTTCGATCAATTTGGTAAGGCTGCCAAAAAAATCGCTTTGTCTTTACGGAAGGAGCTTGGCACTATTTCTACGGTGATGGTACAGCAGCTACCGGTGCCGTTCAAATTAATGGGCAAAAACTTTACTTCGATACAAATCATGGTAGACAAGTTAAAGGCGCTTTTGCACCAGATGGTCACTACTACGATGAAAACTCTGGTGAACTAGTCACCAACCAAACACGTACTATCAAAGGTGTAACTTATCATTTTGATGAAAATGGTAATGCGACTAAAGTTTAAGGTATCCCTTACTTTAAGAAAACTTTAGGCTCTGCTCTATATACTATAATCATCCTAAAACTTTTCTTTTTCATAATCTCCTAAAATTCAGGACTCAAGTCCTGGATTTTTTTTAAACTCTTATGACTACTAAAATTGTGACATTTACCTTGTTAGTCACTTTATAATGTAATCGTTTTCTTATTTTTGTCTAAATTTCTTATATTTCCTTGAAAGTCTCTAAAATAGCGCTATAATAAGACTTAGGAAAAGGAGGAAAAAGTATGAAAGTACATTCTAATTTTACTGGACCTAGGTCCAAAAACGTCTGATTGCATTCTCATGTGCAACTGCTCTTGCAAGTTTTACTTTTATCGCAAGACCTGCCTTCGCTGAGGAAGCTAAGGCTGATAATTCATCTAACCTTGATACGAACGCTACTACCACTGCAAATGTGGAAACTACCGCAGACCTCGTCGAAACAAAGGTTGTCGAAGCTCCTGCTACTACTGAAAAGTTGCTAGCACTGAAAGCACTACAAATGACTCAGAACAAGCCACAACTTCTGTTGCAAGCTCTGAAACTACCAGTGAAACAGCTTCAACAACTGTAAGTGAAAGCCAAGCTCCTTCAGAATCGGTCTCAGGCCAAACACGCGAAGCTGTAACTACAGACCGGGCTGCCAGTGAGACAGCTTCAGTTAACGAAACTTCGAACAAGGAAACAAACGTCACTGGTGGTTATTACTACAGCGATAAGTATGGATACTGGCATTATAAGGATGCTAGCGGTAAAGACCTGACTGGACCACAAACTGTTGATGGCGTTAAGGTTTACTTCGATCAAGGTGGTGTTCAGGTTAAAGGGGAATTTACCTGGGACGGTCACTATTATGACAAAGATTCTGGTGCTCTTGTTACTAATAAATTCGTTGATAGTTACAGTAGCACCTATTACCTAGATGAAAATGGCAATAAAGTAATCGGACCCAAGGAAATTAATGGAGCGTGGTATTATTTTGAGCAGTATGGTGAACAAGTTAAGGGTAGATTTGCTTCTGATAACCGTTATTACGACGAAAACGGAAAACAAGTGGATTTCGGAACAAATTGCTATTTCGAATTAAACGGGGAATGGTACTATGCTGGAAATGATGGTGCTATTTTAAAGGGACCACAAACCATCGATGGTGTTAAGGTTTACTTCGACCAAGGAGGTGTTCAAGTTAAGGGCTATTTTGTTAAAGATAGTACTGACAATAATGAACGCTATTATGATAAAGATACTGGTGCTCTAGCTACTAACCAATATATCATCGCCTACAACCCCTACAGACATAGAAATGAACGTTATTATGTTAACGACCAAGGAGTTCGGTTAACTGGTCCTCAAACAATTGATGGTAAACAAGTCTACTTTGATAAATACGAGGGATGCCAAGTTTTCGACAATTTTGGCGATGATGGTTACTTTTACGATCAGGACGGTAATCGTGTTGATCTTGGTGCCAATCGTTATGTGCAAATCAGAGACAATTGGTACTATGTCGGTAACGATGGAAAAATTTTAACCGGTGAACACATTATTGATGGAGCTCACGTTTATTTTGAATATGGAGGTAAACAAGTTAAAGGAGATTTTGACTATAAAAATCAATTTCACGATAAAGACTCTGGAACTTTAGTTACTAATCGTTTCGTTACCGTTAATGACAAGACCTACTTCATTGGAGCAGATAGTAAGGCTATTAAAGGAGCGACCGTCATCGACAACATTGAATACTTCTTTGACGAAAAAACTGGCGCTCAGGTTAAGGGAAATTTCGCAAGTAACAAAAATATTATAACAGTACTACTGGTGCTCTCGTAATCAATAGTTATGTCCAAGTCGACAAAGACTGGTACTACGTAGGCAATGACGGTAAACGGCTTAAAGGTTCTCAAACCATTAACAATGTTCCTGTATACTTTGACCCTTATGATGGTAAACAAGCCAAAGGTGTCTTTGGTAATGATGGCTACTTCTACGACAAAGATTCTGGTGCTAAAATAGACCTTGGTACCAATCGCTACGTTTACATCAACGATAACTGGTACTATCTTAATGGAGAAGGAAAAATCCTTAAAGGCGATCAAACCATCGACGGGGTACAGGTTCACTTTGATCCATATTATGGCAATCAAATTAAAGGAGAATTTACCGATAGTAATGGGCATGCGGTTAAAGCAAACTCCTATACTAGCCCAGTTAAGTACTATGATAAAAAATTCTGGAGCTCTTGTAAAGGTCAATACTTTAACCACAATGGAAACTGGTACTACGCTAATGCGGAGGGGAATATCCTTAAAGGCTCACAAACCATCGATGGGGTACACGTTTACTTTGACTATAATGGTGTACAAGCTAAAGACGCAATCGCAGAAGGCTACTACTACGATAAAGACTCTGGTGCTCGTCACGAAACCCCTCGTAAGCAATTTATAAAGGCTGGTGGTAAATTATACTATCTTGACGATGATAATAAGATAAGTTCTGGTTATAAAAAAAATTGACGGTAAGGATTATTTTATTACAGGATATGGGGAAGTTTTAAGAGGAGAATTCGGACCTTACGGTTACGAACCATACTATGATAGTGAGGGGGCTGCTGTACGACAAAGAGGTTTTGTTAAATCTGGACGTAACTGGTACTACCTAGATGATGAAGGAAATAAAGTATTAGGACTTGCCAAAATAGATGGTAATTTTCTTCTACTATTTCAGTAATCCCGTCGCAACAAAAATACCGAATGGGCGAACAAGTTAAAGGAGAGCTGGTGAAACTCACCTTTATAGTTTCTTCAACTATAACCGTTCACCCTATGACAATCCTGTCTACTACTTCGACGCTGAGACTGGGGCTGCTGTAACCAATCAATTCTTCAATTGGAAGGGCAATTGGTACTACTTCGGTAACGATGGAAAGGCTCTTATCTTTGATCAAGTCATCAATGGTCAACACCTCTACTTTGATTATCAAGGTAAAGCAAATTAAAGGCAATTTCGTTACAGACTACAAGGGTAATGACCTGACTGGACCACAAACCATCGATGGCGTTATTACGAATAAAGATTCCGGTGCCCTTCTCAAAATCAATTTATCGTGACCTACAGCAACGATACGAAACAATATGAACGTTACTATCTAGATGACAATGGGAACCCCGTGTACGGTGAGTATCGAATTAATCGTAGATCAGTATACTTTGATGATAAATCCGGTACTCAAATCATTGACCGCTTTGCTCTAATGGACACTTTTACGATCAGGATGGTGTTTTCGTTAATTTAGGAACCAATCGTTTTGTTGAAATCAAAGGAAAATGGTATTATCTCAATGATAGCGGACAAATCATAAAGGGTAGCCATATCATCAATGGGGCTCAGGTCTATTTCGATGAAAATGGTATTCAAATAAAAAAGGTGATTTCGATAAGGAAAACCGCTATTATGATGAACACACTGGTAAGCTAGTAACTAACCGATTCGTAACAGTTAAAGACAAAAACTACTTTATCGGCGCAAAAGGTGTCCCCGTGAAAGGTGCTACTCTTATTGATGGTAAAGAGTACTATTTCGATAATAAGACCGGTGCTCAAGTGAAAGGTGACTTTGGAGGTAATGGTAAATACTACGATACTTCAACTGGTGCACTCGTGACCAACCGTTATGTCAATGTAGATAAATATTGGTACTATGTGGATGCTGAGGGCAAACCACTAAAAGGTTCACAAACCATAAATAATGTTCCTGTCTACTTTGATTCTTATTATGGTCGACAAGTGAAAGGTGATTTTGGAGACGATGGTTACTACTATGATAAAGACTCTGGTGTGAGAATCACACTGAAAAAAAATCGTTACCATAATATTAATAACCATTGGTATTATGTTGGTTCAAATGGCAAAATCCTTAAAGGGGATCACGTCATCAATGGTGTTCAGGTACATTTCGACAAGGTATTTGGAATACAAGCTAAAGATGACTTTGTAGATGAAGATGGTATTAATGTTTTCTATGATAACTTTGTTGTCTTCGGTACCCCAGTTAAGTATTACGACAAGGATACTGGTGAACTTGTTAAGGGGCGTTACTTTACAAGTCGAGGTAAGTGGTTCTATGCAGATAAGCAAGGCAATATTCTAAAAGGTGCTCATACCATTGATGGTGTCCCTGTCTACTTTGACGACCACCTCGAACACAATTCAAAAACGTGGTTAAAAAACGGCCACTACTATGATAAGGATACCGGTGAACAGAAGGAAGTCCCACGGAACCAATTTGTTCATGTTGATAATGGTCTCTTCTATTATGATAAAGATGGAAAACCACTTTCTGATTCTCAAACCATTAATGGTGTAACCTATTGTTCTATGAAGATGGACAAGCCCGTCGAGGAACTTTTGGACCTTACGGTTCTGGACCTTTCTATGATAAAGTTACTGGAGCCGCAGTCAGAGAAAAAGGCTTCCATCAAGTAGGTCCTCAATGGTACTATACTGATGAAAATGGTAACAAACTTTTTGGTCTTCAAAAATAGATGGTAAACTCTATTACCTTGATAATACCTGGTCAGTTAGCTCAGTTACTGGTTTTCTCGCAAAAGATGAAGTGCTTAGTCCTGAGCAAAAAGAATCATCTAGATATCCTCATACATCTAGCAGTACTATTATCAAACCTAAACTCTATAGTTACTACTACTTCGATGCTGAGACTGGAGCTGCTGTAACCAATAAATTCGTTAATTGAAAGGCAACTGGTACTACTTCGGTAACGATGGTAAGGCCCTCCCTTCGATCAAGTCATCAATGGTCAACACCTCTACTTTGATTATCAAGGTAAGCAAATTAAAGGCAATTTCGTTACAGACTACAAGGGTACTCGTTATTACGATGAAAACTCTGGTGAGCTCGTAACCAACCAAACACGTACCATCAATGGTGTGACTTATCACTTTGATAAAATGGACGTGCGAAACAATTGTAAAGAATTTAGGAAAATAGACTAAGTTTTTCACACAGATATCTATACTAAAGGAAGTTGATTAATTTCAACTTCCTTTTAAACTTTGTCTTTAATCACATTTCAAAATATAAGTATAAAAATCAAGACTCCAATTTTGCACTTAGGTTAAAAAATAGATCAAAAAAGGCCCTCCCCAATCTATAGGGAAGAACCTCTTTTTTTTGAAGACTAATTTTTATTTTAACTAACTATTTAGAAGAAGGGAAGAATTCTCTTTGTTATTAGTCTTCTTTCTTACGACGACGGCCCAAAAGACCTAGTCCAAGACCTGTAATCAAGGCTGACAAACCTGTCACTTCTGCAATATGTCCATTTTCTGTTCCTGTCTCTGGTAGAACTGCTTGTCCTTTAGGTTGAGCAACTTGTGGAGTTACTTCTTCAATAACAGTTGGACTTACAGGTTGTTCTGGTTTAACTGGTTGTTCTGGCTCCTCTGGTTTCTTAGGTGTTGGTACCTTAGGTTGTTCTGGGAGGAGTTACAGGTTTATCAGGAGTAACCGGAACATAAATGATTGGTGTATCTTTACCTGGATCCTCTGGTGTTACAGGTGTTCCTGGTTGGATTGGTTGACCTGGTTTCGTTGGATCCTTTGGATCTGGAAGGTGTGGTTCATAGCCTGGAACATCTGGAACGACTGGTTGACCTGGTTTCGTTGGGTCTGTTGGATCGTTCGGATATTTCACACCTGGTGTTGATGGGAAGTTTGGATCGTTTGGTGTCACTGGTTTTGGAACCAAGTTTCCAAGTGGTTTTGTAAGTAACCGTTTCTTCAAGGTTTTCTTGAGTAACTGCCTTAGAAGCAACACTTGCTTTATCAGCGTAGTATCCTGTCAAACCTGGTGTTGGAACTGCAGCGTAGGCTGTCTTATCTGATGCCCATGGTGTCGCTGAAAGTTCTTTACCTGTGACTTTATCCAAGGTAAGGGTACGTGTCCATGTCGCGTTTTCTACGTGATCTGCTGGTGCAGCTACCTTACCATCTGATACCACATACTTAACAGTTGATGTCACATCTTTCTTCCATTGATCTGTCGCTGGGTACTTAGGACTATTTGGATCGTTTGGATTGATTGGATCTGTTGGGTTATGTGGATCATTTGGTCCTACTGGGGTTTCACCATGTTTCAAAGGTTACTGTCCATGTTTGATCGACTGACGCATCGTTATCGAAGTGGGCACCTGTTGGGAACTCATCGCTAACGAGAACATAACCACGATCTTCATAGTACTTGATCTTGTCCGCAGTTGAGTAGTTAATAGCCTCACCTGATTTACCACCGACTTGATCATTGGCAAGGGTTTGACCTGTTGTTTGGTCAACGTACGTGATAACTGCTTTTGATCTGCCTTACGGTAGACAACTGGGGTATCAGCTCCTGGGTTAGATGGTGTCACATTTGGAATGTCTGTCACATAACCTGGGATGACTGGTGTTGGTGTGACACCACCCTTAGTTGGATCGTTTGGATCATTCGTATATTGTGGAGTTGGCGCATTTGGAATTGGGTTGCCATCTGGGTCAACTGGAATGATCTTACCGAGTTCCTTATAAACCACTTTATCTGTAGCTTCTGGGTGTTCTGGAGTAACTGTCTTACCACCTGCTTCAGCTTTATCCGCATAATAGTGTTCAACGACTGGGACTTTTACTTTGCCATAGTCATGACTGTTTTCTGTCCATGTTGTTGTACCATCTGCTTGATTCTTCTTACCTGTGAAAGTATAGTCGCTTTGAACATCATCTTTTGGTGTGGTTGAACCAGCTCCTTCAAACGTTACCGTTTGTTTTGTTGGTTGCGTTACATCATTTGTTTTTGGCACATAGATGATTGGCGTATCTTCCCCTGGTTTATCAGGTGTTACAGGTGTTCCTGGTTGGATTGGTTGACCTGGTTTCGTTGGATCCTTTGGATCTGGAAGGTGTGGTTCATAGCCTGGAACATCTGGAACGACCGGTTGTCCTGGTTTGGTTGGATCTGTTGGATCGTTTGGATACTTCACATCTGGTGTTGATGGGAAGTTTGGATCGTTTGGTGTTTCTGGTTTTGGAACCAAGTTTCCAAGTGGTTTGTAAGTAACCGTTTCTTCAAGATTTTCTTGAGTAACTGCCTTAGAAGCAACACTTGCTTTATCAGCGTAGTATCCTGTCAAACCTGGTGTTGGAACTGCAGCGTAGGCTGTCTTATCTGATGCCCATGGTGTCGCTGAAAGTTCTTTACCTGTGACTTTATCCAAGGTAAGGGTACGTGTCCATGTCGCGTTTTCTACGTGATCTGCTGGTGCAGCTACCTTACCATCTGATACCACATACTTAACAGTTGATGTCACATCTTTCTTCCATTGATCTGTCGCTGGGTACTTAGGACTGTTTGGATCATTTGGATTGATTGGATCTGTTGGGTTATGTGGATCATTTGGTCCTACTGGGGTTTCACCATGTTTCAAGGTTACTGTCCATGTTTGTTCGACTGACGCATCGTTATCGAAGTGGGCACCTGTTGGGAACTCCTCGCTAACGAGAACATAACCACGATCTTCATAGTACTTGATCTTGTCCGCAGTTGAGTAGTTAATAGCCTCACCTGATTTACCACCGACTTGATCATTGGCAAGGGTTTGACCTGTTGTTTGATCAACGTACGTGATAACTGCTTTTTGATCTGCCTTACGGTAGACAACTGGGGTATCAGCTCCTGGGTTAGATGGTGTCACATTTGGAATGTCTGTCACATAACCTGGGATGACTGGTGTTGGTGTGACACCACCCTTAGTTGGATCGTTTGGATCATTCGTATATTGTGGAGTTGGCGCATTTGGAATTGGGTTGCCATCTGGGTCAACTGGAATGATCTTACCGAGTTCCTTATAAACCACTTTATCTGTAGCTTCTGGGTGTTCTGGAGTAACTGTCTTACCACCTGCTTCAGCTTTATCCGCATAATAGTGTTCAACGACTGGGACTTTTACTTTGCCATAGTCATGACTGTTTTCTGTCCATGTTGTTGTACCATCTGCTTGATTCTTCTTACCTGTGAAAGTATAGTCGCTTTGAACATCATCTTTTGGTGTGGTTGAACCAGCTCCTTCAAACGTTACCGTTTGTTTTGTTGGTTGCGTTACATCATTTGTTTTTGGCACATAGATGATTGGCGTATCTTCCCCTGGTTTATCAGGTGTTACAGGTGTTCCTGGTTGGATTGGTTGACCTGGTTTCGTTGGATCCTTTGGATCTGGAAGGTGTGGTTCATAGCCTGGAACATCTGGAACGACCGGTTGTCCTGGTTTGGTTGGATCTGTTGGATCGTTTGGATACTTCACATCTGGTGTTGATGGGAAGTTTGGATCGTTTGGTGTTTCTGGTTTTGGAACCAAGCTTCCAAGTGGTTTGTAAGTTACGGTTTCTTCAAGATTATCTTGAGTAACTGCCTTAGAAGCAACACTTGCTTTATCAGCGTAGTAACCTGTCAAACCTGGTGTTGGAACTGCAGCGTAAGCGGTCTTATCTGATGCCCATGGTGTCGCTGAAAGTTCTTTACCTGTGACTTTATCCAAGGTAAGGGTACGTGTCCATGTCGCGTTTTCTACGTGATCTGCTGGTGCAGCTACCTTACCATCTGATACCACATACTTAACAGTTGATGTCACATCTTTCTTCCATTGATCTGTCGCTGGGTACTTAGGACTATTTGGATCGTTTGGATTGATTGGATCTGTTGGGTTATGTGGATCATTTGGTCCTACTGGGGTTTCACCATGTTTCAAGGTTACTGTCCATGTTTGATCGACTGACGCATCGTTATCGAAGTGGGCACCTGTTGGGAACTCATCGCTAACGAGAACATAACCACGATCTTCATAGTACTTGATCTTGTCCTGCAGTTGAGTAGTTGATTGCCTCACCTGATTTACCACCAACTTGATCATTGGCAAGGGTTTGACCTGTTGTTTGATCAACGTACGTAATAACTGCTTTTTTTGTTCTGCCTTAACATAAACAATCTTCGTATCTTGTGAAATACGATCTGGATCACTTTCATCATTTGGTTCAATAGTTTTATCAACAATATTGTAACCCCATGCTTGTGGTTGTTCCTCCTTAATCACATATCCTGTTGGTGCATCTGGAATTTTAGTTTCTGCTGCTTCTTTAGGATTTGATGGATTATTGTTGTATGTTACAGATGTTGAATTAGGAATAACATTTCCATCTTCATCTACCTGAATAATCTTACCAAGTGGTTTATAAGTAACCTTATCCGTAACCTCTGGTTGATCTGGAGTAACTGTCTTAGACCCAGCTTCTTTCTTATCAGCATAGAAATGTTCAACTACTGGGACTGTTTCCTTACCATAAGTGTGACTAGTTTGATCCCATGTTGTCGTACCATTTTTTTGTTTACCAGTAAATGTGAAGTCATTTTGAACTTTAGCAGCTGGTGTAGCTGTTCCTGCTCCTTCAAACGTTACCGTTTGTTTCGTTGGTTGCGTCACATCATTTGTTTTTGGTACATAGATGATTGGCGTATCTTCCCCCTGGTTTATCAGGTGTTACAGGTGTGCCAGGTTGGATTGGTTGACCTGGTTTTGTTGGATCCTTTGGATCTGGAAGGTGTGGTTCATAACCAGGAACATCTGGAACGACCGGTTTACCTGGTTTCGTTGGATCTGTTGGATCGTTTGGATACTTCACACCTGGTGTTGATGGGAAGTTTGGATCGTTTGGTGTTTCTGGTTTTGGAACCAAGCTTCCAAGTGGTTTGTAAGTTACTGTCTCTTCAAGATTATCTTGAGTAACTGTCTTAGTTGGAACGCTTGCTTTATCCGCATAGTAGCCAGTGACATTTGGTGTTGGCACTGACGCATAATCCGTCTTATTAGCTACCCATGGTTCATTTGGATTAAGAATTTCACCTGTAACTTTATCAAGTTCCAAGGTACGTGTCCATTGTGCGTTTTGTACATTGTCATTTGGAGTCTGACTTCCTGCACCTACATAATGAACAGTTGATGTCACATCTTTCTTCCATTGATCTGTCGCTGGGTATTTAGGACTGTCTGGATCATTTGGATTGATTGGATCTGTTGGGTTATGTGGATCATTTGGTCCTACTGGAACTTTATCATGTTCCAACTTAACAGTGAATTCTTGATTTACAGAAGTATCATTATCAAATTTCTTCTCATCTGCTGTTGAATTGGTGAAACCATCTTCCACTAGTTTGTAGCCTTTATTAACAAACTCTTGAATCTTATTAGCAGTTGAATAATCAATATTAGCTCCTGAATCACCTTCAACAGAATCACTAGCTAATTCTTTATTATTAGCAGACACATCAACATAGTGAATTGTAGCTTTCTGTTTTCTTTCTTATAAACAACTACAGTTTCATAGCTTCCTAAATCAGATTTAGCTACAATATTACGCCAATAAGTGTCAGAAATTGTTCTACGACCTGCGCTAGTTTCAATGATAGTATCAGCTGGCGCAGTAGAAGGATTATAAGTATAAGAAGCAGCTACACTATCTGCATTGTCTCCTGCTTTTAGACCAGGAACATTGGTTGATAAAATTTCAGCCTTATAGCCACTTAACTTAGGAGATGTTACAGCAGTATAGTTGACAGTTTCGTCGTTTGTAGTTCCTGCTACTCTCCAACCTGTATCAGCTTTACCATCACCATCGATATCACCAACATTGTATTTTTTTTTACTGTAAGCAGTTAAGAATTCGTCACCATTACTTACAGTTGAATTCTTCAAAACATCTTTAAATTGGTTCTGATCAATAGCAACTTCAAGCGTACGATTCCAATCAGATGATTGAATGACGTCATCTTTAACTGGTGTACCATCTTCATAAACGTATTTAATAACGTTTTTATGGATAGCTGTAGGATTAATTGTGGAACCGTTCGAAATCCAAATGTTTTGACGGTTATCACCAACAGGGTCAATACCATATGTTCTGTCAGTTGCTGAGATACCACCTGTAGATGAACCCGTTGGAACTGATTCTGCATTCGCAGGATTAATATCAGCATGGTTACTTTGGAAACCGGCAATACTCAATGCACCACCCTGGATATTAGTCCAAACAGAACTTTGCTTATTACGACTCTGTGCATCTCTACCATCTTTATTCAATGAATAAACAGTATAAGTTCCAAGACCTGGATTAACGAGTGTTCCTGTTGGTCCGTTAAACTCTACTCGGTTACCTGAACTAGCTGATTTATTTGAGATATAAAGAATATTACCATGACCAATATCTTCAGGATTATTACCTTGAGGAGTAGATGCTGGCAATTTACCTGTCACCTCTCCGGCTGAAAGACCATCTGATCTAGTATAACGTAGTAATGAGACATAAAGCGGATTGTTAAATTGGAAGAATGTATTAGAACTATTTCCCAACGCTACTGAAATCAATTCAGCATAGTAGTTAGTATTATCATCTCGAATGTCTACGATAGAACCCTTATTAGCTTGGAATAATGGTTGATCCTTTTGACCATTCTCAGAACCAAGTGAAATAACATCATCCCAGGCATTATCACCACGATCATCCATTTGGACACGGAATGTTGCATAGTCATCTACGACAATGCGACCATTTTCATTTAGACCAATATAGTTATAACCGTCATAGCTTCCTGAAGGGCCTCCACCACTCTTTGGACCTTTACCTACTGAGTGGAATGTATTGGTTGAATTTTTACCAAAATTAACTTTCGAATCATTACCTAAGTCAATCGCAACACCACGGCCTTTATTTTCAAATCGAACTTTAGAAGTTGCACCCGTTGTAAACTCAGCATTATTACCAGCCATCACACCATCACGACCATTTAATTCAAAGGTCGCACCGTCACCGATAATAACTTTACTTGGACCATTCTTACGATTGCTATTTTTAGTGCCATAACCGCCAAAACGATCTTTATCTGTTACACCATCTCCAGGTCTATTGACACCAAGCGAAATACCTTGTCCGATACTAGTGTTAAGTACAAGTTTAGACTCTTTACCAGTTTCCACTGTACCGCCATCTGCCATAAAGATACCAGCATTATGATATCGAGCAGTATCTGTAGCATTGTCAGTATTCATGTTAATGGTTAGGTTAGCTCTATCTTGAACACTAACTTTAGCGCCACTTTCAAGAGTGATTGCATCCCCTTGAGAAGAACGGTTAAGTGTTAGACTAGCCCCTCAGAAACAATGACAGCTTTAGCATCATGAATGTTTGATTCACGACGTTTATCTGATCTTCCAGCTTGTCCCACGTTACGTTGAACATACTGAGTTTGTCCATTTCCAGATTGATAGCTATCACTAACAGTTGATGTTGTATTTCCTTTAATAACAACATTGGTGTTTCCACCACCACCATAAAGTGAAGAACCAACACTGGTTACATTGTCAAAAGTAACAGTATTTGGACCACTTGTCTTAGATAAATCAACAGGTCCCTTTGAGTTAGCTGATGCCAATTTAAGGTTTTTGAAGTTAAGTTCCCAAGCTGCACCAGTTAATTCTAAGGTATTTGACAAAAGGTCTAGACTAGCATTTTGATTTTCACCTTTGATTGTAAGTGGACGTGCTTGAGTGTTAATAGTGATTTTACGGTCAACAGATCCTGAACGTCCATTATCTGTATTACCATTATCACCTGCTGCTACGATATTACCTTTAACGGTAATTTCTTTAATACTACTGTCTTTAAGTGCTGCAACAAATTCACTCCAACTAGATACTTCTTTCTGAGCATCTACTGCTACTGTTGATGAAGCTGATGCTGCTGCACTCGTATCACGACGCGTACGACTAGCACGATTAGAATCATCTGAATTAGATGACTTTTGAGTTTTATCAGATGAATTTTCGTGATTATCAGTTTGACTCACTTTATCTGAATGATTCTCAACAGATGATTCTGAAACAGACTCATCAGATTCCTTTGCTGTCTCAGCCTGTGTTTTTGCTGTTTCTCCTGTTGATGCATCCGCAGAAGTTGTTACACTTGGAGTTAAATCAAGTGTTGCAGATGCAGACGTTTCAGCAGACGCTGAAACAACAGACGTAGGATCTGTCTGTTGTGTCGCAGTTGTTGAAGTAGTTACTAAACTACTCGAATCATCGCCGGTAACAGATGCCTCTGGTGTTACCGGTGTGTCGGTACTGGCAAGCTCATCAGCTTGTGCACCATGTGCTGCAAACAGTGCCGTTCCCAAAAGCACTGAGCAAACGCCGATTGAATATTTTCTCAAAGAAAAACGTTGGCGTCGATTAAAAAAATCTTTCATTTCATAAATTCCTCCCAATTGAATTATGATTCAATTGCCGTTGCTTAACTTTTATGCTGCAACCGTATTCTACTCCTTTATAATTTAACTGTCAATAAAATTTTCTGTTTTTTTTACACTAGTTCGATTTTTATAAAAATACAAAATACATGTTACTTAAGTTAATGAAACAAAGATTACAATTACAAATCATCTTATTTTCATAATTTAATACCATATATTCGACATGTGAATTAAGATTAAAAATTAATAATATATTATAGTTTACAATATATTTATGTTATTTACAGTAAATTAGATTTTATCTAATTTATATAACTATTGATTAAAAACACGTGTTGTTTCTTAATGATGTTTCATTTTTATATGTCTACCTAACTATGAAAAGAATACTAAGAGTAGACAAGATATTTCTCCTCCCAACCAAACACGTACCATCAATGGTGTGACTTATCACTTTGATGAAAATGGACGTGCGAAGCAATTGTAAAATAAGTCCGAAAATTGACTAAAATTATTCTTACTAGTCATACAGATAAAAAAACAAACAAAAAAGCCAAAATCAGCATTCTGATTTTGGCTTTTTGTTAGGTAAAGAATTTATTGGTCCTTTTTCAGTCTTTTTAGGTGTTTATAGAGACCGAAGGCACGATCCAGTTGCATGGATTCGATAGGACGTTTGCCCCTGATATAGAGATTTCCATTGGTCGCATTCATCAACCCTGTCTTAGCAATGGCATAACCAGTAATCATTCCACTATAAAGGAATCTTTCTAGTTCCTTGACATCTAAAAACTCGACTTGAAGGTTCAAGGGGACCATATTCTGCTTCATAGATATCCACAAGTCTTTTTAAACTTATAGGCCGTTTTTATGGGCATATCTCCGATAGTTCCTTTTGAATAATAATGATAAAGATTCTGTGGGCTTAAGTCTGCAGAGGCTACCTCTTGACCGTTGGGCGAGTAAGGTTGTGATTTAATGAATGTATTGAGCTTACCAATATCGATGTGGGAGTCGCTAACATTTTCCTTAGGAACAGGGAAGTCATCCCTATCAATAATCTCCCTTCGTCTGATGGTAGCCAACAATTCATAAGGCTCAACTCTAAGTCTTTTTGAAAATTTTTCTAAAGTATCAAGCGAAACCGTTCCTCTTTTGATTGATCAGGTCATAGTTGGTTTGAGCCATACCAGATGAGACTACAAATGCTGTCATACGTTCTCTGACTTTCCCTCATCCATATCTTCCGTGATTTCCAGCTTCTTGCGAATGTTGTGCCACAAGTTTTGGGTGACCTGATCAGGATCTCTTGGAAACTCAAAAACTTCATACTGATTGTCTCGAGCTAAGAGCTTCCCAAGTGTAATGTTTTTCTCAGTAACCTTGGCCAGACCATTAGTAATAGTTACAATCTTTTGGGATATTTCCCTTAGGCTTGTTCATAAAGAGCATCCGAAGGCTTCCTGCCGGAATCCCCGTGGCTTCTGAGAGCTCTCTGTAACTCTTTTTGTCTTTCCAAAATTCCCCATACGAGCTTTTTTCTGCATTTTCCCAGAAAAGCTCCTTAAGGGGTTTGGGGGCATTGGCTCATCCGAAAATAGTCGTTTTGACATCATTGTCTCCCTCTAAAATTGCTGTTTTAAAATTAGTCCAAATCTATTATCTCATATTTTTAATAAAAATCAAATCATTCCCTAATTAAATATATTTATAACTTTCTATTTGTGCTGATTTTTACAAGATAAAAAGGATTTAGCTCAGTTTTACACGGAACTAAATCCCTTACTTAGACAAACTATCGGAAGTCATAATAAAGCTCAAAAGTCATCATATGCTGTTTAAAACTAATAGTTATTACGATAATCTCTTTACTTTGCGATTATCAACTCTATAAATGGCTAACATATCTAGTATAAGCCATGTATCACGGGGATAAGCGACATATCGTGGTGACCAGATTGGATTAAACTTTTGTTTATATTGTCTAAGACCACTAAAAGAATAGAAGCGATTGGTAAAGGCATAGATTAGATAAGCCACTTTTTCCTGTAAGAAACTATGTTTCTCAGTTCCTACATTTGACAATGGCGCCATACCTAAATCAAAGAAGGTAACTCCTTCTTCTTTAAAATGAAGTAATAATTTTACAAAAGATAATCCATGATACCATTAGGGGCTGTTCTTTAAGTCGTAACGCATCAGGTCAATGCTTGCTTCGTTAGGTCCATTGCTAGCTAAAAAGGTAACGAAAGCCTGAATGTTATCTTCCTCATCACTTACAAGAGCTATTGGTGCTAATTGAATGTACTTTTCATCAAAATAGCCAAGTGAAAAACCTTTTTCTTGGCGACCATCTAGCCAACTATCCGATATTTCTTTAAGGACGTTTAAGCATCTTTCATCAAAAGGTGGTTGTAAAACTTGAAATTGATATCCTTTATTTTCTAGCTTATTCACAACCGTTCTAAACTTCTTCCCATGTTTTCCCTTCAGTTGAAAAATTCATCTAATGATACCTGAGCAGTCTCACCAAACTTCATAAAGCCATACCCATATTCATGAAGTAAAAGGGTTGTTTCTTGATTGATTTCATAGAAAATCAACAGCCACATTTGCATCCTCTGCTTCTGCTAAAAACTGTGATAAGCCCTTTTCTAAATAGTCTGGTTGTGCTAGTGGATCCGACATAACAACACACTTGTTATTTTCAATTGCAAATTGGAAAACAACTTTGTCTTGACCATCCTCCTGATACCAGTAAAGATATTTATCACCTAAAAAAGCTAAGGCAGCATCTAAATTTAAATTCGGTATTGTTGTAATAAAGTCTTGATAACGTTGTTTATCAAAAACTTCTCCGAAATTTTCTTTCATTTGATTACTTTTTACGAAGAACTAAAACATACAACATAACCAATATCAAAGACAAACCAAGAAGATGAATCCAGTGTGTAATCAGATGAGAGAGATGTTTTAACTTAAACACATGATGAGGATTCAAATGCCCCAACAAAACAAGTGTCAAAAAAGAGTGTTCCGCCAATATAAATAATATCTTTACAACAATCTTCCCAAGCATAAAGATATAATGCCTGCGAACAAATGTATCTTTCTTCCACCAAATGAGAGATAAAAGTTTGATTAAGAAAATACTACTTATTAAAGAAAAAGAACCAATATTCAAATAAACAAGGCTTACCAGACCTAGTCCAGTCGTAAGTGCTAAGGTAAATTTTCAATCGTGTTTTAACTAATCTTGCTAGAAGGAAGAACAGAACACCAAGAACAATACTAGGAAGTTGAAAAACAAACTGTCCAGTGCTAGGTGTAAGTTCTCTAAGCAAAGGAAGATGTCCTAATTCTTGAGGAACTATAGCTGAAACGATAAGAAAGAAACCAAAGAGTCGCAACCCCCAAACCAATACTATAGTGGATAAAGCCTCAATGACCTTTTGAGGAATTCCTAAATATTTCTCATTAAGTCGTCCACCCATATTTCTTTAAGAATAAAACTACTCCTAAACAAAAAAGGGAGAATATAATAGAATAACCGAAATACAAGTAACCAACTTAGTGCCTGAGCTTTATCAATCCCAAGGCCAACTAAACCAGATACCATAATTAAATCAAAACTACCTAGACTACCTGGAATCATTGACATAATCCCAATTGTAATAGCAATCATAAAGAGGGAATTACATCATAACTTGGTAAATTATAGCCCAAAATATACCCAACCAAAAGGAAAAACTTAGTACACAAGCCCAATCAAGGGCAGAAGCTAATACTAAAGATAAAATTGTCTTTCCACCCAGCTGGCCAAAATAGGCCCATTTTTTCTATTTGAAACAAATAAAACAATTGGGAGATAGAGACTAGCTCCTAAAAGGACTGGCCAATACTGCTTAATACCAATTGAAATAGGAAATAAGCCTGTAAAAACCAAACCTATTAGGGCAAACAGTGAAAATCCACTCATAAAATAAGGAATAACACGAGAAATGCCCTGCATACTTTTTTCAGGTCTTTCTTCATCTCCATAAAAGAATATCGTAAACCAACATCCACCAAACCGGCAAAGCCAATCATATTATTCAAGCTATTGATGGTCCAACTTGTTTCTAGTAAGTAAGATAATGTTTGTTTCTGATGAAGTTCTTTATTTAAGATTCTATCATAGAAGATCATTGGCGCAACAGCCATAAAACCAAACAATGCCAAACAGATGACATCTAGTGGAGACAGTCCCAACAGTATTTCTTCAATCTTATCAAACGAAATTGTTTTTAAAAGTCTAGTTATCTCTACAATAACTAGACTAGCAATAGATATAAATAAAACGAGTTTGATAAGTGTTTTCCATTTTTTAGCCAATTAAAAAACATTTACAAATTCTACTCCTTTTATCCTAATAATGTTTGCAAAATTGGAACCACAATCACAAATAAGACTGTGCTGAGTGACCACATTCGTTGAAAACTCAACATCGCCTTTACCTTGATTGGCAAGGATAGGAAGAACTGCCAAAGCTGGTGTTGCTGATTGAATCATAAAGGTTCTAAATTCTGGTGCCACCATATTTGGAGAGAAGAACTTCAGAACCAAGAGCATGATGACCGGTGCAAGGATAAAACGACCAACCAGTGTGATGATGGTATCTTTATCAAAGCGAATAGTCTTAAGTCCTGCCTTAGCTAGGACGATACCGATATAGACAAGAGATAAGGGCGTTGTTAAACTACCAATATATGTCAAGGTACTTTCCGCAAAACTTGGGACAGGAATACGTAACACCAAAAAACGAGGGCTACGAGAAAACCTAATAAAGGAGCTGGGAAAAGCTTCTTCCAATTAAATTTTGAGCCTGTTTTGAAGCCCCTTCTTTACTATCAGAAGTCATCAGATAGACACCTAATGTCCAAGTAGATACTGTATTTGTAATATAATAAACCAAGAAGTAAGGAAGGGCTTGATCTCCAAACAAAGCGATATTTAAAGGCAAACCAATAAATATGGTATTGGCATTAACAAAGGTATTAATCATGGTTCCTCGACGACCTGGGCGCACTTTAAAAATTTTCACCGCGATAAAGGCCGCTAGGTAACCAAGAATGAAGGCGATAAAGGTATATAACAAACCGCCAGACAAGCTAATCAATTTATCTAAAGTTAAATATTTAAGAACAGAGGTAAAAATTGCAACAGGCATGGCCACGTTCATAATCAGTTTAGATAAGTCATTTCCAAAACTCTCTTGAAACCAACCTCGGACTTGCAAGAAATAACCAAGAATGATGATGACGATAATGGGCACAATACTCTGAATCGAAGTTAAAAATATTTCCATAATCTTCCTTTCTATATATTAGGATATACAGTAAAAGGTGTACGAGGCATCCAGTCGCACTCGTACACCTCCATTAAATTTACTTATTTATATTCTGGATACCATTTCAAATCACGGACCGCTTTAGCCATATCTGTTTCTTGAGCACGCGCAAGACCTTGTTCTTGCGCTTTTTTTAGCTAACTGCTTCTGCTACTTTGATAGAAACATCAGCTACATACTTGAATGGAGGTAAGACTGGTGCTCCTGGTTCGCCTGGATTGACAATACCACTCAATGAATGTGCGGCAGCTCCAATCATTTCATCCGTCAAAAGACTCGCTTCAGAAGCCAGCATACCAAGTCCAAGACCTGGGTAAATCAGGGCATTATTCGCTTGACCAATCACGTAGTCCACACCTTTATAGGAAACTGTACCAGCTGGAATTCCTGTTGCAACAAATGCTTTTCCGTCTGACCATTCGATCAAATCTTTGGCACTTGCTTCAGCTAGTTTGGTTGGGTTTGACAATGGGAAAATGATAGGACGTTCTGTGTTTTCACACATAGCTTCTACAATTTCTTTTGTGAAAGTATTTGGCTGAGTTGAAGTTCCCACAAGAATCGTTGGTTTAACCGTCTTCACTACTTCAAGAAGGTCCGTCAACTTATCTGCATTGGCAAAATCAGAGCGTTTCTTAGCAAATGGTTTTTGTTCCGGAGTCAAGTCATCCATGTCATCAAAGAGGAGACCTTGTTTATCGACCATAAAGAAGCGTTTATAGGCTTCTTCTTCAGGCAGACCTTCACTGACCATTTCACGAAGAACACGAGAGGCAATCCCTGCACCAGCAGTCCCACCACCATAGCAGAGATAAACTTGATCCGTTAATTTTTCACCTGTAATATCCAATGCCCCAAAGATCCCACCAAGGGTTACAATACCAGTTCCTTGGATATCATCGTTAAAGGTTGGGATTTGTTTACGATATTTTTCAAGGATGTTGGCAGCGTTTAAGCGACCGAAATCTTCCCAGTGCAGATAGAGTTTAGGGAAAAGGCGTTCTGCTGTTTGAACAAATTGATCGATAAAATCATAATAACGATCTCCACGCACACGTTCGTGACGATTTCCCAAGTAATTAGGGATTGTTACGAAATTCTTCACGGTTGGTACCTGCATCAATGACCAAAGGAAGCACCGTTGAAGGATCGATTCCTGCAGCTCCAGTATAGACCATCAGTTTCCCAACAGAAATATCGACACCATTTGTTACCCCAGTCACCAATACCAAGAATACCTTCTGCATCTGTCACAACAATGAGACGAATTTCACGGTCGCCTGCTGCATTTTTCAAAGTTGCTTCGATATTTTCAGGATGATTGATATCAAGATATGCGGCATATTGTGGATCTACAAAGAGGTCGCTATAACCCTCAATGGTATCAGCGAATGGTTGGGTCATAGACAATGGGATTAAACTCTTCCAAATGTTGAGCAAATAGGTAGTAAAAAAAAGAGTACGATTTGTATTAAAATTTCCATTAGGAACAAACGTTTTTCCAAATCGTTGACCTTCGTTTGCATTTGCGCATAAGTTTGCGCTGCTTGTTCTTCAATGGTTTGAACGTAAGGTGGCAAGAGTCCAACCAAACCTAACTCCTGACGTTCTTCCAAAGGTAAAGGCAGTTCCTTTGTTAAGGAAAGGGTTGTTTAAAATATCATGTGCAGTCATAATGCGACCTCCTTTTTCTATATTATACTACCATTTATGTACAATTAAAAGAACAGTGTATCATTTAATGTCCATTAATTTCTTTTATGCTATAATGGACAATAATATTCTTATATCGTACTTCGTATTGTTTAAAAGTTATTTTTGTCATTTAAAACTTGTATTCTGTTTATATGACAACTAAAAATTATTTACAAAAAATATATTTCACAAAAAGGTGAAATATTTTCGCACACAAAATAAAATGAGCCAAGAGGAACTTTCGGAACAGGCAGGACTCGGACTCAAGTATATCAATCAACTAGAAAACCAAAATGTGAATCTGACCATTCACAGTCTAGAAAAAGTGATTGTTGCCTTAAACTTGACGCCAGAGGAATTTTTTTCAATTTAACAGCCTCGAGGCCACCACTGACAAAACCGATAACCTCTCACTGAAAAGAGTTAACATGAAGCTAAAACAACTTCCTGCTACAAAGAGGGAGAAACTCTTAGCCATCTTTGAAGATATTTTAGATAGCCTGTAGTTGCCTCCTGACTCATCATCGTATTTTAACTCATTAAAAACTTATAGTCAAACACGTAACCACGGATAAAATTTACTTATTAGCCGACTTTGACTATATAAACCTTTTTACATGCTTTTGAAAGTGAGATTTTATGAATCTTAAAGACTTATACTACTTTTATGACCTAAGTAACTTACAATCTTTCACTGATGTAGCTCGAAAACATGAGGTGAGTCAACCCTCCATTTCTTATGCGATTAAACGTTTAGAAAAAGAGTTTCATTGTCAACTAATTATGCATGACCCTTCTCACAGAACCTTTAAATTAACACCACAAGGTGAGATTTTATTGAGACATGTAAAAAAAGTACTTCCAGAACTTCAAAGGTGCCAAAAAGGAAATACTACGAAGCATTTCTTCCTATGATACAATCGGATTTCCACCTCTTATTATTGACTACATTGTTCGTTTAGAGCCTGCTTTTATTGAAAATGTATCAGCACTTCGAAATATTCATCCTATACAAGAGGGCTCTATTGAACTTCTAAATCTCTTATCTAGCGGAGAACTAGATGCCAGTTTTATTGGATAAAGATTTTCAGTTAGAACCTATTCTTGATAAACGATTTTCAGTTAGAAACCTTATGACAAGTGTAAACTCTAAGGCATGAACGAGGAAAAATGGAAGCAAGTTTTTAACCTTATATTTATAAAGGAAATAATAGAGGAGACCAAAGACAACCCCGATAACCAGAGCCCATAGCATACAACCCCTGATAGGTATGGAAAGACACACGAACAATGGTTGAAAAGAGCAAGACCAACCACTTATACTTGTCCTTAACCGAGGTCAAGAGTCCTAGGAAGAAAAATTCCTCGTAGAAACCGTTGAGCAACCCATAAGCAATTGCCATAGGTGACAATGCCATAAACTTATCAATCACAGCCATAGGGCTAATAAAGGCTAGAACCTGAGGGCTAAAATAATTATATTGTCCTGACAAAGTACTTACCATATCAGCAAATAAGCCCATGATAGCAAAAAATAAAAGGCACCCAAAAGAGAACAGACCACTCTAGACGGATTGGCAATTGTTTAAAGTCAAAATGACGTATCCAGAGATAAATAATCGCTAAGGCTAGGAGGATAATCTGCAAGGTGAAATTGCTAGAGTAAGCTGCTCCTTCACTGGCTGTATTTGTTGATGTCTCACTGATTGCGGTAGAAAGGCTTGGAGACAAACTGGCCAAATACATCTGTGTCGAACGAACAATAAACTGACCAAACATAATCAGCGTAACAATAGCGATATCAAACCATCTCAGTTCCTTGAGCGGCTGCTCAGGATGAATTTTCTTAAGTAAAGACATGGGCCTTCCCTTCCTTTCTAGTATCTTCATCGAAGACTGGTTCATTTTTTAAGGTTATTATAAGTCATAAACCTTAAAGTAACACTAAAATTTGCAGTAAGATTAGTATTTCATTTAAGAAAAGAAAAGCAAGGGAAAGCATGTTTCCTTTGCTTCAAACTTGTTATTAATCATTCTTTTTTTTGACAACGCTAACTAAGACAAGGAGTTGGAAAATGGCTAGAGCAAATAAGACCATAAAGCCATTTCGACTACCTTGAGCCGTTGCTTGTGCAAAGTCAATCTTGTGATTAGCTTGACTCATAGCAACAATTAGAGAGGCTAACGTTGTTCCCACTGCTCCTGCAAATTGTTGGAGCGTGTTAAAGATGGCATTGGCATCAGCGCGTTGATCTAGCGACAGTTGTTTCTGTCCATTGGTCATGACATTACCAAAGGAAACGCCAAGCCCCGTCATGAAAATCATATAAAAGACGAGGATTAAAGCATTGGAAAGAGAGAGACCAAACAAGCTAAATAACAACTGAGCGAGTACGATAAGGGATAGCCCCAATAAGAATCGGTTTACGTGCTCCCATCTTATCTAAAATGATACCTGAGAATGGAGCGAATCCTGCACCGATAATAGCACCTGGAAGCAACATTAAAGCTGCAGAAGTTGTATTCGAGTGATTAACCAACTGCACATAGTTTGGCAAGAGGAAAACTCATCGCAAGGGATCCCAATTGGAAAGAGAAGAAAGCGATGATATGACCTGTCAGTTTACGATTTTTCAAAATAGAGAGGTTGATGATGGGATTTGTCTAATGTTGTAGAACGCCAAATCAAAATGACAAGACCTAAGATCCCAATCAAAAGCCAACCAAGAACTGAGAAACTAACGAAAGCATGGTCAGCAACCCCATGAAGACCTAAAATCAAACCCAAGAAAAGAAAGATAGTAGCTAGTAGACTGAGGAAATCTAAAGATTCACGTTTAACCTCACTCTTTTGCTCAATCGAGCGAAGCCCTGCAATCAGTGAAGCCAAGAGAATAGGAAACTGAATGAGGAAGATAGAACGCCAACCAAAGTGCGCTGTCAAGAGACCACCAACAGTCGGTCCAATGGCTGGAGCAACGGCTGTAATCAGTGTCCCAACTCCCATCATGAGACCAATCTTACGACTTGGTACCTGCTCCAAAATGATGTTAAACATGAGAGGTAGGGCAAAACCAACACCCATCCCTTGAACCAATCGTCCCAAAACAACAAAGCCGAAACTAGGGGCTATAAAGTCGATGAGAACACCTAAAATAGACAATAGGTTGGCGACCAGAAAGATGGTTTTCATCTTAAACGAGCGCTTGAGATAGGCAGATAAGGGAACCACACAAGCGACTACTAGGAGATAAATGGTTGTAACCCACTGTACGGTTGACGTATTGACTGAAAATGCCTTCATCAATACGGGAAAGGTGATGTTCATAGCTGTTTCACCAGCTACTCCACAAAATGAAAGGATTCCTGTCGCAAAGATGGCACACAGGATTTTGGTGGAGATTTTTTCATCTGACATAAGTATTTGTTCCTCCTAGATAAACTTAAATATTGCGGTAGTGTTGTAAGATTTTGAGAAAGACTTCTCTCTCTTTAGCTGAAAACTGCTGGGCAAACTCTTCCTCTTCTTTACGAAGATAAGATTGACAGGCAGAAGCGATTTTTACTCCCTTATTCGTTAAAACAACCGCTTTTTGCCTAGCGTCTTTCGATGAGGTATGTCGTTCGATAAGGCCTTTCTTCTCCATCCGCTGTAAGAGCACTGTCGTTGTCGAACGCTGAATCTCAAATTCGTGCTCAATGTCACGTTGAAAGACTTCTTGATCCGCATGATTGGTTATAAAATCGATAATGGCCATCTGATTTCCAGTCAAATCATACTGCCTAGCAAACTGATCAAAGTGGCGCATCATATTGTTATTGGCTTGCTTCAACAAGCCTCCAAAATGGTCCAAAAAAATAACTCCTTAACCATATTGTTAGCTAACTAGCAGTTATAGAAGAATTATTAACTCAAGTCAATAGATTCTTTCAAAAATAGAAAACTCAAGGAACTTAAATCCTTGAGTTGCTTCACTTAATCTTTTTTGACAGGAACTTCCTTAATAATACGCGCTGGATTCCCACCTAGAACCACATTATCACCGAAGGACTTGGTCACAACGGCTCCTGCTCCAGCAACTACATTATCCCCTAAGGTCACTCCTGGGAGGATAGTCACGCCTCCACCGGCCCAGAAATTATCACGATCGTAATTGGAGCACCATATTCAATGCCTGAATTACGCTCGGTTGGATCAAGCGGATGCAAGGGCGTCAAAAACTGACAATTAGGACCAATCATGGCATTGTCACCAATCCTGATAGGACAGACGTCTAGCATAGTCAAGTTCCAGTTAGAATAAAAATTTTCACCGATATGGATATTAACACCGTAATCCGTAACGAACTGAGGATTCATGGCAAGATTTTCACCAGTCGAACCAAACCAAGATTTGACAATTTCAGCTCTCTTGAGACGGTCAGGTTCCGCATTAAAGGCCCATTGTTTTTTCTCTTGAGCTGGCTGCTAGGGCACGTAACTTAGGATCGCTAGGTTTATAAAAGTCACCTGCAATCATCTTTTCATATTCAGTTGGCATGGCATACTCCTTTTTTGCTTATTCTCCTATATTGTAGTATAGAAGTGATGTTACCACAAGCGAATGGATATAAACTAGCTAATAATCTCAACTAAAAACCATTACTAAATATAAATTGTAACCATAGCTCCATTATTTTCATTAGAAAGTTTCAGTTCCCAATCATGAAGTTCTACGACTCTTTTTTTACAAAAGATAACCCTATTCCAAAATGGTGATTCTGAGAGTCTTTTCCTGATTGATTATCTTGGTAAAAGAGCGATCCTACATTATCAATCATATTAGCCGAGAACCTTGAGCCATCATTCCAAACCGATAAAACAATCTTATTTTGCTCAGATGATAATTTTATTACTATCCTTGGCATCATTGATTGACTATAGGACATTGCATTATTCACAAGATTAGTAAGTGCTCTTAAGAATAATACTAAGTCAATATGAATAGTAGTATCAGATGGAGTTTCATTCAATACTTTTTAAAACACAGGTCCCAGTTGTCAGAGGAGTTAATTCTCTAATCAAACATGACGCAAGCTGCTCCGAAGTAATATTCTCTTTATTGATATTATCTTTATAAAATGTTTTTGAATATTGAATAAATTGATTAAAATAATTATCTAGCTGTTGACTTGAAGATTCGATATCTAATAAGCATTGAGTTAACTCAGGAGACAAATCAAATGTCTGAAGATACTCAGCATTACCTGAAATTATTGTTAGAGGTGTCTTTAAATCATGTGCTGCGGAAGACACTCTGAACATTAGCTCTTGCTTTTGTTTCTTCTCTTTTTCAAGCATCTTCTGAATTTTATCCTGCATCTTCATAATATGTTCTTTTGTCTCAATAAATTCAAATAACCTTAGTGGCTTAGAGTATTTGTTATTGTCTGAATATAAGCTTTGTTCATATACTGTCTTCATCTCTATCTGAATTTCATATAGAAGTTTTTGTACATTTCTTACAATTATAACAACTAAAATGACACAAAGATAAATCCACGAGCTAACACTAAAAAACATAGTAAAGCTATTCACATTGTTAGCATTAATTCCTTCAACTGCTGTAAATAGGGCAGGAATGATATAAAAAAACAAATGCATATCAGAAATTGAAAAATAATTTTCAAATAAGTTGCTCTTATCAACTGCTTTAATGTTATTGATTTTGCCATTTATATCCCCCACCCCAAAGAGTTTTAATTGGATCAATACCATAAGGTTTTAATTTTTGTCGAATCTGATAGATATACTCTGTGATACTTCGGTACTGAACTTCTGAACTTTGAGGGTACAAATATTCATAAAGTTCCTCTACACTAAAGATTTTAGTTTGATAGGTAAACAACAAATATAATAAATTAAATTCCCTTCTCGAAAGAGAAATACTATTACCGTCTACTATTAATTCCTTTCCTACCCTATCAAATTGAAGTAAACCACTAGTCTCAGTATCTCCGACAGAAAGTAGCCTTTTATCTCTTCTAATATGCATTTTGACTCTTGCAACCAACTCCTTCATACCGAATGGTTTGGTAATAAAATCATCTGCACCTATTCCAATAGCTTCAACAATATCTTCTTCAAGGTTTTTAGCAGTTATAAAATTATGGGTGTTTGAATCTGACTTCTGATACTACTACAAATATCAATACCACTCACTGGCATCATTATATCCAGTAAAATCAAATCAAATCCTATGAAGTCACATAGGTTAATATCTTCAACAGAATTTCTAGTTTCAACTACATAGGAGTTTTTCTCCAGAATATTCTTAATCAATCTTAAAATTTTTAAATCATCGTCAATAACTAGAATTTTAGACTTTACCATTTTTTTTCCTCGTACGTTTTGAATATATTGTAACATAATTAAAAATCGAAAATACATTTCAAAATTAGCATATAATTGATAATTCAATAAATTGAGTTTCTACCAAATCTCAATAATGCTCATTTTTAAGTAACAGAATATGTGCTCCAAAGTCTTGTATCTATTTTTCAGTCAATCTATCTAAATTCGATGTTGTCTCATCTAAAAAAACAATCTTTATTTGGGTTACTTTAAAAATTCCTTTCTAATAAGGTAATAACTAGTAAGGAATAATCCAATAAGCCAAATTATGAATACAATAAAACGCATTATAGAATAGTTTGTATGTATTAGCTGAAAAACTAAATCATATATTATTACACTTGAAGCTATTGGTATAACCCTATCTATAAAAGGCAACACCAGTATAGGAAATAATAGCAAAATTGCAAGTGCAATCATTGAATTACCACATAAAAAGGAAAAAGAGTAACCCGCTAAAAAGTATATAACTGAACCAAACAAGTAGTAATAAAAATTTACTTCACTATGAGTACCCTGACTAAATATCATTACTATTAAACCTGCTAATACTGACTGTGTTAGACATTCTAGTAGGTCTATTAATAATATATATAATGTAGCTTTCACCCTACTTCCGTTGTTCAGGTAAACTTGCTTATAACTTTGTGTTTTCAATTCTACACTTGCATTTAAAACTCCATTCCCTAAAAAAGAGAACGATATTATAGTTAATAATACAGAGCTGCTAAAAGTGATAGAATCACCATTAACTTCGAATTTTAGGTATCTTAATAAACTTATTATAATAACAAATACTAACTGAAATAATAAATAAACCTGTACAGGTAATAAACTATATTTTTATAAAACAAGCTATGCAATTGGCTTTTCATTCTTCTTCCCCCATTTTATTTTTTCTAAATAAAATAAACAAATCGTCGTAAGGAAAGTTTCAAATAGTAAAAGAATCGCTCCATATACTTGGGTTGTCTGACCGGCTTCGATCCTATCAAAAGCAAAAGACTTAGCTCCAATTAAAGGTAATAAATTATCTAAAATAGGAGAAATTGCCCTAAGTATGCCTGATAAAGAGAAAACTAACAACAGAACTATCACAATCAAAGAAGGAATTGATCTTTTTGTTATTTTTACAAGTAATAGAGAGAGTAAATTAAGTGTAATTGTAAAAGCTACTATTCTAATGAAAACATCAAGCATTAAGCCTATAGACAGAATACTTTGTAACTTACTAACTAACATGAATTTTAGAAGTAATGCATTTAATAAAAACAACGTAAAAAGTCGTCGTTATTGAAATAGCAATTATACTAAATATCTGTGAAAACAATCTTATTTTCCAGTTAGCACAAATTAGTGATGAAAACTCATCCTCACCAAATTGATAATCAGTTGCTAGAATTAATGCTGACAATATAGGCAAAAATAATACGGTTGCTTGATACGGAGATGATAAAATAGCATCTCTCACCGTTCTATAGGGAGTTTCAATTACATTTGGATCAATATTTACTGAGTTTGCAGCACCAGTGTGTAGTGCATTAATGACTTGAATATTTTGATAGGTAAAAAACAAACTAACTACAACTAAGATAAAAAATCCCATTTTAAATAAAGTTAGGTGACTATATTTATATAAATACCCCTTAATAACTTGACTTAACATTTTACACTACTCCTTTCGTGTACAGAGCTAAAATAGGCGTTTTCAAAACTATCATATTCCTTCAATACTTGCTCACGTTTGTCATTTAGAACAACGTGACCATTTGAAATACCTACAACTCTATCTACGGTTAATTCAAGTTCGCTCATATAATGGCTAGTTAATAGTACTGTTTTTCCTTGTTTCACAAAGTCTTTGAGAAACTCTCTTAACCAACGGATTCCTTCTGGGTCTAACCCATTAATAGGTTCGTCTAAAATCAAAATATCTGGGTCTGCAAGTATTGCTGTTGCTAAACCTAATCTCTGCTTCATTCCTAAAGAATAATCTTTGATTTTTTTCTTACCAACATCTTTTAATCCAACAATTTCTAAACATTCAATACAACGTTGCTTACTGAGTCCACAAGAAAGTGCAATCCATCTTAATTGCTCATAACCAGTTCTACTTGGATAAGGTTGATAACTATCTAAAAGTTCCTACTATAGAGATTGGCTCAGCTCCTAACTCACTATATGTTGTTCCCAAAATAGTTGCCTTTCCACTATCAGCTGACTCAATCCTAATAGTATTTTTATTAGGGTTGATTTTCCAGAACCATTAGGTCCTATCAAACCAGTAATCTCACCTTTATTAGCATGAAAAGTTATATTTGATAATACAACTTTGTCATCATATGTTTTATTTAAATTAGTAATATTAATCATTTTGCTTTCCTTTGACGAATAGAACCTTTTGAAATTTTGACAAACTAATGCTCTCACCAATAGGTTTACCATCAAGTTCCACCCATGCATATGCATTAAAAGAGGAAGTTTTAAAATCTGAAACCCAATCTGAGAACGTCTTGTTATAGCGAAGGTACCTTTCACTATAATTGTAGTTTATCAATATATATTCGGAAAAAATCAGAGTTAATAGTTTTACATATTTTTAATTAAAAAATATTCTGAGATAGTCTTTAAACATCTGATTTTAGATAAGAAATAATTCACAAAAAAATCTCAAGTGCACAAGGCAACTTGAGATTTTCTTTCTGTCTGGGCATGCCTGAGTCTTTCAGGGCTTTATATTATTTGTCCTTTTGATCTTTTGTGATCTTTTTTTATTTTTCTTTTTACGTCCGTTGCGGCCAAGTCCTAGACCTGTTACCGATACGGTGAAGCCTGCGATATTGATGGTTTCTTCAATCTTACCTTTGCTTGCTTCTTCCTCATTTGAGAGATTAATTGGCATCTTGTGTTTAGAGCCTTTACCCTCGGCTTGGCTTGAAACAGGTGCTTCAAAGTCATCGCCTGGTCCATAAGTGACTGGTCCATCATGAGCTTCCACTTGCTCTTCGACTTGATCGAGAACTTCTAGGTCTTGGATTTCTTCAACAAGGATATCGTCTGCCTTGTTTTCCTTAGGTTTACCGTTAATATCGCCTGTTAATGGGATATAAACAACGGTTTCTTCAAGGTTACGTTGACCTACTGTCTTACCTTCAACCTTATCCTTATCAGCGCTATAGCCTTCTACTTCAGGAGTGATGACTGTTTCAAACTGACCCTTATTTGAAGTCCAGTAGCTTGAACCAAGCTCTTCACCTGTAACCTTATCAATAGTCAAGCTACGTGTCCATTGAGCAGTTTGGATGTTATTGGCAGGAAGTTCTGCTTGTCCATCGCTAGATGTGTAGAGAACTGTGAAGGTTACGTCTTTGATGTAGCTTTCGCGTTCTGGCCATTTGGCACCATCAGGATTTGCTGGGTTGATTGGTGTACCAGCTTCTTGGATGTTATCTGGACCTACTTGAACGGTACCATGACGAAGGGTAACCATGAAGTTTTGGTCAACATGTGAATCGCCATCAAAGATCACACCGTTTGTGAAGCCATCTGCAAGAAGGGTATAACCACGGTCGCTATAGTACTTGATACGTTCGATTGTAGAGTATTCAATCACTTCGCCTGATTTACCAAGCAAGTCAACCACTTCAAGTTTCTTACGTGTTGTACCGTCAACATAAGTGACTGTAGCTTTCTGAGCATCCTTGAGGTAAGTAACCACTTCCATGATTTCAGGAGTTTCCACAGAAACCTCTGTCATTTCAGCGACTTCCATACGGTCTGGTGTAAATCCGACAACCTCTGGTGAAGGAACAGCTGAGAAGCCAGCTTGAGTACTTGACCATGCTTCATAATTGATAGCACCTGTCACAAGGTTGACATTAGCCAAACGTTTGAAATCAAGAACTTCAACGTAGTCATCGCTAGCCAAACCACCTTCTTCGAAGACATACTGGATGGTACGTGTCACATCGGCACGGTTTTCAAGCATCTCTACGCTATTTGGCCAAACTGGGCTATTCACATCGTTTGGATCTACGACTTCACCTGCAACTGGTGCTGGCATATCTGGGTCGATAAGAACCAAACGTTCACGAAGAACCACTTCGAAGACTTGGTCAAAGTCAGAGTCACCATTGTAAGTGTGGTCAAAGGCTTCTGCATAACCATCGTTGACAAGTTCATAACCTTGTTTGAGCAAGTTTGCGATTTGTTCATCAGTAGAGTAGTCAATCTTCTCACCTGAGCTTCCGACAACAACATCACGAGTCAATTCTGACTTATCAAGCTCATTCATGTAAAGGATAATAGCTTTTTGCTCATCCTTGGCATAAACCACGTTGGTATCTTGACCTGGGTGTTCTGGAGTAATAAAGGCCTTTTCAGAAATGTAACCAAGAACATCTGGAACGACTGTTTCCATAGCCATGGTTGGATCTTCAGGATCGTTGTTGTAGCTTGGAGTAGGTGCATTTTCAATAGGTGTACCATACTCATCTACTGGAATAATCTTACCAAGTTCTGTGTAAGTAACAGTATCTTCCACTTCTGGAAGGTCTGGGCGAACTTCAAGACCACCAGCTTGACGTTTATCTGCATAGAAGCCATCTACAACTGGAACTTCTACAACATCGTAAGTGAAGCTGTCTTGATCCCAAGTGCTTGTTTGTTCCACTTGGTTAAATTTACCGTGGAAGCTGAAGCTATCTTGAATGTTGATAACTGGATCTTTATAGCCTGCACCTTGGAAGGTAACCGTTTGTTTCGTATCTTGTGTGATATCATCCAAGATTGGTTCGTAAACCAAAGTTTGGTCCATGCTGAGGTCAATTGGCAATACCAATTCACTTTCAGCCTGGTAGCCGGCAACTTGTGGTGCTGGTGTTTCAATAACTTGCGTAGCATCTTGAGGATCATTAGCATAATGAATTGGTTCTGCATCCGCGATTGGATTACCAAAGGTATCAACAGGGATAATCTTACCGAGTTCTTTATAGACAACACTGTCTGTAGCTTCTGGTTTATCAGGTGTAACAATCTGCATACCAGCCACTGCCTTGTCCGCATAGTAACCTTCGATAACTGGGACATTAACCTTAGCAAAGGTATAGCTGTCTTGATCCCAAGTGTAAGTGTCTTCTGCTTGATTGTACTTACCAGTGAAGGTGAAGTCAGACTGGATATTAACAGACGGTGTTGCTTCGCCAGCTCCTTTGAAGAAGACCGTTTGCAAGGTTGGTTGCGTTACATCTTCAAGGATTGGAGCGTACTCAACAAGAATATCGTCTGTCAAGCTCTCAGGCATGACACTTTGTTGCATTGGACGGTAACCCGGAATGTGAGGAACAAGTGTCTCACTAACCTTAGTTGGGTTATTGGCATCGTTGTTGAAGGTTGGCGTTGGAACGTTTGGAATCAAGCGTCCATTTGCATCAATAGGAATGATTTTACCAAGTGGAACGTAGGTAATGGTTTCTTCGATATTATCCTCAGTAACATCTCTACCCTTAACTTCTACTCGATCCGCAAAATAGCCTAAAACTACTGGTGCATAGATATCATAATACTTGGTTTTGTTTGGAGACCACTCTGTCTCATCAACAAGTTCACCTGTAACCTTGTCAAAGGTAAGGGTACGCACCCAATAAGCCTTTTGCACATCGGCATCTGGCAAATCCGCATTGCCATCTGTACTCTTGTAAAAGACTGTGAAGCTTACTTCTTTCTCGTAAGCATACTTAGATGGCCACTTAGGTCCATCTGGATTGTTAGGATTGATTGGAGTATCTGGGACTTGTTCATTTTCAGGTCCCACCTTGGCAACATCGTGTTGCAAGAGGACGAACCACTCTTGATCATCAATATCTTTATCATCAAAAATGGCGTCTTTAGGGAATTCGTCCTGAATCAAGTCATACCCCATGTCCTTGAAAGTCTTGATACGTGTTGCTGTTCCGTATTCAATCGCTTCACCCAATTCCCCGGTCAACTGGTCACTAACCAAGTAAGCACCAGTAGTTTCATCAATATAAGTGATGCTGGCTTTCTTGAAAATTTTACGATACACAACCGGAGTATCCCTCCTGGTTTGTTCGGTACTACACTTTTAATATCTGTCATATAATCTTGAACAGCTGGTGTTGCTGTCTCACCCGCCTTTCGTGGATCTTTTTGTTATTGTTATACTGCTTAGTCAAAGCACCTGGAATATATTCCCCATCTTCTGTCACAGGGATAATGCGTCCCAATTTCCTATAGGTCACATGTTCCGTTACCGTTGGCACATAGGGTGTGACAACGTTAAAACCCGCTTCCTTTTGGTCAGCGAAATAGCCCTGGACAACTGGTACCGGTATCTTAGGATAGGTATAACTGTCCTTGTCCCATTCGATTAAACCAGTCTTCCTATCTCTAGTTCCCGTAAAGACATGTTTTTCCATGACTTCAGAATCTGGAGTTTGCGAATCCGCTCCTTGAAAAATAATCTCTTGCTTAGATGGGATCCTCACGGTTTCCGATTGAGCATGATTATCAAAGAGAGCTTCATCAGCTCTAGCAAAATCTAATGGAGAGGGGGCACGGTGGTCAGAGTGACGTTTTGGTCTAGTCAATAATTTAGAAAGATCTATAGTATCAACTAAATCAGTATTCCCTGATCCGTGTGCGACATGCTTTTCGGCAGTTCTTGCTGCTGCTTCAGTCGCATCTTCCCTATAGGCTCTCAAAAATACTCCCCTTTCTTCTTTTTATGAGAAATAAAATCCTATACTTGCTAAGTTCTCATGGAAATCTTTTCTATTAAGATTTCATTTTCCCTCAGAGAAGCTAACAAGCTTTTATCAAAAATTAAATTTTTGATATCTCTTATATATACTATAATACGAGAATCGAATTTTTACAAGTAAGGTGTAAGAACTTTAATCATTTTAACCCCTAAGTGAAAAAATAGTGCTTTAATGTGCAATATCTATCAAGTAGTTTACGAAAGTGACATCAAAATGAGATTACCCCGATAACTTAAATGATGAGTCTTTAATGGAGTTTTTTCTACCTAAAGACACTCTCTTAAGAAATACACTATAAACTATCACAACTACTTCTCATCTTTGAAAGGCTAGAACCTTACCTTAGATTATAAGGAAAGAACCTAAGAGAATGGCACAGAAAAAGTCTGTGCCTGGCCCTCAACTATGAAATGCTAAGAGTTAACTAGCATTGCTTTTAGTATAGAATGACTTTGATGCTTCATCAATAGATTGGAACCATTTAATGAGACTCCCTAGTTTCTCAACTTTCACGTATTAAGTTGTAAATAATTAATAACTTTTTTTTGCATGATGACTTATTCAAGGGATTGCAGATGTAACGACCACTGTCAGACTATTATGACTAACTCAAAATAGTTTTAAAATCACTAGTTTCAGTCATCACCAAATCCTTAACGAAATCCAAACATGCCATAAAAACCGAGACTACTGTCTCGGTTCATACAGTTTAGAAACGATTAAATTTGACCTCGGCCTTCACCGTCAAAGTAAACCCACCATCCTGGACTCACCTCAACCCAGCGATTAACAGCCATTTCACCTGAATTTGGATCATAGTAACGAACAATACCGTTCACACGAACCAAATGACCTTTGATTTGTTTACCATTATTATCAAAGAGAAGGTTTTGACCGTTGATGGTAACCATACCTTTGACAGCATTACCATTACCATCGAAGTAATACCAGCTACCATCGATTTCATGGAATTGGTTACGGTAAAGCTCTCCTGAGTTTACATCATAGTAACGAAGGTTACCATCTACGTTTGCCAAAGCACCTTTGACCTGACGGCCATTTTGATCAAAGTAGAGGTCTTGACCATTGATGTTTTGTGAACCTTTTACAGCTGTACCATCATTATTGAAGTAAGCCCAAACACCTGGTTCGATTTCTGCAAAACGGTTACGAGCCATTTCACCTGAGTTTGGCATCATAGTAACGGATAGCCCCATTCTCGTTAACAGTGCGCCCTTTAACTTGGACACCATTGTTGTCGAAGAAGAGTTCTTGACCATTGATGTTTTGGTGACCGGTCACACGTTTACCATTACCATCATAGTATGCCCAAACGTTATTACCAATTTGTACGAATTGGTTACGGCCTGATACATTATTATTGTTATCTGGTTTTGGATCTTGTTTGCCGTTTGCATTCAAGACACCGTTTTGGTCGTAGTAGAATACTTGACCTCTACGGTTTTGACGATAACCATCACGCAATTGCACACCATTAGCGAGGAAGAAATATTGTTTACCATCGATAGTCTTTTCTCCGACTGCCATACGACCTGAGTTATCAAAGTAGTAAACATTTCCGTCGTTATCTTTGATGAAGGCATTCTTAGCATATTGGCCATTGTTATAACGGTATCTTACAGAGAAGAGACGTTTTTCAAACTTACCACTGCCGTCACCATTTTGATTATCTCCATTTGTTGATTGGTTGCTTCCTACTACTTTTGGAAGGCTAACCTTACCGCCATTTGTACCGTAGTAACCGTTGAGGCTATTCTTAAGTACGTACTCTGAGCCACGGTCAAGAATGTTAGTACCATTCATGTACTTAGCAGACCACTTTGTAATCTTCTCATCAGTTGTCATGCGTTTACCAGTAGAGATTTGAACGCGGTCAAAAATTTGTGGGTAGAGACGTTTCAATTCATCAAGGAAGGCACCACCATATTTACCTTGGTAGTCATTACCAAAGGTACGTGTTTTAGCAGCGTAGAGGCTATGATTGATGATTGCACCATCTTTAGTTTCACCATAGTTATTAACACGAGTTGCAGTAACCACTTCATCACCTGGAAGGTTGTAGATTTGGTCTGGAACCCAGTCAGCAATCGCTGAGATACCTACAGCGTGGAGTGATTTAAGAGCTGCTTTCAAGTCAGCCAATGAACCGTACTTATTGTCCTTACTCATACCAATATCATAACGGTCTGTAAAGGCATAACCATTTTGGATTACTGAGTCAAGGAAGCTACCGTCATCACTTGAAACGTACTGTGGTGCAAATTCGAATGATGTGATACCCCATGATTTGAAGAGGTTTGCATTTTCAGCAATCTTCTTATTAGTGTATTGTGATGGATTTTGAACGAAGTCTTGGAAGTTAGAGAAACCTTCGTAGATAACTTGTGAATCAAGGGCAGCATTTGATTCGTAAACCAAACCACTGCTGTTCTTTTTCTTTACTTGGTGCTACACGCACGTCTTGATTTTCAGAAGCACCTACTGGTACCCAAACGGCAAGGTAACCATCAACTTGAGGGTTACGGATACCACGAATTTCATTTGCACTAAATGTCAAATTACCGTTACCATCAGTGTATTTGACACTGCCGTTAGCATCGCTATCATTCAAGTAAGTAGCCACACCATCGTTTGTTGTCAAAAGCAATGGACGATAAGCTTGGTTACGGTGAGCCGCACCCATGTTAATTGTCAAGTTGCTTGTCAAACGAAGGGCAGGTTGGTTTGCAACGATAACTGCCATACCTTGGTTACGTGTCTCTGCCGTACCAGTATCAGAAGCACTGTTAGCCCCTGTACCATAACGTACAGATGTCAAGACACCTGCAGCATCCCAACCATTAGTATTACCATAACCGATGTAGTTAACCTTCATATCTTGACCACCGGCTGCATAGCGGATACGGCCTTTCAAGAGGGTTTCGATAGCATCATAATATGGTGATTTTTGAGCCATATATTGACCATCATCTGTGTACATGTCTCCATAGTAAACACGTGGCACAGTGTCCTTATGCGTAAGCATCAAGGCATATGCTGATGGGATGTTATATTGTGTGTATTGCTTGTTAGCACTACGCATGTCTTTGTTGTAGATTTCAAAGGCTTTCTTCATTTCATCAAGAGTGAAGGTATTCCCTGTTGATTGAGGGTTGATTTCATTTTTGATGATTTGACCAATGATTGATTGTACCTCTGAATCGTGGGCACGAACAAATGAGTAGTTAGCCATACGTTTAGAGTTTTTACCACTTTCAGAACGGTCATTTAAACTATTTGAAATGAGTGGTTCAACTCCTGAACGGTTACCAATTGACGCAAGAGTGAATATACCAATGCTAAGTGCATAGGGTCATCCATTGGCAATTGGGCACCTTTAGTGTCTTCATTGTAATAGGCATCGTTGTGAGACCATGCTTCCAAGATAGACAAGTGTTTAATGGCTTGATCTTGACTTTGATCAGCACCATATTTAGCTTTGAAATAATCTGAAGCAATTTGGAGAAGGTCAGCATTGACATTATCCACGGCATCGACACGAACACCATCGAAGTTTTCATCTTCAGAACCACCTGTAATAGTACCGATGTTCATGATGTAGTGGAGCCAGTTCAACTGCTCAGCTTGAACCGCTGGGTTTGAATTGTCGATATCATTAGCCAACAAGAACTCGAAACCACCGTTACTTGTATCCTTAGTATACTTAGGATTGTGTTTACCTGTTTGACTAGTTGGTGTGCGGTTCAAAAGACGATAGTCAGAGTTAGCATGACGTGTACGACTATCGTTGTTATAGAGAAGGGCACCACCTTGCAAGTGGTCACTATTATCAAGATTTTCAGAAGTTGAATTCCAACCTGGTTGGGTCTTCACGAAATTTTTGATAGTTGTACGCAACCAGTCAGTGTTACCTTCACGCGCAATACGTTCTTCAATACGTTTTTGAACTTCAAGTGCTGCTTGGTCCATTTGGGTTTGTGAGCTGAATGACGTATAGGTCTGATTGGTACCGAGACCTTGCTCCTTCATGTAGTTGAGGTAGCTCGCTTGGATAGCCTTGCTTGGCCACCAAACTGTAAGCAATGGACGTTTGTCATTTTCAGTTGAGGCAGTCCACTCTTTACCATCTTTCAAGATTTCTTTTGGACGGTACCATGTGTTGGCAGTGAAGTAACCGTCAACAAGTTCGATATCTTTATCAGTTGTACCATAAAAGGCATTTTTATCACCATTTACAGTAACGTTTGTGTTTGTGCTGTCAGCTGATGAACCTGTTCCACCGTTCTTATCGAAACGGTATTCTTTTTGGTTAGACAATTCACCAGTTTCAGCGTTAAAGTATTGGCTTCCACCGATACGTTCAAGAACATAGTTCTTACGAATAGTGCCATCATCTTCAACGTAGTATTGTTTTCCATCAATAGTTTTGATGTGGCTTGGACCATCAGTTACGACATTATTAGTTGCTGGAAGGTCGTTGTTTACTACTGTGACAGTATTGTTGGCATTATTTGTATTGCCGTTAACTGGGGTAGCACGACGGCCTCCTGTAGGACCACGGCGAGCACCAGTCGCACGACGTTCAGTTGTCGCTGCGCGATCAGTAACTGTTGTTGTGTCAGTTGTAGTATTGTTATTTGTTGTATCAACAGCTGTATCATTGGTTGCTGTTGTATCGTTTGTAGTTGCCGCACGATCAGTACCGACAGTCGCTACCGTATCAACAGCATTCGCTGCAACTGTATTTGTTGTATCAGTTGTCAAATCGAAAGTTGCTGTTGGAGTTGCTTGGTCAGTTGCGACATCGTTTGTCGCTGCAACTGCTGTAGTTGGATCCTGAGCAGCCGTTGTATCGTTAGATACAGTACCCGTATCAATAGTAATATCGGGGATGGCTACAGTAGCATCCGTATGTTCGTCTGCCTGAACGACACCGTCGTTAGTTCCTAAAGAAACCGCTGAGACTGCACCGAGTGACATCCCTGTAACTGCGATGGTTACCCATTGTTTCTTAACTTTGTGCATTTTATAATGTACTTTTTTGTCCATAATAAAAAGACTCCTTTTTCCCATTTATAGCTTCATTCTAAATCATTGAAAGCTTTTTTTTCAATAAGATTCGATAAATTTTCATAATTTTTAGAAAAGTCCTTTTGTTGTTTTAATAATATTAGTTTTTGATGAGTATTTAGAAATATAAAATATTCATTTTTATCGTTGAGGGAAAAGAGAATTGGGAAACTATAGCTATTTAGAATTATTCTTGATAAGCTTTTTTGCTTTTAACCTTAATCCAAGAGAATCTAATGGAAAAAAGACCAGATTCTTAAGACTTCTCCTCTTGAAACACTTAAAAACACTAACTTAAGCAATATATCAGGCTGTAGAGATGATGTCTTTTTAGGATAATTTCTCATACTGAAAATAAATTCTAACTATCTAAGCCATTCACTACTTACTGAGCTGTAAGAGGAAGTTATAGATTATCTCATGCGTCAGGAAGAGGTTGAAAATATTACCCTCAAGGCTATTGCCAATGAACTCTTTATTTCTTCTTCTACTGTTATCCGTGCTTGCAAGAAACTAGGTTACCAGACCTATAATGAACTACGGTATGACCTGCGTTTATCAAAAGAACTTAAGAAGAATCAAGCCAAATTAGAACATAACTCCTTTGAACAACTCAAAGAACAACTCCACGTCGAGTTCGAACATACCTTATCCATCCTCTCAGAGCAAGATTTCCAAAGCTTTGCAGATAAGATTCTTGAGGCTAGACGTATTTTTCTGTATCGGCGTGGGATCTAGTTACATGCCTATGACCGACTTCAACCGCAAATTGAAACTGATCAACATTTGGACCAACGATTATTTTGAACAATTCAGTATTGAACGTATTAAAGTTATTGTGACACCTCAGGACGTCATTATCGTCTTCTCACTCGGTGGAAAAAGCAAGGATGTCAATAACAGTATCTTACAAGCCAAAAGACATGGGGCAACTGTCTTAACTATTACTACTTTAGGCAATCACCTACTTTCTAAAATCAGTGATCACATGATTTTTGTCTATGATGCCCCAAAAACGTGAAAATCTGCGTTCGCATTAGATGTTCAATTTGGTTGGAAACTTGTTATTTGAAGTCATTCTAACAGAGCAACAACGTCGCTCATCCAGGTAAAATGTAATACTAAATTAGGAGGTCAGTTAAAGCTGACCTTTTTTTTATTGTTGCTGTTTGTTTTTGAAACTTTCACAACATCTCCAAATCAAAAAAACACCTCCTAGCTAGACTGCATATCTAACATGAAGGTGTTTTTTACTGTGCTTATCTGAGCATTGTAAAGACTATTACAATCCTAAAATACTAATAATCTTCGTCCTCTTCTTCATCTTTCTTCCGTTTGGCAAGAAAGGCAAGACCAGTTGCCGTCGCTAAGGCACCGAAGAGTGTAGCTAACGACGATTCAGTTTCTCCAGTCTTCGGAAGTTGTTTGGCTTCAGTATGATCCTTAGGAGACATACTTTCAGAGCTTGAAGCACTAGCTACAGACGTAGGTGATGAATCACTAGCACTGATTGACACACTTTGAGATGCAGAGATACTTGCACTCGTTGAGGCACTCTGTGACGCTGAAGTACTTGCGGATTCTGATGCACTTGTTGATGCACTTTGTGATGCACTTGTACTTGCCGATTCACTAGCGCTGGATGAGGCACTCTGTGACGCACTGATACTTGCTGAAGTTGAAGCACTTACTGATAGAGAAATCGAGGCCGATACTGACACACTAATCGAATCAGAAACAATAACACTATTAATATCAACACTGTCAAGGGAGTGGATCGCAGGTTCTCCCATACTTGTGATAACTGAGCTTGATGCCGACGTACTTGCAGACTCACTCGCACTTGTTGATGCACTCATTGACGCTGACGTACTTGCGGATTCAGACGCACTCGTTGAAGCGCTCATGGAAGCCGACGTACTTGCCGATTCGCTGGCGCTGGTTGAGGCGCTTTGCGATGCTGACGTACTTGCTGACTCTGAGGCGCTGGTTGAGGCACTTTGTGAAGCGCTCATGGACGCTGACGTACTTGCTGACTCTGAGGCGCTGGTTGAGGCACTTTGTGAAGCGCTCATGGACGCTGACGTACTTGCTGATTCTGACGCACTCGTTGAGGCACTCATCGACGCACTGGTACTTGCGGATTCGCTCGCACTTGTCGATGCACTCATTGAGGCCGACGTACTTGCGGACTCTGATGCACTCGTTGAAGCGCTCATGGAGGCACTGGTACTTGCTGACTCACTCGCACTTGTTGATGCACTCATGGAAGCACTGGTACTTGCGGATTCACTGGCGCTGGTTGAGGCACTCATCGATGCTGACGTACTTGCTGACTCACTTGCACTTGTTGAGGCACTCATCGAGGCACTGGTACTTGCGGATTCGCTCGCACTCGTTGAGGCACTCATCGAGGCACTTGTCGATGCGCTCATTGAGGCCGATGTACTTGCCGATTCGCTCGCACTTGTTGAGGCACTTTGTGAGGCGCTAGTACTTGCTGATTCACTGGCACTCGTTGAAGCACTTTGCGATGCTGAAGTGCTGGCTGATTCTGATGCACTCGTTGAGGCACTCATTGAGGCCGAGGTATTTGCAGATTCGCTAGCGCTGGTTGAGGCACTCATGGACGCTGACGTACTTGCCGATTCTGACGCACTTGTCGATGCACTCATGGAGGCACTGGTACTTGCGGATTCACTAGCACTTGTTGACGCACTCTGTGACGCTGAAGTACTTGCCGATTCACTTGCACTGGTTGAAGCGCTCATCGACGCTGACGTACTTGCCGATTCGCTCGCACTTGTTGAGGCACTCTGTGACGCTGAAGTACTTGCAGATTCTGAAGCACTGGTTGAAGCGCTCATCGACGCTGATGTGCTGGCTGATTCGCTCGCACTTGTTGAAGCGCTCATCGACGCTGAAGTACTTGCCGATTCACTGGCACTTGTTGAAGCACTCATGGATGCTGAAGTACTTGCCGATTCACTGGCACTCGTTGAAGCACTTTGCGATGCTGAAGTGCTGGCTGATTCTGAAGCACTCGTTGAAGCGCTCATCGATGCAGATGTACTTGCTGACTCACTGGCACTTGTTGAGGCACTCATCGATGCTGACGTACTTGCTGACTCACTGGCACTTGTTGAGGCACTCATCGATGCTGACGTACTTGCTGATTCGCTCGCACTTGTTGAGGCACTCATGGAAGCCGAGGTACTTGCGGATTCTGAAGCACTCGTTGATGCACTCATCGACGCTGACGTACTTGCTGATTCAGACGCACTCGTTGAAGCACTCATGGAAGCACTTGTGCTTGCTGATTCGCTAGCACTTGTTGAGGCGCTCATGGATGCACTGGTACTTGCTGACTCACTCGCACTTGTTGAGGCACTCATGGATGCACTTGTGCTTGCTGATTCGCTTGCACTTGTTGAGGCGCTCATGGATGCTGACGTACTTGCTGACTCTGATGCACTCGTTGAAGCGCTCATCGACGCACTGGTACTTGCTGACTCACTCGCACTTGTTGATGCACTCATGGAAGCACTGGTACTTGCGGATTCACTGGCGCTGGTTGAAGCGCTCATGGACGCTGACGTACTTGCTGATTCTGATGCACTTGTTGAAGCACTCTGTGACGCTGACGTACTTGCGGATTCTGACGCACTTGTTGAGGCGCTCTGTGACGCTGAAGTACTTGCCGATTCACTGGCACTTGTTGAGGCACTCATGGATGCTGAAGTACTTGCTGACTCGCTCGCACTTGTTGAGGCACTCATCGATGCTGACGTACTTGCCGATTCGCTCGCACTTGTTGAGGCGCTCTGTGACGCAGATGTACTTGCGGATTCTGATGCACTTGTTGAAGCGCTCATGGAAGCACTTGTACTTGCTGACTCTGAAGCACTTGTTGAAGCGCTCATTGAGGCGCTTGTACTTGCGGATTCACTGGCGCTAGTTGAAGCACTCATTGACGCGGACGTACTTGCCGATTCGCTAGCACTTGTTGAGGCACTCATGGAAGCTGACGTACTTGCCGACTCACTGGCGCTGGTTGAGGCACTTTGCGATGCGCTAGTACTTGCGGACTCTGAAGCACTTGTTGAAGCGCTCATGGACGCGGACGTACTTGCCGATTCAGATGCACTTGTTGAGGCACTCATGGATGCTGAAGTGCTGGCTGATTCAGATGCACTTGTTGAGGCACTCATGGATGCTGACGTACTTGCTGACTCACTCGCACTGGTTGAAGCACTCATCGATGCCGACGTACTTGCGGATTCACTGGCGCTAGTTGAAGCACTCATGGACGCGGACGTACTTGCCGATTCGCTAGCACTTGTTGAGGCACTCATGGATGCTGACGTACTTGCCGACTCACTGGCGCTGGTTGAGGCACTTTGCGATGCGCTTGTACTTGCGGACTCTGAAGCACTTGTTGAAGCGCTCATGGACGCTGAAGTACTTGCCGATTCGCTAGCACTTGTTGAGGCGCTCTGTGACGCACTGGTACTTGCGGACTCACTGGCGCTGGTTGAAGCGCTCATCGACGCTGATGTACTTGCGGACTCGCTGGCGCTGGTTGAGGCACTCATGGAAGCACTGGTACTTGCGGATTCTGATGCGCTCGTTGAGGCACTCATGGATGCTGACGTACTTGCCGATTCTGATGCGCTCGTTGAGGCACTCATGGATGCTGACGTGCTGGCTGACTCTGATGCGCTTGTTGAAGCGCTCATGGATGCTGATGTACTTGCGGACTCGCTGGCGCTGGTTGAGGCACTCATGGAAGCACTGGTACTTGCGGATTCTGATGCGCTCGTTGAGGCACTCATGGATGCTGACGTACTTGCCGATTCTGATGCGCTCGTTGAGGCACTCATGGATGCTGACGTGCTGGCTGACTCTGATGCGCTGGTTGACGCACTTTGTGACGCAGATGTACTTGCGGATTCGCTAGCGCTGGTTGAGGCACTCTGTGACGCGGACGTACTTGCCGATTCTGAAGCACTTGTTGATGCACTCATTGATGCCGATGTACTTGCGGATTCGCTGGCACTTGTTGATGCACTCATGGATGCTGACGTACTTGCTGATTCGCTGGCGCTGGTTGAAGCGCTCATCGATGCACTGGTACTTGCGGACTCTGAAGCACTTGTTGAAGCACTCATCGACGCACTGGTACTTGCCGATTCGCTAGCACTCGTTGAGGCACTCATCGACGCGGACGTACTTGCGGATTCGCTCGCACTTGTTGAAGCGCTCATGGATGCTGACGTACTTGCTGATTCGCTGGCGCTGGTTGAAGCGCTCATCGATGCACTGGTACTTGCGGACTCTGAAGCACTTGTTGAAGCACTCATCGACGCACTGGTACTTGCCGATTCTGATGCGCTAGTTGAGGCACTTTGCGATGCTGAAGTGCTGGCTGATTCAGATGCACTTGTTGAAGCACTCATGGAAGCTGATGTACTTGCGGATTCGCTCGCACTTGTTGAAGCGCTCATGGATGCTGACGTACTTGCTGATTCGCTGGCGCTGGTTGAAGCGCTCATCGATGCACTGGTACTTGCGGACTCTGAAGCACTTGTTGAAGCGCTCATCGACGCACTGGTACTTGCCGATTCGCTAGCACTCGTTGAGGCACTCATCGATGCGGACGTACTTGCGGATTCGCTCGCACTTGTTGAGGCACTTTGCGATGCTGAAGTGCTGGCTGATTCTGATGCGCTCGTTGACGCACTCATTGAGGCAGACGTACTTGCTGACTCACTGGCGCTAGTTGACGCACTCATCGACGCGGACGTACTTGCTGACTCGCTAGCACTTGTTGAAGCGCTCATTGAGGCAGACGTATTTGCGGATTCGCTAGCGCTTGTTGACGCACTCATAGATGCGGACGTACTTGCCGATTCTGAAGCACTTGTTGAGGCACTCATTGATGCCGATGTACTTGCTGACTCGCTCGCACTTGTTGAAGCGCTCATGGATGCTGACGTACTTGCTGATTCGCTGGCACTTGTTGAGGCGCTCATTGACGCTGATGTACTTGCGGATTCGCTAGCGCTGGTTGAAGCACTCATGGACGCTGACGTACTTGCGGACTCTGAGGCGCTCGTTGATGCACTCATCGATGCTGAAGTACTTGCGGACTCTGATGCACTTGTCGATGCACTTTGCGATGCACTGGTACTTGCTGACTCACTGGCACTTGTTGAGGCGCTTTGTGACGCAGATGTACTTGCCGATTCGCTCGCACTTGTTGATGCACTCATTGATGCAGACGTACTTGCCGATTCTGATGCGCTCGTTGACGCACTCATAGATGCGGACGTACTTGCGGATTCTGATGCGCTCGTTGACGCACTCATAGATGCGGACGTACTTGCGGACTCGCTCGCACTTGTTGAAGCACTCATTGATGCAGACGTATCTTGCGGATTCGCTAGCGCTGGTTGAGGCACTCTGTGACGCGGACGTACTTGCCGATTCTGAAGCACTTGTTGATGCACTCATTGATGCCGATGTACTTGCGGATTCGCTGGCACTTGTTGATGCACTCATGGATGCTGACGTACTTGCGGATTCTGAAGCACTTGTTGAAGCGCTCATCGATGCAGACGTACTTGCTGACTCTGAAGCACTTGTTGAAGCGCTCTGTGAGGCACTTGTACTTGCTGACTCGCTAGCACTTGTTGATGCACCTCATGGAAGCCGAGGTACTTGAGGATTCGCTGGCGCTGGTTGAGGCACTTTGTGACGCCGACGTGCTGGCTGACTCACTGGCACTCGTTAATGCGCTGTGTGAAGCTGAAACACTTTCAGAGGTTTTTTCAGATTCACTTGTCGACATACTTTCCGAAGCACTGGTACTTGCAGATTCCGAGGCACTCGCTAAGGCACTCATTGACGCTGATGTTTTTGCGGATTCACTGGCGCTGGTTGAGGCTGACATACTATCCCTATTAGGGGTAACTGTATAGGGTACCTCCAATTCATAAGTGCTACTAAGGCCTGTTCCGTCAGGTAAGGTTGTAAATCTAACAGAATAAGTGAATCGTCCAGGAGTACTAATATCTGGTAAGTCTGAGCTGACAAAATTTGCAGATAAGATGGCCGATTGTGAAACCGAATCTGCACTATACCATTCACTTGGCGTATAGCTATTATAATAATCCTCATCATCAACATCTTGTTCAAATGTATGAGAAACACCCTTCACCTCGATAACTTTATGTTTCAGAGTAGTTGTACTCACCAACAACTCTGAACTATTTGAAGTTGTCCCATAACGACCAACATCATAGGTTCGGGTAATCGTATAGTTAAATTCACCTGCCGTTGCCGTTGACAATGGCAGAGTTGTCGTTGTTGAAGATGTAGAGTTATTGGTCCATTTGGTTGTGTAAGATTGGTCTGTCACATCAGATGTGAGATACGCATCTGCATTTGAACCATTGTGAAGATTTTGACCTTTAAAATCATAAATAGGTGTTTTAGCCTCAATCTTAGGTAAAACCTTATAATTCACATTAACGGTTTGCACAGAACCATCTGAATAGGTTACTTTTGCAACAGCTGTTTGATTCCCCGAAGTAGTCGTTGAAATCGGTGTTGACCAAACCAGACTATAACCAGAGGCTGCAGGTGTTGTGCTTTCATTTGAAGCGACCGTCACAAATTTACTTACATCAGAAAGATCCGAAGCTGTTTCACCCTGCAACGTGTACACAGTTGTTGCTTTGGCAGAGGCTGTGTAAATTTCGTTTTGTCTGATTTTATGGAAAGCATAGGTAATTCCTTGGTTACCTGTAACAACTTTCACAGTATTACCAAAAAGATAGCCCTTAGCCGTAGAAACGTTTGTTGCTTTTAGCGTATAACCACTAATAGCAAGGTATTCTCCCAAATCTACATTTGTCCCAGGAGTTTTCTGAATCAACACTTCATCTTTCCAGGAATATCTTCCCCAGTGTCTGCATCGATGAATTTCACCGTAATGTAGGCACCCTGAGCTGAATAGTCAAACTTCTCCAATTGGAATTGCTGTAAATTATAACCGGAACCCGTCGAGCCAAAAGAGCGCAAAGGCCATTTCATCAGGATAGCCAGCATTTTGTAACAGGCTTCTGCTCTTATTCTCGTTTTTATGACACTTGCATTTGGATGTCCAAGAACTTCCATGTCACCATTAACAGCTATGGAATCATAGTTTAGATTCATAGACCAAGTTTGTCCATTATAGGTGACCGTCATCACCTTGGTATCCCCATCATAGACAACCTTATAGTCCTTCAATGAATTATCTGTTGGGCCTTCCCCATTTAGCTTCTTAATGGTACGGATAACAGGGTAAACAGAACCCTTGGCATCATTTCTAGATCCATTATAGTTATAAGTAAAGCCTCCAAAAGCTCCCTTTTGATACCCTGAATACTTAGGATCGGCTGAAGCTTTATTATTCGGTAATGGGTTACCCGTATTATGCCAAGTATCTAGTTTGAAACCGAAAGAACCTTTGAGGTTATCTCCTCCCATCCCAAGACTGGCACCTGATCCATTACCGTTGGCATTTCCGATTTCTCCGATGGCACCTGTTGAGAATACCGCAGCGATTCCATCGCCACCATCATGACCGTTTTTAGGGCGCCCTTCATAAGCCTCTCCGAGGTTGATTTTTCCTGTGAGAGTGAAACTTTCGTTCATATCAATCTTCGTGTTCAGGGTATAGGCACCTGCCTGACTTGGCGCACTTGGCGTCAAGGTCAAAATCCCATTACTTAAAGAGGCATCTCCAGTTGTTTTAAAGTAGGTGGATTGATTCTTATTGGTTACAATCAAATGCGCCTTAGGATCATAGGTTGCATTTCCCAATGAAGCATTTGTATCGTAGGATGCACGTAAGGTATTGGCAGCAGTAATCCGTGCACCATTTCGGTAATCACGAGCACCAGAACTTGCGCGTAACACTGTATTGACCACGGTATTACGGGTTCTAGTAGCTTCAGAGATAAGGGCGTTGAGGTCAGCATTCGGATCTCTCAAAGCATTTTGAATCGCTTCAATCGTAGCATTTCCTTTTAGAAGGGCACTTTCCGCTCCTTCACGATTGCCTAGTCTTCCTAGATAAGTTCCAATTTCAGTAGACAGTGAGTTAAGCTTGGCTTCCTGCTCTTGACGCTTCTTATCCGCCTCAATACTCACCGCCACAGCAGTATTAGCTACTGCTGTAGCTTCTGAAGCTACTTCTGCTGCTTGTGCTGAGACTGTCGGTACTGACGCTCTTGTTGTTAAATCTGACGAACGTGATGTCTCATTGGTATCTAAGCCTTCTGAACGCATTGAGCCTGCACCACTCTCAGACCCCGTCTGGCCTCGTAGCAGTAACATGACTACTTGATGTCTCACTGGCTCGCCCTGTCGCCTTTGAGCCACTCATTGAAACTGAAGTAGATTCCGAAGCTTTCTGTGAAGCCGAAGCACTGGTGCTGGCTGACTCACTCGCACTTGTCGAAGCTGACGTACTAGCAGAGGTTGAGACTGAGGTCGAAAGGCTTGTTGATACTGACGCAGAAGCCTGATGACTTGCCGATAGCGATAGTGAGACTGAGTCTACTGAGTTTGATACTGAATCTGTGGCTGAGGCTGACTGGCTAACAACATCTCCTCTGACTGCAGATTCTGTAATAGCTCCAGAATGACCCAAAACCGCTGAATCAGAAGCTGCCAAAACATCTGTCGTCGGACTAACCGTATGCTCTACCGCTGATGGACTTGTTGCTTCATCAGCTTGAACCACATAAGTCGCTTCTCCTCCACCTAGTAGAGCTCCAGTCGCGGCTACTCCCTTTAAAAAGTCTGTCACTTGTGACTAAAGGTACTTCTTCCTCAACTTGATGAACTGATACAGATGACGCATCTACACGACCACTTATTATCTTAAAAAGCCCAAAGTGAGAAGTTGCGGCACGTAACCAATGTTTCCCTGACTTTACCAATTTAAAACGTGTCACACGATCAGTTTCTCGGTACTGACCCTCATTTCTTCTAAAAACATATATACACCTTTTCATTTTTAGCTAGTTTATTAGCACATTACCGTCTATTTTATCATATCCTTAACCAAAAAATCTAATATAGTATCTTATTTTTTTGAATTTTTATCGCTCTTTCCTACATTGCTTTTACAAGCCTAAGAAAGGGCGATCTCCCAGAATGATAACAATGAAAAGTTTTCGATAGAATATGATATCTCTCGAAAAAAATGATTAAGGAAAATTCCTCTTGGTAAGATTAATAAAAATTCTGATTTTTCCAATCATATCAGATAAATACTTCTTTCTAAAGTTTTCATCTTAATATCACTAGACAGCAAAAAACACGCGCCCTTATTTAACAATGTACTAATAAGGGTGGTGTTTTATTAAAAAATTGACGATGACTACCTAACACTAAAATTATAAACTGTCATCTTCTGGGTCATCCTTCTTGCGTTTAGCAAGAAAGGCAAGACCAGTTGCAGTAGATAGAACTCCTAACACCGCTGCAAGTGGATTACTTCTCTCAATAAACTTAGGAAGCATCCTAGATTCTGGTTGTACCAAAAGTCTATCAGCCTTAGCCTTAAGAATGAAACTGTCAGAATTGCGATCATTAACAGAAAGACTAGTTCTTTCTGATGTGTTAATTATCAGTGAAGTGTTTGTCAATTGCTCTGAACTCATTGAAGATATCTGTGAGTTTGATGAAGCACTTGTTGAAGCGCTCATTGATGCAGACGTACTTGCGGATTCGCTAGCACTTGTTGAGGCGCTCATCGATGCACTTGTACTTGCTGACTCGCTCGCACTTGTTGAAGCGCTCATGGAAGCACTTGTACTTGCTGACTCGCTCGCACTCGTTGAAGCGCTCATTGATGCAGACGTATTTGCGGATTCGCTAGCGCTTGTTGATGCACTCTGTGACGCTGAAGTACTTGCGGATTCACTCGCACTCGTTGAAGCACTCATTGATGCAGACGTACTTGCGGATTCGCTAGCGCTTGTTGACGCACTTTGCGATGCACTTGTACTTGCTGATTCAGACGCACTTGTTGAGGCGCTCATCGATGCGGACGTACTTGCTGACTCGCTAGCACTTGTTGAAGCGCTCATTGAGGCAGACGTACTTGCTGATTCGCTCGCACTCGTTGAAGCGCTCATTGATGCTGAAGTACTTGCGGATCTGCTCGCACTTGTTGATGCACTCTGTGACGCTGAAGTACTTGCAGATTCGCTAGCGCTTGTTGAGGCACTTTGCGATGCACTTGTACTTGCGGACTCACTTGTACTTGCGGACTCACTCAGCACTTGTTGAAGCGCTCATGGAAGCCGACGTACTTGCGGACTCACTCGCACTCGTTGAAGCACTCTGTGACGCTGATGTACTTGCTGATTCGCTCGCACTTGTTGACGCACTCATGGAAGCACTTGTACTTGCGGATTGCTCGCACTCGTTGAAGCACTCTGTGACGCTGATGTACTTGCTGATTCGCTCGCACTTGTTGACGCACTCATGGAAGCACTTGTACTTGCGGACTCACTCGCACTCGTTGAAGCACTCATGGAAGCCGACGTACTTGCGGACTCTGAAGCACTTGTTGAAGCGCTCATGGAAGCCGACGTACTTGCGGACTCTGAAGCACTTGTTGAAGCGCTCATGGAAGCCGACGTACTTGCGGATTCGCTTGCACTTGTTGAAGCACTCATCGACGCTGACGTACTTGCTGATTCTGAAGCACTCGTTGAGGCACTCATCGATGCACTGGTACTTGCGGATTCACTCGCACTTGTTGATGCACTCATGGAAGCACTCGTGCTTGCTGACTCTGAGGCGCTCGTTGAGGCACTCTGTGACGCGGACGTACTTGCTGACTCACTGGCACTCGTTGAAGCGCTCATCGACGCTGACGTACTTGCTGACTCGCTCGCACTTGTCGATGCACTCATTGATGCCGAGGTACTTGCTGACTCTGATGCGCTCGTTGATGCGCTTTGTGAAGCACTTGTGCTTGCTGACTCGCTCGCACTTGTTGAAGCACTCATGGACGCACTGGTACTTGCGGACTCGCTCGCACTTGTTGAAGCACTTTGGGATGCGCTAGTACTTGCTGACTCACTCGCACTTGTTGATGCGCTCATTGAGGCAGATGTACTTGCTGATTCACTCGCACTTGTCGATGCGCTCATTGAGGCAGATGTACTTGCTGATTCGCTAGCACTTGTTGAAGCGCTCTGTGAGGCACTGGTACTTGCGGATTCGCTCGCACTTGTCGATGCACTCTGTGACGCTGACGTACTTGCTGATTCGCTAGCACTTGTTGAAGCGCTCTGTGACGCTGATGTACTTGCGGACTCTGAAGCACTTGTTGAGGCGCTCATGGACGCTGAAGTACTTGCCGATTCGCTAGCACTTGTTGAAGCGCTCATGGAAGCCGACGTACTTGCGGATTCGCTGGCGCTGGTTGACGCACTTTGTGACGCAGATGTACTTGCGGACTCGCTCGCACTTGTTGAGGCACTCATGGACGCAGATGTACTTGCTGATTCGCTCGCACTGGTTGAAGCACTCATCGATGCTGACGTACTTGCTGATTCGCTAGCACTTGTTGAAGCGCTCTGTGAGGCACTGGTACTTGCGGATTCGCTCGCACTTGTCGATGCACTTTGCGATGCACTGGTACTTGCGGACTCACTGGCACTTGTTGAGGCACTCATCGATGCTGACGTACTTGCTGACTCTGAAGCACTCGTTGATGCACTTTGCGATGCACTGGTACTTGCGGACTCACTGGCACTGGTTGATGCGCTTTGTGACGCAGATGTACTTGCCGATTCGCTCGCACTTGTTGAGGCACTCATGGACGCACTGGTACTTGCGGACTCGCTCGCACTTGTTGAAGCACTTTGGGATGCGCTAGTACTTGCTGACTCACTCGCACTTGTTGATGCGCTCATTGAGGCAGATGTACTTGCTGGATTCACTCGCACTTGTCGATGCGCTCATTGAGGCAGATGTACTTGCTGATTCGCTAGCACTTGTTGAAGCGCTCTGTGAGGCACTGGTACTTGCGGATTCGCTCGCACTTGTCGATGCACTCTGTGACGCTGACGTACTTGCTGATTCGCTAGCACTTGTTGAAGCGCTCTGTGACGCTGATGTACTTGCGGACTCTGAAGCACTTGTTGAGGCGCTCATGGACGCTGAAGTACTTGCCGATTCGCTAGCACTTGTTGAAGCGCTCATGGAAGCCGACGTACTTGCGGATTCGCTGGCGCTGGTTGACGCACTTTGTGACGCAGATGTACTTGCGGACTCGCTCGCACTTGTTGAAGCGCTCTGTGAGGCACTGGTACTTGCGGATTCGCTCGCACTTGTCGATGCACTCTGTGACGCTGACGTACTTGCTGATTCTGATGCGCTAGTTGACGCACTCTGTGACGCTGATGTACTTGCGGACCACTTGCACTCGTTGAAGCGCTCATGGACGCTGAAGTACTTGCCGATTCGCTAGCACTTGTTGAAGCGCTCATGGAAGCCGACGTACTTGCTGACTCTGAAGCACTGTTGATGCACTTTGCGATGCACTGGTACTTGCGGACTCACTGGCACTTGTTGAAGCGCTCTGTGAGGCACTGGTACTTGCGGATTCGCTCGCACTTGTCGATGCACTCTGTGACGCTGACGTACTTGCTGACTCGCTCGCACTTGTTGAAGCACTCATTGAGGCGCTTGTACTTGCTGACTCGCTGGCGCTGGTTGAAGCACTTTGCGATGCTGACGTACTTGCTGACTCTGAAGCACTCGTTGATGCACTTTGCGATGCACTGGTACTTGCGGACTCACTGGCACTGGTTGATGCGCTTTGTGACGCAGATGTGCTTTGCCGATTCGCTCGCACTTGTTGAGGCACTCATGGACGCGGACGTACTTGCGGATTCTGAGGCACTGGTTGAAGCACTCATCGACGCGGACGTACTTGCGGATTCTGAAGCACTCGTTGAAGCGCTCATTGAGGCGCTTTGTACTTGCGGAGTCGCTCGCACTTGTTCGATGCACTCTGTGACGCTGACGTACTTGCTGACTCTGAAGCACTCGTTGATGCACTTTGCGATGCACTGGTACTTGCGGACTCACTGGCACTGGTTGATGCGCTTTGTGACGCAGATGTACTTGCCGATTCGCTCGCACTTGTTGAGGCACTCATGGACGCTGAAGTACTTGCTGACTCTGAAGCACTCGTTGATGCACTTTGCGATGCACTGGTACTTGCTGACTCACTTGCGCTTGTTGAGGCACTCATGGATGCTGACGTACTTGCTGACTCTGAAGCACTCGTTGATGCACTTTGCGATGCACTGGTACTTGCGGACTCACTGGCACTGGTTGATGCGCTTTGTGACGCAGATGTACTTGCCGATTCGCTCGCACTTGTTGAGGCACTCATGGACGCGGACGTACTTGCGGATTCTGAGGCACTGGTTGAAGCACTCATCGGACGCGGACGTACTTGCGGACTCACTGGCGCTGGTTGAAGCACTCATGGATGCTGACGTACTTGCGGATTCGCTTGCACTTGTTGAAGCACTCATCGACGCGGACGTACTTGCGGATTCTGAAGCACTCGTTGAAGCGCTCATTGAGGCGCTTGTACTTGCTGACTCGCTAGCGCTGGTTGAGGCACTCATGGACGCTGAAGTACTTGCTGACTCTGAAGCACTTGTTGAAGCACTTTGGGATGCGCTAGTACTTGCTGACATTTCACTCGCACTTGTTGATGCGCTCATTGAGGCAGATGTACTTGCTGATTCTGACGCACTTGTTGATGCGCTTTTGAGGCAGATGTACTTGCTGATTCTGATAGCACTTGTTGAGGCGCCTCATCGACGCACTGGTACTTTGCTGACTCTGATGCGCTGGTTGAAGCACTCATCGATGCTGACGTACTTGCTGACTCGCTCGCACTTGTTGAAGCGCTCTGTGAGGCACTGGTACTTGCTGATTCGCTCGCACTTGTCGATGCACTCTTGTGACGATGCTGACGTACTTGCTGATTCTGATGCGCTAGTTGACGCACTTGTGACGCTGATGTACTTGCGGACTCACTTGCACTCGTTGAAGCGCTCATGGACGCTGAAGTACTTGCCGATTCGCTAGCACTTGTTGAAGCGCTCATGGAAGCCGACGTACTTGCTGACTCTGAAGCACTCGTTGATGCACTTTGCGATGCACTGGTACTTGCGGACTCACTGGCACTTGTTGAGGCACTCATCGATGCTGACGTACTTGCTGACTCTGAAGCACTCGTTGATGCACTTTGCGATGCACTGGTACTTGCGGACTCACTGGCACTGGTTGATGCGCTTTGTGACGCAGATGTACTTGCGGATTCGCTCGCACTTTGTTGAGGCACTCATGGACGCGGACGTACTTGCGGATTCTGAGGCACTGGTTGAAGCACTCATCGACGCGGACGTACTTGCGGACTCACTGGCGCTGGTTGAAGCACTCATGGATGCTGACGTACTTGCGGATTCGCTGGCGCTGGTTGACGCACTTTGTGACGCAGATGTACTTGCGGACTCGCTCGCACTTGTTGAGGCACTCATGGACGCAGATGTACTTGCTGATTCGCTCGCACTGGTTGAAGCACTTTCGATGCTGACGTACTTGCTGATTCGCTAGCACTTGTTGAAGCGCTCTGTGAGGCACTGGTACTTGCGGATTCGCTCGCACTTGTCGATGCACTCTGTGACGCTGACGTACTTGCTGATTCTGATGCGCTAGTTGACGCACCTGTGACGCTGATGTACTTGCTGATTCGCTAGCACTTGTTGAGGCGCTCATCGATGCACTGGTACTTGCTGACTCTGATGCGCTCGTTGAGGCACTCATCGATGCTGACGTACTTGCTGACTCGCTCGCGCTTGTTGAAGCACTCATTGAGGCGCTTGTACTTGCTGACTCGCTGGCGCTGGTTGAAGCACTTTGCGATGCTGACGTACTTGCTGACTCTGAAGCACTCGTTGATGCACTTTGCGATGCACTGGTACTTGCGGACTCACTGGCACTGGTTGAAGCACTCATCGACGCGGACGTACTTGCGGACTCACTGGCGCTGGTTGAAGCACTCATGGATGCTGACGTACTTGCGGATTCGCTTGCACTTGTTGAAGCACTCATCGACGCGACGTACTTGCGGATTCTGAAGCACTTGTTGAAGCGCTCATTGAGGCGCTTGTACTTGCTGACTCGCTAGCGCTGGTTGAAGCACTTTGGATGCTGACGTGCTGGCTGATTCAGATGCACTTGTTGAAGCACTTTGTGAGGCAGACGTACTTGCAGATTCTGAAGCACTTGTTGAAGCACTCATGGATGCCGACGTACTTGCGGATTCACTGGCGCTAGTTGAAGCGCTCATGGAAGTGAACTGGTACTTGCGGACTCTGATGCACTTGTTGAAGCACTTTGCGATGCGCTAGTACTTGCTGATTCTGACGCGCTTGTTGAAGCACTCTTGCGAAGCCGATTAGTACTTGCGGGATTCTCTGATGCACTGGTTGAAGCGCTTTGTGATGCGCTAGTACTTTGCGGATTCAGACGCACTGGTTGAAGTACTTTTGTGAGGCCGAGGTGCTTGCTGATTCAGACGCACTGGTTGAGGCTTTGCGATGCTGACGTACTTGCTGACTCTGAGGCACTGGTTGAAGCACTTTGTGAGGCACTTGTACTTGCGGATTCTGACGCACTGGTTGATGCACTTTGCGATGCGCTAGTACTTGCAGATTCTGACGCGCTTGTTGATGCACTTTTGCGACGCAGATAGTACTTGCGGATTCGCTCGCACTCGTTGACGCACTGTGAGGCGGACGTACTTGCGGATTCTGACGCACTAGTTGACGCGCTTTGTGACGCAGACGTACTTGCTGCGGATGCGCTGGTTGATGCACTTTGCTGAAGCGCTCACTTGCTGCACTTGCGCTGGTCGAAGCGGATGGACGTACTTGCTGACTCACTTGCGCTGGTTGAAGCGCTTTGTGATGCAGACGCGCTTGCGGATTCGCTGCACTGGTTGAGGCACTTTGTGAAGCGCTTGTACTTGCGGATTCTGATGCGCTGGTTGATGCACTTTCATTGATGCAGACTTGTGCTTGCTGATTCTTGCACTTGTCGATGCACTTTGTGAAGCTGAGGTACTTGCGGATTCTGATGCGCTGGTTGAAAGCACTTTGTGAGGCTGATGTACTTGCGGATTCGCTCGCACTGGTTGAAGGATTTGATGCACTTCCCGCTTGCAGATTCAGACGCGCTTGTTGAAGCGCTTTCTGAGCGGAGGTATTTTGCTGACTCTGACGCGCTTGTTGATGCACTCATTGACGCTGAAGTACGCTGATCCTGATGCACTCGTTGAGGCACTTTGCGATGCAGACGTACTTGCTGACTCGCTGGCACTGGTTGAAGCACTTTTAGAGGCAGACGTACTTGCAGACTCACTTGCACTTGCTGAAGCACTTCTAGAGGCTGATGTGCTTGCAGATTCAGAGAGGCACTCGTTGAAGCACTTTAGTGACGCAGATGTGCTTGCGGATCTGCTCGCACTTGTAGATGCACTTTGTGACGCACTTGTGCTTGCGGATTCGATGACGCTTGTCGATGCAATGACTGATGCACTTTGACGCTGACTCTGATGCACTTGTTGAAGCGCTCATTGATGCTGATGTGCTTGCCGATTGCTGGCGCTGGTTGATGCACTTTGCGATGCTGATGTGCTTGATTCTGCTCGCACTTGTTGATGCTGACTCGAGCAGGCAGACGTGTTGCGGATTCGCTGGCGCTTGTTGAAGCACTTTGCGATGCGCTGTACTTGCTGACTCTGATGCACTCGCTGAGGCGCTTTTGTGATGCAGACGTACTTGCCGAATTGCACTTGTTGAGGCGCTTTGTGAGGCAGACGTACTTGCGGATTCGCTCGCACTTGTAGATGCACTTTGTGATGCTGAAGTACTTGCTGACTCTGACGCACTGGTTGAAGCGCTTTGTGAAGCTGAAGTACTTGCGGATTCGCTGCACTTGTTGATGCACTTTGTGACGCACTTGTATTGCGGATTCTGAGGCACTTGTTGAAGCACTTTTGAAGCGATGTACTTGCGGATTCTGCTGGCACTTGTTGAGGCACTTTGTGATGCTGAGGTACTTGCTGATTCACTTGCACTTGTTGAAGCACTTTGATGCGAAGTACTTGCGGATTCGCTCGCACTTGTTGCTGACTCTGCTTTGTTGAGGCGATGATGCACTTGCGGATTCGCGCGCTGGTTGAAGCACTTTGTGAGGCACTTGTACTTGCTGATTCTGATGCGCTTGTTGAGGCGCTTTGTGACGCAGACGTACTTTGCTGACTCTGACGCACTGGTTGAGGCACTTTGTGACGCTGACGTACTTGCTGATTCTGAGGCACTAGTTGAAGCACTTTTGAGGCTGAGGTACTTGCGGATTCTGAAGCGCTGGTTGATGCACTTTGCGATGCGGAAGTACTTGCGGATTCACTGGCACTTGTCGATGCGGACGCACTTGCGGATTCTAATGCACTCGTTGAA
>VOFH01000784.1_pt1 | contig 124243 bp, 121 predicted proteins | sample 5384091 | NCBI WGS metagenome assembly VOFH01 (sample SAMN12384727, study PRJNA508395) | human gut metagenome | isolation source: healthy gut G | host: Homo sapiens
GAATCCGAGGATTCTCCGCCGTTTTGTACGAGATTCGTACGAACCGTCGATTAATAATTGTTCTTTTTCGGTTCGAAGTAGGCTTGCGGGTGAGCGCAGGAAGGGCAGCTTGCGGGCGCTTTCTTGCCTTTGTGGATGTAACCGCAGTTGCGGCACTGCCATTCGATCTCTTCGTCGCGTTCGAAAACCTTGTCGGCTTCGACGCGGGCCAACAGCGCGCGGTAGCGTTTTTCGTGCTCGGCTTCGACGGTGGCAATCGAGCGGAAAACGGCGGCGATCACCGGGAATCCTTCCTGATCGGCCACATCGGCGAACGTCGGGTAGAGATCCGTCCACTCTTCGTTTTCTCCGGCTGCCGCGGCTGCGAGATTCTCTTTAGTTGTTCCGATTACGCCGGCCGGATAACTCGCCGTAATCTCGACCATGCCTCCTTCCAGGAATTTGAAGAATCGCTTGGCGTGTTCCTTTTCCTGTTCGGCCGTTTCGGCGAATACGCCGGCGATCTGTTCGAAGCCCTCTTTTTTGGCTACGCTTGCGAAAAATACGTAACGGTTCCGTGCCTGCGACTCCCCGGCGAAAGATTTCAACAGGTTCTGTTCGGTTTTCGTGCCTTTGATACTTTTTCCCATTTCTTTAAAAGCTTTTATAGTAAATGATTTCGTTATGTCTCTGCTTTCCAGTACAAAAGATACGCGGAGATCGGAAAAATAGCAAACGATCCGCGATCATAAATATTTATAACCGTATAAGTTTATGTGATCCGTCGCGAGGCCGAAGACGTCGCATATGCCGGAGCCGCCCGACCGGTTTTCAGCCGTATGCCGCAAAAAGAGTTTTTTGTAGGTACGGCTTTTCTTCGAAAAACGGCGGATTACGACGTCCAATCGGGTTTGGACGGTAAATTTCCCGAATTTTTCTTTTGAAATAACGTCTATCAAAATATATTCTCCTAAGTAATCTTCCGGCGTTTGCAAAACGTGTGCGTAAGCGCAATCGGTTCGCAGGGAGAAAAGTCGCCGCAAATTTTTGGCCGGCGTGAAACGTTTATCCGATAACGGGGTATTGTTTGTCAAGTCAAAAATAAATACCTTTGACGCGTGTCTATCCGCGGATTTCGCGGGTTTTCCACAGGAACCCGATTTATTTATACGACATTATGAGCGATTCGATCAAACACGAGTGCGGCATTGCCTTTATCCGCCTGCTCAAGCCGGCCGATTACTACCTGAAAAAGTACGGCACCTCGTTCTACGGACTTAACAAAATGCATATCCTGATGGAAGCAGCACAACCGGGGACAGGACGGCGCGGGGAGTGGCCAACATCAAGCTGTACCCGGAACCCGGATGCGTTTATATCAACCGGGTGCGTTCGAACGGAGCCGCTCCGATCAAGGATATTTTTCAGCAGATCGACGTCCGGATCAACGAAGCGGTCGCGAAAGAACCCTGGGCAGGTGCTGCAAGATCCGCTGCTGCTGAAAAAACAGGTGGAGTTTACCGGCGAGATTTTTCTGGGACACCTGCGTTACGGGACTTTCGGCAAAAACGACATCGAGAACGTGCACCCGGTCTCGCGCGAGAACAACTGGATGACGCGGAGCCTGGTGCTGGCCGGGAATTTTAACCTGACCAATATCGACGAATTGTTCGACCGGCTGATCGAGTTGGGGCAATATCCGCCCGCAAAAACCGATACGGTGACGATTCTCGAGCGCATCGGTCATTTCCTCGATCGTGAAAACGACGATAAGTACCGCTATTTTAAAGATAAAGGCTATTCGAAGCACGACGTCACCGGAAATGCTGGCCAAGCACATCGACCTCAAGGAAGTATTGTCGCTGTCGGCCCGCCGTTGGGACGGGGGATATGCGATGGCGGGGGTGATCGGCCATGGCGACGCGTTTATCATGCGGGACCCGTCCGGAATCCGTCCGGCGTTCTACTATTGCGACGACGAGATCGTCGTCGCCGCTTCGGAGCGCGCGGTGATTCAGACGACATTCAACCTCGGGTACGAAGATATCCGGGAGCTGACGCCGGGCCACGCTTTGATCGTGCGACGCGACGGAGAGGTATCGGTCGATCCGTTTACCGCGCCGCGGCCGATCCGGCCCTGTTCGTTCGAGCGGATCTATTTCTCGCGGGGCAGCGACCAAGATATTTACCGCGAGCGCAAGCAGCTCGGACGGCAAATGCTTGTGCCGCAGATTTTGAAAAGTATTGATTACGACATCGAAAATACGGTGTTTTCCTATATTCCGAATACGGCCGAGAGCGCTTTTTTCGGCCTGGTCGAAGGACTGGACGAATACTGCCAGGGCGTCCGTGCGCAACATATTCTGGAAGAGAACGGCAGGCTGACCGAAGCCCGGCTCAAGGAGATCCTGCGTTTCAAGCCCCGGATCGAAAAGGTGGCGATCAAGGATGTCAAGATGCGGACGTTCATCACGCAGGACAACGAGCGCGACGACCTGGTGGCGCACGTTTACGACATCACCTATGGCACGATCCGTGCCGGGGTGGACAATCTGGTGATCATCGACGATTCGATCGTGCGCGGGACGACGCTGCGGCAGAGCATCATTCGGATACTCGACCGGCTGAAACCGAAAAAGATCGTGGTATGTTCGTCGGCGCCCCAGATCCGTTATCCGGACTGCTACGGGATCGACATGTCGCGCCTGAGCGACTTCGTGGCGTTCCGGGCCGTAATCGAACTGCTACGCGAACGCGGGATGGAGCATGTGATCGAAGACGTTTACCGCAAGGCCGTCGCCGAGCTTCAAAAAGGAGACCGCTCCGAGACGGTGAACTGCGTTACCGAGATTTACGATCGTTTCACCGATGAGGAGATATCGGCCAAAATCGCGGAGATCGTTACGGCTCCGGAGATACAGGCTCGCGTCGAGGTGATCTACCAGACGGTCGCCGATATGCACAAAGCCATTCCGATCCATAACGGGGACTGGTATTTTACGGGAGACTATCCGACTCCGGGCGGAAACGTCGTCTCGAACAAAGCATTTGTCAACTTCTACGAGAACCGGAACGAGCGAGCGTATTGATTTTCGGGTGCGAATGAGCAAGCGGGGGTCCGCCCGGTCGGAAGGAGCGGTTGATCCTAAAATTTAAGATCGCATGATGAACCTGTCACTTCTGAAAAAAATCGTTTGCCTGTCGGCCTTGCTGCTGGCGGCGCTGCATGGAACCGCTCAGCCGGCCGATCCGGTCAGTTGGTCGGTTGCCGTCGCCGAGTCCGGCGACGGGATTTCCAGGATTGTTTTTAAGGCCCGGATCGCGGAACCGTGGCACATGTACGATACGGGCCCTTACGACGGCGGCCCGAATGCGACGGCTTTTACGTTCGAACCGAATGCGGACGTTACGTTGCTCGGAGGGATCGAACAGCTTTCGAAACCCGTACGAGTGTACGATTCGCTGTTCGCAATGGAGATCGGTTATTTCGAGAAAAGCGCCGAATTCGTTCAGAAAGTGCGGGTCGCCCCGGGCCGCGAAACGACGCTGAAAGCCGTGGTGGAATGGATGGCTTGCGACGACGAGAGTTGCCTGCCGCCCGCCGACCGTACTTTTTCGATTCCTCTGAAGGCAGCCGCCGTACAGACGGCCGCAGGAGGGGCGTCTGTGACGCCTGCGGCACCGGTTTCCGCTACGGGTAATTCGTCCGCGGTTGCGCAAGCCGGGGATATGACAACGACCGACACGGCAGCGGATACGGCCGTAAATGCGGTTCCGGACGCGGATTCGGCGGCGGTGTCGCAGCCGCTGTTGCAGCCGGACGCCCCGGTCGGCGGCGGAACGCTGTGGAGCGCGATTATCGAAGCGATCCTGTGGGGATTCGCCGCGCTGCTGACGCCCTGCGTGTTTCCGATGATTCCGATGACCGTGTCGTTTTTCCTGAAAGGGAGCGGGAACCGTGCGCGCGGACGCCTGATGGCAGCCTTGTACGGCGTGTGCATTGTCGCGCTGTATACGCTGCCGATTGCAGTTATCATTCTGATAACGAAACTGGTAGGCGGAGATGCCGTTACGGCCGATATTTTCAACTGGCTGGCGACGCACTGGATTCCGAACGTGATTTTCTTCCTCGTATTCATGGTTTTCGCGGCGTCGTTTTTCGGCGCGTTCGAGATTACGCTGCCCGGATGGCTGGTCAATAAAAGCGACAGCAAGGCCGACAAAGGCGGTTTGGTCGGTCTGTTCTTCATGGCGCTGACCCTCGTGTTGGTTTCGTTCTCCTGCACCGGCCCGATCGTCGGTTCGGTACTGATCAAATCCACTTCCGGAGAGGTGTGGGCGCCGGTAATCACGATGTTCGCTTTTTCGGTGGCTTTTGCGCTGCCGTTCACGCTGTTCGCGCTGTTCCCATCCGTGCTGAACAACCTGCCCAAAAGCGGCGGATGGCTCAACTCTGTAAAGGTGGTGCTCGGGTTTCTCGAACTGGCGCTGGGGCTGAAATTTCTCAGCGTGGCCGATCAGACCTACCATTGGGGCATCCTCGACCGGGAGGTTTATCTGGCGCTGTGGATCGTTATCTTTACGCTGCTCGGGTTTTACCTGCTGGGCAAGATCCGGTTCAAACACGACAGCGAAGTACAGTCGGTCGGAGTGACGCGGCTGTTGCTCGCGATCGTTACCTTTTCGTTCGTCGTTTACCTGTTGCCCGGAATGTGGGGAGCGCCGTTGCGCGGATTGTCGGGTTACTTGCCGCCGTTGCATACGCAGGATTTCGTGCTGGATGCGGCCGAATCGCCTGCCGGAAATTCCGGCGGCGGAAAGGCCGGCGACGCTTTCCCGTCGCCAGGCACAGCGATATACTGAACCTACCGCACGGATTGAACGGCTTTTTCGACTACGACGAGGCGCTGGCCTATGCCCGCAAAGTGCATAAGCCGCTTTTTGTCGATTATACGGGTCACGGATGCGTCAACTGCCGGGAAATGGAAGCGCGCGTATGGGCCGATCCGCAGGTGCTGCAGTTGCTGCGGAACGATTTCGTGATCGTGGCGCTCTATTCGGACGACAAAAAGGAACTGCCCGAAAACGAATGGGTGACCGCCGAAACGGGCCGCGTGCTCAAAAGCATCGGCAAGATCAACGCTTACCTTGCACACAAGCGGTTCGGGATCAATTCGCAGCCCTATTACATGATTCTGGGTCGGACGGCGAACAATTGGCTCCGGGGCGCGGGTATAATCTGGATGTGGATCAGTTCGTCGCTTTCTTGAGGCAGGGATTGCGTAATTACCCGGTCGGAGCGGAGTAGTCCGAATGCTCGGTATGGACGGAAGTTACGGGGACGGCGGTTTTGCGCTGTAATTTTGCGTATTTGGAAAGATTTTCTACCTTTGCAAACGAAAAAATGGGCGTTTGTCTTGCGGAAACCGATCTGCGTATGCGGAGTGTTTCCGTTGCGGGGGAAGGGCGTCCGTTGTATTGAAGAGCAGGGCCCATAGCTCAGTTGGTTAGAGCGGCAGACTCATAATCTGAAGGTCGGGGATCATGCCCCTCTGGGCCCACTTTCGAATCAAACACTTGCAGGGACTGCAAGTGTTTTTTTTTATGCGTCGGGGGCGGTTTACGGCGCCGAATCCGCTGTATTTCGATTTTGCGCCGGCGACCGGACAGCCGGGAATACGATCCCGAACCGGTTTGACAAACAGACCGCGAACGGCAATCGGGCGCGCTGCAACCTCTCCGGCTTCACGGCCCCGTTCCGTTTTAAAATTGGATATTGGGAAACTAATCGTACCTTTGCATCCGCATACCGTGTGCGTTCCGTATGCGACGATCCTTTATAAACTAAAATCATTACGATGGACGAAGGCCCTTATTGTCGACAGACGACCCCGATTGTTTAACCGACCGCAGAAGCCTTCCGGGTCTCCTGCGGTGTAAATTCGCAAGGAGAGACCGTATGATCAATGAAATCAAAAACCGGTTCGGGCAATTGATTGCCGACAAGAACTGGAAGATCCTCAAAAGCGAAGCTCGGCGATCTCGAGCCGTTTCAGATCGCCGAAGCGATCGGCGAACTTCCCAAATCCAACCGGACGATTCCGTTTCGGTTGCTTTCGCGCGAGTCGGCGAAAGAGACCTTCAAACATCTCTCGCACGATCAGCGCGAGGAGATTATCGACGGACTGGCCGCCCACATCGATAAGATGACCGACCTGCTCAATGACCTGGATCCCGACGACCGCACGGCGTTTTTCGAAGAGTTGCCCGGCGAAGTGAGCCAGCGGCTCGTGCAGATGTTGTCGCAGGAAGAGCGCGAGGTCGCCATGAGGCTGCTCGGCTATCCGGAAGACAGCATCGGTCGGCTGATGACCCCCGAATACGTGGCCGTCCGGCCGTATTTCACAGTCGCTCAAGCATTGGAGCATATCCGCCGTTACGGTCGCGATTCCGAGACGCTCGACGTGATTTATGTTGTCGACGAGCATTGGAAGTTGATCGACGACATCCGGATCAAGGAGGTCATTCTCGCGTCGCCGGCTCGTAACGTGTCGGAGATTACCGACAACCGTTTTGTCGCGCTTCGCGCCGAAGACGATCAGGAAGTGGCCGTCCGCGCCTTTCAGGACAACAATCGCACGGCATTGCCCGTCATCGGCGGCGACGGCACCCTGCTGGGTATCGTGACCGTCGACGACGTGATGAACGTGGCCGAGCAGGAAAGTACCGAGGACTTCCAGAAGTTCGGCGGTACGGAGGGGCTGGATCTTTCTTATACGCGGACCCCGCTGGCCGAAATGGTGCGCAAACGCGCCGGCTGGCTCGTTATTCTTTTTTTTGGCGAAATGTTGACGGCATCGGCGATGGGCTATTTCGACGACGAGATCGCGCGGGCCGTCGTGCTCGCACTGTTCGTGCCGCTGATCATATCGAGCGGCGGGAACTCGGGCTCGCAGGCGGCCAGCCTGATCATTCGTTCGTTGGCGCTTGGCGAGTTGAAGTTGCGTAATTGGTGGTACGTGATGCGCAAAGAAATTTTCTCGGGGCTGATCCTCGGAGCGATTCTGGGGATCATCGGATTCGTGCGGATTTTCATCTGGCAGGAGGCCGGACTGTACGACTACGGGACGCATTGGCCGTGGATCGCCGCCAGCGTGTCGGTTTCGCTCGTTTTTATCGTGCTGTGGGGTACGCTGTCGGGCTCGATGATTCCTTTTATCCTGAAAAAGTGCGGACTCGACCCTGCCACGGCCTCGGCGCCTTTCGTCGCGACGCTCGTGGACGTAACGGGGTTGATTATCTATTTCTCGATCGCGGCGCTGTTCCTGACCGGAAAGATTCTTTGATGGGGCTTGCTTTTTCCCGTTCGGTAAATAAACGAATACAATCTTTAGTGCGACCGTACTAAAGATTGTATTTTTATGAAAAAGCGAAACGAAAAACCGGGAAAGGGCCCCGAATGTGCGAAACCGGGGCCGGTTCCGTCCTTTGGGCGGGGTGCGGGTTTTATAGGCTGCTCGTTTTCCCCGGCCGGTTCAGGCTGAAAATGATTTTGCGGTTCGCCTCGTCGATGACGGAGTCCTCCAGCGAGGCCAGGTAGATCTGGGTCGTCGCCTGCGAACGGTGCCCCAGTCCGGCGCTGATCACCGACAGCGGAATGTCGCAGTTGCGGGCCGTCGTCGCCCAGGTGTGGCGCGAAACGTAGGACGAAAGAGGAGTGTCCGCCTGCAGCAGTTTCGACAGTTTTTTCAGCAGCTTGTTGTAATAGCTCAGTGCATTCTGATACTGCGCATAAGCCTCGTTCTCGTCGGTGGCGGCGATGATCGGGAAAACGTAAGGGGAGTTTTTCGTTTTACGGGCGTAGCGGCGGATAATTTCGGTGATGCAGGGCTCCAGCCGGATGCATAGGGACTGGCCCGTTTTGCGGCGGATGTACTGCGCGGTTTGATCCCGGACGTCCGACTTGCGGAGGTAGGCCATGTCCACGAAGGCCATTCCGCGCATGTAGAAACTGAAGACGAACAGATCCCGGGCGTAAGCCAGAGACCGGGAGCCGCGCAAATCCAGTTTTCTCAGGCTTTCGATCGTGGCCATGTCGACGGCCCTCTTGCGGGTTTTGTCTACGCCCGTATAGACTTTTTCGAAAGGGGCACGCTGCGAGGCGATTCCTTCGCCGACCGCCTTGTTGTATACGGAACGCAGGATCCGCATGTAAAACGAAACCGTATTCCGCGTAACGCCCCGTCTTTTGAGCCATTGTTCGTAGTCGGCGACCAGTTCGGCGGTGCAACCGGCGAACGACAGGTCTTCCCCGTGCAGAAACTGCGAGAAACTTTGCCGGGTTCTCCGGTAATTCCGGGCCGTTCCCAATCGGCCGTGGGCGAGCAGTTGTTCGATCTGCCGTTCCATGAATCCGAAAAAAGTTTCGCCCGAGTGCGATTCCCGGAAAGCCTGCGCTACGTCGTGCGCCGTATAGTGTCCGGCGGCGCGTTCCAGCGCGCCGATCGCATTTTTCAGGACGGACAGGTCGGAGTCGATCGCGCGTTGTACTTTTCGCAGGTAATAGTCGCCCCCGGTCAGCAGGACGGGTGCGACGCATTGCCTGACGCCGTCCCATTCTGCCGGGAGCAGTTTGTATCCGGTCGTGATCTGAACGGATTTCTGACGGTGGGTGATTTGGTAGTAAACCGAGCCGGCGCGGCCCGGAACCGACGAATTGCGGAGTTTGATTCTCACTGTTGCCATAATTTTCCTGGATTGATGTTTTTCCGGGAAAAAGATAATGACGGCGGTGAAAAATCGTCATTTTCGCGGTAAAAATATCAGACGGCGCGGTAAAATGCCCGGTATCGGTTTACGGCCTCCTCCAGGATGTCCCGGTCGACGGCGGTATCCGTTTCGAAAAACGAAGTTTCGACGCAAGAGTCGTCCGGCCGTGCCGGGCGTTTCCAGTTTCCGGCGATCCGGCCGCCGTACAGGATGACCGGATAGAAAATACCGTAATTCGTGAAGGCCCTGGCGCGGTGCTCCGGACGCAGGACGTCCGTACGGTCTTTGTAACCGATCAGGTACTCGTCGTAGGCGGGCAGCAGGTACAGCGGGACGCCGGAGGTCTCCGCCGCACGGCAGGATTCGTGCACGAATAGTTCCCGTTGTCCGAAACGTTCGGCGGTCAGCGATCTTCCGATGAGGCCGACCGAATGCCGGGCTTCGGTGACGGACAGTCCCGACCACCAGACGAAATCCTGCAGACTGGCCGGTGAGTGGCTTCTGAAATAAGCGGTAGCCAGCTTTGCCAGGGCTTCGTCCGGATGCAGCTCCGGGACGGGCGGGACGCGTTCCTCGAGCAGGGCGTAGGTTTGCTTGCCGCCGCTGAACGGTCCGCTGCATACGACCGCTTCGGTTTCGGCGCGCATCAGCAGGCGGGTCAGCCGCGGCGTGTCTGCGGCGATCCCCTGCCGGTTCAGTTCCTCCCCGATCTGTTGTTTGGTCAGGTTTCTGTTGCCCTCCAGCATTTTTTCGAGCAGCCGGTCGCACCGGTAGTGCAATTGTTCCGTAAGCTCCAGTTGCCGGCCTTTTGCCAGCGATTCGTTGGCCGACCGGATGCGCCGGGCGGAGAGTTTCAGCATCCAGCGGATGTCTTCCGCGGCGACCAGATGCCAGGTCGGCCGCATCACATGCGTACGCAAGATTTCTCCCCGAGAGAAGGCTTCCCCGACCGATCGTGCCGTCGCCGATTTCAGCCGTATGCCGACGGCCCAGCGGGCCATGGCGTAATCCTGAGCCTGAATGGCTCCCATCCATGAAATCAGTTTTTTCGGCGTGTCGAAACGCGGGGCGGCCAGTTGTTGGCCGGCCAGGCGGATGTCGGTTATCATAGTCGTCGTTTTTGCAAAAATAGGTTAAATCGTGCCTTCCGAAGTATTATTCGCCGGATATTTATCCGATCGGCGGGAAACCTTTCGATCCGGTGTCCGCAGATTCGGTTTTGGCGCATTCCTTGCGGGAGGGTTTCGTATTCGATCCGTTAAACCGAAAAAATGACACGAATCAAGATCAAACGCGCTTATGAAAAACCGGAACCGGACGACGGTTTCCGGGTGTTCGTCGACCGGCTGTGGCCCCGGGGAATGCGGAAAGAGGATTTCCGCTACGACTTGTGGGCGAAGCAGATAGCCCCTTCGGCCGCTCTGCGAAGGTGGTATCACGAAGATATGCCGGGGCGTTGGGAAGAGTTCGGCCGCCGTTACGCCGCGGAATTGCGGCAGTCGCCAGCCGTGGCGGAATTCGTCCGTCAGATCACCGGAAACGACACCGTTACGTTGGTGTACGCCTCCCGGAACGCTTTGCAGAATCATGCCCTGATCCTGCAAGATTATCTGGTAAAAGTTATGAGTGTTATGACTGTATAGTAGTTATTCAAGTCGTCTATTTACGCGTGAATTGTTGTCGAGATTCAATAATCGGGGTATATCCATTTGTAAAATATCAATACGGGATTACTGTTTTCTTCAATGCATGTTCCTATTTCGTTCAGTAATGTGCACTCCTTTCCGTTTTTTTTGTAATCGTCGATCCATGAAATTATTCGTGTAGAAGTAACGGGATTGATTATGTATCCTGTATTATCGGAATCGATGTACGGGTGTATATAGGACAATTTTATGCCGTTTTTATCCGCTCCTGTGGGTGCTGAATATAATATATGCCCTTCGGAAGAGGTTATGATGATATACGGTTTGTGTTCATAACGGTAAATAATCAGGTTTCCATTGTTGAAATGGTAAAAATTATGAGGAGTCGTAGGATTTTCTTCATTTAAAGAGTTCACATAATCCATAACGGTTTTCGGAGAGTCGTCCACCGCTGGTCTGCGTGTATTGAAGTCGAATGCCAGATAAGGCGATACGGCTCCCGTAGCTTGTGATACCTTGTAAATAGTATCGTTCAGGATGGAAGACATGTAAATGGTGTCGCCGTACTGGCAAAAAACGAACGGCACGATCCGTAAAAAAATTTGTTACCCGTTAAAACTTTGTTGAACGGCAATCCTTTGTGTATTACTTTGCCGCTGTCAGAAATGCATACGTAGTTGTATTCTTCACGCTTACCGTCTTCATCGCCCGATCCATTCGCCATATTGTATGCTATACAGCCATTGTCCAGAAGTTTAAACGACCATGTTTTACGCGCGTTTTTCATCTGGTATTTGAAATTGCCGGATTCGTCGTAAACATATATTTTCCCTTGTATGGGATCGTTCAGAAATATTGAACCGTCGGATGTTACTTCAAAATCAGAAAGATATAAATATTCGCCTCCTGCACGCCCTTTTTTGTCGATCTTTGAAACAAAAGATCCGCCGGCATTGAATATAAAGACCGCCCCTTGTTTCCAATCAAGAATATAAATTTTGTTATGTATGATTTGTATTTTATTGATCTCCCCGATCAAAATATCATTGCCGGTTTGAAGCGGCACAAAATGGGAAAATTCAAGGAACTCATTGATTTTTGAAGAGCCGTCATCTCTTTTTAGTTCGACTTTTACGGTATTGACTTTGACGAGACGATCCGATTTGTCAGAACAACTGATAAGGAGCAACAAGCAAACATGCAGAGTTAAAAACTTTTTTATCATATTTCATATTTGGGGATGGTGAAAAATATCTACCGGATAAATAAAGTCTATCCGGTAGATGAATCGAAGTATTATGGGCATTTAACGCTCCCTGTCCCTATACATACGACACAATCATATTCTTGGCCTTTTTCATTCTCGCAGGTTCCCGTTACCTTTACCTCGGATCCGTTTTTGTTTTCATCTTGTGCCAATACTTCGACATTTACAAGAAATAATCCGGAGTCGATATTCGTCGAACATGACGAACGGGCTGTGAAAAATGCCGCAATGCCAATGGCTGCAACGAAACAAATGATTGAACTTTTAATTTTTTCAAATGGATTGTAAGTTTAAACAAAATAATTGATATGTAAAAGTTTATAGTAAAATAATTTGGGATTCGGATGTTGTAAGGGATTAAACGGTCGGGTAAAGGTTTATATCCTTGTTGTCGCTTTAATCATAGTTGTTTTTAGCAGGAAGTTCCAATTTGTTTCATAATGACTCGGTATGATACGGATTTTCTGGCACCGAATTGGCAGGTATTCCGGTAAAACCAGAGCCTATGTGTTATCATATCTCATTGGCGGCCGGCCCGGCGGAACTCGCCGCGCGCTACGGTCGTAAAGCCGACCTGATCGAACGGTTCAAGCCCCTGTACCATGTGTCGGCATTCAGCTATCCGGAGTATCCGGTGGTGACGTCCGATCTGGAGATCGAACTGTTCCGTTGGGGACTGATCCCGTTCTGGGCCGACGAGTTGGAAGACGCTTTCGAACTGCGCTACCGGACGTTCAATGCCCGCGCCGAAACCGTTTTTACGAAACCCGCTTTCCGCAAGCCGATCCGCCGAACGCGCTGCCTGGTGCCCGTAACCGGTTTTTTCGAGTGGCGGCACGAGGACGACCGGCGGATTCCCTATTACGTCGCTCCGGCCGGAGGCGGCATCTGCTCGCTGGCCGGGGTGTACGACATGTGGCGGAACCCGGATACCGGCGAACAGGTCGAGACTTTTGCGATCATCACGACCGAGGCCGACGCACTGATGCGTTCGATCGATAATGTGAACGGGCGGATGCCGGTGATTCTGACCGGACGGCAGCAGCAGCGGTGGCTCGATCCGTCGCTGGACGAGGAGGCCGTCCGGTCGCTGCTGGAGCCGTTGCCCGACGGCCTGCTGCGCGCGGAAACGATCGATAACGGTTTTCTGAAAAAGTCGCCGGACGATCCGACGATCCTGCAACCTCGGACGGAATCCGCACAGGCCTGATATGGGAGGGTTCGGAGAACTTCAACGACGTCTGCGCGCCGGCAGCGGCTACAAATGGTGGGTGCTGGGCCTGGTTATGCTCGGTACCTTCATGGCGGTACTCGACGTGACGGTCGTCAACGTCGGCATTCCGACCATCATGTCCGCATTTCATATCGGCATTTCGTCGGCCGAGTGGATCGTGACCGCGTATATGATTACGATGACCATCATGCTGCCTTCGTCGGGGTGGATTGCCGACCGGTTCGGCAACAAGCGTTTCTATATCGTCGGACTGGCGCTGTTCACGCTCGGTTCGGGATTGTGCGCGCAGGCCGACAGCGACGCTTTCCTGATCGGGGCTCGTGCGTTGCAGGGAGTCGGCAGCGGGATCATCCAGTCGCTCGGACTGGCTATCGTGACCCGCGAGTTTCCGCCGCAACAACGGGGATTGGCGCTCGGCCTGTGGGCCGTGGCCGCGGCCGCGTCCATTTCGTTCGGGCCGCTGATCGGCGGCTACCTGGTGGACGATTTCAGTTGGCACTTGATCTTCGACGTCAACGTCCCGATCGGCATCCTGGCGATCGCGCTGTCGGCGGTCGTTCAGAAAGAGTGGAAAAGCCCGGTGCGGGGACGGTTCGACTGGGCGGGCTTCGTCAGCATCGCGTTGTTCATGCCGCTTTCGGTCTACGGGCTCGCCAAAGGGAATTCCCCATCCAACCCGGACGGATGGGCTTCGCCGCAGGTGATCGGCTGTTTCGTCGCTGCGGCCGTCGCGCTGGCCGTATTTATCGCGGTGGAATTGCGGCATCCGCACCCGCTTCTGAATATCCGGCTGCTCGGCGACCGGCATTTCGGGGTCGCGATGACGGTGCTTTTCATCTTCGGCATCGGTATGCTGGGCGGCACTTACCTGTTGCCGTTGTACATGCAGAAGGGATTGGGATATACGGCGATCATGGCCGGCAGCGTTTTCCTGCCGGTCGGGCTGATCCAGGGAATCCTGTCGACCCTGTCGGGATTTCTGACCCGCTACCTGAAAATCCTGCCGTTGGTCTTCGCCGGCGTGCTGGTCATGTCGCTCAGTTTCTACCTGGCCAGCCGTTTCACGATCCATACGACCCACGGAAGCATCATGTGGGTGCTTTATCTGCGCGGGTTCGGCATGGGACTGACCTTCGCGCCGCTGAACCTTTTTTCGCTGAAAAATCTGTCGCTGAAAGATATGGCCGCCGCATCCGGAATCGCCAACAGCGTCAAACAGCTTTCCGGGAGTATCGGGATCGCGATGTTGACGGCGATCATGACCTCCCGGACATCCTATCACGCCGCGCGGGAGTCGTTGTCGTCTGCCGAAACTTTCGTCGGGGGGATTACCGACGATTTCGGCGTCGTATGCCTGATTACGCTCGCATCGCTGCTGCCGTTCCTGCTGATGCTCGTAAAGCGGAGAACGGGCCGAACGGGGACGGACGTTTCGAAGTAGAGGCCGGTGGACGACGCCGGAAAAGAAAACCCTGCGAAAGCAGGGTTTTCGATGACGGGAAGGTTTTTAAACCGATTGTTTCTTCAGTATCTTATAACTCAGCGCGCCCGACGGGCATTTCCGGATTTGCTCCTTGAGCTGTTCCGTCGTGTCGTTCTCGGGTCTTATCCACGGCTTTTCTTGCGGGTGATAGACTTCCGGAAGCGTTTTTACGCAGATTCCGGCGTGCCGGCAGCGTGCCGGTTGCCAGAAAACGGTGATTTCACCGTTCGAATACTCGATCGTGTCTTTCATAGTCTGGTGTTTTATGCGATGTTGATTCCTTCCATGACGAGGCGTTTCCATTCCGGATGCTTCTGGACGTATCCCGCGACGAAGGGGCACAGCGGCACCAGGCGCAACTGCTGTCGCTCGATGTCTTCCAGCGCCAGCCTGACCAGGCTGCTGCCGACGCCCTTGCCTTCCAGTGCGGACGGGACTTCGGTGTGCGTCAGGTAAATCTCTCCGTTTTTCGTTTTGATGTATTCGATTCTCGGGATCAGGTCGCCGATGCGAAATTCGTACTGGTGCAGGGCGGCGTTGTCGATCAGTTTGTAATTTTCCATAATTTCTGTTTTTTTAAATCGCTTGTTCTAAATTACGGTTGACTCTGTTTGTCAGCGCAATTTGTTTGCCAAAAATTTTCCGATCGGTTTCCGGTTTTTACGAAGGGGAAGCGGCGCGTTCCGAGAAAACGAAAAATCCCCGCGGCGAATCTTCCGCGGGGATTTTTCGGATGTGAACGAGTCTCTATTTCTGTCTTGCCAGGCGCCACAGCACGTTGCCGTCGCGGGAAAGCACCAGCGAATCGGCGTTCAGCTTGTCGATCCGGAGGGTGTCGGTTCCCTCGATCGTCTGTCCGTTGCCGATGCTTTGGCTTTTGAGCAGCAGTTCGCCGTTTTCCAAGTTCCATTGCTGGAAAGCGAGGGTCGCCATGTTGATCGACGAGGCCGTGCCGTCCTGTTTCAGTTCGAAGCCCTGCACCTCGTCGGCGTTGATCGGGTTGGGTTCGACCCATTTGCCTTGGATGTAGTAGTACGGCGAGTGAGCGGTTACGACAAGTTCCGTCGCTTTCAGGATCCGGTTGCCGCCGACTTTTCTCCGATGCAGGTTACCGTGACCGAATCGTCGACCAGTACGCCCGGCACTTTCGCCGGATCGGCGTCCATCGTACTGATGGCTACCGTGTCGCCCTGATCGGTGACTACCAGGATGTCGTTCATCGAAGCGTCCGTTACGATGCCGTGTACGGATTGCGGCGTTTCCGGTGCGCAGGCCGTTAGTCCGGCGGCGATTGCCGTCAGAGTGCCGATAAGCAGATTCGATTTTTTCATGAGTTGATTTTTAGAATATTGAAGAACATACGTTTCGGTTGACCCGATAAATGTAAAAAATAAATTCCGAAAAACCGCGCCGTTTCTTTTGTTCTTGGCGGTTACGGTTTCCGTGTCCGCAACGGATTATCCGTTGCGAACGTTTTTTTGCAGGCGCCGTCTCCGGTTATCTTTTTCCCGGATGCCGTGCGGCGAGTTCCTTGCGGGCCTGTTCGAGCGCCAGGTCGATGTGGCTGCAGATATTTTCTTTCCCGATCAGGTCGTAGAACCGGGCCTGTTCGAGCGTGCGGTGGACGGTCGGGTTTACGCCGGAGAGGATGATCTTTACGCCTTCCCGTTTCGACATCCGGCACAGGTTGGTCAGGTTATGAATCCCCGTCGAGTCGATGAACGGGACTTTCCGCATCCGGATAATGCGGATCTGCGGGTGGTTGCCGAGCGCGACCATCTGTTCTTCGAATTTGTTGGCGATTCCGAAAAAGAAGGGCCCGTCGATCTCGTAAACCTCGACTCCTTCCGGGATGACGAGGTGTTCCGCGCCCAGCGAGATGCCGGCGTCGGAGTTCGGATCGATCTCGTCTTTCAGTACGGAGATGTTCGTCGTTTCGGCCACGCGACGCATGAACAGCAGGCAGGCGATTACCAGTCCGACCTCGATGGCGACGGTCAGGTCGAACAGGACGGTCAGCAGGAACGTGACCAGCAGCACGGCTACGTCCGCTTTCGGGTTCGACATCAGCGCCCTGAACGTTCGCCATTCGCTCATGTTGTAGGCGACGATCACCAGGACTCCGGCCAGGCAGGCCATCGGGATGTGGCGGGTCAGCGGGCCGAGACACAGCAAGATCAGCAGCAATACCGCGGCGTGGATCAGTCCCGCGACCGGCGTTTTTCCGCCGTTGTTGATGTTGGTCATCGTGCGGGCGATGGCTCCGGTTGCCGGAATACCGCCGAAAAGCGGCGTGACGATGTTGGCGGCGCCCTGTGCGATCAGCTCTTGATTCGAATCGTGTTTGTCTCCGGTTACGCCGTCGGCGACGGTGGCCGACAGCAGCGACTCGATCGCGCCGAGTACGGCGATGGTGACGGCCGCCGGGAACAGGCCTTTGATTACGTCCCAGCTCATGTCGGGTACGGCGACTCCCGGAAGCGATGCGCTGATCTGGAAACGGTCGCCGATCGTTTCGATCGAGGTGACTCCGGCGTACCGTCTGAGCAGGTAAGTAAGAAGCGTCATTGCGAAGATGGCGACCAGCGAACCGGGAATTTTTTTCGAGATGCGAGGCCACAGGGCGATGATGGCGATGCTGCCTATCCCGACGACGATCGAAAGCGGATCGGCCGTGCCGATATTTTCGAAATAGCACTGCCATTTGGGTAGGAAATCGGCCGGGACGGAGTCCGCGCTCAGTCCGAGCAGGTCTTTGATCTGCGTGGTGAAGATCGTAACCGCGATGCCGCTGGTGAATCCGACGACGATCGGGTAGGGGATGAATTTGATGACCGTGCCCAGCTTGAAGACGCCGAGCATGACCAGGATCGCGCCGGCCATGATCGTCGCTACGATCAGTCCGGTTTCGCCGTAACGGGCGATGATACCGTAGACGATCACGATAAAGGCTCCGGTGGGGCCGCCGATCTGTACTTTGCTGCCGCCCAGCAGCGAGATGACGAACCCGGCGATGATGGCCGTGATAATCCCTTTTTCGGGAGAGACGCCCGACGCGATGCCGAATGCGATAGCCAGCGGCAGCGCGACGATGCCGACGATGATGCCGGCCATTAGGTCGGCGGTAAAAAGTCTCTTTCGAGTAACCTTTCAGCGAACTGAAAAGTTTCGGACGGAACGTAAATGTTTTCATCGACCCGAATCGATTGATTGATTTTGGTTTGAAAAATGTGCAAAAGTAACTAAAATTAACCATTATTCCCGCGAATCTTATATTTTGTGAAGAAGAAGACCGGCGTTGTGTCAGGCTTCCGGATAGGGAGGATGATTATAAAGTGTTTGTTATGAGGCTTATATATGTGTTCGGACGGTGTCGTTTCTTGTTCGCGGTTCTAACTTTTTTTGTGCCTGGCATTCGTCGGCCCGGTGCGATTGAAGCCCGGATACGAAAACGCCCGCGAAAAAATTCTGAGATTTTCGCGGGCGCTTTATTTAGGGAGTTGCGCGTATACTAATATTCGGTCGTGTATCCGCCGTACGAGATCTTGATTTTCGGGAAGCAGGTGTTCAACTGGTCTCCTCCCATCACTTCGGCGGTCGTGTAGTTGCTCATCATTTCGTCGTCGTTGGCGAGGCTGATCGTCATCAGTCCGTTGCCTACCGGAGCCGAAGCCGAGCAAGCCGGATTGAATTGGAACGGCTTCGGCGTCGAAACGTTCAACTGATCGGCCGGCAGGTACATCGTTTTACCGTTCAATACGTTGGTCGATACGGTGAAAATCGAGTTCCGGACGTCCGTTAACTTCTGGGTTCCTGTCTCTTGTTTGATCGTGTAAGAAGCGGTCCAGTCGGATTCGAATTTGATTTCGGAACCGTCCGAACCCTCTACGATACCCGCGTCGGGCAGTACCGAGACGAGTTGCTGGATGCTTACCTGCCATGTATTATCGCCCGAGTTCGTGACCGAATAGGTGCCCGAAGAGGTGTAGATCGCTTTGCTGTCGCTGAACATGGCGTAAGAGTCCGAAAGGTAGATGTCCCAGCGCGCACCCGCTTCTGCCAGCGAGCCGTAACCGTTTGTCGAGATGGTGATCGTTCCTTTTCGGGGATAGTCGCCGGAGATCGAACCGCTGTTGAAAACCAGCTTGTAGTTGGCGCGGGTTTCGTCGTAAGAGATGACGGTTCCCGTGCTGAACATTTTTTGCCGGATCTCGCCCGGCGCGGCGTTGAAGTCCCCGTCTCCTTCGGCGATCAGGATGTTCAGCCTGAAAGCGACGTTGAACGGGTCGAGCGCTACGAGGGTTTGTTTGGCCGCCGACGAGTAGATGATGTAACCGGTGCTGGTCATGTCGCGTTCGAATTTATCGTTTTTCAGGCAGGAAGAGAATGCCGCGACGCATCCCAGGAGTAAAAGAAGTCTTTTCATGTGCTTTTAACGTAGTTTTATGTTCATTTTCAAAATTACATAACGTATTCTAATGAGATGTTATTGTTTCTCTAAAAGTTGCACGACGCGTTTGCGAATTTTATCCGGGTGCTATGCGGCGGCGGGGGTTCCGCAGGCGGACGAACAGGCGGATGATCCATACCGTGCAGATCGCCAGTATGATACGGGGCACAAGCAGCCAGAAAAGCCCTACCCCGATCGAGTAGAAGATAGCGGTATCTTCCAGCAGGCTGTGCGAGATGGCGACGTGCGCGTTCAGCAGCCGCGAATCTTCCCGGCTGATCGCGCCGCGCCGGATTTCGTCGACGAGAGCCGCGCCGCCGTAGGTCAGTCCCACGACGTTGCTGATGATCCACAGGAACGAAGTCGAGCGGGGCAGTCCGAACACGGCCATCAGCGGTTGCAGCGGGACGGTCAGTAGGTCGAGCAGCCGGAACTCCTGCAGGATGCGTTGGAGGATGTTCAGCGAGACGATGATGATCCCGATTTTCAGCGACAGCGGCAGGATGGTTTTCAGCCACAACAGTCCCGCTTCTGCCCAAGTTTCGGGAGATACTCCGGCCGGGGGCAGAAACAACCTGCCCGTCATGTGTTTGGGCAGAATCAGGTTCATCAGGGCCGCGGCGATGAAAGCCATGCCGATCCGCAGCAGGGTCATCTTCAATCCGGAGGCTCCCGTTTTGTGCTGGATGGCCGATTCGATGATCAGGCAGTGGCAGACCAATGCCATGACCGCCAGGATGACTACGCTCCGGTAATCGAAGCCGAGCGTGGCGATGACGGCCACCGCGGCGTAGTTGTTCGACAGTGCGGCGGTCAGGAATACGAGTCCGCTGTCGCCGGGCAGTCCGACCAGTCCGAACAGCGGGGCGATCCATTCCGAGATCCGGCCGATTACGCCGAGGTGCTCCAGTATCGAGATGGCCAGCGTGATCGGGACGACCATTTTGATTACCCATACGGCTGTCCGCCAGGCGGGTCGCATGGCTTCGCTTACGGCGCGCAGCAGGCGGATTCGGAATGAGTTTTGTTCCATGACTTTGGGGTGCGGCCATTCGCCGGCCAGCAGACAAAGCTACGACATAATTTGTGAATAATAAAAAGGATTGCGTACTTTTGGAGCGGTTCCGTCCGTTCTGGTAAATGCCGGGCATTTGTCCGGTTCGAATGATAAAGCATACAGAGATTGCATGGAAGGTAAATCCTATCGGAAATTGACGGAGGCCGAAAAATCTCCGTTTTGTCGGCCCAGGGGTGTACGTCGGAGAGTTGGGAGCAGGTCGAAGTGGCGGACGGGTTTCGGCCCGAATTCGTTCGTACAGTACATTTCAGCGGAAGCGTGCGGCTGGGAGGCAACGGTTCGGAGATTCCGTTGCCCGGCGGCGTGGTGCGCCGTTCCGGGGTTTACCGGGCCGCGTTGCACGACTGTACGGTCGGCGACGACGCGCTGATCTCCAATGTGGGCCGTTACGTCGCCAATTACGATATCGGCGACCGGGCGGTGATCGAGAATGTCGGCGAGATGATTTGCGACGGGGCAACGGCGTTCGGCAACGGCGTGGAAGTGGCGGCCGTCAACGAGGCGGGAGGGCGCGAAGTGCCGATATTCGACGGACTGACGGCGCAGATCGCCTATGTGATCGCGATGTACCGTCACCGTCCGCAGACGGTGCGGCGGATGAATGCGATGATCGCCGGTTATGCCGAACGGCGCGTTTCGCGGCGCGGGACGATCGGCGCGGACAGCCGGATCGTCAATACGCTGTCGCTGTTCAACGTAGCGGTCGGGGAGTCCGCCGTCGTGGACGGCGCGTCGTCCCTACGCAACGGGACGGTCAACAGTACGCCGCAGTCGCCGTCGACGGTGGGCGCCGGCGTGACGGCATCCGATTTCATCCTGGCGTGTTCGGCGCGGGTCGATACGGGTTCGATGCTGCGCCGTTGTTTCGTCGGCGAAGGGGTTGTGATCGAGAACGGTTTTCGGCCGAGAATTCGCTGTTTTTCGCCAACAGCCATTGCAATCACGGCGAAGCGTGCGCGGTGTTCGCCGGGCCTTATACGGTGTCGCATCACCGCGCGACGCTGCTGATCGCCGGGTATTTTTCGTTTTTCAACGCCGGCAGCGGGGCCAATCAGAGCAACCACATGTATAAGTCCGGGCCGGTGCATCAGGGCGTGCATCTGCGCGGGTGTAAGTTCGGCAGCGACGCCTATGTGCTGCTGCCGGCCAGCACCGGCGTTTTTACGATTGTGACCGGACGACACTACAATCATCACGATACCGAAAAAATGCCGTTTTCGTACCTGCTCGAAGAGGCGGACGACTCGATTCTGTTGCCGGGGGTCAATCTGCGCAGCTACGGTACTGCGCGGGATATCGGGAAATGGCCGTCGCGCGACCGGCGGCGGGGCGTGGCGCACGACATCATCCGTTACGAGCTGATGAATCCCTACACTGCGGGCCGGGTGCTCGACGCGATCGGCGAGTGCCGCGCGCTGATGGAGAGGTATCCGACCGCTGAAGTGGTGACGTGGAATCGGGTGAAGATCAAGATGCATTCGCTGAAGAAGGGACTGATGCTCTATACTCAGGCGTTGCGCGGCTATCTCGGCGAACTGTTTGCCGAAGGGGGCGACGTGCCGCCCGATCCGTCGATGCGGGAATGGATTGATTTGGCGGGGATGATTGCGCCGAAAAGCCGGATCGAAGCGCTGCTCGACCGGGTTGATGCCGGAGCGGTGGCCGATACGGACGCTTTCGTCGGGGAACTGGAAAGTATCGACCGGGATTACGGATCGAACGAGCGGCGGTGGGCGTTGTATGCGCTGGCCGTTTTCCTCGATAAGTCGGAAGACCGGATCACGCCGGACGACATCGCGTCGCTGGTCGAACAGGGCGCCAGGGACCGCGCTGCGCTCGCTGCGGCCATCGCACAGGATGCGGGTCGCGATTTCGCCCCGGCCATGTCGGTCGGCTACGGGATCGACGACGGGGAGCGCCGGGCCGAAGATTTCCGGGCCGTGCGCGGCGAACCGAAAGTATAGTTCCGAAAAAATACCTATCTTTGCCGGTAACGGGCCAAATCCGGAAATTTTTAACGAAGCATATGAGTATAGTAGCGATAGTAGGTCGTCCCAACGTCGGGAAGAGCACCCTTTTCAACCGTTTGGTCGGGATGCGCAAAGCGATCGTCAACGATTCGGCGGGCACCACGCGCGACCGGCATTACGGTACGACCGACTGGTGCGGCCGCGAGTTTTCCGTGATCGACACCGGCGGATACGCTATGGGGGGAGAGGATATTTTCGAGGCCGAGATCCGCAAGCAGGTGGTGTTGGCGATCGAGGAGGCCGACGTAATCCTGTTTCTCGTGGAGGTGTCTACCGGGATTACCGACCTGGATATGGTGATGGCCGACCTGCTTCGGCGCTCTTCGAAAAAAGTGATCCTCGTGGTCAACAAGATCGACAACAACGACCAGATATACTCCTCGCACGAGTTCTACGCGTTGGGACTCGGCGACCCGTACTGCATTTCGGCGATGAGCGGCAGCGGAACCGGCGAAGTGATGGATGCGGTGATCGCGGCGCTGCCCGAGGATGCCGGGGCGGAGCAGGCGGACGACCTGCCGAAGTTTGCCGTGATCGGGCGTCCGAACGTTGGCAAGTCGTCGCTGACGAATGCCCTGCTCGACACCGAGCGCAACATCGTGACGCCGGTCGCCGGGACGACCCGCGATTCGATCTTGTCGCGCTACAACAAGTTCGGTATGGATTTTTACCTGATCGACACGGCCGGGCTGCGCAAAAAGGCGAAGGTGACCGAAGATCTCGAATTCTACTCGGTGCTGCGTTCGATCCGTTCGATCGAATCGTCCGACGTCTGCATTTTGATGCTCGACGCGACGGCCGGTATCGAGGCGCAGGATCTGAATATTTTCAACCTGGTCGTCCGTAACAAGAAGGGGTGCGTGATCGTGGTCAACAAGTGGGACCTGATCGAGAAGGAGAGCAACACGATGAAGGAGTTCGCCGAAGCGATCCGCCGGCGGATCGCCCCGTTCAGCGACGTGCCGATCGTCTTCACGTCGGTGCCGAACAAACAGCGTATCCTCGACGTGCTGCAAACGGCCATGCGGGTTTACTATTCGCGGATACGCAAGATCCCGACCTCGGCGCTGAACGAATACCTGCTGCCGATTATCGAGGAGACGCCGCCGCCGTCTACCAAAGGGAAATATATCCGGATCAAATACGTTACGCAGTTGGCGTCGCCCACGCCGTCGTTTGCGTTTTTCGTCAACCTGCCTCAGTACATCAAAGAGGGGTACCGCCGTTTTCTGGAGAATAAGATCCGCGAACGATGGGACTTCGAGGGAGTGCCGATCCAGATCTTTTTCCGCCAGAAATAAAGCGGGCATTTTCACCAATGATACCGTTCGCATTCATGAAAAAATCAGTTTGCTTATTGGCAGTTTGCTGCGCGGCCTGTTCGCTGGCCGCCCAGGTGCCTGTATGGAACAATCCGTCGGTCGGCGGCGAAGGCAAAGCCGATTCGCGCCCCGAGTTTATCAGCTATCCGACCCGTGAAGCGGGCGAGACCGGCGATCCGGCCAATGCGCCGCATTACGTGTCGCTCGCCGGCAAGTGGCGGGCGATTGTTTCGACTACGCGGCAGGGCGGCGAGCCCGGTTTCTACAAACCCGCCTTTACATCGACGGCCTGGCAGGAGGTCGACGTACCCAACACGTCGGTCGTGCAGGGGCTTTCCCCGCTGGAGGCGCTGACGCCGCCGCAACTGCCGGCCGAGATTCCGCTGGTGCAGTACCGGGCGGTAATCGACGTGCCGTACCTGTGGCTCGACCGGGATATGTTCATCCATGTGGAAGGGGTCGGCGGAGCCTATACGGTGTATGTCAACGACCGGCGCATCGGATACAGCGACGACAGCCGTACGCCGACCGAATTTCCGATCTCGGAAGCCGTTACCGACGGGGTGAACACGATCGGGATCGAAGTTTACGGTTATTCGACCGGCAACTGGATGGAGACGCTGCTGCCGCAGTTGCAACCCGGGAGTCTCGGCGGGGTGTACGTCTATTCGCAGCCCAAGCTGCGGATAGAGGATTTCGTGATCCGGACGCAGAGCGATACGACGAAAGTGCACGGCTGGGTCGATTTCGCCGTCGTGATGTCGAACTCGTACCGCAGCGCCGAGAAAATCACGTTCGGCTACGATATTTATTCGCCGACCGGCAAGCTGCTTACCTACAACCTGATCGATACGGAGATTCCCGGCAACAGCACCGATACGCTGGCCTGCCGCGAAGTGCTCGAAAATATCTGGAAAAGCACGGCCTGGTCGCCCGACCGGCCGAGCCTGTACAAACTGATGCTCTACACCCGGCGGGACGGCCGGATCACCGAATACATTCCGTTGAAATTCGGGTTCAATCACGCGGAACTGCGCGACGGCGAACTGTGGATCAACGATAAGAAGGCCGAACTGTCGGCGGTCGATTACGATGCTGCGGCCGATGCCGCCGCGACCGAACGGCAGTTGAAGATACTGAAAAACCAGCGGGTGAATACGCTTTGCGTCAGCTACCCGCAGCCGCACTGGTTTTACGAATTGTGCGACCGGATCGGATTTTACGTGATCGACCAGGCCAACATCAACGCCGGGTTCAGGAAAGACGACCGGAACGTGGGCGGTTCGGTGGCCAACGATCCCGCTTTCCTGCCGCAGTTCATCGACCGGGTGGCGGGTATGCAGGGACGCAGTAAAAACTACACGTCGGTGATCGCCCTGTCGATGGGCGGAATGTCCGGCAACGGTTATAACATGTACAAGGCTTACCAGTGGCTCAAAGGGGCCGATTCGTTGCATCATGTCACCTACCGCGACGTGCAGGGCGAGTGGAACAGCGATTTTCCGTTCCCGCAAGTGCGGGATGCGAAAACTCTGCTGGATGCCGCGCCGACGCCGGCGGCCCGTTCCAAAACGGCCGTTAAACCCAAAAGCGCCGCTCGCCGATGAACATCGATCTGCTGGTGGTCGGCAAGACGGATTCCGCCGAAATACAGAGCCTTGTCGCGACGTACCTGAAACGGCTGAATTTTTATACCCGGGTGACGCTCGTCACGCTGCCCGACCTGAAAAATACGCGCAACATCTCGGCCGAAAGCCAGAAACGGCAGGAAGGCGAGCTGCTGATGCGGCAGTTCGCCGACGGCGATTACGTGGTGTTGCTGGACGAAAAGGGAGCCGAAATGCGATCGGTCGAGTTTTCGATGTGGTTGCAAAAGCGGATGAACAGCGGCGTCCGTCGGCTTTGTTTCGTGATCGGCGGCCCTTACGGTTTTTCGAAAACGGTCTACGACCGGGCCGACGAAAGCATATCGTTGTCGCGGATGACCTTTTCGCACCAGATCATCCGCGCGATTTTCGCCGAACAGCTTTACCGCGCTTTCACGATCATCCGCAACGAGCCTTATCATCACGAGTAGACGGGGATTCCGGAAGTGTCCGGACGGCGTGCCGGTTTCGACCGGGCTTATTTCTCCGCGGCTACGTACATTTGGCTGAAATTGATCGTCACTTTGCGGAATTGCCGGATAAAATCCATGCCGAGTACGCCGTCCCCGCTTTGTCCCGTACGGGAAGGGCCGTTTTCGGCTGTTTCCACAATCATGTTGTCGATTCCGATCTCCGAACCGCACGTCCGTAACGGAAATCCGGGCAGGCGGTAAATCGTTGCGGTGTACAGATCCATGCCGCCGACCAGCACGGTGTCCGGCGCGCCTTCTGTCTCTATCCTCTCTTTGTGTTTCCTATAATACGAAGGATACATGCCGCCCGTGGAGTTTCCCGTGTCGAAGAGCATCAGCAGCCGCTCGTCGCCCGACCAGGCTTCGAGGTAAGGGTCTCCTCCGTTCATCAATACGAGGTTCTTTTCCGGCAGAGGGAGGGCGTGGGCGTGGCCGGGAAAACGGTTTTCTTCTTTTCGGGTAGATCTGCACCTCTCCGACCGCTATCAGAAGGTCGCGTCCCAGGATCGCGTCTATGTATAGCAGCGTGTCTACTGCGGGATTCGGCGGAAGTACGGCGACCACGGGGTTTTTGTATACGATGTTCCCGACACAAAGGCTGTCGGCGATTGCGAGGCTCCCCAGGCGGGAGCCTATTCCGTCGATTCGGATCGAATCGCAGATCGTTCGCAGTCCGAGTTCGTCGGCCAGGCGTTGCGAAATTGCCGTCGTCCCGGTTCCTGTGTCGAGCGTGAACGGGTAAGTTTTGCCGTTGATTGCGACCGGAACGGACAAGTGGGCTCCTTCAGTACGGCCTTTGACGACGACGGGCCGAATCGCCAGCGGCAGCCGTACGTCGCGTTCGGGACGAACGATCTCCGGAGCCGGGGCGTCGCGCAGCCCGTTCAGGATTCTGGACATTTGCAGGTGCTCGGGGAATCGGGAGATATCCATCGTAGCCGACAGGTAGCGCAGAAAGCTGTCGAGATAGTCCGCCGCCGCCGCGTATTTCTTATTGAGCCGCATCGCTTCGCAGCGGAAAAGCACCATGTTCGGAATATTCGAGAAACTCATGTTTACCAGCAGGGGGCCCATCAGCGTGTCGAGTGCGCCCAGCGCCTGTCGGGGGCGGTTGAAAGAGCAGTCCAGTAAGGACTGCGTCATATACCGCAGACACGGATCCCGGATGCTGTCTTTTATTTCGGGAAATATTTTTTCGAGCGTAAGCCAATCCTGACGGTTGAACAGGTCGGCGACGTTCTCGTCCGGCGGTTGCGCCGAAACGAAAACGGACGAGGAAGCGATCGTCATCGCCAGGAGAAATTTCGGAAATTTCATGGTATTCGGCAGTTATTTACGGCAATTTAATGAATAAAACGGGAATAATCGTCCGGATGCCGAAATAAAAATCGCCGTCCGTTGGGACGGCGATTTTTGGGAAAACGGAATTTTTCGGTCGGATTACGCGGCAGCGCGGCCGATCGTCCGGAGACAGAAACGCGCTGCCGGTACGATCAAAAACGGTCGGTTATCGCAGCGTTTCGAGCGCTTTGTCGATACGGCGCAGGGTCTCTTCCTTGCCGATGATCTCGCAGATGTCGAGGATGCTCGGGCCGGAGCTCGTACCCACGATGGCCAGTCGGAACGAGTTCATCACCTGTCCCATCGGATATTCGTTTTGCGCGATCCATTCGAATACGATTTTTTCGGTGTTCTCTTTCGAGAAGTCGTCGATCCCTGCCAGCAGCGTCCGCAGTGCTGCGATCCGCGTCGGATTTTCGCCTTTCCAGAATTTGGCGGTCGATTTGGGGTCGTATTGCTCCGGCGCGACGAACATGAACGAGGTTAGATTCCAGAAATCGCTGACGAATGTCGCGCGCTGTTTGATCAGCGCGATCACCCGGGCCGTTTTGGCGGCCGGGGCGTCCACCCCTTTCGCCTTCAGGATCGGGGCGTACAGCGCGGCCAGTTCCGCATCGGATTTGGCGTGCAGATACTGGGCGTTGAACCAGTGCGCTTTTTCCGGGTTGAATCGGGCGCCGCTCTTGCTGACGCGTTCGAGCGAGAAAGCGCCGATCAGTTCGTCCATCGAGAAGATCTCCTGGTCGGTTCCCGGATTCCAGCCCAGCAGTGCCAGCATGTTGACGAATGCTTCCGGAAAATACCCGTCTTCGCGGTAGCCGTGCGAGGTCTCGCCTTCGGGCGACGTCCATTGCAGCGGGAATACCGGGAATCCCATCTTGTCGCCGTCGCGCTTGCTCAGCTTGCCGCCGCCGGTAGGTTTCAGCAGCAGCGGCAGGTGGGCGAATTCGGGCTGCGTGTCGCTCCAGCCGAGCGCGCGGTACAGCAAGTAGTGCAACGGCAGCGACGGCAGCCACTCTTCGCCGCGAATCACATGCGAAATCTCCATCAGGTGATCGTCGACGATGTTGGCCAGGTGGTAGGTCGGCAGCGCATCGGCCGATTTGTAGAGCACCTTGTCGTCCAGCGTCGAAGTGTGTACCGTCACGTCGCCGCGAATCAGGTCGTGCATCCGCACCTCCTCGTTTTCGGGCATTTTGAAACGGATTACCCACTGGTCGCCCGCGGCGATGCGGCGTTTGACCTCTTCGTCCGACAGGGCCAGCGACGTGGCCAGCCGGGTGCGCACTTCGTAATTGTACGCGAACGTTTTGCCGGCTGCTTCGGCTTCCGCGCGGATCGCGTTCAGTTCGTCGGGCGTGTCGAAAGCGTAATAAGCGTCGCCCGATCCGACCAGTTGCAAGGCGTATTTCAGGTAGATCTCTTTGCGCTCGCTCTGGCGGTACGGGGCGTGAGGGCCTCCCTCGTCGATGCCTTCGTCGATCGTGATGCCGCACCATTTGAGCGACTCCATGATATAGCTCTCCGCTCCCGGTACGAATCGGTGCGAATCGGTGTCTTCGATGCGAAGGATAAAGTCGCCGCCGTGCTGGCGCGCGAAAAGGTAGTTGTACAGCGCCGTGCGGACGCCTCCCATATGCAGGGGGCCGGTAGGACTCGGCGCAAAACGGACTCTGACTTTTTTATTGTAAGACATATTTTTAGAAATTGTTTTTGCGGGATGACGATGTGGACGGCACATGCTGCGGTTTGTCGCGACGCGTGTCGCCGGCCGATTCCGGTTCGGCGTGGTTTACACGGTTTTACTCCGGATCGACCGCCTGCAAAGATAGGAAATCTATTCGAAAGAGTTTTGGATCGGGAGGGTTTTATTTGCTATGTCGTTGCAGGGAGGCCGGTTCGCCGGGGACGTTTCCGGGAAAGTACTTTTATCCCGGATGGCATAACTTTTATTTTTGTAAACTCTGAAAGTTTATTTTATACAACACATGTTTTCGTAGCGGATGCCGGGCATCGAGCAGCGGATGGTCGAATATTCCGATCCGTTGCATACCTGTCTTCTGCATGACTCGCTCCGACCGGCGGTTCTGGAGGGTCGTGAAAGCGTATATTTCCCGGAGACCGAGTCGTTTGTCCGCATATTCCAGGCAGGCGGCGGCCGCTTCGGTCGCATATCCGTTGCCCCATGCTTCGCGGATCAGCCTCCAGGCGATCTCGATTCCCGGAGTGAAGTCCGCTTTGAACGGAATCCGGTGGAGGCCGGTAAAGCCAAGGAACTTTCCGTCCGTTTTCCGTTCGACGGCATATGCTCCGTAACCGAAATCGGCGAGTTCGTTCCGGATGCGGAGGAAAAAGCGGAAGATTCCTTGACGGTCAGCGGTTTTACGAAATATTCCATGACTTTCGGGTCGGCGTTCATTTCGGTGAACGGGAGCAGATCGCTGTCCTGCCAGTCGCGCAGGATCAGCCGGGGCGTTTCGATGTATCGGGTTGTCATCGGGCGATGGATTTGCGATCGGTTATCGGTCCCAGCTATGCTTTTTCGCGCCGCCGGTACGGACGGCGACTTTTTTTGCCGGTTTTTTGTCGATAACGGGCAAAACGATCGCTTCCATGATTTTGTAGCACTCCGGATTGGGGTGTACGCCGTCGCCGCTGTATTTCTCCGGCAGGCCGTTCCGTCCGTCCTTCAGGGCGGAGTGGTAGTCTACATAAGAGATGCCGTTTTCCCGGGCGTACCGCTCGATCATTCCGTTCAACTCGATGATCCGGTCGGCCGCCGGAACTTCCTGTCGCCAGCCGAACCGGTAAGCGGGCAGTACGGAACAGAGGATCGGCCGGATTTTGTGGAGCTTGGCCAGTTCGCACATCGAGGCGATGTTGCCCAAGATATTTTCCAATGCGATGTAACCGTTGTTCTGGGCCAGGTCGTTCGTGCCCGCCATGATGACGACGGCTTCGGGCGACAGTCCGATGACGTCCTGCCGGAAGCGCACCAGCATTTCGGCGGAAGTTTGTCCGCTGATGCCGCGGCCGACGAAACGGTGTTCGGCGAAAAATACGGAATCCATCAGCGCCCAGTTGTCGGTAATCGAATTGCCCATGAAGACGGCTTTGACCGGATAGTCGATCCGCCGGTTCGCCGCTTCGTATTTTGCGAATTGCGCCCAGTCCCGTTGGGCGGAGACTCCCCGACAGGCATAGGCTTGTCAGAAGGCAAAGGAAGATTTTTTTTCACGGATGAAAAGGTTTTATTTTCGAATAAAGGTAATGGTTTTATCGGTTCCGTACAAAAAAGCGGCGGCGCCTTTTATTATTACATGGCGCCGCCGCTTTCGATTCGGTTTCGGAATTTATTTCTTTTTTAAACGATATAAATAATTTTTTGTAAGAAATAAATCGGTTAAAGGACTCCCTGTGCGTAGGTCTTTACGTCTTCGAGCGTTATGTTGTTGTCGCACAGGATGATCAGTCGCTCGATCACGTTTCGGAGCCTCCCGGATATTTCCGCTCCATTCCATCTGGGACAGTGCGGCGAGCGCATCTTTCTCGATGACTTTGGGTTTCTGGCCGTATTCGGCGCATATTTTCTCGACGAAGTGATGGGCCAGCGAAGGAATGTCCTCGCGGCGTTCGCGCAACGGCGGAACCGGAATGATGATCACGCTCAGCCGGTGGTAGAGGTCTTCCCGGAAATTGCCCATTTCGATTTCGTGCAACAGGTTTTTGTTGGTGGCCGCGACGACCCGCACGTTGACGGTGATATCCTTGTCGCTTCCGACCCGGCTGATCCGGTTTTCCTGCAGGGCCCGCAATACTTTGGCCTGTGCCGAAAGGCTCATGTCGCCGATTTCGTCGAGGAAAAGCGTTCCTCCGTCGGCCTGTTCGAATTTGCCTTTGTGCTGTTTGTTGGCCGACGTGAACGACCCCTTCTCGTGCCCGAAAAGTTCGCTTTCGATCAACTCCGACGGAATGGCGGCGCAGTTGACCTCGATGAACGGTTGTCCGGCCCGCAGGCTCTGTTCGTGCAGCCGGTGGGCGACCAACTCCTTGCCGGTTCCGTTGGCTCCGCTGATCAGTACCCGCGCATCGGACGGAGCTACTTTTTCGATCAGCCGTTTGACGGAAACCATTGCGCGCGAGGAACCGATCAGTTCCGTGGCGCCGCGGTTCGCACGCAGTACCGGAGCTGCTGACGATTTCCGGGCTACGGTCTCCGTAGAAGCCGCCGCGACGGTTGTGGCATGATTTTGGTTTTTAGGTTCGGTAGCCGATCGGATCGATTCGAGTAATTTATTCAGATTGATCGGTTTGAGTATGTAATCGTATGCTCCGTGACGCATCGAATTGACGACGGGTTCCGTCCCTTTTTGCGACGACAGCATGATAAAAGGCAGGCTTTTTTCCGTTTGCCCGCAGGCTGTCGAGCAGGTCGAACGCTCCCGTGTCGGGAACATTGATGTCGCAAAGTACGATGTCATAGGTTGATTTTTCGGTTTTGTCGGCCGCCTCGCTGCCCGTTTCGGCGGTTTCGACGCGGAAGCCTTCATATTCGAGCCGTTCTTTCAACGTGTTGCGAATGCTCCGCTCGCTGTCTACTACCAATACGTTTGTCATAACTTTTTATAAAATATTAAATACTAGGATGGGAGTGTTACTATATTTTCTGCTGCGTGGTTTTGGTTTTCTGGGAAAAACCATGTAGCTTTGTCCGAAAGTTAGTAAATACTCCCGTTTAAAAAAACACGGCATTCCGGATCGACCGAAGCAGGATTCTGAGAATATCGACCGTAAAACACCATTTTTCAGACTTTTTCTTAGATTTTTTCGTTTTACAGCGTAGATCCTTGCGGGAACGGCTCGTCGTGGAGACCACAAAATTCTTTATGGATAAAAATTATAATTTCGAAAGGAAGAAACTCATGCTGCCCGAGTATGGTAGGCATGTGCACCAAATGGTTGATTATCTGATGTCTATACATGACCGGGATCTGCGTAACCAGCAGGCGCACGCGGTGATCGAGGTGATGGGAAACCTGAATCCGACTCTGCGCGATACGGCTGATTTCAAACATAAGTTGTGGGATCACCTGTTCATCATGTCCGATTTTAAGCTGGATGTCGATTCGCCCTATCCGATCCCGTCGGCTAAGATATTGAACCCCAGGCCGGATCATATGGCTTACCCGGGCGGGAAGATTGCCCGCAAGCACTACGGCAAAAATATAGAACGGACGCTCGCCGCTCTGAAAGCGATCGACGACGAGGAGGCGAAGACTTTGATAGTAAATAATATAGCGAAGTATATGCGGGCTAAGTCGTTCGAATACAACCAGGAACACCCGAGCAATGAGATCATCATGAAAGATATACGCTCGATGTCCGATAATGGGGTAACGATCGATGAAGTTGCATTAAATAATCTCCGAAACGACTATAAACAGCCCCGAATGAACAATCGTTCACGCAAGAATTTTCAGACGGGAAATCATTCCGCTGGGAAAACGAACGGTCATGCGGGCAACAATAAACAGGGAGGCAAACGCCGTACCGGAAAATCGCAATACGGAAAATAACCGGCCATGAACGACGGGAAAAACATATCCATTAAAAATAAGCGGGCGACTTACGATTACGAGATGCTCGACACCTATGTTGCGGGTATCGTTTTGTCGGGTACGGAGATCAAGTCGCTGCGGCTGGGAAAAGCTTCGCTGACCGACTGCTATTGTTATTTCAACGACCATGAATTGTTCGTCCGGGGGATGAACATTTCGGAATACCATTGGGGCAGCTACAACAATCACATGCCCAAACGCGACCGCAAATTGTTGCTGCAACGCCGAGAACTGGCCAAGTTGGAGCGCGCGTTGCAGGACAAGGGGCTGACGATCGTAGGATTGAAAGCTTTTTATCAACGACAAGGGGCTGGCAAAATTGCAGATCGGCGTGGGACGCGGTCGTAAGAGCTATGACAAGCGGGAGTACATCAAGGAGAAAGACGCTCGTCGGGAGTTGGAGCGCGTATTCCGGAAGTAATTCGTAAACGGATAGAAAAAACAGCGGTTCGCTATCTCAAGCGAACCGCTGTTTTTATTCGTTCAGCGTAAATAGATCGGAGCCATTCCGCTGAACGGTGGTTTTTTACAACTCCTTGACCCGGATGTTTTTGAATTTGACCAGGGAGCCGTGACCGAGGAATCCGATATGGCCCTTTTCGTTTTTCAGGCCCGGGTGATCCTTGTGGTCGATCGTTCCGTTCTTGCTGGCTTCGGCGATGTTGCCTTCGAGGATCACTTCGCCGTTCAGCGTAACGCGGATGTCGTTGCCCTTGATTCGGATCTCTTCGCTGTTCCATTCGCCGACCGGTTTCAGGAAACCGCGTTTGGCCGGAATAACGCCGTACACCGAACCGTGATACTGGTATTTCTCGAGTTGGCTGTAAATCGGGGATTCGTTGTCGAGCACCTGAATCTCCATGCCGACATAAGCGGCATCGCCTTCGAGCGGGGCCCGGATTCCGATCCCGTTGTTCGCGCCTTCGGTCAGCATGAAGTCGAAGCGGAAGACGAAGTCTTTGTACTCGTCGACCGTATATAGGTTGCCGCCGCCGCCGTTGCCCGGATAGAGCACGATCGCTCCGTCTTCGGAGACATAATCGCGCGTATTACCCGTCCAACCGTGCATGTTCGTGCCGTCGTACAGCAGTTTGAAACCTTCGGCTTTCTCTTCGGCGGACAGTTCGGTCGGTTTCACCTGCGGCAGTTCGTTGATGTAGAGGTTGCGGAAAGCGGTTTTGGTGCCGTGCGCCTGCAGTTCGATCTGTTCGATCGGGAAGATCGCCTGGCTGCGGTCCCAGAAGTTTTCGAGGATCACGTTGTCGACTACCTTCTCGCCGTTCAGCAGTACGGTGACGCGGTCGCCTACCATCTTGATGTAGAATGTATTCCAAGTTCCCAACTTATTGTCGGCCACTTTGGACGGCTTGCTCGGATTGACCTGGTTGTTGTAGAGTCCGCCGGAACCGACTTCGGCGCCCACGTTACGGCGCGCCGTATCCCAGATCTGCACCTGCGGCGTACCGCGCAGGTAAATGCCCGCATCGGCCTCGCTACCTTCGGCATAGAGTTTCCAATCGACGTACATTTCGAAATCGCCGTATTGTTTTTCGGTGCAGATGTTGTCGAATCCGTGTCCGACGTATTCCATCAGTCCGTTGTTCACTACCCAGTCCTTGCGCATCGTTTCGTCTGCGGCGGCCTGTTTCTTGGCCAGTTCCGCCGGTTTCATCTTGGCGCGGGCGATCGGGTTTTCGACAAGCCCTTTCCACCCGGTCAGGTCTTTGCCGTTGAACATCGAGACGAAACCGCCCGTCGCCGGCAGCGAAGCCAAGTGTTTTTGCACCTCTTCGCGCTGGTAATTGCTGTCCTTGTCTTTGTTCAGTTCCACAGCCTTTTTCAGTAGTTCGGTAACGGCCGGGCCGTAGAATTCTTTGTGGGCCAGAGCCGTCCGGATTACGGCCATCACAGCGGCCTGAGAAACGTCCGCGTCGGCGTTGCCGAGGTATTTTCCGGCAAGCATCATCCCCTGGAACGTCTTGTTGTTTTCGAGTCCCTGAAGCGCTTTGGTTTCGATCTTACGCGCATCGGCGGCGGATAGGGCTTTGTTCGATCCGGCTATATCCAGCACGTCGGACAGCAGCAGCGTCTTGTTTTCGGGCGTTTTGTCCGATGCGGCGATCCGCTGTACGTACACGTCGAGCGCTTTGGCCGCATAGGCGGCATCGTCGGCGGCCGCGATTTCGGCCAGTTTGTCGGCAGCGGCCATTCCCTTGATATTCAGTAGCGCATAGAACGCGTTGTCCTTGTCGACGGCCGAACCGCTGTCGAAGCCTTTCGAGATAGTTTCCATTGCGTCCGGCAGCCCTGCTTTCGCCAGAACGGCGTAGTACAGCGATTTCTTGGCTCCGCTTTTGGCGATGCGGTCGCCGATCGCTCCGGCCTGTTCGTCGGGAGTCAGTTCGCGCAACGCTGCGACGATGGCGTTCTGAATCGCTTCGGTATTTTGGTCGTTGACCGACTGCTGTTTTTCGAGCATCGTGTACAGGGCGGGGAGGTCTTTGGCCGACGCTACGGCGGGCAGCGCCGCATAAGCGGCCTGTGCGACGGCGGCATTGGCATTCCGGGTCGCATCGAAAACGACGCCGGACTGATCCTGCGCGCGGCGGGCGGCGAGTACCGTGATTCCGCGGACGTCTCCTTTCTTTTGAACGATCTCGGCCGCTACCGGATTGACGTTCCCTTTATAGGCGAGTAGGCATTGGGCAGCCGTATTGGCTCGGGCCTGGTCGTGCTCGCTGTCGGTCGCCGTCAGGATCACTTCGCTCAGAGCGGCGGGAACTTCCGATCCGCCGATCTGCGTCGCTGCCCACATAGCGGCTTCGCTAAGTTCCGCATCCGCATCTTTCAGATAGGGCAGGATAGCCGGCAACGCCGTTTTCGCTCCCTGGTTGCCGAGGTAGTTGACAATGTCGGTTTTGGCTTCGTTGTCTTTCAGTTTGCCGAGCGTAGCGCCCAGTTCGGTGTAGAACGCGTCGTCCGCATACGGAGCGGCGAATCGCAACACGTTGTTGCGGTAAGCCCGTGCGGGATCTTTCATCGCTTTCATCGCATAGGCGACCGGACTCTTCTGTAGCGACAGCAGGATTCCGGTGGCTGCGATACGGGCGTGTTCCGATCCGGCGGCTGCCGCTTTTTTCAACAGTTTACCGGCTTCCGCAGCGGCCAGTTTGTCCTGTCCGTCTGCTTTCAGCTTTTCGATCAGGCAGATATAAGCGTCCGTCGCGTCGCCGTCGTAGTTAGCGTTTGCGGCTGCGGCGCTCAGCACGGGAAGCGATGCGGCCGTACCGATTTTCGACAGGGCGTAATAAATCGACTTGTCGGCGCTTTTATCGTTGCCTACCCAGGCGATCAGAGCCGTTTCGACGCCTTCGTTGTCGATGCCCGCGTCGCCTGCGGCCTGAGCCAGCGCGTTTTTATCGCCTGTCCCGGCAACGATCGCCTGGGCGATCGCCGTTTCGGCTTCCGGCGTTCCGTTCGAAACGAGCGCAGTCAGCGCGGGGCCGCCCAGCCGTTGATCGCCGATCAGACCGGCCAGGACGTCGACGCTCTCCTTTTTGCCGCATTGTTGCAGCAGGCGGATGTAGAACGCCTTGATTTCGGCATCGTTGCTTTTTTTCAGTCCGCGGATAATCCCGTCGACGAACTCTTTGCGCGCTTGTTCACGGTCGGGGCCCGAAACGAAGGCCGACCAGCCGGACAGCGCGTAGCTGACCGGAACGTTGTTCGTATCGTCGAACATGGATACCAGCATGTCCACGCCCTCAGCTCCGGTCGAAACCAGATCGTTCATCAACCGGTCGTATTCGGCTTCGTTCGGGGCCGGCATCAGACCCAGCGCATCCGATACTTTGGTTTTCCACGTGCGGTTCGGATTGGTCTGTGCAGACAGGTTGCTGCTGGCCAACACGAACAACGCAAAAAGAACTAAAACTATCTTTTTCATCATAATTATCGTTAATCGGGTTAGACGTTAAATGGCCCAGGGGGCGCGCATCGGTTGGTCGATCAGCCGGTTGGCCGCATCGTCATCGACGAACAGCAGCTTTTCGGGATCGAATTTCAGCGAACGTCCCAGGCGCAGCGCCACGCCGCCCATATTGACGATAGTCGCCGAGCGGAACCCGTTCTGTTCGTTCAGGGCGAATTTCTGACGGTTCTTGACGCAATGCAGGAAATCGGTCTGCTGCGGCATCGGGTCGGGAAATTCGGCCAGTTTGCGTTCCCAGTCCGGAATGTCGCACTGGAAATTGGGGTATACTTTTCCGTTCGGGCCCTCGATGTAAGGATCGCTCGGACTGCCGTTGTCTTCGCCGTACAGGATGATTTTGCAGCCGTCGTCGTAAGTATATTCGATTTTACGCCACGTACCCACCGCGTCGGGATGCTGCTGCGGCGCGTCGATCTCGACCGAGATCGGGCTGGTTTCGTCCTTACCGAGCAGGTATTGCACCGGGTCGATGTAGTGCTGTCCCATATCGCCCAGTCCGCCGGCGTCGTAGTCCCAGTATCCGCGGAAGGTTTCGTGTACGCGGTGCGCGTTGTAGGGTTTATAAGGAGCCGGGCCGAGCCACATGTCGTAGTCGAGTTCGGCGGGGACTTTCTGTTCTTCGAGTTTTTCGTTGCCGACCCAGAAAAATTTCCAGTTGAAGCCGGTATGCTTGCTGATCGTCACTTTCAACGGCCATCCGAGCATACCGCTGTCAACCAGTTTTTTGATCTTGTCGACGGTCGTGTTCATGCCGTAGAACGTGTCGGTGAAGCGGAACCATGTGTTGAGGCGGAAAATATTGCCGTGCTGTTTGACCGCTTCCATCACCCGTTTGCCTTCGCCGATCGTCCGCGTCATCGGTTTCTCGCACCAGATGTCCTTGCCGGCGCGGGCGGCGTCGACCGACATGATCCCGTGCCAGTGCGGCGGGGTGGCGATGTGTACGATATCGACGTTCGGATCTTCGATCAGTTTCCTGTAGTCGGAATAGGTGGCCAGTTTATCGCTGGCCAGTTGCTCGCCGGCCGCCAGATGATTTTTGTCCACGTCGCAAATGGCTACCAGGCGAGTGCCGGCGTAGCCGTAATGACCGCGTCCCATCCCGCCGACGCCGATGATGCCCTTGGTGCTGATCGCTCGAGCCGTGTATCGCGTTCCGCCGAGTACGTGACGGGGAACGATGGTCAGGGCGGCCATTCCTGCGAACGTTTTCAGGAAATCCCTTCTTTTCATAAGTTTGGTATTTTTGAAGATTAAGTTAAGTATTGCGTAAACGATGCGGAGGATTTTTCCTCCGCATCCCGTTATTAGTCTTTCAGGTAATAATCGACGGACGTTACGACGCGCACTGTCTTTATATAGGGCGTATTGGCGTCCCGGTCGGAGATCGAGAACTGTCCCTGGTTGGCAAATTTGATCTTTCCCAGTTTGCTTTTCGAATCGTGCGCGAATTTTTCACCGGCGATGCGGGCGTTCTCGGTCGCTTCTTCGATCATTTTCGGTTTGATCTCGTTCAACGCAGTGGAAGTGTACAGGAACTGCGTTGTGAAACGGTAATCCCCGCCGGTGATGGCTACGCCCTGTTTCAGTAGGTCGCTCTGGCGCGACATCAGTTTGACCACCAGATCCACCTTATCGGTCGTAACGGTCAACACGCTGGTTACGTTGTAACGGTATTTGACGCTTTGCGGGCCGTAGCGTTCGGCGTCCATGTCGATGATTTCCGCCGGGGCGATCGTAATTTCGTCGTCCGTGATGCCGTTCGACTTCAGGAAATCGACGATTTTCGCATTGCTCGTTTCGAGCGTATTGTAAAGTGTCATCAGATTGTCTCCGACTTCTTTGTAGGCCAGCGGCCAGATCACCCGGTCGGCTTTGACCTCTTTTTTCCGAAAGTCCTTTGACGGAAACGACGCGTTCGCTGTCCTTGAAATGTACGATGCCGCTCCGCAGCATCCATCCCGCTACGATCAGGCCGATCGCCAGCAGGGCGCATTCGACCAGGTAACTTTTTGTCTTTTCCATAATAGCAGCTTTTAGTATTGTTGTTTATTCAGGATGCAAATCCTTTTTTGTTGCGGATTTTCAGTTAAACGGGAAGCCTAATACGACAGTTTAAAATTAATAAAAAGATTTCAAAAAACAGCAAGGCTTTCCGGGATAAAGTTCCGACTTCTGTGTAGTCGGTTGTTTATCAGTATGTAATGATGCAATATAAAAAAGACCCCTCGAAAGGGGCCTTTTTTATGAATGACGGAGGAAGCCTACAACTGGGCGATTCCAATGATTCCTTTATCCGATTTCTCGATGAAGTCGATGATGTACTGTATCTCGGGACTCATCGGGATGGTCTCCTTGATTTGGATCAGCGCGTTTTCGAGGCTGGTTCCGGATTGGTAGATCTGGCGGTAAGCCTTTGCGATGTCGTCGATGATATTTTCCTGAATTTCGCCGACTTTAGACAACAGTACGGCGTTCACTCCATAATAAACGATCGGGTTGTGCGCGGCTACGATGAAGGGCGGTACGTCCTTGTTGGCCCGGCATCCGTCCCGGAGTAGCGTCCAACTGCCGATGTGGCAGCCGTGCTTGAGGATAACGCCGCTGCCGAGGATCGCCTTGTCGTCGATGACGCATTCGCCGGCGGTCTTGGCTCCGTTCCCGAGAATGCATTTGTTGCCGATCTTCGTATCGTGCGCTACGTGAACGCCTTCGAGCAGGAAGTTCCCGTCGCCGATCGAAGTGACGCCGTCCGGATAGGTAGCCCGGTTGACGATCGCTTTTTCACGGATCGTGTTGTCGTTGCCGATTACCAGGATGGTATCCTCCCCCTTGAACTTGAAGTCCTGCGGGGCGGCGCCCAGGATGGCGCTTTGGTAAACGGTGTTGCCGGTTCCCATCCGGGTGCCGTCCAGTACGCTGGCGTAGGCATGATCGTACAGTTGTCGCCGATTTCGACATTCTTATCGATGTATGCGAACGGGTAGACGGTCACGTTCTTCCCGATTTTCGCACTGGGGTCTACATGAGCTAATGGACTGATCATATCGCTGTGTTTTTATCGTTATTCGTTGCGTCCTCCGCCCAATGCGTTGTACAGGTTGACGATGGCCTGTATGCGATCGAACTGGTCGGATACGTTCGACAGCTGAGCGCTGAGGAGCGATTGCTGCGCCGTAAGCACTTCCAGGTAGGTGGAAGTTCCTAAAGTTAATAATTCCTGCGTATATTCGACCGATTTTTCCAGGGAATTGATCTGTTTTTTCCGCTGAACGATTTTGTCTTCGGCCGACTGGTACTGGCACAGCGCGTTGCTGACCTCGCTGCCGGCATTCAGGATTGCCTGCTGGAAACTCAGCAGCGCTTCCTGCTGCTGGGCCTTTGCGATCCGCAGCCGGGCCGTATTGGCGCCTTTGTTGAAGAGAGGCTGCGTCAGCGAGCCGAGGGCCGATGCGATCATTTTGCCCGGGTTCGTCACCATGCTACCCAGTTGGTTCGTCCATCCGAAGTTTCCCGAGATCGACAGCGACGGGTAGAAAGCCGACCGGGCGGCGTTCGTGTTGTAGAACGTGCCGGCGAACGCCATCTCGGCCGCCTTGACGTCCGGACGGTTCGACAACAATTGTACCGGAACGCCGGCGTTCATCATCGCGGGGAACGATTGCGATTTCAGGCTGCCCCGTTCGATCTGCTGCGGAGCCTCTTTGAGGATCAGCGACAGCGCGTTCTCGATCTCGCGGATCTGCTGTTTGAGTTCCGGGATCGACGCTTCGATCATGTAGCTGTTCGCTTCGCTCTGCACGATGGCCGCTTCGTTCACCATGCCGGCCTCTTTCATCGCCCGCATCGTCTCGACGGTCTTCTTCCACAGTACCGAAGTATTTTCGGTGATGGCGAGCTGTTCGTCGAGCATCAGCAGCGTGTAGTAGTAGTTCGCTACGGCGGCGATTACCTGGGTTTGGACGGCTTGCTTTGTAGGCTTGGCTCTGCAGGACGGCGGCTTTCGCTCCCCGTTTGGCGTTCAGCAGTTTGCCGAAAATGTCGATTTCCCAAGCTGGCGGCGATCGGGGCGCTCCATGTCCACGTCCGCCTGTGATTTTCATACCAGCTCAGGCCGCCCTGGGGGGCCAGGTTCAGCGAAGGCGTGTAGGCCAGGCGCGCCGACATCAGGCCCGCTTCGGCCTCCTGAACTTTCAGGATGGCCGTCTGCAGGTCGGTGTTCTGTTCCAGCCCCAATTGGATCAGGGACTGGAGCTGCGGATCGGTGAATACTTCGCGCCACGGCAGGTCGCCCATGTTGGTCGTATCCGAAACCAGCGTGTCGGTTGCCGAGACGGGATCGCGGTACAACCCTTTCGTGTCCATCTCGGGCCGGCTGTAAGGCTTGTATATGTTGCAGCCGCTTACCAGCGCTGCAAGGCATACGATATATATGAACTGTTGTTTTTCATCTCCGTTATTTCGTGTATTGTTCGATTTCTGCTTCGATTTCGGTGTTGTCGGTATCGTCCCAGTGCAGCGGCTTGAACCGTTCCTGCAGATGCTGGAAGGCGACGAACAGCGCCGGTACGACGAAGATCTGGCAGATCATACCGATCAACATACCGCCGATGGCGCCGGTTCCCAGCGTGCTGTTGCCGTTGGCTCCTACGCCGCTGGCGAACATCAGCGGCAACAGGCCGATCACCATGGCCAGCGAGGTCATCAGGATCGGGCGCAAACGGGCCGACGCTCCGAGTACGGCTGCCGAGACGATGCTCATACCGGATTGGCGTCGTTCGAGGGCGAACTCGGTAATCAGGATGGCGTTCTTGGCCAACAGACCGATCAGCATGATCAGGGCGATCTGCATGTAGATGTTGTTCTCGACGCCCATGAATTGCGCGAAGATGAAGCTACCCATCAGACCGGCCGGGATCGAAAGGATTACGACCAGCGGAAGGATGTAACTTTCGTACTGGGCGCTCAGCAGCAGGTAGACGAAGACCAGACACAGGATAAAGATAATGGCCGTGGTGCTTCCGCTGCTCTGCTGTTCCTCGCGCGTCATACCGGAATACTCGAATCCGTAACCGGAAGGCAGCGTTTCGTTGGCGACTTCCTGGATGGCCTGAATAGCCTGTCCCGAACTGTATCCGGGTTTCGGGTTTCCGTTCACCTTGATCGAGGTAAACATGTTGAAACGCGAGATGTTGTCCGGGCCGTACACCCGTTTGAGCGTAATGAACTGGGTGATCGGCGCCATTTCGTTGCCGTTGCGCACCTTGATGCTGTTCAGCGTTTCCGGACTGACGCGCAGTTCGGCGTCGGACTGGATCATTACGCGGTACAGGCGGCCGAAACGGTTGAAGTTCGACGCGTAGATACTACCGTAATAGCCTTGCAGGGCGGCGAGCAGCGTTTGCGGACTCAGGCCGGCCTGTTTACATTTGGCTACGTCGATATCGACCATATACTGCGGGTAGAACGGGTTGAACGCGCTGTAGGCCATTGCGATCTCCGGACGTTGGTTCAGCTTGCCGATGAACTGCTGCGAGATGTTGAAGAACGTGTTGATGTCGCCGCCCGTTTTGTCCTGCAGGTTCACTTCGAAACCGTTCGAGGCGCTGTAACCCGAGATCATCGGCGGAGCGAAGATAAATACCTGGGCGTCTTTGATCAGGTTGCGCGTCTGCATGGTCAGCATACCCATGATCGCATCGACGTTCTGTTCCTTGGTACGTTCTTCCCACGGCTTGAGTTTACAGATAAACGTACCGTAGGCGCTACCCTGTCCGGCCATGAAACTGTATCCGGCGATTTCGGTACGGCTTTTCAGACCCGGGGTGGCTGCGAGCAGACTGTCTATCCGAGCCATGGCGGCTTGTGTCTTTTCCAGCGAAGTTGCCGGCGGCATACTCACGGCGACGAAGAAAGTACCGGTATCTTCGTTCGGCACCATACCCGTCGGAGTGATTTTCATCAGGCCGAGCAGAACGACCACCGAAGCGATGACCAGGCCGAAAGCGAGCCATTTCCGTTTGATGAACAGGTTGACGCCTTTTTTGTACTTGGTCAGCGTGACGTCGTAAGCGACGTTGAAGGCTTTATGGAACCGTTTGATCGGGCTCAGTTTTTTCTGTCCCTCTTCCTCTTTCTGGTGCGGTTTCAGGAACATGGCGCACAGCGCAGGACTCAGCGTCAGCGCGTTGATGGCGGACAGGCCGATGGCGATGGCCATCGTCAGACCGAACTGGCGGTAGAACGTACCCGACGTACCGGTGATGAAGCACCGGAATGAACACGGCCATCATCACAAGGGTGATCGACACGATAGCTCCCGAAATTTCGCTCATCGCGTCGATAGACGCTTTCAACGGCGATTTATAACCCTGATCCAGTTTGGCATGTACCGCCTCGACGACCACGATGGCATCATCGACCACGATGGCGATCGCCAGCACGAGGGCGCAAAGCGTCAACAGGTTCACGCTGAATCCGATCAGGTACAGGACGAAGAACGTACCGATCAAAGCTACCGGGATCGCGATCGCCGGGATCAGCGTCGAGCGGAAGTCCTGCAGGGAAGATGAACACCACGAGGAACACCAGAATAAATGCTTCGATCAGCGTTTTGAGCACTTCATTGATGGAGGCGAACAGGAAATCGTTCGTATCCATCATGATTTCGTAGTCCACTCCCGGAGGGAAAATCCTTGGCGGACTGCTCGAGGATTTTTTAACGTCGTTGATAATCTGCGTAGCATTCAGAGCCTGCGGTCTGGTAAATGATGAACGAGGTACCCGGATGGGCATTCGAACGGGTCGAGAATGCATACGAAAGTCCGCCCAGTTCGACACGGGCGATTTCGCCGAGTCTCAGCACCTTGCCGTCCGGGGTCGCCCGGATTACGATATCTTCGAACTCTTCGGGTGTAGCCAGGCGTCCCTTTGTACCGCATGATATATTGGAAAGACTGGTCGCCGCTTTCGCCGAACTGTCGGGCGCGGCCTCGATGTTCTGTTCGGCGAGTGCGCTGATAACGTCCGTCGGCATCAGCATGTACTGCGCCATCACATCCGGTTTCAGCAAGATACGCATTGAATAATCGGCGCCCATCATCATCACGTCGCCCACGCCGGGTACGCGCTGAATCTGGGGAACCAGGTTGATCTGAGCATAGTTTTTCAGAAAGTTCTGGTCGTATTCGTCGTTCGGACTGAAAACCGTGCCGACCAGCAGCATACTGGTCTGCCGCTTGCTGGTGATCACGCCGACCTGCGTAACTTCGGACGGCAGCAGACCCTGGGCTTTGGCGACGCGGTTCTGCACGTTCACCGCGGCCATGTCGGGGTCGGTTCCCTGTTTGAAATATACGTCGATGCTCGCATCGCCGGTATTAGTAGCGGTGGAGGTCATGTACATCATGTTCTCCACGCCGTTGATCTGCTCCTCGAGCGGTGCGATCACACTGTTCAGTACGGTTTGGGCGTTGGCGCCGGTGTACGACGTGCTGACGTGCACGGTCGGCGGCGCGATATCCGGATATTGAGTTACCGGCAGCGAAACCAATCCCAGCACACCCAATATCACGATAAGAATCGAGATCACCGTGGATAGTACCGGGCGTTTTATAAATCTGTCTAATTTCATAATTCTGCTTTTTTATGCGAAATTCATTCCCCGGGCGTTTATTTTGCTGCACCTTTGGCTGCTGCGGCAGCGGCTGCCTGTTGAGTCGCCTGTTGCATTTTGGCGGCTGCCTCTTCCGGGGTGATCGGTTTGATCGGCATACCGTTCTTGATAAAGCCTACGCCCTCTACGACGATCCGGTCGCCGGGGTTCAGACCTCCGGTTACGACATACTGCTGGCCGTTATTGATCGGCAATACCTGAATCATCGTCTGGTTTACCGTCGAACTGTCCGTTACGACGAATGCGAAGATCTTATCCTGGGCTTCGACCGTTGCGCTCTGCGGAATCACGATCGTCGAATCGAGTTTTTCCGGAATCAGGATGTTGCCCGATCCGCCGCTGCGCAATACCTGGTTCGGATTTTTGAATGTGGCGCGTACGCGGGCTCCGCCGGCGGTCTGGTCGATCACGCCGCTCAGCGTTTCGACGGTGCCCTTTTCCGGGTAGATCGAGCCGTCGACGAGTCTGCAGTTGCACTTCCGGCATCTTCTTCAGCGATCCGTCGGTCGTCATCTTCAGCAGTTCTTTTTCGTTCAGCGAGAAGTAGACGTACATTTCCGAATTGTCCGCTACGGTGGTCAGCGGGGTGGCCATGCTCGGACTTACGAGACTTCCGACACGGTACGGAATTTCGCCGACCACTCCGTTTGACGGGCTGGTCACCTGCGTATAAGAGAGGTTATTCTTCGCGTTGGTCAATTGCGCTTCGGCTTGTGCGAGGGCCGCTTTCTGCGATGCGAGGGTATTTTCGGCCATTTGCAGGTCGTACTCGCTGATGATATTTTTGCGGGCCAGTTCGCGTTTGTTGTCGGCGGTCAACTGGGCCGTCGCTACGGCTGCCTTGGCTACGTTTACGTTTGCTTCGGCCACTTTGACGGCCTCCTCGAATTGTACCGGGTCGATGATGAACAGCGTTTGGCCTTTTTTAACGGTCGCGCCTTCGTCTACGCACAGTTTGGTGATGAATCCGCTGACGTTCGGGCGGATTTCGATATCCTGGCGTCCGCGGATAGCGGCTGCCGGGTAGGTATTGTTCAGTTCGATCGAAGTCGGCTCGAGCGTTATGGTGGCGTATTCCGGTACGCCGCCCATCATTCCGGCCTGCTGTTTCGTGCCGCACGAAAAGAAAGTCGCGCCCAATGCGGTTAATAAGAAAAACCGTTGAGACTGAATAAGCATTGATTTTCGAATTTTCATATTCTTTAACTATTTGTTTGTTATTTTCGAATGTCGTAGTGTGCGGGGGAACCGCATTCCCATTGTCGTGCGCCTGCATGAGGTGCGACCCGTTCCGTGTTCTGCTCATGTTTTTCGTTTTTTCCGCTATCCATATTTTTCACCATGTTTTCTTGCCTACGTCGAACGAACGGATGAATTGCCGACGAAAATCCGACAGACAAAAGTACAAATATTCGTTCGATAATCTAATCCGTGCATTCGGTAAAGTCTTTTACTCCGGATAATACGTTATTTCGTTTTTCTTAACGTGTTTTCACCGGATAAATTGCCCGTATGATGCCGGTTTTATGTGGATTCGACCATTTTTACGGCATTTTTTCACAATCCGATTTTACCGCATTGTACAGGTCGCAAATGTAAATAAGAAAACTGGAAAAACAAAAATAGTTTTCCAGTTTTTGAAAGTTTTTTACCCGATCGGTCAATTTAGTCGGGTTTTTAACCGGGTCTCGATATCCGAAAACGGGTCGAAACGGCGGTAAGGAAGCTGTTTTTACTCGAATTTCAGCTCTTTTAACTGCCCCAGTTGTTCGTAATTGGTCAGATCCACCTGGATCGGAACGACCGATACGTACCCGTTTTTGAGCGCCCATTCGTCGGTGTCGGTCGCTTCGGGCTCGGTATTTTCGAAATAACCGCAGAGCCAGTAATAGTCGTGTCCGCGCGGATCCTGGCGGCGTTCGAACACTTCCCGCCAATAGCCCCGGTTCTGGCGGCAGGGCATGATCCCGCGGATTTGTTCGGCCGGCAGGTTCGGTACGTTGACGTTCAGGCACAACGGGCGTCCGAGGTTTTCGGTCATGGCTTTTCGCACGATCGGCAGGATGTACTGCTGCACGGTGCCGAAGTCGGCGTCCTCGTCGTGGTCGAGCAGCGAGAAGCCGATCGACGGAATGTTGTAGAAACTGCCTTCGATGGCGGCGCCCATCGTCCCGGAATAGAGGACGTTGACGGCCGAGTTGGCGCCGTGGTTGATGCCTGACAGCACCAGATCCGGAGTTTCGCCGTTTTGCAGCAGGTAGTCGAAAGCGATCTTCACGCAATCGACCGGAGTGCCGTTGCAACCGTATATGGTCAAGCCTTCCTGTTCGGTCACCTTTTTCAGGTACAGCGGGCGCGTCATCGTGATGGCGTGCGACATGCCGCTTTGCCCCTCTTCCGGGGCCACCGCTACGATCCGGCCCAGCGGTCGGACCGTTTCGATCAGCTTTTGGAGTCCTTTGGCGCGGACTCCGTCGTCGTTGGTGATAAATATCAATGGTTTATGATTCATAGGCTTTGTCTGTTCGTTTGTTCGTAAACTGCAAAGGTACGAAAAAACGGGCCGAATACCAACTTGGCCGAAAGCGACGATCCCGAAAGTCCGCAACATTTTCGGATTTCCGGGATCGTGGTTGTCGGGGTGTTTTGCCGGCGGGTCAGCTTTGCGATTCGCGGTAGGCGTCGATCGCTTTGCGGGCCGATCCGTGCAGCAGCAGCAGGCGTTTGGCCTGTTCGTAACCGAGCCCCAGTTCGTCGGCGACCATCCGCGTTCCGCGGTCTACCAGTTTGTCGTTGGTCAGTTGCATGTTGACCATCCGGTTGCCTTTGACGCGGCCCAGCTTGATCATCGTGGCGGTCGTAATCATGTTGCAGATCAGCTTCTGCCCGGTTCCCGATTTCATCCGCGAACTGCCGGTGACCAGTTCCGGCCCGACGATCATTTCGATCGGAATATCGGCTTCGGCGGCCAGCGGGGAGTCCGGGTTGCTACAGATACAGGCGGTCAGGATGCCGTGTTCGCGGGCGCGGTGCAGCGCCCCGATCACGTACGGGGTCGTGCCCGATGCCGCGATGCCGATCACCGTGTCGAGCGGCGAGATATTCCGTTCCAGCAGTTCTTGCCAGCCCCGCTGCGGATCGTCTTCGGCGTGTTCCACCGGATTCCGCAACGCCGTGTCGCCGCCGGCGATCAGGCCGACGACCAGCGTCGGCGGCATCCCGAAGGTCGGCGGGATCTCCGAGGCGTCCAGCACGCCGAGCCGGCCGCTCGTGCCGGCTCCCAGGTAAAAGATGCGGCCTCCTTTCTGCATCCGCTCGACGATGGCGGTTACCAGTTTTTCGATCTGCGGGATCGCCTTGCCGACCGCTTCCGGGACTTTCCGGTCTTCTTCGTTGATCTCTTCCAGCAGCTCGCGGACGGATTTTTGTTCCAGGTTGTCGTGCAGCGACGCCTGTTCGGTAATTTTTACGAAAGTCATATGTTATCGTTATTGATTCGCATGGTAACGGACGAGTCCTTCCATCGGCGTGCGGACGATCGACCCGATCCGCAGACCGGATTCGACGGCGGTCTCTTCCAAGATCTCCTTATAATAATAGGCGACCGATCCGGTGAAATGCACGGGAAGCTCGCGGCAGTCGGGGTATTGCAGTACGTTCCGGCGCAGGAAGCTCGCGAAACCGTTTTTGACCAGCGTCCGGATTTCCGGTACGTCGAGGTTTTCCGCGAGAAACGGCGACAGGCCGGCGAGAAAACGGTTCGGGAACGGTTTTTTGTAAATCCGTTCGAGAATATCGGCCGGCGTCAAGCCGAAACGCGAGAGAAATTTCTCTCTGAGTCCTGTCGGGAGCTGGTTTTTCAGGCAATCGCCGACCAGCGTCCGGCCGAGAACGGCCCCGCTGCCTTCGTCGCCGAGGATGAATCCGAGCGGCGAGACGTTGGCCGTAATTTCGGTTCCGTCGTACAGGCAGGAGTTCGAGCCGGTTCCGAGGATACAGGCGATGCCGACGTTGCGGCCGCACAGCGCGCGGGCGGCTGCCAGCATGTCGCTGCCCACTTCGATGTCCGCCGCCGTGAAACGGGCGGCCAGGACGTCGCGGATCACGGCGATCTTATCGGGGAAAGCGCAGCCGGCTCCGTAAAAGCGGATCTGTTCGATCGGACGATTTCCAAGCTGCGGGAGCAGGCCGCCGTCCACTTCCCGGGCGATTTCGTCGGCGCTCTGGAAAAACGGGTTGGTTCCGTGGGTGGCGATCCGGCATATTTCCGCGGCGCCGTCGGCCACGCACCAGTCCGTTTTGGTCGAGCCGCTGTCTGCAAGCAGTATCATATTTTGATGTAGATTTTCCGTTTATACAACGTATAACCGATTCCCCAGTTCAGCGCGACGAATAGCAGCGCGTAGACCAGCGAACCGAAGTAGTCGCCCAGCGCGGGTTTCAGGCACAGCGAGTAGGCGAACCCGTGCAGGCTCAGCAGGCCGTTTCCGTGCGGCAGGCGAATGTTGTTCAGCAGGATCGAGAGCACGGCCGCCGAGACGTACAGAAACAGCGGATTGATGCCGAACGATTCGAAAGAACGGCTCCAGCGCCTGTAACCTTTGACATCGATCGTCCAGATCAACAGCGCCAGCAGCGACGAGGCCATGCCGCAGGTGACCAGTACGAACGTGGGCGACCAGATTTTCTTGTTGATCGGACAGCCGTAGCTCAGCAGCCAGCCGCACAGCATCAGCGCCGATCCGACGAGGAACAGGTTTTGGATTTTATCCGTCAGGTTCCGTGCGCCGACGAGCAGTCCTCCGCAGCAGAATCCGATCAGCACGTGGGCGATCGACGGGATCGTACTCAGCAATCCTTCCGGGTCGAAGGCGAGATCGCCCTGACGGTACATGTGCGCCGGGCCGAGTATTGCTCGGTCGACGATGCCGACGACGTTTTGTTCGGAAATTTCGAATCCGTGTCCCGATAGCAGGATCGCGAAATAACCGGCGAGCAGTCCCGCGGCGATCCACGGGATGCGCCGGTGGCGAACCGTTACGGCGATCAGCGCCGCCGCGCCGTAACTCAGCGCCAGGCGTTGCATCACGCCGAGGATCCGCATCCGGTCGAACGTCCAGCACGAACGTCCGATCCGTTCCCAAAACGGAACTCCTTCGTCCGACAGCGCGTTGAACGTGCCGCAGAATCTTGAGAACCACCCGATCCCGACGCCTATCAGGAAGATCACCAGTACTCGCCGCAAGATTTTCCGGACCGTGGCGCGGCTGCACCGGAAATCGAATTTTTTCAGCGACAAGTAGGTCGATGCCCCCATGATGAACATGAAAAACGGAAAGACCAGGTCGGTCGGCGTCAGTCCGTTCCACGAGGCGTGTTCCAGCGGAGCGTAGATCGCGCTCAACTGCCCGGGTTGTTGACCAGGATCATCCCTGCGATCGTGATCCCGCGCAGGATATCGAGGGCCAGCAGGCGTTTGTTTTCAGCGGCGTTCATTCGTCCGAAGGGTTATGGTTGTTCGAAAAATTCCAGAATCCCGCGCATCAGGCTGTCGCGCCGTTCGTCCGTAAGGACGGTCTCGAACGGGAATCCGAGCGTGCAGACCTTGTAGGCGCCTTTATAAGCCACTCCCGCGCTGAGGTTGTTTTCCGTATAACGGAATACCGTGAAGGCGCCGTCGGCAGCCGGTTCGATAGCGTCGGGCGATTCGACGACGTAACAATCGCCGTTGAGTTCGTGGTTGTAGTCGTAATCTCCTTTCAGCGTTTTGTACGGCGAGGCGACGCTCCGGACACTGCCGCGAACGGCCGCCCGTCCGGTACGCAATTTGAATTTCAACGTGTTGGCGGCGAATTCCTTCGATGCCCCGGTCGTGTCGCTTTCCCACAGGTCGGAACCCACGTAAGCGCCGCTGACCAGCAGGTTGCCCCCGCCGTTGCAGTAGTCCGCGAGGGCCAGTTGCAGTTCGGGCGGGAAAGCCCGGAATTCCGGCGGACAGGCTCCGCGCGCCAGGACGGTTTCGCGCTGCTTGCCGAGGATCAGATCGACCGCTCGGTAGTCGCCGAGGTTCACCTCGTCGTCGATGACCGATTCGTTGCTGCACGATACGAACGAATATCCGGCGCTGACGATCGAGCGGCCGTGCAGGGCCGGATAATCGAACGTATTGCCGGCGATGACCTCTTTCTCGTAATCCGCGCGACTGGCCCCGAAACCGGCGGCATCGTCGTCGGCATACGGCGTCGGACGACGGAATTCGTACTGGCTGCCGATAAAGCTGATGTCCTGCCTATCCGGCACGCCGTGGTCGATTTCATCGTAAAAACCGGCCAGCGAGTCGCATACGAAACTGTACGGCGCGCTGATCCGGTCGAATCCGTTGATGACCAGCACCGTCCCTTTATCGTCGGGAACTCGGCAGGCCGAAAGGATTTCGGACGGGAAACTTTCGCCGCCCCGGTTCAGTGCCGTCACTTTGTAACTGTATATTTTGCCGGGCTGCTGGTACAGCTTGATACGGTTTTCCGCGACCGGCACCCCGTTGTCGAAGCCGCCGTCGCCGATCCGAGTGTAGAGCACGTATCGTCCTGCCTGGGCGGTCGGCTCCAGCGGGTCGGCGACCGGCTGCCAGTTCAGTTCGACGCTGTCCCGCCCCGCGAATGCGATCCGGAAATGGTCGACCGGCAGCGGTTGTACGACGCAATCCTGCTTGTACTGGAATGCCAGGAACCGCAGGATGCCTTTATAAATCGCCCGGCTGACCGTAAAGCGGAAACGCGGGTCGAGGCCGTAACGCATGTCGGCGAAATTCTGGTGCGACAGCAGTTCGAGCAGCATGGCCGGCACTTCCGGGACGTGCGCTTCGAAATAGGCTTTGTCCCACATGCCGCGACGCGACCATTCGGGTTCGTACAACGCCTGTATATCCGATACGATCTGCGATTGGACCAGGTCGGTCAGGTCGCGCGACAGGTCGCGGGAGGCGCCGTTCGGGTAGAGTCCGTCGTCTTTGTGCGTATAATAGATGCCCAGCGTGCCGATGATCGAGTCGTTCATCGTCGTTCCGGCGTCGGAATGGAATGCCAGCGATAGGTCGACCGGAATGTGCAGCCCTTCGCGGTCGGGGGCGTTCTTCGTCCCGCCAATCAGGTAGTTCACCCACAGGCCGCGGCACAGGTAGTCGTCGCGGTAGTCGTTCGTATGCCCCGTGGCCGAATAGACCGAATCCGGAAATCCCGCCCATTGCAGCCAGTAGCGTGCACCTTCGGTGAAACGGGGATAGCCGCTGGTCTCGTATGCGTAGTCGATTTCCGGATTGCGTTGTTCGGCCGGCATGATCCGGGCGATGTTGCCCTGTCCGCCGCCGATTTTGACGGCGTCGGCCGTGACGATCCGACCTGTCTTATGCGACAGATTGCTCAGCGTAACGCAGCCCGATTCGGAACATCCCGCATCGAAATCGAAGTGCCCGAGGTAGATCCATGTGCCGCCGCCCATCGTTTGGTTGACGCGGAAACGGGTCGTTCCTCCTTTGTGGCGAACCGTGTAGACCGCATCGTCCGTGCTGTTCGGTAATGTTTTATAGGAGACGTAAACGGCATACCGGCCGCCTTTCGGAATGTCGGGCGTCCAACGTGCCGTGCTGACGTCGTCCGGATGACCTACGGTCACGGCCTGCCGGAACGTTCCGTCGCGGAACGGGTTCTCGGCGTCCTTGTAGCTGGATTGTTTGTAGGCGAAGCCGGGCTCCTCGCCGGTCGTCCAGGGTTTCGTCCCGTTTCGCTCTTCGTAACGCGACGCGCCCGCTATCGCCGGGTCGTTGTCTGCGATCGCCTCTTCGGTCTGTACGTCGCGTTCGCGCGGCATCAGGACGTAGGCCCCGGCGTTTTCCAGCATCGGAACCAGGTAGGGCAGCACGTAGCTCTGCGTGTAGAGGTCTTCGACGATCTCGAAAATACGTGCCCGCTGCCACTCCCAGCGGTTCAGTTTCGGTTCGAAATAGTATCCGTGACTTTGCCACAGGGCGATGTGGCGTCCGTCGAGTCCGGCGGTCGGCCGGTAGGGCCGATCCGCCCGCGTGACCAGCGGCTCGGGCGATTTCGTGACGAAGCGTTTTCGGCTGCGGTCGGCTTTGCTGCGCAACGGGGCGGGGATCAGTTCCTCGATCCGTTTTCCGTCGGAGAACAGGACGATCTCCTTGCGTTTGAACCCGGCCGGCAGCAATTCTCGGATACCGTCGTAAATTCTCCGGACGTTGTCTTCGCGGAACGGGATGTAGGCGCAGTTCTCGCCGGCATAGAGTTCCAGCGTTTTTTTGTCTGCGGCCACCGAGTCGATCGTAATCCGGCCCGAGCGGATCGTCGTGCGGGCCGTTTCGGTGAGCAGGTCCCCGATCCGGTCGCGGACATCCTGCGGGAGCGGCTGGGCTTGCAGCGGCAGAGTTGCCGCGAAGAACCCCGACAACAGGAACGCAAGACGGACTGCGTGCGTTTTTTTTATGATTTTCATTTTTTTCTGATTAGCAGGCAAAGGCCTGCAAATGTAAATAATGCGTTGAATATCAAAAGTTCGTAACTGAACGAATAACCGTTGAACCAGGTTTCCGAGTGCCTGTCCAGTACGAAACAGAGCACCGGAGACAGCAGCGCGACGAGCGGAACCCAACGGTCCCGAACCGGGCGTTTGGTGAAAATGCCGAACGCGAACATGCCGAGGATCGGACCGTAAGTGTAGCTGGCCAGGACGTAGACGGCGTCGATGACGCTCGTGTTGTTCAGCACGTTGAAGATCAGGATTACGACGCCCATCGTGACGGCCATGCCGACGTGCACCCGCTTGCGGATGCGGGCCATCCGGGTTTCGTCGTGTTTTTTCGTGCTTCCGAGAATATCGACCGTGAACGAGGTTGTCAGCGAGGTTAGCGCCGACCCCGCCGCCGAATAGGCTGCCGAAATCAGTCCGAGCACGAACAGAATACCGACGATCACCGGGAAGTAGCCCTGCGTCGCGATCATCGGAAACAATTCGTCGCTTTTCTGCGGAACCTGCAGGCCGTTGCGTTCGGCGAACGTGTAGAGCAACACTCCGAGCATCAGGAACAGCAGGATCACGAACAGCTGCAGGATGCCGCTGGTTACGATGTTTTTCTGCGAATCCCGGCAATTCTTGCAGGCTCAGGTTGCGCTGCATCATGTCCTGGTCGAGGCCGCTCATTGCGATCACCGTGAAAACGCCCGCAAGGAACTGCTTGAAAAAGTAGCGTTTGTCGTTTATATCGTCGAAAAAGAAGACCTGCGAATAGTCGTGGACGGCGATCGTCCGCACCATCTGCCCGAAGCCGAGCTGCAGGTCGGACGCGATGTAACAGATGCACAGTACGACGCTTACTACGAGGCAGAACGTTTTGAGCGAATCGGTCCAAATCAGCGATTTGACGCCGCCGCGGAACGTGTAGAGCCATACGAGCGCCATCGTGGCGGCGACGTTCCAGACGAATCCGATGCCGAGCGGTTCGAAAACCAGTAGTTGCATGACGATACAGACCAGGAAAATCCGCACGGCCGCCCCGAGCATTTTCGAGATGAAGAAGAACCATGCCCCGGTTTTGTAGGAGGAGGCTCCGAAGCGGTTTTCGAGGTATTCGTAGATCGATACGAGCCGCATCCGGTAAAACAGCGGGATCAGCACGAACGCGATGATCAGTTGTCCGGAGAGGAACCCCAATACCATCTGCATGTACGAGAAATGGCTGGTCGCCACCCAACCCGGTACCGAGATGAACGTAACCCCCGAAATGCTCGACCCGATCATCGCGAAAGCCACGACGAACCAGGGCGATTTCCGGTTGCCGACGAAAAATCCCTGATTGTCGGCCTTCCGCCCCGTCAGGTAGGCGATTGCGAACAGTACGATGAAATAGGCCGCGACGGTAACGAGGACTAAAGCAGGGGTCATATTCCGGATTGGTTTGGTATTCCAAAGGTACGAACTATTTCGGAAAAAACGGAAGTTTTCGGGACGGTTTCGTCCGGATTCCGTCCGGAGGCTTTCCGGGGGAAGTTTTCCGGTCTGGGGTATGGGCGTAAGCGGGCAACCGCCGTGCGAGGTTTCCGTCGTATCGGAATGTGGCGGATCCGGATGAAATATGCCGGGCCGTCTTCCTCTGGAAGACGGCCCGGCGTACAGTCGGTTTACGGGAACGTAAACGGTTACAGTGTCCGTAAAGGCTTCGTCCAGGTCGGTTTTGAGGTCTTCGACCGCCTCGATGCCGAGCGATAGCCGCAGCAGGTTCGGGAAGACGCCGGCTTTGCGCTGTTCGGCTTCGCCGAGTTGGGCGTGGGTCGTCGAAGCGGGATGGATAATCAACGTTTTAGCGTCGCCGATGTTGGCCAGGTGGCTAATCAATTCCAGGTGGTTGATGACCTGAGCCGTCTGTTCGGCGTTGCCTTTGACGCGGAACGACAGTACGCCGCCGAAGCCGTGGCGCAGGTATTTTTTTGCCAGCGCGTGGTGCGGACTGTTTTTGAGGCCGGGATAATTGACGCTTTCGACCTTCGGGTGTTTTTCGAGCCATTGCGCGATTTCCAGCGTGTTGTCGACGCTGCGTTGTACTCGCAGCGACAGCGTTTCGAGGCCTTGCAGCAGTTGAAAGGCATTGAACGGGCTCAGGCACGGTCCCAGATCGCGCAGTCCTTCGGCACGCGTGCGGATTACGAACGCGATGTTGCCGAAGGGACCGTCGCTGCCGAATACCTCCCATATTTTCAGCCCGTTGTAGCTTTCGGTCGGTTCGCTGAAGGCCGGGTATTTGCCGTTGCCCCAGTCGAAGTTGCCGCCGTCGACCACTACGCCGCCGAGGCTGGTGCCGTGTCCGCCGATCCATTTGGTCGCCGAATGCGTCACGACGTTGACGCCCCATTCGATCGGGCGGAACAAGTAACCGCCGGCCCCGAACGTGTTGTCGGTGATTACGGCGATGTCGTGCTTACGCGCCAGTTCGACGATCGGTTCGAAGTCGGGCACGTTGAACTCCGGGTTGCCGATGGTTTCCAGATAGATCGCCTTCGTTCTCGGATCGATCAGCGAAGCGATGCTCCGTACGTCGTCGCCGTCGGCGAACCGTACCTCGATACCGAAACGGCGCAGGGCGACTTTGAACTGATTGTGCGTGCCGCCGTAGATGTACGAGGTGCTGACGATGTTGTCGCCGGCTTCGGCGAGGTTGCTAATGGCCAGAAACTGCGCCGACAGGCCCGATGCGGTCGCTACGGCCGCCGTGCCGCCTTCGAGCGCCGCAATGCGGTCTTCGAATACGGCCGTCGTCGGATTGGTCAGTCGCGTGTAGATGTTGCCGAACTTCTTCAGAGCGAACCGGTCGGCGCCTTCCTGCGCGTCCGAAAAGACATACGACGTGGTCTGGTAAATGGGAACGGCGCGCGAACCGGTCGTGGGGTCGGGCGCCTGTCCTGCGTGAACCTGCAGGGTGTCGAAGTGATAATTTCTTTTTTGCTCATGGTTTTATTTTTTTGATTGGTTTGTGAATTCGGGATACAAAAAAATCCGGCTCGAAGGCCGGATCGTTATGATTGTGTCGTTTTGAATCGGTGCGGGGCAGACAAACAGAATCACATCCGGCGTAAGCAGGAAGACATGCACATACCCATCGTCATCCGGCAGGAAGCCCGGAGTGCTGCGAAACGTTCGTATGCGCTGTTGTTTGTCATTTCATTCATGTTCCTGCGGCAAATATATGCATTTCCCGTAAAGTTGGTGCGTTTTCCGCAAATTTTTTTTAATTTTTTTTAGTTTCTGCAAACGAAAGGCTGCGCGTCTGTCAGGATTCGGACCAGATACGGGCCAGGTTTATAATGGTTTGCACGGCTCGTTGCATCGTGTCGACCGAACAGTACTCGAATTTGCCGTGGAAATTCATGCCGCCGGTAAACAGGTTCGGGCACGGCAGGCCCATGTACGATAGCCTCGCCCCGTCCGTGCCGCCGCGGATCGGACGCACGATCGGCGCGACGCCTGCCTGCCGCATCGCTTCCATCGCCTTTTCGATCACTTCGGGATACGGTTCGATTTTTTCGCGCATGTTGTAGTACTGGTCCTTCAGCGTCAGGCGGATGACGCCTTCCCCGTATTTCTCGCCGAGCAGCGCCACGGCGTCGGCGAGATAGCGTTTTTTCGCTTTGAACTTTTTGTGCGAATGGTCGCGGATGATGTATTCCAGCGAAGCCCGTTCGACCGTTCCTTCCAATCCGACCAGATGATAAAAACCTTCGTAGCCCTCGGTGTGTTCCGGACGCTGGGCGGCGGGCAGCAGCGCGTTGATTTCGCAGGCTACCTGCAAAGCGTTGATCATTTTGTCTTTGGCGTATCCGGGATGGATGTTGCGTCCCTGCACGGCGATTTCGGCGGCGGCCGCGTTGAAGTTTTCGTATTCGATCTCGCCTTCGAAGCCGCCGTCCATCGTGTAGGCGAATTTCGCCCCGAACCGCTCTACGTCGAAGAAATCCACTCCGCGGCCGATCTCTTCGTCCGGCGTGAACCCGATCCGGATCGTGCCGTGTTTCGCTTCGGGGTGGGTCGTCAGGTATTCGGCTGCGGTCATGATTTCGGCGATGCCGGCTTTGTCGTCGGCGCCGAGCAGCGTCGTGCCGTCGGTCACAATCAGCCGGTGCCCTTTGTAGAACGCCAGTTCCGGGAAATCGGCGGCGCGCATCGTGAGTTTGTCGTTCAGCGCGATATCGCCGCCGTCGTAGCGTTCGATAATGCCGGGGCGGATGTCCGACCCTTTCATATCGGGACTGGTATCGACGTGCGAAATGAAGCCGACGACCGGGGCCGACTCGCAGCCCGGCGTCGCCGGGATCGTACCGGTGACATAGCCGTTCGGATCGATCTCGACATCGTGCAGTCCGAGGGTCGTCATCTCTTCGAGCAAGTGGTTCAGCAGGGCCAGTTGTTTGGCCGTCGACGGATAGGTTTCGCTTTTCGGGTCGCTCTGCGTGTCGAAAGCGACGTATTTTAAGAATCGTTGTTCGAGGGTCATATTTTTATCTCTTTCGTATTAACTTCCGTTGTTCTTACGGGCCGAATCTCTTAAACTGTCGCGGACGAAATAGGCGATCAGCAGGATGTACATTGCAAGCGACAACACTTCGGCTCCCGTCGTGCCGTTCCATTCCGTAGCGAACCAGTCGGCTCCGAAATATTTCAGCAGGGCGCTCACGACGCCCATCAGCGCGCCTCCGGCGATGAATCCCGATGCAATAAGCGTTCCGCGTTCGCGGCGGGTCTTGTTCGTTTCGGCGTTTCGGCTGCGGCTGCCGACATACCAACTGACGAGACCTCCGACCAGCAGCGGGGCGTTCAGTTCCAGCGGAATGAACATGCCGAGCGCGAAAGCCAGCGCCGGAACGCCGATCATCGTCAGCACCAGCGCCAGCGCCGCGCCGGCGAAATAGAGCAGCCACGGCGTTGCGCCGCCTTCCATCAGCGGTTTGATGACCGCGGCCATCGCGTTGGCCTGCGGTGCGACCAGCGCGCCGTCGCCGGTGAAGCCGTAGGTTTTGTTCAGCACCATCATCACGCCGGCGACCGTTGCGGCCGAGACCGCCGTTCCGAGAAACTTCCAGCCCTCCTGTTTAGCGGGCGTCGAGCCGAGCCAGTAGCCGATTTTCAGGTCGGAGATGAAAGCGCCGGCCATGGCGAGCGCCGTGCAGACCACGCCGCCGATGATCAGTGCGGCGGTCATGCCGGCCGTGCCGCTGAGTCCGGCGCTGACCAGTATCAGCGAGCTGAGGATTAGTGTCATCAGCGTCATGCCCGATACCGGGTTCGTGCCGACGATTGCGATGGCGTTGGCCGCGACGGTCGTGAACAGGAACGAGATGACAAAAACAATGGCGATCGCGATGCCCGCGTGGAGCCAGTTGTCCAGCAGTCCGAAGCGGAAAAAGATGAACGTCGTGGCCAGTACGGCGATCAGCACCGAGAGGATCAGTTTCATCGGAATGTCTCGCTGGGTGCGTTCGGCGGTTTCGGCTCCGGCGCGTCGGCCGCGCAGTTCGGTGACGGCCAGCCCGAGCGCCTGCCGGATAATGTTCGACGAGCGGACGATGCCGATGACCCCTGCCATTGCAATCCCACCGATCCCAATATGCCGGGCATAATTTTTAAAAATCATTTCGGGCGTCATGTCGCGCAGCAGCGTGGTGATCCCTTCGCCCACGGCGAGGGTCTGCCCGTCGGCGAAGTGGCTGAGAAACGGGATCAGTACGAACCATACGGTGAACGATCCGGCGCAAATATAGGCCGCATGCCGCAGGCCCACGATGTAGCCGAGACCGAGGACGGCGGCGCCGGTGTTGATCTTGAAAACGACTTTCATCTTGTCGGCCAGCGCTTCGCCCCAGCCGGTCATGCGGGTCGATATTTCTTCGGTCCACCAGCCGAAAGTACTGATGATAAAGTCGTAGACTCCTCCGACGAGTCCGCTGACGGCGAGCAGTTTGGCTTGGTTTCCCTTTTTTTCGCCGGAGACGAGCACTTCGGTCGTGGCGGTGGCTTCGGGGAACGGGAGTTTACCGTGCATGTCGCGCACGAAATATTTGCGGAACGGGATCAGCAGCAGGATGCCGAGCATACCGCCGAACAGCGAAGACAGGAAGATCTGGTAGAACTGCGCTTCGAGCCCCAGAATGTAGAGAGCGGGCAGCGTGAAGATGGCTCCGGCGACGACGACCCCGGAACTTGCGCCGATCGACTGGATAATGACGTTCTGTCCGAGCATGTTGCGGCGGCCGGTGAGGTTGCCGACGCCGACGGCGATGATGGCGATCGGGATGGCGGCTTCGAAGACCTGACCGACGCGCAGACCGAGGTACGCGGCGGCGGCGGAGAAGACGACGGCCATCAGGATGCCGAATGTGACCGAGTAAGGGGTTACTTCGCGCGGTGCGGGCGTGTCGGGCATGACGGGGCGGTAGGTTTCGCCGGGGGCGAGTTCGCCGTATGCGTTTTCGGGCAGCGAGGTAGTATCGGTTTTGTGCGGTTGTGCCATGGTTTTCGGGTATCTGTCATTCAAAGGTAGTTATTTTACGACAAATTCGGAAAACGGATCGGAATCGCTTGGTTTGCCATCCGCGTTGTTTTGCCGTAAGCTGTCCGCCGCCCGTCGGCCGAAAAGAGAGAGACCGGATCCTTGCGGAACCCGGCCTCTCTGCCTTGTTTATGAAAAAGTCGCCTTATTTTTTCAGCATCGCTTTCACCTGGTTGTAAACGTTCTCGCCCGAGAAGCCGAACTCCTTGTCCAGGACGCTCGCAGGAGCGGAATATCCGAAGTGATCGAGACCGTACACTTCGCCGTCGCAGGCGACCAGGCCGGCCAGCGTCACGGGCAGACCCGAGGTCAGACCGAACTTCGGCACGCCGCACGGCAGCACGCTCTTCTGGTACTCCTTGCTCTGGTCGCGGAATAGTCCTTCGGACGGAACCGATACTACGCGTACTTTCACGCCGTCGGCTTTCAGCTTTTCGGCGCCGTCTATCAGCGTAGCCACTTCCGAACCGCTCGCCAGCAAGATTACGTCCGGGGTTCCGGCGCAGTCTTCGACGATATAAGCGCCCTTGACGGCCTGCATGGCTTCCTTGGCGCGGTCGCCGCTCGCTGCGGGCAGATTCTTGATATTCTGACGCGACAGGATCAGCGCGGTCGGACGTTCGTTTTCCATCGCGATTTTCCAGGCGGCGACGGTTTCGTAGCTGTCGGCCGGACGGAGTACGACGACCGAACGTTCGCCTTTGTGGTTGCGCAGTTGTTCCATCAGGCGCAACTGTGCTTCGTGTTCGATCGGTTGGTGCGTCGGACCGTCCTCGCCCACGCGGAACGAGTCGTGCGTCCAGACGTATTTGACCGGCAGGCGTTGCAGCGCGGCGATACGCAGCGCGGGTTTCATATAATCCGAGAATACGAAGAACGTTCCGCAGGCCGGAATTACGCCGCCGTGCAGCGCCATGCCGTTCATGATGCAGGCCATCGTGAACTCGGCTACGCCCGGTTGCAGGAAACGGCCGGTAAAGTCGCCTTTGACCATCGCATGCGTCTTTTTCAAAAATCCGTCGGTTTTGTCCGAGTTGCTCAGGTCGGCCGATGCAACGATCATGTTTTCCACATGCTCGGCCAGGTACGACAGTACGGCGGCCGATGCGGCGCGAGTAGCCACGTTGTCGCCGCAGTTGATCTTCGCATAGTCGATATCCGGAGCCTTGCCCGACAGGAACTGGTCGAGTTTCGCGGCCAGTTCTTTGTTGGCGGCGCGCCAGATCGATTCTTCTTCTTTACGCAGCGCGTACCATTTTTTCAGCTCTTCGCGACGGCGGGCGTACAGCTCTTCGACGTCTTTGAAGATCTGGAACGGTTTTTCCGGGTTCCCCCGCCGAGGTTGGCGATCGTTTTGGCCGTGTCGCCGCCGGCTGCCGACAACGGCTGTCCGTGCGTCGAAACCTTGTTCGAGAAGTCTTCGCCTTCTTTGCCGATGGCGCCTTTGCCCATCAGCGTATGGCCTACGATCAGCGTCGGTTTTTCGGTTTCGGCGATCGCGCGGTTCAGCGCCTGGCGGATTTCGGCGGCGTCGTTGCCGTCGATGCTGATGACGTTCCAGCCCCACGCTTCGTATTTGGCCACGATGTCTTCGGTCGAAACTTCGTCCACTTTCGTCGAAAGCTGGATGTTGTTCGAGTCGTAGAACATGATCATGTTGCTCAGACCCAGATGGCCGGCGATACGGCCCACGCCCTGCGACACCTCTTCCTGAATACCGCCGTCGGAGATGAACACATAGGTTTTATGCGCCATCCATTCGCCGAAGCGGGCTACCAGAAAGCGTTCGGCGATCGCTGCGCCCAGCGCCATCGCATGTCCCTGGCCCAGCGGACCCGACGTGTTTTCGATACCGCGGGCGACGTCCACCTCGGGGTGTCCCGGCGTCGGGCTGCCCCATTGACGGAAAGCGGCCAGTTCGTCCATTTTGAAATAACCTGCCAGCGACAGCACCGAATACAGCATCGCGGACATGGCCCGGATCGAGGAAAAAACGGTCGCGGAACGGGTAACGCGGGTCTTCGGGATTGTAGTTCAGGTATTCCGAATAGAGAATGTTTACGAAATCGGCACCGCCCATTGCGCCGCCGGGATGTCCCGACTTCGCTTTCTCCACCATGGAGGCTGCGAGGATACGGATGTTATCCGCAGCTCTTGTCGTCAAGTCTTTCATTTTGTTAATTCAGTTAGTATTTTTGGTTTCAAGTGAATTCGTTTCCGGAAAAATTAAACGAAACAAATTTAGGTAAAAAAACCGATTCTTCAAAATCCTGCAAACGAATAATTCCCCGGCGGCGGGCCTTTCCGCGCCGTTCCCGGATCGTCTCCGCGCCGTCCGGGAACCGTTCCGAAAACAAAGGGCCGTCCCGATTGCGGGACGGCCCTTCGCCTTTGTCGTTATACGGTAGGCGCTACTCTTTCTTTTCGTTCGAGTAGTCCATCGCTACGTAACGTTTGTAGGTGTCGTAACGCCATTTGGCGTCGGACTCGGAGGCTGCGAACAACTCTTCGGCCTCTTTCGGGAACGTTTTCAGCAACGAAGTGTAGCGCACTTCCTTGTGGATGAATTCCTGGAATTTCGACCAGTCCGGTTCCTTCGAGTCGAGGATGAACGGATTCTTGCCTTGTTCGGAAGGGTCGGGTTGTAGCGCCATAGGTGCCAGTAGCCCGATTCGACGGCTTGCTTCTCGGTCATCTGCGACAGCCCCATGCCGCCTTTGATACCGTGGTTGATACAGGGCGCATAGGCGATGATCAACGACGGGCCGTTGTAAGGCTTCGGCTTCTTTAATGGCCTGGAAGTATTGGTTGTGATTGGCTCCCATGGCGACCTGAGCGACATAGACGTAGCTATAGGTCATTGCCATCGCTCCGAGGTCTTTCTTGCGGACGCGCTTGCCGGCCGACGCGAATTTGGCGACGGCGCCGATCGGGGTGCTCTTCGACGACTGTCCGCCGGTGTTCGAATAGACTTCGGTGTCGAGAACCAGGATGTTTACGTTCTTGCCCGATGCGATGACGTGGTCCAGACCGCCGAATCCGATGTCGTAGGCCCAGCCGTCGCCGCCGATGATCCAGATCGACTTTTTTGATCAGGTAGTGTTTTCAGTTCGAGGATCTGCTGGCAGATCGGGCAGTTGCAGGCTTCCATCATCGGGATCAGGCGTTCGGCGATCTCTTCGCTTTTGGTCGCGTCCTTGCGGTTGTCGATCCATTCGGTCATTACGCTTTTCAGTTCGGCCGAGCAGGTCGATCCGTTTTCGATCGCTTCGCGCATCAGGATGCAAAGGCGCTCGCGCTGTTTGGCGACGCCCGACAGGATCCCGAGTCCGAATTCGGCGTTGTCCTCGAACAGCGAGTTAGCCCAGGCCGGTCCGAAACCTTTGTCGTTGGAGCAGTAAGGGGACGACGGTGCGGAGCCTCCGTAGATCGACGAGCAGCCGGTCGCGTTGGCGATAATCATCCGGTGACCGAACAACTGGGTGATCGCTTTGATATAAGGCGTTTCGCCGCAGCCTGCGCAGGCGCCCGAGAATTCGAATAGCGGACGCGAGAACTGGCTGTTCTTCACGGTCTTGGTCTTGTCTACGACGGTATCTTTGTAGCCGACTTTGCGGTGCATGTATTCCCAGCGGGCTTCCTCGCCGTTCTGGAGCTGTTCTTCGAGCGGCTTCATCACGAGGGCCTTGTTCGGAGCCGGGCAGACGTTCGCGCAGTTGCTGCAACCGGTACAGTCGAGCGGAGAGATCTGGATCTTAAATTTGTAGACTTTCGTCGCGCCGGCGCCCTGGATCGTTTTCGTTCCTTCGGGAGCGGCTTCGGCTTCCTCTTCGGTCAGCAGGAACGGACGGATCGCTGCGTGCGGGCAAACATAAGCGCACTGGTTACACTGGATACAGTTGTCGGGCTGCCATTCCGGAATTTTTACGGCGATGCCGCGTTTCTCGTACTGCGACGTGCCCGGATCCCACGAACCGTCTTCACGGCCGACGAACGCGCTGACCGGCAGGTTGTCTCCTTCGAGGCTTTCGATCGGGCGGACGATTTTCCGGATGAATTCGGGTGCGTTTTCCGGTTCGGTCGGAACGATTTCGATCGAAGCCCATTCGGCCGGGATTTTCACTTTGGTCACGTTGCCCCCGCGTTCTACGGCGGCGTAGTTCATGTTGACCACGTCCTCGCCTTTCTTGCCGTAGGATTTGTAGATGGCTTTCTTCATCTCCTCCTTGGCCTTGTCGTACGGAATGACGCCCGACACCTTGAAGAATGCGCTCTGCATGATCGTGTTGGTGCGGCTTCCGAGGCCGATTTCCGATGCGATTTTCGTCGCGTTGATGATGTAGAAGTTGATTTTGTGCTCGGCCATGTACTTTTCATAGCGTCCGGCAGGTGCTTCTTCCGGTGGTTTCCGCGTCCCAAACGCTGTTCAGCAGGAATGTGCCGCCGTCCTTCAGCCCCTTCAGCAGGTCGTACTTGCCGAGGTACGAAGGAACGTGGCAGGCTACGAAATCCGGCGTATTGACCAGGTAGGGCGAACGGATCGGCTTGTCGCCGAAACGCAGGTGCGATGCCGTATAGCCGCCCGACTTTTTCGAGTCGTAGGCGAAGTAGGCCTGGCAGTATTTGTCGGTCGTGTTGCCGATGATTTTAATCGAGTTCTTGTTGGCTCCAACGGTACCGTCGGCGCCCAGGCCGATGAAACGGGCCTCGAACGTATCTTTGTTTTCGAGGTGCAGTTCCGGGCCTACCGGCAACGAGGTGAACGTTACGTCGTCCACGATGCCTACCGTGAAGTGATCCTTCGGCTCGTTGGCCTTCAGGTTTTCGTAAACGGCCAGCATCTGCGCCGGGGTGGTGTCTTTCGACGACAGCCCGTAGCGGCCGCCTACGACGATCGGCGCGTTTGCGGTGCCGTACAGCACGTCTTTGATGTCGAGGTAGAGCGGTTCGCCGTTGGCGCCCGGTTCCTTGGTACGGTCGAGCACGCAGATTCGTTTTACCGATTTCGGCAGTACGTTCATCAGGTATTTCGGCGAGAACGGACGGTAGAGATGTACCGAGATCAAGCCGGCCTTTTCGCCTTTCGCCTGCATGTAGTCGATCGTCTCCTTGATCGTTTCGGTGATCGAACCCATCGCGATTACGACGTTTTCGGCGTCCGGATCGCCGTAATAAGTGAACGGTTTGTATTCCCGGCCGGTGATTTTGCTGATGTTCTCCATGGCCTCGGCCACCAGATCGGGGATGGCGTCGTAGAAGCGGTTCGACGCTTCGCGGGTTTGGAAATAGATGTCGGAGTTCTGGGCCGTGCCGCGCGTTACCGGGTTCTCCGGATTCAACGCCCGTTTGCGGAACTCGGCCAACGCTTTGGTGTCGAGTAGTTTGATGAGCGCTTCCTCGTCGATCGAGCTCGATTTTCTGGATTTCGTGCGAGGTGCGGAATCCGTCGAAAAAAGTGCATGAACGGAACCCGCGATTTAATGGCGATCAGGTGGGCGATGCCGGCCAGATCCATCACTTCCTGCACGCTGCCCGAAGCCAGCATGGCAAAGCCGGTCTGACGGGCGGCCATTACGTCCTGGTGGTCGCCGAAAATGGACAGGGCCTGTGCTGCGAGCGCCCGCGCCGATACGTGGAATACGCAGGGAAGCAGGCTCCCCGGCTATTTTGTACATGTTCGGAATCATCAGCAGCAACCCCTGAGAAGCGGTGAACGTAGTGGTCAAAGCACCTCCCTGGAGCGAACCGTGCACTGCGCCGGCGGCTCCTGCCTCGGACTGCATCTCAACGACTTTGACTGTCTCCCCAAAATGTTTTTACGTCCGCTTGCCGCCCATTCGTCGACATATTCTGCCATCGTGGACGACGGGTGATCGGATAGATCGCCGCTACCTCGCTGAACATATAAGCGATGTGGGCGGCTGCGTAGTTTCCGTCACAGGTGATAAATTTTTTTTGTGCCATTTTTAAAAACGATTTGTTGGAATAATTTTCCTAAAAGTTTTTCCCTTCTCTGTAATTTCGTGCAAATATACAGCGATTATTTTAAATTGAATAATTTGCTCATTTTTTCACTATGAAATGTGAAAAATTATATTATTTTTGCCCGAATGCTCCAGAGCGTTTTCTCGTTTCGGATGTGTTTTCTTGAAAATTAATTGTCTGTAAATCTTGATTATGCGCTACTTGCTGCGGTTGGTAGTTTATCTGTCGCTGTTTTTGTGACCTATCCGATTTGCTCGGTGCTGTTGCTTCGGGCGGTGCCGGTAACGGTCACGCCGCTGAAGGTGCTCCGTTTCTTCGAGAATTTCACGCAGGACGGTTTTTCAGTGCATTCAAATTGGGTGCCATTCGACCGGATCAATCCGTCGGTCGTACAGGCGGTAATCGCCACCGAGGATAATAATTTCGCTACGCACAACGGTTTCGACTGGGAGGCGATCAACCAGGCGTTCGACGAGAACCGCGAGGGTAAGCGCCTCCGCGGCGGAAGCACCATTTCGCAGCAAACGGCCAAGAACGTTTTCTGCTTTCCTTCGCGCACCTGGCTGCGAAAGGGGTTCGAGGCTTATTACACCGTGCTGATCGAGTGCTGCTGGAGCAAACGCCGTATCATGGAAACCTACCTGAATGTCATCGAGACCGGCCGGAACATGTACGGGGTTGAAGCTCCCGCCCGCGAGGTGTATGGTAAGAGTGCCAAAGAACTGAACCGTTACGAGGCGTCGATGATCGCCACCGTGCTGCCGAATCCGCTGCGGATGCGGTTACAGAACCCTTCGAACTACATGGTGCGCCGCGCCGCCCGCGTGCGTACCCTGATGAACATGGTCGGCGAGGTCGATCTGGGCCGGTGAGCCGCGCCGGATTTTATAGACCGCCGATAAAAATTTTTCAGTTCGCTTTTGCTTCCCGAAAATTTCAGCGTCGACAGCAGCGTGTTCCTGTTGGCGTCGAACGCCTCTTCCCGGATCATGTTCAGCAAGCCGGCCGAACTGCGCCCGGCCGATCGCCGGAGTGTTGAACAGGCACGGCTACGGTTTTCGACGCTGATTTCGGTGACCTCGCGGCCCGAATGACGTACGATTTCTGAAAAAACGGGACTGCCGTCGCGTTTATTGTCGCCGTACCCGTCGTAGGCCTCGATCCGGCAGTTGCCGCTTTTCAGGTTGGCGATGAAACAACTGTTGGTGACGGACAAGACCCGCTCGCCGTTCAGGTAGATCGTTACGGGATTTGCCGGACTGACGATGCGGATTCCCCGCAGCGGACGCGCCGCCTGCGCAACGGAAACCGCCGGCAACAGGATCGACAGCGTCGGCAGGACTTTTACGGATTTCATGATTTCCGAATAGAATTCGTTAGTACTTGTATGATACGGCCCTACGCATACAAAACTAATCATTTCTGTGGAATATGCAATATATTATAGGTGAAATTGCGGATTTTTCGGTTGAAATTCGGTATCTTTGTCCTGTCTCGGCCGTCCTCTCCGGAACGGCGTATCAGAAAAAAAACGAAATATGGCAGTGCAGATGGATCAAGCGACGGCCCGGCTCGGGTCGGAGCGCGTAGGGAAGTTATTACTCGATTATTCCATTCCGGCGGTGATCGGGATGGTGATGGCGTCGTTGTACAACATCGTCGACAGAATTTTTATCGGGCAGGGCGTGGGTCCGTTGGCGATTTCGGGGCTGGCGTTGACTTTCCCGCTGATGACGCTCGTGATGGCGATCGGTACGCTGGTCGGCGTTGGCGCGTCGGCTCGGATATCCATCGTGCTGGGAATGAATGATGTGCGTTGGGCGCGTAATATCCTGGGGAACGCTTTCGTGCTGACGTTTTTGTTTTCGGCGGTGCTGATTACTTTTTTCGATGCTCTACTTGGACGATATCCTGTTGGCGTTCGGCGGCAGCGCGCAGACGATCCCGTATGCGAAGGATTACCTGCGGATCGTGATTCCGGGGAGCGTCCTGTCGAACCTCAGTTACAGTTTCAGCGGGGTGATGCGGGCCACCGGTTATCCGCGCAAGTCGATGTACACGATTCTGATCGGCGTCGGGCTGAACGTGATCCTCGATCCGATCTTCATTTTCGGATTGAATATGGGGATCGAGGGGGCGGCCGTCGCGACGGTCATCTCGATGTTTGTCAGCATGTTGTTCGTGATGAGTCACTTTTTCAACACCAAACACCAGGTGCATTTCCGGGTCGGTTGTTTCCGGCCGAAGGCCCGGATCATCCGCAACATCGTTTCGATCGGCATGGCCCCGTTCCTGATGAACCTGGCGGCGAGCGTCGTCAACATCATCATGAACAACCAACTGGTGCGCGAAGGGGGCGACCTGGCGATCGGAGCATTCGGCATCATCAACAGCTTCGGTATGCTGATCGTGATGTGCGTGCTCGGGCTTTGCCAGGGGATGCAGCCGATCGTCGGCTTCAATTACGGCGCCGGAAAACACAAACGGGTCAAAGATGTGCTGCTGCTGACGATCCGGATCGCCACGCTGATCGTTACGGTCGGTTTCCTCGCTTCCGAACTGTTTCCCCGCTGGCTCGTCAGGGCTTTTACCGACGATCCCGATCTGACGGCTATGGCCGTGCACGGGATGCGGCTGGGGTACTGCCTGTTGTTTCTGGACGGTTTTCAGATCGTCGTTTCGGTATTCCTGCAGTCGATCAGCAAGGCTCAGAAGGCCGTTTTCATGGGGTTGTCCCGACAGGTGATTTTCCTGATCCCGGCGCTCTATTTCTTTTCGCGCTGGTTCGGCCTGACCGAGTGTGGCTATCGATCCCGGCCGCCGACCTGCTGGCGGCCGTTGTGGCGATTCTGTTCCTGCGCAGCGAAAGACGCGTATTTTATCCTTCTTCCGGCCGACGGGTATGATTGTTGCACGTTCGAAAATCCGTAAACGATTTTTAAACACATCAATCACATGGAAAAGTTCAATGTACAACCGGGCACGAAAGTGGCCCCCGACCGGTTTCATATCACCGTTATGGAGGAAGGGCCCTATCTGGTTTACGGACAGCCGCCACTGAAACAACAATTCATGTTGCCGAACCGCGAAGGCGAAATCTGGTATTACAAGGCGGGCAAAGAGTATGCTACCCAAGACGAACCGACGGCGCTGTGCCGTTGCGGCGCGTCGAAGACCAAGCCGTACTGCGACGGTTCGCACGTGCATACCGACTGGGACCCGTCGCTTACCGCATCGGAAGAACCGCTGCTGGATGAAGCCGAGTCGTTCGGCGGTCCGGAAGTGGCGTTGACCGATAACCGCGAGTATTGCGCTTTCGCCCGTTTCTGCGATGCGAAGGGGCAGGTGTGGAATCTGGTCGAGGAGGAGGGCGAACGCGCCCGCGACCTGACGATCCGCGAGGCGGACCGTTGTCCGGCCGGACGTCTTTCGGCGTGGCTCGACGCCAGCCATCCGCACGAACCGCATTTCGAACCTTCGCTCGGCCTGTTGGAAGATCCGCAGCGCGGGTGCAGCGGCGCGTTGTGGGTGCGCGGCGGCATTCCGATTCAACGCGAAGACGGGTTTGTCTACGAGATCCGCAACCGGGTGACATTGTGCCGTTGCGGCCAGTCGTCCAACAAGCCGTATTGCGACGGGACGCACGCTTCGATGGGGTTTCGCGACGGATTGCCGGGAAAGCCCGAGCCGGACGGCGAAGAGTGGTAGGGTATTTCGAAAGCTTCGTCGCTGTTTTCGAAAATAATGTTTGTCGGAGGGAAATTTTTCCCTCCGTTTTTTTATGCCTGTCGAAATCATTCGGAAAATCCGCGAAAAATGGTAATTTTGTCGAACTCCCCGATTTTATGACCGCGGGAGGATGCGGAAAACCTAAATAACCGAATTTATGAAAAAACCGAGTGCAAAAGTTGCGGGCCTGCTACTGGCGGCCTGTCTGGTCGTTTCCGGCGCGTCGTCCGCGGCGCGCGGAAGCGCCGGAATCGTTCCCGGAAAACTGACCTGCGAATACCAGACCGACCCGTCGGTCGTAGACGCGCGGCATCCCCGCTTGTCGTGGATCAATACCGCTGCCGCGGGCCTTCGCGGCCAGGAGCAGCGGGCATACCAGATTGAGGTGGCCTCTACCGAAAAAGCGTTGCGGGACGGGACGGCCGATCTGTGGAACAGCGGGAAAGTAAAAAGTCCGCAGTCCACGCTGGTGAAATATGCGGGAAAGCCGTTGCAGTCGCGCGAGACCTGCTGGTGGCGGGTGCGCGTGTGGGATGGGAAGGGCAACGTATCGGCGTGGAGCGAACCGGCCCGCTGGAATATGGGTATCCTCGATCCGTCGGAGTGGAAATGCCGCTGGATCGGCGCGCCGTGGCAGGGCGAGGAGTCGCTGGAGGCCCTGGGCAAGGATGTGCCGCCCCCGGCCCCGTTGCTGCGCAAGTCGTTCGGCGTGGATAAGGAGGTCGCTTCGGCTTACTTCTACGGAACCGGCCTCGGTTATTTCGAGTTGTATATGAACGGCGAAAAAGTCGGCGACGACGTGTTGGCTCCGAACCAGACCAATTACGGCAAGCGTCCCGGGCTCGAAAAGCGCGGAATCCCGGTCGAGGATAATTTCAGGGAGTACCGGGTGATGTACGTCGGATACGACGTGACCGACCGGGTGCGCCGCGGCGAAAACGTGCTCGGAGCGATTCTCGGCAACGGTTTCTACAATGCGAAGATCCATTGGGTAATGGCGTTCGGGTCGCCCCGCTTTTTCGGGGAACTGCATATAACCTATGCGGACGGAACGCAGGACGTGATCCTGAGCGACGGGTCGTGGAAAGCGTCCGAAAGCGCGATCGTCTCCGACGGGGTCTATTCCGGCGAACAGTACGACGCCCGCCGCGAACAGCCGGGGTGGTGCGCTCCGGGATTCGATGACTCGGCCTGGCAGCCGGTCGCGCTGCGCAAAGCGCCCGAAGGGAAGCTCGTCGCCCAGAACGTCCGGCCGACCGGGTGATGGAACGGCTCGAACCGGTGACGATCGAAAAACTCGGCGAAGGTCGTTACAAAGTGGATTTCGGACAGGAAATTTCGGGCTGGTTGCATCTGAAAGACGTCGAAGGCGCTCCGGGACAGAAGATCGACATTCGTTACATCTGCGAATCTCCGGTCGGTTCGAACAGCTATACGATGAAGGGCGGCGGCCCCGAGTCGTACCACACCCGTTTTACGTGGTATGTATTCCGTGAAGTGGAACTCAGCGGCTGGCCCGGAGAACTGCGTCCGGAACAGGTGACGGCCGAGGCGGTATATTCGGACGTGGCTACGACCGGCCGTTTCGAGTGCTCCAATCCGCTGTTCAATACGATCAATCGGATCTGGTGGCGCAGTCAGACCGATAACATGCACGGCAGCGTGGCGAGCGACTGCCCGCACCGCGAACGTTCGGCCTATACGGGCGACGGGCAGGTCGCGTGTGTGACGGTGATGCATAACCTCGATGCCGCGGCATTTTACAACAAGTGGATCCGCGACATGTGGGGGGCGCAGAATCCGGAGACGGGTTACGTCCCCAACGGCGCGCCGTGGCAGCCCGGCTGCGGCGGCGGCGTGGCATGGGGGGCTGCGATGAACATCATGCCGTGGGAATTCTACGTGCACTACGGCGACCGCGATATGCTGGCCGACAATTACGACGCTATGAAAGAGCAGATTCGTTTCATGCAGAACTGGGTGGGCGACGACGGCGTCATGCTGATGCAAACGCCGAACCAGTGGATGAACCTCGGCGACTGGTGTCCGGCCTTCGATTTTCCGCCTGCGGAAATGGTGCATACGTTCTACCTGTGGCGTTGCGCCGATTACACGGCCCGCGCAGCCGAAGCGCTCGGCAAGACGGACGATGCAAAGGCCTACCGTGAGCTGGCCGACCGGACGGCTGCCGCTTTCCACAAGCGTTTCTACGATCCGCAGAAAGGAACTTACGGCCGTTACGGAGGAAATATTTTCGCATTGCGGATCGGGGTTCCCGACGAATACCGCGACCGGGTAGTGGCGTCGCTCAGGCAGGATATTCTCGATAACGGAGGTCATCTGGATACCGGCATTTTCGGCACCCAGTTCTTCTTCGAGGTGCTGGCCGAGAACGGATTGGGCGAATTGGCTTACGAAGCGATGAACAAACGGGACTATCCGAGTTTCGGTCACTGGATCGACCAGGGCGCCACGACGACTTGGGAACAGTGGAACGGCGAAAATTCGCGCAACCATCCGATGTTCGGCGGTTCACTGACCTGGTTCTACCGCAAACTGGCCGGCCTGAACGCCGACCCGTCGCAGCCCGGTTACCGTCATATCGTGTTTCGCCCGCAGCCGGTATCGCAGATCGACTGGGCGAAGTACGCCACGGCGACTCCTTACGGGCAAGCGTCGGTCGACTGGAGCAAACGGGGCGGCCGGTTTACGATGACGGTCGAAGTGCCGGTAGGCTGTACGGCTACGGTGTGCGTACCGGATGCGAAAGCCCCTTCGGCCGTTCGCACGGACGGAACCGGTAAGAAAGACGGGAATATCGTTTATAACGGCATGAAGGACGATTACGCCGAATATACGGTGCGTTCGGGCAAATATACCTTTACGGTGGAATAGCCCGGACGGTCGCGATCGACGGAAACGGAGGCGTGTAAACGCCTCCGTTTTTGTATGGAGATAAAAATGAGGCGTTTATTCCGTCGATTGCGGAAATTTTATTAAATTTGAAATCGGAATATTCATAAAATACTAAAACTTAGACCGATGAAAAAATCTTCTTGCTGTCTCTATTGGCTGCCGGTCTGGCCGGATGTTGTAATTCCGGACAGAAGCAGGCGGCGGAACAGGCTGTCTGGCCGAAACTGCAGGCGACCGGCGAAATGCCGATCCTGGCTTGGCACAGCATCCCGTCCGACTGTACGACGCTCGAACGTTTCCGCGAAATGAAGGAAACCGGGATCACACACAGTTTTACCAGTTACCCCGATGCCGATGCGATGCAGCGGGCGCTGGATACGGCGCAGGCGGCCGGCGTCAAACTGATCGTTTCGTGCCCGGAGCTCGAAAAGGAACCCGAAGCGACCGTGAAACGCTTTATGAACCATCCGGCGACGGCGGGTTATTTCCTGCGCGACGAGCCGAACACCGAGTCGTTCGCCGAGGCTGGGCCAGTGGGCGAAACGGATCCGCGCCACCGACGACGCGCATTTCTGCTACCTGAACCTGCTGCCCGTACGCTTCCCTGGAGGCGTTGAAAGCCGACAGCTACCGCGATTACGTGCACCGCTTCGATCAGGAGGTGCCGTTGCAGTTGCTGTCGTTCGACCATTATCCGGTCGTAGGCCGGACGCTGCGTCCGGATTATTACGAGAATCTGGAGATCTTCTCGGACGAAGCGCGCCTGGCCGGGAAACCGTTCTGGGCCTTCTCGCTGGCGACCGCGCACGATCCGTATCCGATCCCGGATCTGGCCCAGATGCGGTTGCAGATGTTCAGCAACCTGGCTTATGGGGCCCAGGGGTTGCAGTATTTTACTTACTGGACTCCGGGAAAGAACCCGAATTGGAATTTCCACCACGGGCCGATCGGTCTGGACGGCAAGCGTACCGACGTCTATGACAAGGTGACGGAATTGAACCGTGAGATCAAGGCGCTTACCGGCGTGTTCCTCGGTGCGAAAGTGCTGTCCGTACGTCATACCGGCGATACGATTCCGCAGGGAACTACTCCGTTGGCGGAGCTGCCCGCGTCGGTCAAGAAGCTGCAAACGACCGGAACCGGCGCCGTCGTTTCCGAATTGCAGAACGGAGACAACCGGTTCCTGGTAATCGTCAACCGCGATTTCAACGACCGGATGCAATTGGATATCGAACTCGATCCGTCGGCGAAGCGGATTCTGAAAGACGGTTCGATCGTTCCGGCGTCGCTCTACTCTTCGACGTTGATGGTCGAGCCGGGGGATGCCGTAATTTATATGCTGCAATAGGATGAAAAGAGTACGGATAAATACGCTGTTGCTGTGTTGTGCCGCGACGCTGCTGGGGGCCGGAATCCTCGGCGCCCAGCCGAAACTGCCGCAGAAGGAGATTCCGATCTTGGCCTGGTACGGCATTCCGGCCGACGAAGCTACGGTGGAACGGTTCCAGGAGCTCAAGGACGCCGGATTTACCCTCAATTTCAGGGGGTATTCCAATGCGGACGAGGTCGTGAAGGCGCTCGATGCGGCCCAAAAAGTAGGGGTTAAGATAATCGCCGCCTGTCCCGAATTACGCAACGATACGGAGGCTACCGTGAAACGCTTTATGAAACATCCGGCGTTGGCCGGATATTTCCTGCGCGACGAACCGCTCAGCAGCGATTTCCCCGCATTGGGCGAATGGGCCCGGAAGGTGCAGGCGGTCGATGACAAGCATTTTTGTTATTTGAACCTGTTCCCGAACGGCGGCAAGGAGCATCTCGATGCGCTGGGCGTTCAAAGTTACCGCGAGTACGTGTCGCGGTTCGATCGGGAGGTGCCGATGCAGTTCCTGTCGTTCGACCACTATCCGATCACGTACGACGGCATGAAGCCGGAATGGTACGAGAACCTCGAGGAGTTTTCGGACGAATCGAAAAAGGCCGGCAAGGATTTCTGGGCGTTCGCCATGGCTACCAAGCATTGGAAATACCCGCATCCGACCCTCGCCACGCTGCGGCTGCAGATGTTCAGCGACTTGGCTTACGGCGCACAAGGCCTGCAGTATTTCACTTACTGGACGCCCGTGAATTCGGAGGGTTTCGACTACGAGTTCGGACCGATCGGCCTGGACGGCAGGCGGACGGTCGCCTATGATCTGGTGCGGCAGGTGAACGGGGAGATCAAGGCGCTGTCGGGCGTTTTCGCCGGGGCGAAGGTCAAATGGGTGCGCCATACCGGCAAAACGATTCCGCGCGGTACGCAGCGGCTGACCAAGTTGCCCGAACCGGTCGACGTTCTCGAAACGGAAGGGTTGGGAGCCGTGATTTCGCTGCTGGAAAACGACGGTCGCACGTTCCTGGTGATCGTCAACCGCGATTATCAGCAGCCGATGAGGCTGATCTTCTCGGCCGATCCGTCCGTAAAACGTATTCTGAAAGACGGTTCGATCGTATCGGCCGGAGATTATACTCCGGCGATGAACGTCGATCCGGGCGATGTGACGATCTATATGTGGTAACGTTTGTGCGTTCCGTTTTCGAAAAACCCGCTTCATCAGAAGCGGGTTTTTCGTTTCGATCCGATGCCGTTCGAGGGTAAATTCTTATTTTTGCCGACAAAATCGGAATGATCTGTATGAAAAGTATGCGAAAATGCGCCGTCCTGTTTGCGGCGGTATTGTTGGCCGCGGCATCCGTGCGGGCGCAGACGGTCGATACGGTGGAGGTTTACAGTCCTTCGATGGACAAGAAGATCAAAAACGTCGTGATCCTGCCGGCCGGGTACGATCGAAACGCCGTCGGCCGTTACCCGGTGGTGTATCTATTGCACGGGTATAATAATCGGTACGACAGTTGGTTGCGTAAAACGAAGCCCGAACTGCCGCAGACGGCTTCCGCCTTCGGGGTGATCGTCGTGTGTCCGGACGGCGAGTCGAGCTGGTATTGGGACAGTCCGGTCAATCCCCGCAGCCGTTACGAGACTTATGTCGGGACGGAACTGGTGGCTTATGTGGATGCGCATTACCGGACGGTGCGCGACCGCCGCGGGCGGGCGATTACGGGGTACAGTATGGGCGGGCATGGCGCCCTATGGCTCGCTTTCCGGCATCCGGACGTTTTCGGCGCGTGCGGGTCGATGAGCGGCGGAGTCGATATCCGGCCTTTTCCGAATAATTGGAAAATCAGCGAGCAACTCGGTCCGTATGCCGAAAACCGGGCGGTGTGGGACGAACATACCGTACTCAGTCAACTGTACCGCGTGGTGCCGTTTACCGATGCGAACCGGGAGGTGGCCTCGACGAAAGCCCGGCCGGTCGATTACGGCTTGCAGCCGGGACAATTGGCGATCGTGATCGACTGCGGAACGGAAGACTATTTTTTCGAGGTCAACCGGCAACTCCACGAGCAGATGCTGTATTATCACATTTCCCACGACTACATCGTGCGGCCCGGACAACATACGCACGATTACTGGCGCAGCGCGGTCGAGTACCATCTATTTTTTTTCCGGCGTTTTTTCGATACGCAACAGAACCGGTCGGGAGAGCCTATTTAAACAGCAGTGCCTTGTACTCCGGGTGTCTTTCCAGATAGACTCCGACGAACGAGCAGGACGGGATTACTTTCAGCCCGTTGTCGCGGGCGTAGTCGAGCGCGCTGCGTACCAACCGGGAGCCGTAGCCGCGGCCTCCGAGCATCGGCGATACGATCGTGTGGACGATGTCGATCCCTCCTTCGACCGGGACGTACTCGAGGTAGGCCCGGTGTCCTTCGCCGTCGATTTCGAACCGACGGCGCTGTGTGTTGTGAATGATCTCCATAAGCGCAGTTTTTAAAGTCGTCGCGGCAAACGGTGTGCCGCTTTCCCAAAGATAAGCGAAAATCGGGTTTTCGCAAACGGTTCTCCGTTTTCCGGACCGCCGGGAAAACGGCAATCCGGAAAAATTTATTACTTTTGTGCTATTGCGGGCAGAAGGTGCAAATTACCGGCGCTTTCGGTGCTCCGGCCGGTCTTTTTACGAAAGACGTTCCCGGCCGGAAATGATCCGGCGCCTAACAACATATATTCGGATGGATTGCAAAGAGTGTAAAAATAAAGATGCGAAACCGACGCTCGACATCGGACGGGGCTGCGAGTTCTGCCGGTGCGGCGGAGAGGTTTCGGCGTCGCCCTGTTCGGGCTGTTTTAAGTTGCATGCCTACGACTGGCTCGAGGGCATGCCGGAAGTTTTCCCGGACGATATTTTCGAGGTGCGCTTTAAGAATACGCGGAAGAGTTATTACCGGAATGTCAACGGCCTGCCGCTTAAGCGCGGCGACATCGTGGCCGTCGAGGCCTCGCCCGGACACGATATCGGGATCGTGTCGCTGACCGGCGACATGGTGGCCCGGCAGATGAAGCGCGTGGGGTTCAATCCGCAGAACGGCGAATTCAAGAAAATTTACCGCAAGGCGAAACCTTACGACATCGAAAAGTGGCAGGAGGCGATCGGTCTCGAGCACGAAACGATGATCCGTTCGCGCCAGATCGCGGCCAGCCTGAACCTGAATATGAAGATCGGCGACGTCGAATACCAGGGCGATAAGATCAAGGCTATTTTCTATTACATCGCCGACGAACGGGTCGATTTCCGCGAGTTGATTAAGGTCTTCGCCGAGCAGTTCCGCATCCGGGTCGAGATGAAGCAGATCGGGGCGCGGCAGGAGGCCGGGCGCATCGGCGGGCTGGGGTCCTGCGGCCGGGAGCTGTGTTGCGCGTCGTGGATCTCGAATTTCGTATCGGTGACGACCAACTCGGCGCGGCATCAGGAGATTTCGCTGAACCCGCAGAAACTGGCCGGACAGTGCGGCAAGCTGAAGTGCTGTCTGGTGTACGAACTGGATACGTACCTGGACGCCCGCAAGGATTTCCCGCGCGTCAACCAGCCGTTGCAGACGATCGAAGGCGATTACTTCCTGGTGAAAAGCGATATTCTGGAGCGCACGATGTGGTTTGCGACGGATCCGGGATCGCAGGCGAATCTGGTTGCGCTGCCGGTCGAACGGGTGCGCGAGGTGATCCGGATGAACCAGAAAGGAAACAAGCCGGAACGGTTGAGCGACGCTTCGCCCGTATCGGTCGATATCGAACCGACGTTTGCCAACGTGGTGGGCGAAGAGAGCCTGACCCGTTTCGATAAGCAGCAAGGACGGCGCAAAAACCGTAAAAAGCGGAAAGCGCCGGCCGGAGCGAGTCAGAGCGGCGATACCCGTTCCGGATCGCCGAAAGGGGCGAGGGAGCAGAAGCCGGCTTCGGGGAAACCGGAAAACCGGCGTTCCGATAAACCGGCGCCAGGTCAGCAACCTGCCCGCAAACAGCGCGTTCCGGCCGATGCGACCGGGGGCGCTCCGGCGGCCCGCGAGGATGCGCCGCGTCGCAACAACGGCCGTAATCGCCGTCGCAATCCGAAAGGAGGACAGAACCGCGACGGACAGCAGTCCGGCGGCGGAAAACAGGAAAAAGGTGGCGCCGGCGAGTAAAATCGTCCGGAGGTTGCCGGGACTGGTTTGCCTGGCGACTATGGTGTCATGCCTCGCGCCGCAGCAGGCTTCGGTGGCGGAAACCGATCAGTACGGATGGAACCGGTCGGAGCGGGTCGCCGTCAGTTTCGAGAATACCGATACCGCGTCGCTGCGGACGATGGATGTCGTCGTGCGGTACGGCAGTAATTTCAGTTACGACCGGTTGGTATTGGCCGTGACCACCGTAACGCCTGCCGGGTATCGCTGGCGCGATACGGTGGTGGTGCACGTGCCGGACGGGCATCCGGGGTTGGGGCTTTACCGGGACGTCAGCCAGGCTTACCGCAGCGGGGTGTGCCTGTCGCGGCCGGGCAGTTACCTGTTTCAGTTCGAGCCGTTGATGCCCGGCGAAGAGGTGGAGGGCGTCGCTGCCGTCGGAATGGATATTTATTGAGTAGAGATTCCCGGAATACCGGATCGGTTTCCGGATCAGTCGAAGAGGATCGAATGGGAAAAGATAAGATCAGACGTTTTGCGGAGAATGCCACGTTCCGTTGTGTCGTTCAGCCTGGGTTCGAGGAGGTTTTCCGGAAAGATTATGCGTTGAAAGGGAAGTGGAACCGCGATTTTTTCGGGAACGACCGACCGATCGTTTTGGAATTGGGGTGCGGGCGCGGCGAATATACCGTGGCGTTGGGCGAACGTTTCCCGGAACGGAATTTTATCGGGGTGGACGTCAAAGGCGCCCGCTTGTGGCGCGGGGCCAAGACCGCGACGGAGAACGGAATGAAGAACGTGGCTTTCCTGCGTACGCGGATCGAATTCATCGATTCGTGTTTCGCTCCCGGCGAAGTCGATGAGATCTGGATCACGTTTCCCGATCCGCAACTGAACAAAAACCGGATCAAAAAACGGTTGACTGCCCCGCAATTTCTGGCTATGTACGCCCGCTTTCTGCGCGAGGGCGGCATGATCAATCTGAAGACCGATTCGGTTCACCTGCACGAATATACGAAAAATCTGGTCCGGGGCAACGGACTTCCGGTCGCCGCCTGCTGCGACGATATTTACGGGACGGGATTCGCCGACGAGGTGCTGTCGATCAAAACCACTTACGAACAGCGTTTTTTGCAGGAAGGGCTGCCTATCACCTACCTGCGTTTCGGGCTCGGCGACCGCCGGGAGTTCGAGACGATTCCTTTTGCTCCCGACGAAGCGTTGCTGTCGGCCGGAGTTGCCGTACAGCGGTAATTCTTTAATAATTTATTATCCGGGGGCGTTCCTGTCGGGACGCCCTGTTTCGTATTTGCGGGGCGGGGATCGGCACAATAATTGAGTTTACGGAGACCGTCCGAGGACGCGTATGCCCCGAAACCAATTTAAATTCCATAATTATGAAACATTGTATACTTTTTGCAGCAGCGATCATCGCATGTTTCTTTTCGGAGGGCCTGCAGGCCCAGGTGCTGAAGAACAATGCGAAACCCGATGTGCTTTTTATCAACCGCCGGGGGGCCGAAGTGGACACGATGTCGGCGACCCAGGTGATCGATCTGTACTATTCGACGATCGAAAAGGGGTTTCGCCAGACCGGTCTGCCCAAGTTCATCATTTCGGGTAAAGACCAGAAGATGATCTTCGGTATCGGCGGTAACGTGAACACGCGTCTTTCGTACGATTTCGACGGGATCGCCAACGATCTCGATTTCGTAACGTCGGCCATTCCCGTGCCGAATTCGCCGAAACAACGTCAGCAGTTCCAGCTCGATCCGTCGACTTCTACCCTGTATTTCAAGGCGATCGCCCATGCCGGCAAGCTCGGGCCGATCGTCGGTTACATTCAGGCCGATTTCCGGGAATCGAATAACCTGGGGTTCAGTCTGAATATGGCTTATATCGAACTGGCCGGATTCTCGATCGGACGCCGTTTCACGACGTTCTGCGACCTCGGGGCATCGCCTTCGACGGTAGACTTCGAAGGGCCGAACGGCTATCCGATGGTGTATAACACGATGATCCGTTATACCCGGAAATTCAACGATCACTGGTCGATGGCGGTCGCCGCCGAAATGCCGAATCTCAGCGCGTCGCTGGCGAGCGATATGAGTTCGATCCCGCAGCGGATGCCCGATTTCCCGCTCTATTTCCAGTATAGCTGGAACAAAGGGCGGAGCCACTTGCGCGCATCGGCCATTTTCCGCGATATGTTCTATTACGACGACCAGTCGGATGCCACCAAATCGGTTTTCGGATGGGGAACCCAGTTGAGCGGCTCGATCCAGGCCGGCAAACGACTGACGACCTACATGCAGTTCCTCTACGGCGAGGGGATCGCGGCTTATATTCAGGATATAGCCGGCACGGGACTCGACCTGGTGGTCAATCCCAAACGGCCGAACAGTCTGCAGGCGCTGCCGATGATGAGCTGGATCGCCGGGGCCCAGTACATGTTCTCTTCGAAATGGTTGGCCACCGCGGCTTACAGCGGCGTGAAGGTTTTCAGCCGGAACGACTACCGCGACGCGAATACTTATCAGATAGCCAATTACTTGTCGGTGAATCTGTTCTATAACCTGACCGAAAGTTGTCAATTGGGAGCCGCTTACCTTTACGGAACGCGCCGGAACATGGACAAGGAGCAGGGGCACGCCAACCGCGTTCAGGCGATCGTGCAGTACAATTTCTAAATCTTATTTAATTAGCGACGAAGGTTATGCTGAAAATACAAACGGGACGGGGTACGATTCCCCTGAATGTACTGGTGGCAATCTGGTCGGTTTCGGCGGTGGTTTCCTTGCCGGGATTGGCCATATCGCCGATTCTGGGCGATTTGGATAAAATTTTCAAACACGCGACCGATCTCGAAATCCAGATGCTTACCTCGCTACCGTCGTTGCTGATCATTCCGTTCGTCCTGCTGGCCGGCAAGCTGTCGGTGAGCAGGAACGCTCGCTGATTCTTTACACGGGACTCGCGTTGTTCTGCATCAGCGGTTTTTCAGCCTGTTCGCAAAGAACATCGTGCTGTTGATTTTTATCAACTGCGTGCTCGGGGTGGGAGCCGGGATGGTGATCCCGCTGTCGACCGGACTGATCGCAGACCATTTCACCGGAGCCTACCGTACCCGTCAGGCTTGGGATCAGTTCGTCGATCAGCAACGTTACGCTGGTGCTCGCCACGTCGCTGACCGGCTGGCTGGCGACGGTCGACTGGCATTACCCGTTTCTGGTCTACCTGTTGCCCGGAGTCGCGCTGCTGATGACGCTTTCGTTGCGGAAATACAAGCCGGATCGGGGGGAGGCCGCGACGATACCTGCGGTTCCCGCTTCTCCGACGGATGCGGCTATCGGGGCTGTAAAATGGTTGCCCGGGATCGACGTGCCGCGGCTCGGAGGATTGATGCTGCTCTATTTTTTGGCTACTTACGTCGTACTCGTGGTCACGTTCAACCTGCCTTTCCTGATGCAGCACTATACGCTGAGCAGTTCGGCTTCCGGCGTGATGATTTCGCTTTTTTTCCTGGCGATCATGCTGCCCGGTCTGTTTATCACCTGGATTATCCGCAAATTGAAGAATGCGACCGTTTTCCTGCCGCTGCTGCTGATTTGCGCCGGGCTGCTGCTAATCTACCTGTTCAAATACGAGTGGACGATCGGGTTGGGATGTTTCGTCGCGGGGATCGGCTACGGGGTTATCCAGCCGCTGGTTTACGACAAGAGCGTCCGGACGGCCGATTCGAAAAATACGACGCTGGCGCTGGCGCTGGTGATGTCGGTCAATTACCTGGCGATCCTGCTGTGCCCTTTTATCGTCGATCTGCTGACCGGGCTGTTCGGGAAGTCCGGTTCGGCCGATTTCCCGTTCGTGCTGAACGCTGCGATCGTGCTGTTGATGGCGGTCATCGGCTACCGGTACCGGGAAAGTTACGTTTTCGGAGCTCCCGATTTCAGCGAGTAGCGCGAAACGTTCGGACGGGATCAGAAGGCCTGTTACTGATATCCGCATATTGAAAAAAGCCCTGCACGGGACCGTGCAGGGCTTTTTTTCAGAGGATACAATCCTATTGCAAGATCTTAGTTGATACCTACCGTATAATACAGGCTTCTGAGCGCCGGAGAATACCTCTTTGCCGTTGATGGACAAGCCTATTGCGTCGTTTTCGCACATCGGATACCCGCAGGTGATGCCGACGTCGATCAACAGTTCGCAAATATCGTTCTGTCCGATTCCTTTCGATTCGCCGCCGGCTTTGCAGATAAAGAACGCGGCCAGCGTTGCGTAGGATTCGCCTAGCGTCGGGTATTCAGAGCGGTTGCATCCGAAGAAACACCTCGAAGCCAGAGTGGCGTCTCCCGGAGTGTGATGATATCCGTTACCTGCATCGGCGGCTGGATTCAGGTAGAAACCGCCTCCGGCAAAACCTTCGGTCACATCCCAAGGAGTGGAACCGGCATCTACATTCACCAGAACTCCGTCCTTAAACTCGCCGGTATTCTGATGCCATTTGCCGCTGCCTGCATCCTTCGTGAACATCGATCCTTGTTTACCTTGGATTATGGTCGTACCTTCGTGAATAGCTGTCCATTCGTTAGTTGCTCCGGATATAAGTACCTGGTTGCTGGCTCCGTAAGTCGTCATGTAATCGGCAAATGTAGCTCCTTCGGGATTGGCCAGAACGGAGAAGTTAGCTCCGTCTTTCCACATGACCACATACGCGTCCATGACTTGATCCTTGATCGAAGATATCTGGTAAACGGCTATGTTTTTGGAGATGTCTTTGCCGTTAAACCGGTTGAGGCGTACCCAATCGGCCGGAATGTCTTTTCCGGTAATGTCCTTCGGGTTGAATCCTTCCACAACGGGAAGATCCGCGCCCAGGCAGGTTACGCCGTAGGATACCTCGTTTCCGTATTTATCCGACAGTTTGATCGCGGCGTTTTCGCTCGACAGATTCATCGTGGCCGGCGATGCCGACGGATTTACCAACGTTGCGTTTTCGGAGATGTCGATCGTTACTTCGATGGCCGATTTGTCGATCTGGGTCGTTCCGAAGTCGATCAGGATCTTTCGGGTCGCTTGATCGACTTTTCCGTTGACCGTCGTGCCGTCGTAGGATGCCTGGAGCGATTTTACGAGCGTATCGACTACGGCGGTTACCTGATACGGAATCGTGAAATCGTTCATAACGACATCGACCGTGGCGGGATCCTTCAGATTCAGCGTTTTGCTTACGGCGCCGCTCTCGTTATCTATCGTTGCGCCTTCGATCAGCGTGAAGGTTACCGGAATGGCCTCTACATCCACCGGTCTGGTATAATACAGTTCGATGGCTGCATTCTCTTTGTCGAAAGCATTTTGGAGACATTGTCCGATTCGACTTTTGAGATCAGTTCGGTAGGAGTCGCTTTGACCGATACGCCTGCCGACATGCCGCCGTCTTTGTAGTCTGCGATGATCGTTACGGTGTATTCGGTGCCGTTGGCCAATTCGTCGATAACCGCTGAAACGGCTTGCGGGTCGGCAACTTTGATCGGTTCCATTTCACCCGGCGCAACGGTAATCGTATAACCCGACAATTCGGCTTTCGGAACGATTTCCGGAACGGCCCATGTCAGCGTGATCGCCTTATAGCCCGCCTGGGCTGCTACGTCCGTGCAGGCCGTGTAGTTGATCGCTTCGGTTTTCGGCGTTTTCTTGACCGTAAGGGCGTCGGACGACCCTGACGCGTAGACGGCTTTCACCGAAAAAGTGTATTCGGTGTCGTTGGTCAGTCCGGTCGCCGTGTATGCCATGCCGTTTACCGTAGCGCTGCCGTTGCCCGGAGTCCAGGTTACGGAGTACTCTTTCACCTCGCCGCTCAAAGGAGCGTCCCAGTTCAGGATGACCTGCCCGTCGCCGGCCAGTCCGACAAGGTTTCTCAGGAGCCAGCAACGGGTCGCCGTCCGATTTGTCGTCGTCCTTGCACGATGAAAACATCAGTGCCGGAATCAAAAACAACCATGCACTCAGTTTTAGGTAATTTTTCATAATCAGTGTGTTTTAGTTAAACAAAATAGGATATTGGTTTTATTTCGACGTGTTCGTTCCGTGCTGTTTACGAACTATAAAATAGTTATTGATAATAGACATAATTAATGAAAATTTTCTTTCGGATCCAAATTAAATAAAAAAAATAAAACGAACAAGAGAATGTAAAAAAATGAGATTAATTTAGATCGGGGCCGGTTCGCGTGGCGTTTCCGTAAGGCGGACGGATCGGTTTTGTTTGTTTTCCGATGGGTTATTCTTCGCTGATTGCGCGGAGTTGTTCGCGGTACGCGGCCAGAATGCGCGATTTGGAAATGAATCCGAGGTATTTCTTATCGGTCGTAACGACCGGCAACATCCAGGCTTTGGAATCTTCGAAAGCGTCCAGTACGCTGCCGATCTGCTCGTTCTGGTAGATCAGGTCGGGCGGCGCGATCATGTAGCGGTCGATCGTCGTCCCGTATTTTTCCGGAGAGAACATATCGGCCCGCAGGTCGTCCAGTTGAACGATGCCCAGCAGGGTGCCGTCGTTTTGCTGACCACCGGGAAAATGTTCCGGTGGACGGTAGAGATAAGGTTCACGACGTCGCCGAGCGTCGTGTTCATCGAGATTTTGTAGAAATCGGTCTCCATCAAGGCGGGCAGATCGAGGAATACCAGTACCGAACGGTCTTTGTTGTGGGTCAGCAGTTCGCCGCTTTGCGACAGCTTTTTCGTGTAGATCGAATAGGGTTCGAGGTAGTAGTCCAGCGCGAAAGAGAGCGCGGCGACCAGCATCAGCGGGACGAACAACGCGTAGCCGTTGGTCAGTTCGGCGATCAGGAAGATCGACGTCAACGGGGGTGTTCATTACGCCCGACATGACTCCTGCCATGCCCACCAGCGTAAACGGAATGATCGGTAGTTCGAGTCCGAAAAATAGTTCAGCCCATAGACCATCGTCGCGCCGGTGAAAGCGCCTACGAACAGCGACGGGGCGAACGAGCCGCCGACCCCTCCGGCTCCGTTGGTGGCCGACATCGCGACCACCTTGAAAAAACAGCGTGGCGATCAGGTACAGCATGACGACCCAGCCGATGCCCCGGTATTGGAAAAACATCGAGTTGTTGAACAGCGCATCGACGTTTCCGTGCATCAGATCGGCCAGCGATTCGTACCCTTCGCCGTAAAGCGGCGGGAACAGGAAGATCAGGACGCCGATGATCAGGCCGCCCGCGATCCAACGGCGGTACATGCTTTTGATCCGGGCGAACAATTGCCCGATTTTCGAGTTGATCTGTGTGAAATAGTACGACATCAGTCCGCATATCAGGCCCAGGACGATGTAGTACGGCAGGTGTTCCAGTTCGAACGAGTGCAGGATATTGAGGTTGAAAACCGGATCGAAACCGTTCAGGAAAACATCAGCGTCGTGGCGGTCACGGCCGAAATCAGCAGCGGGATGATCGATGCGACGGTGATGTCGAGCATCAGTATCTCCAACACGAAGACGACTCCGGTGATCGGCGCCTTGAATACGGCCGACAGGGCCGCCGCCGCGCCGCAACTCAGCAGCAGCGTGATGTTCTTGTAATTGAGTCGCATGAAGCGGGCGATATTCGATCCGACGGCCGCTCCGGTCAGTACGATCGGCGCCTCCGGGCCGACCGAACCGCCGAAACCGATCGTCGCCGAACTCGCGACGATCGACGAATAGCAGTTGTGCGGCTTGATGCGCGACCCTTTTTTGCTCATCGCGTACAGTACGCGGGTCACTCCTTCGCTGATGTTGTCGCGCACGACGTACTTGACGAACAGTGTGGCGATGATGATTCCGATGACCGGATAGAACAGGTAGAAAACGCTGGCCGTGTCGATGTCGAACCAGCCTGGTCAGCACGAAGCGGAAAAACATCAGTGCCCGTTCGAATACGAACGTAGCGAACCCCGCCGCCAGACCGACCACGATCGCGAGCAGAATCATCAACTGTTTATCGGTCAGCCGCTTGGTAGCGATGATCAGGTAGCGGTACAGCAGCGCTATTTTGTTTCTCGCTTAGGCATGGCCGTCGCAGAGTTTAAGGGATTGCGGTTTAGAACGGTTTGATACCCATGATCCGGCGAACGTCCGACAGTGTCCGGCTCGAACTTTCGCGGGCCTTTTCGGCGCCCTGTTTGACGACCCGGCTCAAGTAGGCATCGTCGCCGATAATGTCTTGGATGCGGGTGCGGATCGGGGCCACGACCTTGATCATGTCTTCGGCGAGCTGTTTTTTCAGGTCGCCGTAGCGGATCTCGCAGCGGTTCCACAGGTTGGTGAAATGCCGTACCGTATCTTCGGTCGAAACGGCTTTCAGCAGCGTGAACAGGTTGGCGATCACCTCCGGCATCGGACTGTCCGGCGCGGTCGGGCCCGAATCGGTCACGGCTTTCATTACTTTTTACGAATTGCCTCGTCCGTGTCGGATAGGAAAATACCGTTGCCCTCCGATTTGCCCATTTTGCCGTTTCCGTCCAGTCCGGGGATTTTTACCAGGTTGCCGCCGAACGTGTAAGGCTGGCATTCCGGGAAAAATTCGACCTGGTAAAGCTGGTTGAACCGGCGTGCAAACCGGCGTGTCAGTTCGAGGTGTTGCTCCTGATCCTTGCCTACCGGTACGCGGGTGGCGCGATGCTGCAGGATGTCGGCGGCCATCAATACCGGGTAACTCAGCAGACCGATGTTGACGTTGTCGGCGTGCTTGCGGATCTTGTCTTTGAACGAAGCGGTGCGTTCCAGCTCGCCGACATAGGCGTGCATACTCAGCAGCAGCGACAGTTCGGCTACTTCGGGAACGTCGCTCTGCACGTAGATCGTGGCAGCCTCCGGATCGAGCCCTGCGGCAAGGTATTCCGACAGCACGTTCTTGACGTTGACGTGCAGCATGTTGGGATCCGGATGCGTCGTCAGCGAATGGTAGTCGGCGATGAAGAAAAGCACCGTTCCGTGTGCTGCATTTTGACAAAGTTCCTGAGCGCCCCGAAATAGTTTCCGAGGTGCAAGTTTCCGGTAGACCGTATTCCACTGACAACAGTTTCCATAATTAAACGTTTGGCGCAACGCGCCGTTTATCGACAACAGATTCGGTTGAATGCGAATGTGTTGTCCGGATTCGACATGCCGGGAATCGGTGAATCCCGGAGATTTCAGCAGACAAATTTACGAATTTTACCCTAAAACAGGCAGCTTTCCGGCAAAATAGATAAAGGATATATCGGAAAATGGATTACTTTTGTCCGAAGTAATCTAATGAAATCCAGCGAATGAATACCTATTGGCGGCTGCTCGGCTTTGCGAAACCCATCGAAAAGTACGCGATCCCTTATTTTTTCTACACGCTTTTTTACACGATATTCTATACGTTCACCTTCATGCTGATCATGCCGTTGCTCAACACGTTGTTCGTTGAGGACCAACTGCTCGAGCCGGTGACCGCGCTGCCGTCGTTCGCGTTGAATACGGATTATTTCAGGAGCGTCGTCAACTTTTTGATATACCGTGTCTTCGGAACCGATTATTCGAAAATGGACGTGCTGATTTTCCTCAGCGTATTCATCATCCTGATGTCGTTTCTGAGCAACCTGTTCCGTTATCTCGACAGCGCGTGATGGAGACCATGCGCGTGCGTTCGTTGCAGCGGCTCCGCAACCGGGTGTACGATAACGTGATGGGGTTGCATGTCGGTTATTTCAACAACGAGCGCAAGGGGGACATCATTTCGAAAATTTCGTCCGATGTGCAGGTCGTGCAGTTCTGCATCACCAATACGCTGCTGGTTGCGTTCCGCGATCCGTTCATGATCGTCGGTTTCCTGATCGCGTTGGTGATGATTTCGTGGAAGCTGACGATTTTTTCGGTGATTTTCCTGCCGGTCGTGGCGCTGGTGATCGGTTCGATCGTCAAGCGGCTGCGCAAGTCGGCTACGGCTGCGCAGGAACGTTTTGCCGATATGGTCAGCCTGATGGACGAATCGCTGACCGGGATCAAAATCCTCAAAGGGTACAATGCGACCGACTATATCCGCAATAAGTTTCACGATATCAACGGTCTTTTCTCGCGGATCTCGCTGAGCATGGCGCGGCGGCAGCAATTGGCGTCGCCGACGAGCGAGTTTCTCGGGATTTCCGCGGCGGCGGTGTTGATGGTCTACGGCGGCAGCCTGGTGTTGTTGGGCGATCTGGAGGCGAGCGCGTTCGTCGCCTACCTGTCGATCTTTACGCAGATCACCCGGCCGTTGCGTTCGTTTACCGATTCGTTCGCCAACATCAACCAGGGGATTGCGGCCGGGGAGCGCGTGCTGGCGCTGCTCGATGAGAAAAGCAAGATCACCATGCGCCCGATGCAGTCCGGATGACCGGACTGCACGACGAAATCGAGTTCCGCGACGTGCGTTTTTCCTACGATAATAAGGAGGTAATTTGCGGCGTTAACTTCAAAATACGGAAAGGGGAGACCGTTGCGCTGGTCGGTCCGTCCGGCGGAGGCAAATCGACGCTTTCGGATCTGATCCCGCGCTTTTACGACATACAGGGCGGCGCGATCCTGATCGACGGGGTGGATATTCGTCAGTACGACATCGAAAGTTTGCGGGAGTATATGGGCGTCGTGTCGCAGGAGACCATCCTGTTCAACGATACGATCGCCAACAACCTGCGGCTCGGCAAGCAGGACGCCACCGACGAAGAGATCCGCCAGGCGGCCGTCGTGGCCAATGCGCATAATTTCATCATGGAGACCGAGCACGGCTATCAGACCAACATCGGCGACCGGGGCATGAAGCTTTCCGGCGGCCAGCGCCAGCGGTTGAGCATCGCGCGGGCCGTGTTGAAAAATCCGGAAATACTGATTCTCGACGAAGCGACCTCGGCATTGGATACCGAGTCCGAAAAACTGGTGCAGGAGGCTTTGAACGCCTTACTGAAAGGGCGCACTTCGCTGGTGATCGCCCACCGTCTGAGCACGATCCACAACGCCGACCGGATCATCGTGATCGAAAAGGGCCGGATCGCCGAACAGGGGACTCACCAACAACTGATGGAACGGCACGGCATCTATGCCCGGCTGATCGAGATGCAGCAGGTCGAGGAGTAAAATTCCCGCGCGGCTTCGCTTACGGGTTGCCGCGTTGTTTTCAATTTGAAAATCGTTTTTCCGTGCGTGCGGAGTCGCTATTTGTCGATCCCGTCGCGCGAGCGTACGCCCTGCCGGTAATAGTGTTTTATTTCGCGCATTTCGGTTACCAGGTCGGCCCGGTCGATCAGTTCCTGCGGGGCGTAACGGCCCGTGATGACGATCTCGGCGGACGGATGGCGGCGGTCCCAACGCTTCGAGCACTTCCCGGACGGTCAGCAATCCGTAGTGCAGGGCGATGGTCAGTTCGTCGAGTATCACTACGTCGTAGTCGCCGCCGGCCATCAGCGCGGCGCATTTGTCCAGTCCTTCGCGGGCCATCCGGATATCGGTCTGTTCCGGCTCCTCGCGAATAAAACAGCCGCGACCCAGTTGCTCGATCCGGAGTTTGTCGAACATTTCCGCTATTTTCGTTTCGTGATAGGCCATGCTTTTGACGAACTGTCCGACGTAGACGCTTTTTTCCGGCGCAGAGCGCCCGTACCGCGAGCCCGAAAGCGGCCGTCGTTTTTTCCTTTCCCGTCCCCGGTGTACACATGGATGTATCCTTTGTTGCCCATGATCGTCGTGTTTTTACAAAAATACGGTTTATTGCGGGAAAAGCGGCGGACGGTACGGAAAAAAGCCCCGGAACGGAGGTTCCGGAGCTTGTCGTTTTGCGGCGGGAGCCGTTATTTCAGCGGTTGCAGCTTTTTATGCGTGAATGCGATGTGCCCCGGAATGTCGCCCGTGGTGGCCGACCATTTGGTACGTCCGTCGGAGCCGTAGCAATAGATCTTTCCGGGCGTTATATAGTCTTTCGCATCGGTGACGAAAAAGTCTCCGTTGTCCGGGTTGACCGCGATTTCATAGGCTGCGGTATAATTTTTATCCGTTCCGTCCTTGATGAAATTCTGCCCGGCGTCTTTTTTCGTCCGGGTGTCTATGAAGGTGAACGAATAGGCGCTTTTTCCGGTGGTCATGTCCCAGGTGGCGCTGTACAGTAGCAGCGAGTCGCCGCGCAGGGCCATGTTGGCGTTCGGCACTTCGAGCGTGTCGGTCACTTTGTCCGTTTTCGTGTCGATCACGAAAGTCCGCGACGGGATGTCGTAGTAGTTCCCCGGGGTCGACACCCAGAGGTTGCCCGAACGGTCGAGCCTCATCTTCTGTATGTTGATCGCTACGTTGATTTTGTAAATCTCCTTGAATGTGCTCAGGTCGATCACCGAAACCGTGCTGTCGTAGACCGGAGCCCGGTATCCGCCGGAGTTGGCAACGTAAAGTTTGTTGCCGGAGACGACGATGTCTTCGGGCTGATAGCCGACCACGCAGGTATCGACTTTCCCGAGTTGCGCCGTGTCGACCGGGCCACGTAACCCTTCCGGGCGTTCGGATCGAAATTAAGCGGGCCTGCGTAGGAGCTGATGTAGACGTACTGATCTTTGAATGCGAGTCGGCGGCCGCTCGGAACGGAGATCTGCCCACGTGCTTGGCCGTGTTGACATCCATTACTTCGACCAGTCCCGAACCGCCGATCACGGCATACAGTTTTTCGCCGTAAACCTGCAGGTCGTTGCCCACGTCTCCCAATTCCTTGACTACGCCGGGATTCCGCTCCGCGTAGATATTCTTCGTGTAGACGCCGGTTTCGTAGTCGTAGTAGTCGAGCGAGGCCTTGTTGCTGCCTTGATTGCCTTCGTTCAGCAGGAAGAATCCTTTCACCGTACCGGCGGTCTCTCCCTCTCCGCCGCCCGAACCGGACGAAGGGGTGCCCGTTTCTTCTTTCCGGCAGGAGTTGAGGCTGCAGACGGCTGCGCTGAGCAGCAAAAGCAGCAGTGATTTTGTCAAATGTTTTTTCATAACGTAAAGTTTATTTTGATTTTAAAATTCGTGCCCGGCATCGGGTAACATTGTACGACTTCGTATTGCTGGTTGAAGATGTTGTTCACTTCGGCGGTGATGCGCAGCGCCGTTTTTTGAACGGGATGTATTTCGAGAGCGCCATGTCGTGCGTGTACCACGGCCGCGCGTAGTTTTCGGGGATGTTCGCGACGGATTCGTAGCGTTCTCCGGTGTAAAGGAAACTGTAATTCAGATCCCATCCCCGGTAGCCGAGATTCAGTACGGCGGAACCGCTGTGCCACGGGATATAGGGGATTTGGCCGCCGTACCATTCGCTCGTCCGGTCGGTGACGTCCTGGGCTTTCTGGTAAGTGTAGTTCAGCCGGGCGTTGAAGGTTACCGGACCGAACAGCCAGTCGGTCTGCACGGTCGTTTCGATCCCTCGTATTTCCACGCGACCGAGGTTGATCATCGTCCACTGGAACTGGTTGCTGGTGGGCATGGCGACGATCTTGTCGTCCACTTCGTTGTAGTAGGCGTCCGCCTGGAAGTCGATCCGCCGCAGGACGCCGTCGAAATTTTTCGCATAGGTGACGCCGAGGTTGTATTGGGTGGTGTATTCCGGGTTCAGGTATTTGTTGCCGATGAACGTAGTACAGGTCGTTCAGCGTAGGCATCCGGAAAATCCGTTTGTAGAATGCGCGGAAACTCAGCTCCGGCCGACTCCACGGTTTGTACCAGACTACAAAGGTGGGCGTGAATTCGCTTTTGTCGTCGGCGCTTCCCCGACGGCTTTCGTCCGGTCGTGGACATAAGTGTGCAGCAGGCTTGCCTGCACTTTGACCCGGGGAAATTCGAACGAGGTCGCCGCGGCCGTCAGTACCGAATAGCGCTGCGGATAGACGAAATCGACCAAGTCGGCGTCCAGCGTGTTCCATTGGAAATCGGCGGCGAGGTTGGCTTTCCACCATTTGAAAAACGTAAATTCGTTGGCTGCCGATAAATACGTCTCCTGCTGGTAGTAGTGGTTGTTGACATACATCGTGCTCTCGTCGAGGCGCGGATCGGACAGGTAGTGCAGGTAATCGTAGGCGTACTTGCCGTTCAGCAACAGACTGTAAAACGGACTGAAGGTTTTCCGGAAAGAACCCTGTACGAAAAAGTTGTCGTCCCACTGCCGGTCTTCGTGCCGGAACCGTCCGGGTTCCTGTCGCACCGAAGCGCCCGGGTAGCCCCGTTCCGAGTTGTAAAAGTAGACTTTCGCTTTCCATTCGCCGTTGCGTACCAGGCCGAAAAGGCCGCCTTCGGCCCGTAGGGCGCGCACGTCGCCGTTGCGGCGCACTTCAGTCGTGTCGTATCCGTTTTTTTTCGTGTAGCTGAACTTGTAGCGGCCCGTGGTGTACAGGTATTCAACGTTGAACGAACTGCTGAGCCGGTCGTTGAACCGGTGTTCCCACAGGATCGACGGGTTGGCCGTGCCGAAAGAGCCGGTTTTCATCGACACGCCGAAATGGTTGTTTTTTCCGTCCCGGTCGAAACGGGGCGTTCGCGTCTGCATGTAAATCGAACCGGCCGATGCGAAATCTTTAGCCGGCTGGAATACCGCGCTTTTCTGCCCGTTGTACAGCGAAATGGATTCCATGTTGTCCAGCGAAAAGCGTCCCAGGTCGATCTGCCCGTTCTGTGCGTTGCCGAGTTGGATGCCGTCGAAGAAAACGCCGACGTGCTGGGTGCCCATGCTGCGGATATTGATGGTTTTGAGTCCTCCGATTCCGCCGTAATCCTTGATCTGCACCCGGAAAAATAGCGTACCGCATCGGCGACCGACAGGGCGTTGAGTCGCTGCAGTTCTTTGCCGGAGAGTTCCTGGGCGGGGATGATCCGGGACAGTTGGTTCTGTCCGTATACGGTCACCTCGTCGATGCTGTAATGGCGTAGGCTGTCCGGATACGCTTTGCGTGTCAGACTGTCGGATCCGTTCTGCGCATAAAGCGCCGCCGGTGTCAGGCAACACATAAACAGGAAGAGACAAATGGGAGGAATACGTTCCATGCCGCTCGTTGATCGTTAAAAATCCAATTCGGTTTTACAGCGGGCGGCATCGTGCGCAAATAGGTCAGCCGGAAATTCCGTCGATTTTCGTCTGTTCACCGCAGACTGTAAAATCCGTAAGGCAGAGGCAGGTCTTCTGACTCGTTCCCGTTTCGGCGCCTTCCCCGACTCGATGTCAGTGGCCAAGAGTGTCGAAACATTTTATTCCTTTCGGAACAGAAACTTACAGCAGCAGGTACTGTTGCCGGTTTACACGGCATTCCCTTTTCATTCGTTGTCGCGACCGGAGGTGCGACGCCGAAAACCTTGCCGGCACAAAGGTAGCGTTTTTTTGTAACAAAGCGTTTGTTTCTGAAAAATAGGACGGGATTGCAAAAAATACCCCCCGGCCGGAAACGGCCGGGGTAAGGGAGAGAAGGGACCGGAGCGTTATTTTTGTATTCTCCGTTTTTCATCTGTTCGTAGGTCGGATTGTAAGCGCAGTCCGTTACCGACCAGTCGTCGGCCGTCAGGCTCGCCAGCGTGTTTTTCAATCCGGTGAAGTCGGTCAGGTGGCCGCAGCCGCTGATCGTGATTTTGCCGACTTTTTTCAGAGCGGACAGTCCGGGAAATCCGGTTATTTTCACCTGGCTGCGTCCGTATTCCCACGAGGCGCCCTCGTAATTGAACGTCCGGGTGACTTCTTGCAATACCGGAAATTCGAGATTTTGCAGCTCGTAATTGGATTCGAAGCTCAGGTCGCCGGCACGAGTCAGCGCGGGAGCATTTACGGTGGTCAGTTTATTGAAAGAGAATATTTTAAATAGGCTGTCTGCGATTTCCAGGTCGGGTAGCGATAATGTCGTCAGTTCGCTGCACGAACCCGGGGTAAAGCTCTTCCCACGCGTTTGATGCCGTCCAGCGAGATTTCCGAGCCTTTGAAATTCGATAGGGTGAGCGCGCCTTCGATTGTCTCCACGCCGGAGAAACGCGCACCAGATAATTCCGTTGCGCGCCGTTGAGCGATACGTCTCCGTGGATCGTGGAAGCGAGTTTCAGATCGGTAGCTCGTAGGCGCTCGTGATGCTGAGGTCTTCGAGGTCGGCGATTTGCGAAAAGTCGAGGCTCGTAACCAGAGTCAGGGCGTCGATCTCGATGTTCGTGCAGCTTTTTAGAGCCGGCAGGCTCAGGGATTCCATTTTTTTAAGCTGTCCCAATTTCAGGGTTCCGCTACGGTGGCCAATGCCGGCAGTTCGAGCGTGGTGAAAGGACTTTCCGAATAGTAGTCCCCGCCGATAAACGAGAAGCCCCCGGTACGGGTCAGTGCGGGCATCGAAAGGGACGGCATTTGTTTCGCCGCGATGGTAACCGAGCCGTTGACGGTCACAAGACGCGGCAGTTCGAGCTGTGCCAGGACGTTCATGTCGATGCGTCCCAGGGCTCCGGAACCGACTCGGAAATCGCCACCGACGGCGGTCAGTCCGGAGAAAGACAGTTTGGCCAGTTCGTAATGGTATTCGACCGAAAAGGAACCCGAAAGGGAGACCAGCGCCGGGAAGAGAGCCTTCCGTCAGCCGTTGGTTCGGGGCGGATGAGGAGCCTTTGAACGCAATGTCGCCCGCGCAAAGCCAGCGCGCCGAAATCGACGGAAGCGAGGTTCGGCGCATTGAAGAGAATACTTCCACCCGAGGTCAGTTGCGGAGCGGCGAACGAGACAACCAGGGGACTGTTGATTACGATGTCTCCGATCTGCGTCAATCCGGGCAATTCGATCCGGAGCGTATCCTGCGGATTGCAGGCCGTGTTCGCCGTGCCGATATAGGGTCCTCCGGCTTTGGCCAGTCCGTCCAGTCCGTCGAGGGTCGCTCCTGCGAAGGAATTGTTGATCACGATGTTGTAATTTACCCGGGTCAGCGAACGCAGGGGGCTCAGGTCTTTGATTGCGGTCTCTTCGTCTGCAGGGGCGCCGGTGCCGACGATCAGGTTGCCGTCGATTACGGTCGTTCCGCTTTGGCCCAGCGCTTCGACGTCGGCTTGGGTCAGCAGCGCGACGTCGCCCGGATTGCTCACCTCCGTGCGCGATACGCTGTACGTATAATCCGCCGTGGCGCCGTTATAGGCCTTGATACGGAACTGTTGGTCGTCGTTCCACGTTTCGATCGTCGCCGGGTCGGGCGATACGGTGGCCTGCTCGCAGAGTTCGTAGGTTACGGTGGCTCCGGTGAGGTCGACGTTGACGGGAACCGTGATTACGATCTTTTTCCCGAGATGGCGGCGTCGTACGTCGTGCCGCCGACCGTCAGGGGAGAAGGAGAGGATGTGGTTGTCCTTCCCTTCGAAGGGGCTTTCGTCGTCTTTCGAGCAACTGCTCAGCAGGCAGCATGCCAGTGCGAGAATTCCGAATAGTTTTTTCATGTTTTTTGATTTTTAGGGTGATTGTTATTTGGATTTGATCAGATTGAAATCTCTGATGCCGAATACCTCGGTGGAGTTCTCGCCCAGCCATCCGGCTTTGGCGTTCACGCCGGTCTGCACCTTGACGAAGTCGATGTATTTCAACTCGGCCGGTTTTCGGTCGAAAGTGACGGCGTCGCCGATCCTGAAATGGTTCGCGTTGACGCCCGCATCGTGGTTATCGTCGTCGGTCAGCCGGTCGATGGGACTGAAGTTATCGGCGTACCCCCATTCGTATTCGTCGTTCGACCAGTAGCCTGGGGTGACTTCCCGCGTTTTTGGACGGCAGGCAGGTTCCCCGCAGGATGTAGGTGTTTTCGCTCACCCAGTTCGGGTAGTAGAAATCCTGGTTGTGCCAGGCCGGCAAATAGTCGATCGAGCCGGATTTGCCGCGGTTGTCCGTCCATTGTACGGGCTGGCCCGTTTTTCGGGGACGGTAATAGGTCACTTCGTAATCCTGTACGGTCTGCGGGTTGTCGTATTCGCTTCCTTTGAGTTCGTACCAGGTGTCGTCGGGCAGGCCGTTGCCGTTTTCATCCTGCATGACCCATACGACGCCGGGTTCCGACGAGCCTTTGAACGAATTTCCCAGTACTTGAAATTGTAGCCCCCATCGTTGACGATGCTGTGGTCGAAACCGACAACGATGTATCCGCCGAAACCTCCCAGCGAAACGTAGTATTCGTGCGACAGCCGGTCTTCGGCATAGGCGCAGGCCTGTTCCGGGGTCGAGGCGTCGTAGTCCTCGTTCACGAATTGACCGGGCGCCGGCGTGAATTCATATACCTTGTTGAAACTGATCTGGCTGACTGCATCGGACGGCCGGAAATAAGTGCCCTCCGGACCGGCTACCCGTACGGTCAGCGGGCGGGAGATTTCGGTATATTCGTTCTTCATCGTTACGGTCACGCGGTAAGGTTCGGCGCGTTCTTCGGCCGTAAAGACGAAAAGCGGGTCTTTGCCGCTCTGTTTTTCGTTGCCGTCTACGCTCCATGTATAGACGGCGTTGAATGCGTTTTCGATACCGTAAGGCAGTAGGCGGATCGTTCTGCCCGAAGACATGCTGTAAGATTCCCGTTCGAATTTCCACGAAAAGGGCATGTCGCTCGGTTCGTTGACCGTCACGGTGAAAGAGATTTCGTCCCGGCCGTCTTCGTTGGCGGCCGCGAAAACGACCTCGTATTTTCCCGCTTTGTTTTCGTTGAACGTATAGTTCTGCTGCGTTCCGACCTCTTTCGAGTCGACTTTCCACAGGAAAGTCGCGTTTTCAGAATTTTCGACTTCCGGTTCGAAGACCAGGTCTTTGCCCGTAAGGACGCTGTACCCTTTTTTCCGGTACGGGCAGTGAAACGGAAGGCGCGGAGAGTCCGGCGACGTTGATCCGGAATTCCGTTTCGTCCGATCCGTAGTCGGTTCTTACGCTGAAATTGACGAAGACGCTTCCGATCTCGTTCGACGAGAATGAAAAACTTTTTTCGGTTCCGACGATTTTGCCGTCGATTTTCCAGGCGTAGAGCGCGTTTTCAGCGTTTTCGACGACCGGGAAAATCGTCAGCGTCTTTCCTGTTTTTACCGTATAGACAGGACTCGCTCCTTCGGTTTTGATGACGGGTGGAAGACTCGTAGCCGTGTCGTCCTTGCCGCAGGACACCAGGAGCGCACAGCAGGCGAGAATAACGGCGCGTGTGAGTAATGTTTTTATTTTCATTGTTTTATGAGGTTGGTTTTCCTTCGATTCGGGTGCGGCGGCACTTCCGGGATCGGGCGTCCGAAAACAGGAAGAAGCGGTCCGCTGCGGGCGGAACGGACGGAACAGAAGTTCGTGTGTGAAAAATTCCATGTGTCGCTGCCGTTTAATCGTAAAAATAAAACCGGTCGTACAGCAAGCGATGTCGTGGAAACTCAAAGCGAAAAAGAGGGAAACATCGTCGATTCCTTGTCCGTTCACCGCAGACTGTAAAACCCGTGTAACAAAGGCAGGTCTTCTGGCTCGTTCCTGTTTCGGCGCCTTCCCGACGCGATGTCAGTGGCAAAAGAGTGTCGAAACGTTTTGCTCCTTGCGGAGCCGGAACTTACAGCAGCGGGAACTGCTGCCGATTCTCACGGCATTCCCTTTTAATTCCCTGGTCGCGGTCGAAAGCGCGATGCGGAAACCTTTGCACGGCAAAGATAGTTTTTTTTCGGGACGATGCTGCCGGATCGTAAAAAAATGTGCGTCCGGACGTTCGGACGGTGTGCCGTCGGAGTGTTTTTCAAAAAAATACGTCCGGGATGGAAAATATATCCCGGAAAGTATTATCTTGTGGACCGGACCTGCAAAGAGGAGAGTGACCGGGTTCGAAACGTGGTGTACAGACTTTTTACAATATAACCTATGCAAAATATGTTTAGTTTCAATTTGATAAAGAATCCCGTTTCCTCTACGGTTGTCGTATCGCCCGTTCCCCAGAGAAATAACAGCATTGATATAGCAAGAGGCATTTGTATGTTTCTCGTGATGCTCTATCACTCGGAATGTTATTTTCCTACGAGCATACATATCCAACCATTTTTTGCACCGTTTTTCTAACAACTTTTTTCTTTATAACAGGAAGATATATCGTCAAAGAGACAGCGCCGCTCTCTTTTCTCCGGAAATTAAAACGAATATTTGCCACTCTGGTTTGGCCTTATTTGATATTTACAACCCTTATTTGGCTACCGCAAGCATTTGCCCACGGAAATGACATGACAATAAAAAGCATGTTATATGATGTTCTGGGAGGAACAGCGTCTTGGTTTGTTGCAGCCCTTATTGTCTGCGAAATTCTTTTCTACATTTTTACAAACTCTTTCGAAATGAATACATCCTGTTGATTTGCGGGCTCAGTCTCTTAATTTTGGGCACTTATCTGAAACGTGTGGATCCTGCACCTTCTTTCTGGTATTATAAAGAAAGCTTTCGTCAATCTGATATTTGTTTGTTTGGGATATATTTGGAGCCTGCACTACAACGTGATTCAGAAAACTTTGTCGGGTAAATACAGTCTTTTGGCCTTTACTTCGCTTTATATAGCCTTGTTTGCAATTTTTCGATACACACCCGTTTCAGAATACGATGGAATTACGATCGATAGTTTTAAATCGTTGGTTTTGTCAGGGGGCGGGATTGTGTTTATCTTAAAATTGTCGGAATTTATCCGCAATCAACCTGTTCTTGAATATATCGGTCGGAACTCAATATTGTATTATTTTTTCTAAATGGAGGAGTGATTTTGATTCTGTCAAAAATACTGAATAAAATAAACACTCCTCATTATTACGTGATCGATTTGTTAATTGCGGTTATTGCAACTGCAGTCATTACCGTGCTTGTTTGGATTATTAATCGATATCTCCCGTTTTTCAAACGGTTTCCCTGGGAGAACAATCGGTCGCTCCACTTTGCAAAGAAAGGATAAGTGGAAATATTATTAATATAAAAGATTTAGTCCAAAAATTTTCGATAATCAGAATTGTTGATTAACTTTGCACCCGCAATAGGAGAGTTGCCGGAGTGGTCGATCGGGGCAGACTCGAAATCTGTTGAACCGCTTATGTGGTTCCTGGGGTTCGAATCCCTAACTCTCCGCAAATGATGCTGATTATCAGTAAATTTAAAGGTATACCCAGGCTTGCACCCTAAAATGTAAGTTTGGGTGTTTTATTTTTCTACTGCTCTATTGTCCTGATTATTCAATAAAAGACAGGCTAAAAGTATATCGACTTTTAGCCTGTCTTCTTTAGTTATACAAGAAATTAGCGGTAGGTAAACGAATAGACGGCCGAATTCGTACCGCGATCCAGTTCGGTATCTTTTCTGTTCTTGATTTCGTATCTATATCCTGCTTCAGGCACTCCGGGCTCGAAGAGTTCATTACCCACCACGATATCGTATTCATGCTTGATTTTGACCACGGTTGCACGTGCTGTGACCGAAGCAACCGTGCCGTCGTCGTTAAAGACATACCCAGGCGCTCATCCGTGTCCTCGGCATAAGTGTAGTATTCGTAGCTCTTGTGAACCGTCACATTGGGTTCCGGATAGCCGGGAACATCGACAGCACCATTTTCATCGTCACTCCATCCGCTAAATATTGTCGTGTAACGGTCCATACCGCGACCCGCCAGGCGCAGCAAAGCCAAGCGCCCGAGCCGGCCCGGCACCTCTCCCTCTGAGGCTTCTTCCAATAGCATACCCGACAAAAAGAGCATATTGATGTCCAGATTCAACTTGTCGTTCGGCGTCTGGTTGAAATATTGCTCGAACCCGGATATTTCGTCCGGCTGAGCTCCGTCGGAATAGGAACCGCCCGACAACACACCGTCTTTATAGGTATACGTGTTCCACGTATTGGAGTAGGAGACGCGCGAGATACGGTCTTCGTCGTTATATTCTATCTCATAGGTGTAAAACTCATCAATCTTGTCGTCATAGGAATAGGGATGTGATTTGCCCTATCGGATGTATCCTTTGTCGTTCAGCAAGATGTCGTAAGTTTGTGTTCCGACGTCCGACCACCGATCCTCGATGCGGAGACGATCCGGTGCCGAGTAGTCGATGCTGCTGACCAGTTGGCTCGAACCTTCCGGATCGTTGGTGGGGCGGATGTCGATCGTGTATGACGAAACGCGATTATGGTCGTCGTATTCGAACGTATAGGTCGCCTCCTCTTCATCGTGCTCCGAAGCAGGGAGCTGGCTCCAATAAGTTACCGTGCGTTCGATGCGGCTGACAAGAGCGTAGCTCGAGGGATCGGGCACGACAGGTTCGCCGCCGCCCACCGTTACTGCGCAAGAGGCCGACACTTCTTTGTTAGAGGAAGAGGTAGCCGTAACGGTAGTCGTTCCGTCGGCTATCGCGGTGATTTCGCCGGTTACGGATTTACATCCGCAACGGCAGGGTTGCTGCTCGACCATACCACCGATTTGATCGTGGCGTCGGCAGGCTCTACGGTGGCGGTCAGCGTAGCTTTAGCTCCTGCGTCCAACGAAAGTTCGGTTTCGTCGAGGGTGATCTTCGTCACTTTGACCGGAGGCTCGTTCTCGCTGCCGTCTTGCTTGGTTCCCTCCTGAACGACGGTTACGGTAAAGGTGTTGTTGCCCGAACGGATGGTGATCGTGGCCTCGCGCCGCTCGCCCGTATAGTTCTGGTCGATCTCGATACGGGCGTAATCGTCCCGGCCCCGCCGCTGTATGCCTCACTGTCTCCATTATAGAGTTTCAGCCAGACTACGTTATTGCCGTTGTTGCCGGCAGCCCGTGTAACGGATTTTGCCTGTACGGATGCCGGAGCCTGCGCCTGCACTTCGTTCACGGTCGCCGTCCAGGGGGCATCGGTCGTGAACGAAAAGCCGCTGCCCGTACTCTCGTTATCGGCATAGGCGTTTTGCGTAAGTTGTTCTTGTGCGGGCGGAGTGAACGGCTCGCCTTCTCCGCCTTCGTTTTTGCTGCAACCGGCAAGAATCGCCGTTGAAAGCATCAATAAAAACAGATGTTTTTTCATTTGTATAAATCATTTCCACCCGTCCCCCGGCGGAGTTTTAGTTACACATAAAAAGACGTGGGACAGTACTTTTTATCTGCTTCTGAGGTCTACCACAACCTGCGATCAAATAAATGAGTAAAGCCCACGTTTCCGCAGGCATTAACTTTACTCTTGATCGCTTTAAAAGTGGTAATTTCAGAAGCAAGAATCAAAGCTAACGCTTTTTATATTTTATGTCTTGTATATTTCCGTTTATGCCGTAGGCTCGCCTTTAATTAATTGGTTTATCGCGGTAAATATACGAAAATTTGATTAATATATTAATGAAAGGACGGGGAGTGTTTTTAAATTATGAAATGATTTCAATTTAGTGGTTAAGATGTTGATTTTCACGATGATTAAATGTTGTGTAAAACAGAACAAAGGCGGCTATTACAGTCGCCTTTTGTGTTCTATGTATCTTTTATGTAAACCCAATCGATGTCGGCTTTGACCGCCGGGGCTGCATGTCCTCCCGAATTCGCCATCTTGGTTGCCACGAGATAGACGTTTCCCGAACCTTGCGAATATTGGTAAGAATGCGAAATGTCGCTTACGGACACTCTGGTGCCTTTTGCGTAATTGGCCGGAAAATACTTACCAGGTCGGAATCGCCGAGTCCAGCCACTGCACGCGGCGGGTTAGGAAGTCCTTGGCGTACTGCACTTCGTTTTCCCAGGTTCCCAGCGTGATGACTTCGACGCTGACCGGCGTGTTGAGGATGTTCCACTTCGTGAAGTTGGCCCGCTGCGATACGGAGATTTTCTGAGCCGTCTCGTTGATGTAGGCGTAGAGCCTGCGGCAGGTATTCGCTTTTAAGCGTTTTCCAGCGCTCTTTGACCAGTCCTGCGAAGTAGGGATCCTGCATCAGCCGGTCGAAATAGAGCGAACGTTGTACCAGGACGTCGTGGCGGGCCGGTTCGGTGTAGTTCCAGCCGATGCCGAGCGACCACTCGAAGTCCCAAACCGGCGACATGCCGAGTTTGGTGTCCGGCTGCGCGTTCTTTTGAAGAAGTAGTAGTTCGTATCTTTGTTCACAGGGTTTCCTGTACCAGGTACCAGTTCACCCAACTGTTACGTCGATGTATTTGCGGTATCCCTCTTCCGGGGTCCATGAAATTCTGCGAATAGAGCACATATTCGAATTTATTGACGTAATCTTTGATGTAGGCGACCTGTTGCTGCGTGATGTCGTCCGTATCGGGATGCTTGAACGTGAACGGGTTGCCGCGGTCGGTCATAAAGTACAGCGGTTCCTGCTGGTAATAAAGCCGTCCCGTTCGATCAGGTAGCCGTCGTCATCGGCGTTCAGCCGGTTTTTGAAACTTTCACGTGTTCGCCGAGCAGGTAGTTGCCCTCGTAACGCCCGTTCAGGAACAGTTCCACGAATTCGGTGCGGGGCGTCCACGGCATCGACATCGCCTCGCTCAATTTGAATGCGATGCTGGTGCGCAGCAGCGATTTGTCGCAGTAGTTGGCCCGCAATACCCACTCTTTGTCGGACGGCATACCCAGAATCTCGGATTTTTCGTCCAAATTTTGATCTTGTACGGCTTTTTCGGATACCCGAACGTGGCGTTGCCCCGGCCCCGGATACGCATGGCGCCTTCGTATCCGGCTTTGAAATCGGCGGTTTTGCTAATCGTCAGCGTTCCGTTGACGTAGTTCTTTTCGACGTGATTGCCGCACGCTGGTCGATTTCGACCGTAACGACCGGCAGACCGGTGAAATTGAACAGGTTGACTTTGTATTCGGCAGACGTTCCCTTGCTGTCCGTAACCGTATAGACGACCTCTTTCGTGAAGTCGTTCGCCGTGATGCCCGACTGCTGCGAAACCTTGCCGACGGAGATCCGGTCGAAACGGCCCAGGAAGGTCGGAACGAGTTTGTCGATCTCCGTCACGTAGGGTATCAGGCCCGAAATCGATGTTCCGTCGATCGTGCATTCGATGTCCGACAGTAGGTACAGCGGGTTTTTGGCCGCTTCGAAAACGAACGACGTGATCGCCGGGCCGGACTCCGCCCCTTCGAAACAGGATATGTTGACTTTATAGTCGACCGTTTGTCCGATGCTGTCCATGACCGTATAGACGACCTCTTTCGTGAAATCGTTTTCCGAAACGCCCGATTGCTGAACCGTATGGTTTACCGAGATCTGAGCGAACCGGCCTTTGAAGGACGGAACGAGTCTTGTCGAGGTCGGTCGCGTAGGGGATCAGCCCCGAAATTTCGTTCCCGTCGATCGCGCATTTGATGTCCATGATCAGCGTTTGCGGATTCCGGGCGGCTTCGAATACGAAGGCGGTAATCGCCGGTTGGGTGGCCGGCGGGTCGGGCCGGCCGTTTTCGTCGTTGTCTTTGCAGCCTGACAGCAGCGCGACGCATGTGGCGAAAAGGAGTAGCTGTTTTTCATAAACGGTAAAAGTTTTAGGTGGATTCGGATGTCCGGGTGTTGCCGGACGGTAAGGGGCGTTTTTATAGAACGCCGTTCGCTAATTTAACGATAAAATTCGAAAATGCAACCGGTTGCCGGATAAATACGCGATGTGCGGCCGGCCCGGTTCGCAGAGGCGTGCCGGGAAGATACGAAAACCGTGTCGTGAAAAAACTTTCCGGAATTTCCCCGTACGGGGAAAATTCCGGAAAGTTCGTCGATTGCGTTCGTACGCGTATCGGTCAGGAAACCCGTTGCTCATCAGGAACGCTTTGATAAAAACTCGTTCAGGTCGCCGTCCAGCACGGCTTGCGTGTCGGAGGTTTCCTGTCCGGTGCGGTGGTCTTTTTACCAGCTTGTAGGGATGGAGCGTATAGCTGCGGATCTGCGAACCCCATTCGATCTTTTTTCTTCTGTCCTTCCAGTTCGTTCTGCAATTCCATCCGTTTTTCCAGCTCGCGCTGGTAGAGTTTGACTTCAGGATGCGCAGCGCGTTCTCTTTGTTCATGATCTGCGAGCGGGTTTCGGTGTTCTCGACCACGATGCCCGACGGCAGGTGACGCAGGCGTACGCCCGTTTCGACCTTGTTGACGTTCTGGCCGCCCTTGCCGCCGCTGCGGTAGGTGTCCCATTCGATGTCGGCCGGGTTAACGACGATTTCGATCGTGTCGTCTACCGCCGGCGAAACGAACACCGACGCGAAAGTCGTCTGCCGCTTGTTGTTGGCGTTGAACGGCGACAGGCGTACCAGCCGGTGGACTCCGTTTTCGCTTTTCAGGTAGCCGTAGGCGAACTCGCCGACAAATTCCAGCGTCGCCGATTTGACGCCCACTTCATCGCCTTCCTGCAGGTCGACGATTTTTACCTGGTATCCGTTCGCTTCGCCCCAGCGGGTGTACATGCGCAGCAGCATGGCCGCCCAATCGAGGCTCTCAGTGCCTCCGGCCCCGGAGTTGATTTCCATGATCGCGCCCAGGTGATCCTCCTCGCCGCCGAGCATGTTGCGCATTTCGAGCGCTTCGATCTTTTCGAGCGTCGCCCGGTAATGGGCGTCCAAGGCTCTTCGGCGGAGGTAAGCCCTTCCCGGACGAAATCGGGCATCAGCGACAGATCGTCCGCGGCCGACGCGCGATTTCGTCGTAGGCCGTGATCCAGTATTTGATCCCGGCGACCTTTTTCAGTTGTTTCTCGGCCTTTTCGGGATCGTCCCAGAAATCGGGAGCCTGCGTGCGGCTCTCCTCTTCTTCTAATTCGATGCGTCGGTTATCGACGTCAAAGATGCCTCCTCAACGAATCCTGTCGTCTTATAAGCTCTTTAATTTGTTCCGCGGTTATCATACTATAATATTTAAGGTGTAAATTCGAAAAGAGTTAAACTTCCGCCTCGATCGTTTTCGGACAGGCCATCGGTTTCAGGAACGTCAGGTAGATCATCCGCAGCCAGGTGAACGTGAAGCAGTAGATGTTCAGTTGCAGCGTGTCGCACAGGAACCGCATGACCGGCGTCGGGCAGACCAGATCGACCGGTACGGCGACCAACAGGACGAAGTTCGCCCAGAAGAGCGTCCTATCGAGCCGGGTTTTGCGGGCCTGTACCCAATACCAGAGCAGATAGCCTGCCAAAGCGATGACATAGGTGTGTTTTTCGGTCGAGAGGCTGAACAGGATCACCCAGCCCATCAGGATGCCGAGCGAGCCGGCCCGGAAGTCGAACCGGTCGAACTGTTTGCGATTCACTACGAACAGGACGGCCAGCAGGGCGATCGATCCCATCTGTACGTAGGTCATGACCGGGGTCAGCAGGTCGTGGATCGGGTAAAGGTTGAACAGCGCGTAAAACTGGAACTGATCGACATGCAGCGCCAGCACCTCGGCCCAGCGGGCGTAGAACGGCATCAGGCCCGACGGCTCGATGCTGACCAACGGCAGGAAGACGAAAACCGCCGCCAGCGCGACCGTGAACAGGATGTTACGCCAGAACTTCGGGTAGCACAGCAACAGCGCCAGTTCGAAAATGCCGTATATCTTGCAGAACCCGGAGATCAGGATCAGCGTGATCGCCCAAAAAGGTTTCCCCGCGCTCCAGCAGCGTGAAGGCGAACAGGAACAGGTAGGCTACTACCGGGTTGAACTGCATCGACATCTGCGTCGTCGCGAGGATCATCGCCGTGTAGAGGTAAGTCTGGCATTTCTGGTTCTCCGTAAGCCGGGGCAGCGTGAAAATGGCGCAGAAGAACATCGAGAAGTTGAACAGGTTCCATACGAACGGGCCGACCGTCATGCCGAGGTAGGCGAACGGCGCGAACAGGATTGCGAACAGCGGGCCGTACAGGAAGTCGTACTTTTCGACGCCGTAAGGGTCTTCCCCTTTCCAGAAATCGAACGTGCCGTTCTGGAACGTAAAAAAGTTGTATTGTTTGCCGTGCGATACTTCCAGCAGCGTTAGTACGAAAGTCAGCGCGAATCCGACGATAAAGATGTTGCGGCGGTTCAGAAAAAAAAAAACGACTGATGTTTTCGGTAAATCGGGACATGGCGTTGGTTTGGGTTTCGTGGGAAAATCAGCCGGCGACCGAGCATGGGATACCGAGCGCTTCGACGCGCGCGGCGATCGCCCGGAGTTCGGGAACGGATACTTTGCGAAGGTTCTCGGCCGGGGTATCCCGGTCGATCGTGTAGACCATTACCTGACGCGGAGCGATTTCGGCGATTCGTGCCAGCCAGGCCGATACTTCTTCCTCTGTGGTGTTGTCCACCGTCCGCCCGCCGTACTCGCCGCGCAGGAACATCGTCTGGATAATCAGCCGTCCGTCGAAGCGTTTCATGTTCTCGACCGTGCGGGCTACCGAATAGTCCCCGCGCGGAAGATCGATCTGCCGCACCGTGGCGTCGAATGCCGAATCGAGTTTCAGGATGTTGTTGTCCACCTTCAGCAGGGCTTCGCGCACCTCTTCCCGCCCGATCATCGTAGCGTTGCTGAGCACCGATATTTTGGCTTTCGGGCAGAGTTCGTCGCGCGCGGCGATCGTATCGTCGATGATGGCGCCGAACTCGGGATGCATCGGTTCTGCCGTTGCCTGCGAAGGTGATGACGTCGGGCGGAGTTCCCGCCCGGTCATTTCGAGCAGTTTGGCCCGCAGTAGTTCGCGTACGGTCGCACGGTCGTTGAAACGAGGTTTCGCACCGCGGCCGGCCCATCCGCATTCGCAGTAAATGCAGTCGAAACTGCACAGTTTGTTGTCGAGCGGCAACAGGTTGACCCCCAGCGACAAGCCGAGCCTGCGACTGTGTACAGGGCCGAAAATCACTTGATCGTACAGCGAAGTGCTCATGGCGTCTGGTCTTTTATCCGGCCAAAGATACGAAATGAATCCGGATCGTGCAATCGGCTAATCGGTTTCGCCGACCACTTCGATCAGCGCGCGGGTCAGTTTCTCCAGGTCGTGGTCCTTTATTATATATGGCGGCATGACGTATGCCAACCTGCCGAACGGCCGGATCCAGACGCCCTCTTCGACGAACCGGCGCTGCATCGTCGCCATATCGACCGGTTTGCGGAGTTCGAGCACTCCGATCGCGCCGAGGACGCGCACGTCGGTCACCTGTTTCATGCCGGCAGCCGGGGCCAGTTGCGCGCGGAGCAGATTTTCGATTTCGGCGATCCGTTGCAACGGGGAGTTGTTTATCAGGATGTCCAGCGATGCGTTCGCTACGGCGCAGGCGAGCGGATTGCCCATAAACGTCGGCCCGTGCATGAATTCCGGCGGATTGCCCGAAGAGATGACGTCGGCGACCCGTTCGGTCGTCAGTACGGCGGCAAAACTCATGTAACTCCGGTCAGCGCTTTGCCCACGCACAGGATGTCGGGCGCGATACCGGCCCATTCCGATGCGAACATCCGTCCGGTGCGGCCGAAGCCGGTGGCGATCTCGTCGGCGATCAGCAGGATGTCGTACCGCGTGCACATTTCCCGCAACCGGCGCAGGTATTCGGGGTGGTAGAACCACATGCCGCCGGCTCCCTGCACGATCGGTTCGACGATCACGGCGGCCAACTCTTCGTGATGCTGTTCGATGATTTCGGCCATCGGCGCGAAATCGCGGTCGTCCCACTCCTCTCCGAACCGGACAGCCGGTTGCGGCGCGAAAAATTGTACCGGCAGCCGTCCGGTAAAGACCGAATGCATTCCGGTGACCGGATCGCATACCGACATGGCGTGCCACGTGTCGCCGTGATAGCCGCTGCGGATCGTCGCCAGCGTATTTTTGCGCGGCGTGCCCTGCGCATACATGTACTGCATCGCCATTTTCACGGCGACCTCGACGGCCACCGACCCGCTGTCGCAGTAGAAAATTTTCTCCAGCCCGTCGGGGGTCAGGCTTACCAGCTTGCGGGCCAGTTCGACGGCGGGAGTGTGCGTCAGTCCGCCGAACATGACGTGAGCCATGTGGTGCCTGCGCGCCTCGACGGCTTCGTTCAGTTTTTCGGATTATTGTATCCGTGGATCACCTGACCACCAGGACGACATGCCGTCCACGATCCGCCGTCCGTCCGAAAGTTCGATGTGCACCCCGTCGGCCCGGACGGCGTGGAAAACGCTCAACGGCTGTTTCATCGACGTGTACGGATGCCACAGGTGCGTTCTGTCGTAGTCGAGTATCTCTTTTGTCTCTCTGTCTTTCATCTTAAAGCCCATCTTTGTTGTAAAAATAGTAAATTTAACAGACTTTTTGCGGAAGAGTTTGTGGCAGCGCGGACATTTGAAGGAAAGATTGTATCGAATGCGGCCGGAGCCGTTATGTATGATACGCTTCAAAGGGGTTTGTACATAGGCCCATGAGAAAAAATATGAAAAAATATTGGAAAAATTAGAATAATCCATTGCATTTTAAATTTTATCTTGTATATTTGCAATATGAAATAGATGTAGCACTGATTATATATAGGCAAATCAAAATATTTATCGAATCGTTAACTTTTAAAATTATTAAATTATGGCACGTTTATCTTCTCCGATTCCGGCACAGCAGCCTATGATTGTAAGGTATGTGCAACCCAACCGCAGTGGAATTCAGGCAAACAATTATGCCCGTCACAGCATCGGTTACGTAGTGCGCGGGAAGAAATGCATTTACTACGGCGATTTGTGCCACGAAATACCTCAGGGAACATTATTCTATATGGGAACCGGCAGTCATTACACGGAAGACATTCCGGAGGCCGGTAAGAATTTCGAGCAGATCGTGTTTTATTATACTTCCGCTCAACTTTCCAAAGTGTTGAATAACCTGAGCGTGGTTTATCAACTGCACATAACCAACGATCACAGCTGTCCCGATTGCGAGCAACAGACGCATGTAAGCTACCCCTGCGACGAGCGCCATCAAGAATTTCTTCGGAACGGTCAGCCAGTACCTTAAGGACGACTTGTTCAGTCAGGATACGACGGCGGAAATGATCAAAATCACCGAACTGGTCTATCTGATCCTCACGCAAAAGGAATGTTGCCTGAAGAGCAAGATCCTGAGCAATATGGACCTGATGAAAGAGAGTTTCGAGCAGACGATCCAGGATTATATCTTCTCCGATATTTCAGTCGAAGAGCTGGCCGAAAAGTGCAACCGCAGCCTCACTTCGTTCAAGAAAGAGTTCCGGAAGCATTTTTACGAACCGCCTCACAAATGGTTCATCCGCCAGCGCCTGATGCATTCGCGGCTGCTGCTGATATCGACCAACAAGTCGATCTCCGAAATAGGAAACGAATGTAACTTTCCGAATACGTCCCACTTTATCAAACTATTCAAAAAAGAATACGGTTTCACGCCTGCGAACTACCGCCATCGCCATGCACAGAGCGATTCCGGGGTCGCGTCGGAAACCAAAGGTTTCGTTCCACACGGCACTCCGGCTGTTCCTCAGCTTTGATCTGAATATCGTATGGACACCGGGCGAACGGAGCGTATGAATGGTTGTGAAGATTTATAAGTCGTATTGAATGGCAGGTATTTATATATTGATTCAAGAATCTATTTTTAGTAAGAAGTTATAAAAGAAATTATAAAAAAAAGCGAAGTTTTGAATAGAGTACCTCCTTCGTTCGGTTTTATCGGGTATGCGGCGACCGGGTTTTCCGGTTTTGCCGCATACTTTATTTCTGTTGGCGACGAAAAAGTATATTAAAAATTTGGGGAATTGAAAAATAGTTCTTACATTTACACTACCTAATTGATCAAAGCTAACTAACCTTTTATGAATATCGGCAGCTTCCGAACGAAGCTGCCGATATTTTTATACCCCGGCGGAGACGATTTCTTCATTTGCGGCAGAGGTGATAAGTATATGGTAAAGAGACGCTTACCGAACGGGTGTTCCGGAGCGGATCGTCGGTCGGGAAGCCGTTCTTGCTGCCAACGGCCGTCGCGGAATCGGCCCGCTCCTGCGGATAGAAGCGGAGCCGGATGCCGTGCGTTATTCGTTGGGCAGGTCGATGTAGTAGTTCACGTTTTCGGCGGTCAGGATGTCCATCGACATGTAGTTGTCGGCACTGGCCGGCGTGGTTTTGAAAACGAACAGGTTGCACAGCGCTCTGACGCCCCGGTAGGCCTGGGTTTCGCATTTTTGGGCGATGATATAGTCGAGGTAGCCCGATTTCATGCATTTCACATTCCGCTCCAGCGGGTCGAAACCGAGCAGGATGCGATCGCCCATGCCGTGCGTCTGCAGGTATTCGGCTACGATGTAGGCGCGCGAGTTGAAGATGATGATGTGCCGGATGTCGGGATGCGCTTCGAAAAAACGGTCGAGGATTTCGGTATTTTGCGCACAGTCGGACGGATACAAGTAGTCGACCCATAGCCGGCATGCCTGCTTTTCCTGTTTTATGAAATGCAGGAAACCGTCCTGGCGGATCGATGCCGTGTTGCTGAGCGCGTCTCCGCTGCGGTGGAACCGGAAACAGGCGACCTCCGCCGGGGCCGAATTCCGCAACAGCAGGCTCGCTCCCAGGTAGCCGCTTTCGAAGACCGGCATCCCGTAATAGGCCAGATAGGGCGTGCCGGGCAGTTTCGATTCGATGAAAACGAACGGCACTTTTTTCCCGGCCAACTCCGTAACGAACTCCGTCGCGGCTTCGCGGAACATCGGGACGATCAGCACGGCGTCCGGCAGGTCGGCCAGCGTGTCGCTGCAAGCCTGCCGGAACGATTCGACTCGAAACTGGTCGTAACGTACTACCTGCACTCCGATATTGAAATCGCGGCACTCTTCATAAGCTCGCAGGACGCCCCGGTGCGCGATCTCCCAGAAGTCTCCTCCTTCGAAGTCGGGCATCAGGCAGGTGATCCGGTAATGACGCCGGGAGGCGAGCAGCGAGGCGTACGCGTTCGGTTTGTAGTCGATTTTCCGCACCACTTCCTGTACTTTCCGGAAACTTTCGGCCGACACTTCGCCGCGGTTGTGGATCACCCGGTCTACGGTGCCTTTCGAAACTCCCGCGAGCTGGGCGACGTCTTTTATCGTAACTTTTTTATCCGGTTTGCTCATGCCTTGTCGTGTTTTGTCTGTTTGCCGTGGTTTGCGGCCGGTCGTCGGATGTCCGTACCGGTAGCAAAACTCCCGGTAAAAATAGCGAATATTTTCCAGAGTGCTGAATTTTATTTCGTGCACGTGCACGAAACTCCGGAAAATTGATTACTTTTGGCTTCGGTATATCGGAAGGCCCCCTGGGGAACGACCGATAAAATCTGAAAATCACATGGGCCCGTTCATAGGAGAAAATTTCATGCTGACGACCGATGCGGCCGTCGAACTCTATCACAGGTATGCTGCGAAGATGCCGATCATCGACTATCACTGTCATCTCGATCCGAAAATGATCGCCCGCAACCACCGTTTCAGCGGTATTACCGAGGCATGGCTCGGCGGCGACCATTATAAATGGCGCGCGATGCGGGCCAACGGCGTTTCGGAAGAGTATATAACCGGCTCCCGAAGCGATTACGAGAAGTTCGGGAAGTGGGCCGAAACGGTTCCGTATACGATGCGGAATCCGTTGTACCACTGGACGCACCTCGAACTGGCCCGGCTGTTCGGGATCGACCGGGTGCTGTCGCCCGCTACGGCGCGTGAAATTTACGACGCCTGCAACGCCGCGCTGGCGACCGACGCGTTTACGGCGCAGGCGTTGATGCGGCGGTGCAACGTTCGGGCGGTCTGTACGACCGACGACCCGATCGATTCGCTGGAATACCACCGCGAGCTGGCTGCCGGCGATTTTGCCGTCCGGGTGTTGCCGACGTGGCGTCCCGACCGGGCGCTGGCCGTAGCCGATGCGGCGGCCTACAACGGATATCTCGCACGGCTCGAAGAGGCGTCGGACGTTTCGATCGGCTCGTATGCTCAGTTGTTGGACGCGTTGCGTAGGCGGCACGACTGCTTCGCAGCGGCGGGATGCCGCCTTTCCGATCACGGGATGGATACCTTCCCGACGGACGATTATACCGAAAACGACTTGCGTCGCATTTTCGATAAAGTGCGCGGTGGCAGCACGCTCCATCCGCAAGAAGTCGCGCAGTTGCAGGGCGGTCTGTTGTTCGAACTGGCCGTGATGGACAGCGAAAAGGGGTGGACGCAGCAGTTCCACATCGGGCCGATCCGCAATCCGAACACCCGGATGTTCCGCAGGCTCGGCCCCGATACCGGCTACGACGCCATCGGCGATAAGCCCTGCGCCGAAGCGGGACACCGTTTCTTCGACCGGCTCGAGTCGCGCGGCGCGCTGGCCAAAACCATTCTGTATAACCTGAATCCGAAAGATTTCGAAGTGCTGGCCGCGATGGCCTATTCGTTCAACGACGGATCGGTGCCGGGTAAGATGCAGTTGGGTTCGGCGTGGTGGTTCCTCGACCAGGAGCGGGGTATGCGCCACCAGATCGACACGCTGTCGGCCTTCGGGTTGCTGGGGCGTTTCGTCGGGATGCTGACCGATTCGCGCAGTTTTCTGTCGTACCCGCGTCACGAATATTTCCGCCGTATCCTGTGCGACGTGATCGGCGCCGACATCGAGAGCGGGCGATTGCCGCGCAGCGAGACGGCGTTTATCGGGCAGTTGGTCGAGGATATCTGCTACGGCAACGCCGAGCGTTATTTCGGTTTTTTCGAAAACGATGATAAGCGACAATAGGAAAACGTTTTACGGGCGGGCTACCTCGAAACCGATGCCCGCGATGCGACTCTCATAGTTCGGAATTGTTAAAAACGCTAAAAATATGTCAAAAGTTGTAACTTTCGGGGAGGTGATGCTGCGTCTGGCGACTCCGGATCGCCTGCGCTTCGGACAGGCCGGTTCGTTCACCGCCACGTTCGGCGGCGGCGAGGCGAACGTAGCCGTTTCGCTGGCCAATTACGGCCTGCCGGTCGAATTCGTAACGCGCGTGCCGAAAAACGATATTGCGGATGGCTGCCTGCGCGAGTTGCGCAAATACGGCGTAGGCACGTCGCATGTCGTGTACGGCGGCGACCGGCTGGGGATTTATTTCCTCGAAACCGGGGCTGTAGCGCGGCCGAGCAAAGTGGTTTACGACCGCGCGCATTCGTCCGTTTCGGAGATCGCTCCGGGCATGGTCGATTGGGAAAAAGCGTTGCAGGACGCATCGTGGTTTCATTGGACGGGCATTACGCCGGCAATTAGCCAGGGGGCTGCCGACGCCTGCCTCGAAGCGATCCGCACGGCCAACCGGCTCGGCATTCCGGTGTCGACTGACCTGAACTACCGCAAAAACCTGTGGAAATACGGCAAGACGGCGGCCGAAGTGATGCCGGCGCTGGTCGAAGGGTGCGACCTGATTCTCGGCAACGAGGAAGATGCCGAAAAAGTGTTCGGCATCAAACCTGAAGGCTTCGATGCCGCATCGACCGGCGGGCGCGTCGACGGCGCGCGTTTCGAATCGGTCTGCCGCCAGCTCACGGCGCGTTTTCCGCGGGCCAAACGCGTGGTCATTACGTTGCGCGGCGCGGTGAACGCCGATCATAACACCTGGAGCGGCGTATTATGGAACGGCCGGGAACTGTTGCAGGCTCCGACCTACGATATCACCGACATCGTCGACCGGGTCGGCGGAGGCGATTCGTTCATGGGCGGCCTGATCTACGGGCTGCTGGCCTACGGCGACGACCGCCGCGCGCTGAACTTCGCGGTGGCGGCTTCGGCGCTGAAACATACGATTTACGGAGATTTCAACCTGGTAACGGTTGCGGAAGTGGAAAACCTGATGAAAGGAGACGGATCGGGCCGCGTCGTCCGCTGACTCGCGCATCGTTCAACCTTAAAAACACGGAAAAATGGCAAGATTTTCAAAAATAGAGACATTGTCGGCGATCGTTTCGACCGGCATCGTCCCGGTATTTTACCACCAATGTCCGCAAACGGCCAAAGACGTGCTGAAAGCGTGCTACGACGGCGGGATCCGCGCGTTCGAATTTACGAACCGCGGCGAATTCGCCCACGAGGTGTTCGCCGAACTGTCGAAATTCGCAGCCGCCGAATGTTCCGGCATGGTGCTGGGCGCGGGTTCGGTTGTCGACGGCCCGACGGCGGCGCTGTACATCCAGCTCGGCGCGAATTTCATCGTTGGCCCGATGTACAACCCGGACGTCGCGAAGGTCTGCAACCGGCGGCTCGTTCCCTACACGCCGGGTTGCGGTTCGGTCACCGAGATCAGCGCGGCGCAGGAGGCCGGCTGCGACCTGTGTAAAATTTTCCCGGCGGGGTGCGTCGGCGGTCCGTCGTTCGTCAAAAACATCAAGGCCCCGATGCCGTGGAGCATGTTGATGGCTACCGGCGCAGTCGAGCCGACCGAAGAAAATCTGTCCGGTTGGTTCCGTGCGGGGATCACTTGCGTCGGCATGGGCTCGAAACTATTCCCAGCCGAGGCGATCGCCGCCGAGGATTGGGATTCGATCGCCGGCAAATGCCGCGAGGCGCTGTCGATCGTCGCCAAATACCGGAAATAACCGAAACTAACTAACCAAACTTCAACCTACGATGAGCAAACTGAACGAAAAAATGACCAATTACCGGTGGGTGATCTGCTCGATGCTGTTTTTTGCGACGACGGTCAACTACCTCGACCGCCAGGTGCTGTCGTTGCTGCAGCCGATCCTTGAGGAGGAGTTTCACTGGACGGATAACGACTACGGTTCCATAACGGCTGTGTTTTCGTTATTCTACGCCATATCGATGCTGTTCGCCGGCCGTTTCGTAGACCGGGTAGGAACGAAAAAAGGGTATGCGTGGTCGATTGCCGTCTGGTCGCTGGGCGCGGCGCTGCACGCCGTGTGCGGCGTCGTGACCGAGCGGTGGGTAGGTCTCGAAAACGCCGAGGCGTTGCGCCTGGCGCAGGGGGCCGATCTCGTCGCGCAGATCTCGATGGTCAGCGTGACGGCCTTCGTCGTCTGCCGCTGCGTACTGGCGCTCGGCGAAGCGGGCAACTTCCCGGCGGCGATCAAGGCGACGGCCGAATATTTCCCGAAAAAGGACCGGGCTTTCGCGACCGGGATCTTTAATTCCGGGGCGAACGTCGGAGCCATCGTGGCCCCGCTGACCGTGCCGGTAATGGCCGAACTGTGGGGGTGGGAGACGGCGTTCATCGTCGTCGGTCTGGTCGGGTTCGTCTGGCTCGGGATCTGGCAGTTCGTTTACAAGAGACCGGAAGAAAATACGAAGATGAACGCCGCCGAGCGCGCCTATATCAATCAGGATATCGAGGCGGACGCCGCCGCCGGTCTGGTCGCGGCCGAAGCTCCGGCGCGCAAAATGTCGTTCGTCGAATGCATGAAATACCGTCAGACCTGGGCGTTCGCGTTCGGCAAGTTCATGACCGACGGCGTGTGGTGGTTCTTTCTGTTCTGGACGCCCGCCTACCTGAAGGCGCAGTACGGCATGGTCGGCACGCAGATCGCATGGCCGATCGCGGTGCTCTACACGATCACGGTGTTCGGTTCGGTGTTCGGCGGAAAATTTCCGACCTATTTCATCAACCGGGGTATGAACCCTTATGCCGGACGTATGCGGGCGATGCTGATTATCGCGTTTTTTCCGCTCGTGGTACTGTTGGCGCAGCCGCTGGGATATCTTAGCTATTGGGTGCCGATCCTGCTGATTTCGGTCGGGGCCTCGGCGCACCAGGCTTGGTCGGCAAACATTTTTTCGACGGTCGGCGATATGTTTCCGCGTAGCGCGATCGCCACGATTACCGGTATCGGCGGTATGGCGGGCGGCCTCGGCTCGGTATTTATTCAGAAAGGAGCCGGGATGCTGTTCACTTACAGCGGCGACGCGAACCTCGCGTTCATGGGATTCGAGGGCAAACCGGCCGGATATGCGATCGCATTTATCTTTTGCGCCGTAGCCTATGTCGTGGCGTGGTGCGTGATGAAGGCGTTGGTTCCGAAATACAAACCGATCGCCGACCGGTAATTACGCCGGCGGATCGGTTGCTGCATGTCGGCGCACGGCAAACGGGCAACGATGCTCTGGATGATTTTAAGTCGCTTGAGAACAGTCGGTAAAACTACACGCACTTCATCTGCCATATGCCGCGAGGATGATTGTGATGTGTTGCTGCAAAGCCACAGCGATTTTATGCGGAAACAGTTGGACTGACTTACAAGGCGGTTATTAAGATCGTCCTGTGGTTATCGTTTTCCCATCTATATACTTGAATGTGCTAAATAATTTTGCTATATTTGTAAAGATCAAGGGCTATTTGGCATCTTTTTCGCTTACACTGTTAAAGGTTTGGTACATTCAAGTATATAGATGGGATCGTTTTTCTCGGGATATTATTGTCATTTGATCTTCGGTGCCGACCGGAGGGTTGATCCCTCTACGAAGCGAAACAGATATTATCTTTTGAAAGATACGAATGTTCCGATCTGCTGTTCGGATGACGTAGTCCTTATTGACATTGCATTGCGTCAGGCGCTGGTTTGAAAGCTGAAAGTAATGATTTAGCAACTTAATATTATCCTATTTATGGACATAGGAAAAAGACTTGCCGAAATTTGGAGAGCGGATTATATGGGTGCGCTGCCAGTGTCAGTAAAAGAGCGTGGCTACACGTATGCCGAGAATGTTCGGAAAGATATTTTGATCACGGGATTCAATCCGTCATTCCGGCCTGGAGATAGTGCAGGGATATTTTCTGGCCCAATCAGTAATATTTGGGAAAGCCAGCAATACGACACTTACTTTAGTCCGATTCGCAAGATGTTGTATGACGGTGAATTAGATTTGAGAGATCAAGCCGATTATCTCGACATATTTTATTTCAGGGAACGAGAACAACGGTTTTTGAAGAACCGGATTCTCAGCAACCCCGAAGGGATTCGATTCATAACGGATCAACTCAATCTAACCATGCATATCATTGAGGATGTCGTAAAACCCAAATTGTTGATTGTGAAAAATAAAGAAGCATGGCCCTATTTCGGTAAACTCTTTGATGAAAAGGGATGGGTATGGATGGGTTATCGATTCGATCCTGTCGAACAGATGCCGTGCGGCGAATTGTGTAGAATTACCGGTCTGCTCGATTCTAAAGAACGTATCGCTCCTGAAATACAACAGACTAATTTAATGGGGAGTTTCGTACTGTTTTCGAAAACACATCAATCAATATACGGCTCGTAATATCCGTCCTACGCCGTGGATTATTAAATCGATACTCGACCGTTACAGTCCTAATCCGAACTGAAATCGTTTGGATTATGACTGTTTATGAATTGCTTCACGGAGTTTCATTCGATGATATCGTTCCATTCGTCGATAAATATGATACGGACAAATGTTTGGCATCATATAAAATGCTTTACGACCGACTCCGTCAAATTCCTCAGGGGGAAGCTCCGTTTCCGGTAAGGATTCATATGGAAATTCCGTAATCATTAGTTATGGGAATTCAGACTCTATTTTATATGCTTCAGGCTCTTCAGGCCTCATTGAACGGTAACTCATGGGAAGATATTCTTTACAAAGAGGTGATTATTAAAACTGAAGTATCAGCCTCTTTGGCTGAAGTTGCTACATGTTGTCTTTTAGGGGGCCTTTGTAGTCGAATTAAACGAAGTGCAGAAGGATTTATTCGGCAAAGAGGTTGCCAAGGCAGTAAAAAAAGTATAAGGATATGTTTCCGGGGCGATTCCGACAAAGAAGCAAATGTTAATCCGGCCTTTTTTCATAGGGAAGTGAATAAATTTACCAAAATATCGGTACGCGATCTCGGTAAGAAATACCCTAAACAACGTAGAGCGGAAGCTCGTAAGTGGATAAGCTTTGGATTTGTATAATGAGACGATCGTTTACATTGGTCGATTTATAGAAAACTTGTTGCTTCGACCGACGATCGGTGTTGCTCCGACCACTCGGGAAGTATGTCATTTGTTTCAAGCCGAACAGTGCAATATAGACTCATTTCAGACGGTAACGAACGATGTGACGCGACGCGGAAATTATTTACGAGAGCTGATGGATAAATATCATGCTTTCGAATCCGGAAGACTGCTCAATGGTATTGTTAGTATCTGTTCGTCGTCACAATACCCTATCACAGAAGAGGAGGTCGATCTTTTGCAACCGATTGTAACGGCATGTGGCGGCGAATTTCTCATCTATAAACAGTTTGACGACACGTTGAACCAAACGTTGAAAGTCGAGATCGCATTTTGGGAATAAATAAATTATTTATATTTGCAAATGTATTCGATTGGTATATAGATTAATAGATTGTAAAAAGATACGAAAGTGCAATGTTTTACCTATGTTGTATCCGTTAAAAATAAACGCTCAACTCGTTAAAAGTTAAGCGTTTGAAAATTATCCCTGTGGGTCCCCTGTGGGGCCTGAAGCTTCTTTATAAGTTATTGTAAATTATATGCTTAGGAATCAGTTTTTAAAGATAGTTACGCTTTAGAAACTATTTTACCCAAACTGTTCAAAGAACGCATTGTAGTCTCACAAAGATAATAATATTTATTCTGTTTTGTGAAAAGAGGGATTTTTTTGAAAATAACTTAATGTGCGTTTTTTCAGTATGTTAACTCCAATTATTCGCAGCGCGGTAATCTAATACGATAAAGTCTTTGTATTCCTATGGTACAAGGGTTAAGGCTATATTTATATATAGCCTTAACCCTTGTACCTTATCCGGTCACCCTGACCGTAAACCCGAACGTATTTATCCCTCGCAACGATTCCTTTTTTCTTCCTTATTTATCTGTATATCAGATATTTATTTGTTGAATTCCTGATTTTTTTGTTATATTTAATGTATTTCCGAATAAAATATAAACAACTTATTATTAACTACATACAAAATTCAATACTACTACATGACACCAAATTACTAATCTAAAAATTATTCTTATGAATGGGCATGAACTTCAATCCGCAATTCTCAACGAGGTTGAACGAATTGAATCCGTAGATGGTGCTTCATCACTTCAAATGACGACAGTTATTGATTTCTCAAACCTGCTGACACGATTGTGTTACGACTATTATGAGGAAGATGAAAACCTGTTGAACGAACTGCGAACTTTAGATCAATTAAAAATCAACCTAATTCATAGGCAAAAACTGCATACATCAAACGACGATATTTTGCAATATGCCATATCGTTAATCGAAATAGAAATAAGACTTGTTCAAACCAAGATCGTTCATCCGAACTGATACCTGTTCCCGAAAAAACGGACATACGTTTTCCTTATCGGTGGGAAGGTCATTTGAGCGAACTGATGGAACCTTTGCGCCCTTTGGTACAATGGAAATATTACCAATGAGAAAGGAATATTCCGTCTTTTTACCTCGTATATCAAAAAATTGTGAAAAGTCTATTTAATGTACGGCTCGCCACTCCGTTTAAAAAAACGTTCTCAACTGGCCGACAGAAAAGATTATGCAACGCCGCTACTGGATGCACTAAAACAAACGTATAGGAAAATATTGAAAATAGGTATTAAGAATCAATAGGTTATAATAAAAGATAGGGACTGGGGCCTACCTGTCCCTATTTTCTTTTCGGTTATCGGGTAATCTTGCGATACAATAAAAACCCCAAGATTATGGAAACGATAACTATGGATTCAGAGGTTTTTAAAGCCCTGAACGAGAAACTAACCACAATCGAAGATTTCGTCCGGAACATCCAATCTGCCACTCAAACAGAACTTACCGACAAAAAAGATGCTTACTTCATCCGAAGTATGCGACTTACTGCGAATCTGCAAACGCACGTTACAACGCTGGCGCGACAATCACTTAATCACCTATATCATTTCCGAGGGTAAATGTCTTTACGAATACCGTGAGATAAAACGGATTCTCAAAGAGGGCATCGTCAACGCCGGAATATCCATCGACGACCTGTTGAGAAAAGAAAGGAGACCGCTATGATAAGCAAAGAAGAAATCCTTTCCCGAACGAACTCCGACTGGACGTGTTCAAACATTACATCCGCAGCGACCTGCGTTCCGGTTTGCGGTTCTGCAATCCTTTGTACCACGATACCCGACCGTCCTGCAATGTCTACTACGACCGCAAAGCGAGATATTACCGGCTCAAAGACTTCGGCAGCGACGAATACAGCGGGATTGCTTTTTCTATGTGGGAAAACTCAACGGGTTGGACTGCAACAACAACCGGGATTTTGTCAAAATTCTGGAAATCATCGACCGGGAAATGAATTTAGGTTTGAAGGACGGGAATCCGATCCCCGTCCCGGTCAGTACGCTCCAAACCGACACCGGAACAACCCGCCGAAGTTAAACCTAAACCGTTCACCTATCTGGATAAGCCTTTTTCGTCCGGCGAACTCTCAGAGTGGAAAAATCGGGTATAACCGAAGAAGTATTATGCCGTTATCAAACCCTTTCGTTGCGTGAATTTCACTGCGTCAGCAACGATGCAACGCCCTATACGCTCCGCTCGACGGACGATGAACCCATGTACGCCTACATCCGACCGAAGTGTATCAAAGTGTACCGGCCTAAATCGAAGCAGCGATTTTGTTACGGCGGGATCATGGAGGATTTTATTGTTTCGGTTTGGAGCAGCTACCTACGCACGGGGATATTCTCTTTATTACCGGCGGCGAAAAGGACGTAATGACACTGGCGGCGCACGGATTCTATGCCATCTGTTTCGGAAGCGAAACAGCCAGCGTCCGTTACACATCATCCGTGCTCTTTCCTATCGCTTCAAACACATCGTCCTGTTGTACGATACCGACAAAGAAGGGATAAAAAGTTCCCTGCGGCATCAACAGGCATTGGCCGAATATCATGTAAAGCGGCTCATCCTGCCGTTAGAAGGCACGAAACAGGAAAAAGACATATCCGACTACTTTGCGCTGGGAAATACGGCAAACGACCTGAAAAGGCTGTTTTTGTCCTTGCTCGATACGCTCTACCGCGAAACTTTCTCAATGTTGCGCCCGTGTGAAATCGACCTGAAAAATCCGCCGGTCGCGCCGGACGTGATCGTTTCGATCAACGGCGTGCCTTTCGGCATACAAGGAGATTTGCTTTGCATAACCGGTGGCGAGGGCAGCGGCAAAAGCCACTATGCCGGTGCATTGATCGCCGGGACACTGGCCACCGGAAATAACGCCGATACGCTGGGAGCGACGCTTCTACCCAACAGCAACGGACGGGCCGTCCTGCTCTACGACACCGAACAATCCGAAAACCAGCTTTATAAAAATATCGGAATCGTGACGCGCAGATCCAGCCTTGACGAAATGCCCTCTTGTTTCAAAGCCTACACGCTCAACAGCATTACCCGCCGCGAACGCTTCGATTCGATAGTCAACAGCATGGATAAATATTACTATCAGTTCGGCGGCATCCATATGGTCGTTATCGACGGAATCGCCGACTTGATCCGTTCGGTAAACGATGAAAGCGAGAGCGTGGAACTGATCGACGAACTCCACCGTCTGGCCGGAATCTACAATACTTGTATCGTATGCGTGTTGCATCTGGTTCCGTCGGGCATGAAAATCCGAGGGCATCTCGGCTCAGAAGTCAGCCGCCGGGCGGCGGGTATTCTTTCCATCGACAAAAACGAGAAAAAGGAATTATCCACCGTAAAGGCGATCAAAGTCCGCGACGGCAGCCCGCTCGACACGCCCATTCAGCAATTCGCTTGGGATCGGCAACAGGCCATGCACCTGTTCCGAGGCGACATTGGCCCGGAAGAAAAGGATAACCGCAAGGAAACGGAATTGCGGAACGCCGCAAAGGAACTTTTCTCGGCCTGCCATTATTACGGTTTTACGGATTTGTGCACCCGGATAATGGAACTACTCAACGTCAGCGAAAGCACGGCGAAAAATTACATCCGATACATGCGCGAACGGGGTATTATCCGCAAAGACCCGCAGAATACAACCGCATACATTCCCGGAAATTCGTAAACCCTAAAAAACCTTTAATTATGGAAATTACCCGAAAGGAATTAGCACTGTTTTCCGACCGGTTCATGGATAAACTCGACCAGATCGAAAGCGGGATCAAACAGATACTTGAAAGCCGCACCGTGCTCGACGGCGAGACGCTCGTCAGTACGCGGGATTTGTGCCGGATGCTCGATGTGCACGAACGAACGCTATTCAACTACCGAGAAAAAGGAATCCTACACGGTATCGTGATCGAACGAAAAATCTACTACCGAATGAGCGAGATAAAAGCACTGATGAAACAAATTATCGAACAACAAACCAACTTCTAAAAATTACCGTTATGAATGCACCTGCGAAAAAACCGACCGATTATGTTCTGGTCAAACGTTCCGTAGTCGCCGACACGATCAAAAAACAGATCGTCTCCGCCTACACGATTCAATTCATGTCGTTTATACTCTACGCCCGAAACATCAATCTGACGCTGACGACGCTCGACGTATGCGACATCCTGAAGTTGAACCGCAAAACATTCGAACGTTACCGGAAAAGATCGAACGTCCGCTATACCATGTACGGCGATCAGAAAATGTACAGTCTTTTCGATATGGTCAAAGTCGCCGAAGCCATGACGCGAAGCAAACGCAACCGGCAGATCAACTCGATCCCGACGGCATTTTGCAAAAAAAGATAAATCTAATGAAAAGGCAGCCACCGGGCTGCCTTTTCATTAGGATTGTCGTTAATCGCGTCTGTACGATGTATCGCCGCTGTCTTTTTAAGTTCGATATTACACGGCGATTTCGGATACTTCGTTGAGATCAGGTTCAAATCTTCATCGGACAAGTAGGAACGTTGAGCGTACCATGCAGAACCGTCTTTTTTGGTCATAGTCGGTTTGGATTCATCTATGGCAAATGAATTATAAGAACCATAAAGCATCAGCGAATTGAAATCCATAAACGGCCCTCTTAGAGACGATACGGTAATAACTTCGAAATTAGATCGCTTTTCGGGCTTAATATTGTCGTAATGGACGTTGATATATTGATCCCTATCCGGACGGCCTTGTTCATGCAGCAGACCGATAGCGTGCCCTAATTCGTGCATGGCATTTCCGACCGTCGCCCACGACGGGTCTAAACAAAGTTGCTGTTTACCACCTTGCCTGCCGAGGGCCGACCAACAGCCGTTGCCGTCGATCAACTGAATATAGTCCCGTTCGACAATGTATTTTCCATTCCGCCCGGCATTGGCTACCGTGACATGCCTGAATTCCACGCCGGTCGTGCGATGGTAGTAGTTCATCGCCGCATATATTTTTTCGAGTTGTGTAAAACGAATACTGGAAACGGTAACGTTATTCGCTTCATCCCCGATGCTGAAATATACGATTCCATCAGGCCAAACGTATTTATCTGTATTGAGAACGATACCTTTTGTTTCGGTCAATCCGGGTAATTCAATTCCTCGGCCTGTTCCCGGCTTAACAGTATATCTCCCTGAAAAATATACACACTGTCGAGTTTCTCCATTGGTACGCCTTTGGTCGTAACGTAGGATTCTTTCGCAACGCCGGGCATGTATTCCTCTATCCGTTGAACTTCATGGTTCGATTCACGTTCCACATTCTCTTTAGCGCAGCCGACAACGGCGGCTGCCACAAGCAGCAGCAAGGCAATTTTTTCATAATTATAAGTTATTTAATAGGTTAGTGTAAATAGAAAGCCTACGACGGCCAATCGGGTTTAGGAGGTAGGTTTTCTGAATTTTTCTTTTCTTTTGAAATAACGTCTATCAATATATATTCTCCTAAGTAATCTTCCGGCGGGTTTTTAATATGTTTTTCTCTTACTTTAATCACATATTCATAACCCGGTTCGTAATCGAATCCTTTAATGGATTCTGTTATCGTCGTCCAGTTATCATTTTTGTTGAACTTGACGATATAGCAGGGAAACTTACCTTCGACGAAACAACTTCCCTTTTCAGATGCGACTGTCAGTAGGAATACTTTCTCTTTATCCTCGCAAGCGCACAGTACGAACAGCGAGCAAAGCAGCCATAAAAACCGGTATTTTTTCATGTCGAACGCCTTTTAAAATGTTTTTACTAAATTCACTACTGTCCAAAGAAATTTTCTCAGACATGATTTAAATTAGTTTATATTAATGCATTACGCGAATAAAATTTTTCCGGGATTTGATTTTATACTTTTGCAAATAGTATTGCAAGAGATAGAAATCATGAATCAGGGAAAGACCGTATTCGCTCAGATAATGTCGCTCATACCGAGATATGAGTTTGACAAATGCGTAAAGAGATACAATGGCAACCGACATGCCATCGAGTTCAAATGCAGAGACCAGTTCATGGTGATGAGTTTTTGCCCAGTTCACCGGCCAGGATAGCCTGCGCAGCATTGATGCAACGCTGGTTGCCCTGTCCTTCAAGTTGTACTCGTCCGGAATCAAATATATCCAACGCTCGACTTTGGCACATATCAACGGGACCAAGGACTGGCGCATCTATCACAACTTCGGTCAGATATTGATTGCACAAGCGAGATACCTGTACCGCCATGAGCCTTCCAGACTCGACGTGGACGGAATCGTCTATGCCTTCGACAGCAGTACGATGAAACTTTGCCTGCAACTCTGTCCATGGGCAAGACTTCATCATGATAAAGGTGGTGTAAAGATGCATACTCTGCTGGATTTGCGGGGAACGATTCTACATTTATTTATCTGACGGAAGCCGCGGTCCATGACTCCAAAGCAATGAGCCTCGTACCCGTGGAGCCTGGTAATTACTACCTCATGGACAAGGGATATGTGGATTTCAAGCAGTTGTTCCTCCACTTTCATCGCCAGCGGGCTTTTTTTGTCACCAGGGCCAAGGACAACATGAAGTATGAGGTGGTAGAAGAGCATCCGGTTGATAAAAGTACAGGAGTTGTTAGCGATTCCACTATCAGGCTGACGGGACTGAAAACCTCCCTGATGGTATCCGGATCAAGGCGTTCTACGGGGACCAGCCAGAA
>VOFH01000983.1_pt1 | contig 124001 bp, 111 predicted proteins | sample 5384091 | NCBI WGS metagenome assembly VOFH01 (sample SAMN12384727, study PRJNA508395) | human gut metagenome | isolation source: healthy gut G | host: Homo sapiens
ACTGTTCGCCCGTCAACTTGGCGTGGCAGCGCCTTGCCGGGAAAGTTGCTCATGCGGCAAACGGCCGCGGGCGACCAGTGGTCGCCCCTACGATCAGGTTTGTGCGTCCCGCTTCGCAATGCAGCGTTTCAGCCAGCCGCCGCGCAGGTAGTAGAGGATGAACAGCAGCGACGCCAGCGTCCAGGTCAGGGGGTAGCTGAACTCGACCGTGGCGATCGTGTGATAGAGCGGGACCATCGTGGCCAGCCACAGCATCCGCAGGCCGCAGACGAAAAACACCGTGATCAGCGTCGGCACGCGGACGTCGCCGCAGCCGCGCAGTGCGCCGGACAGCACCTCGATGCTGATATAGGTGATGTACACCGGCGTCAGCACATGCATCATCTGCACGCCCACCGCCACCACGTTGTTATCCTGCGTAAACACGCGGAAAAGCGGCTCGGCCCCAAAGTAGAAGCTGACACTGACCAGCAGCGTCAGCCCGGCGGCCATGGCCATACACACCCGCACGCCGCTGCGCACGCGGTCGTACTGGCGGGCGCCGAAGTTCTGCCCCACAAAGGTGGTGATGGCAATGCCCAGCGAGTTGATGGTCATCCAGAATACGAAATCAATTTTGCCGTAGACGCCCCAGGCGGCGATGGTGTCGGTGCCGAAGCTGTTCATGCAGCTTTGGATGACCATGTTGCTGAGGTTGTACATGGCGCTTTGGGCCGCCGCCGGGATGCCGATGGTGCAGATGGCCCCCAGGATGCCCGGCTCCATCCGCATTTTGTCCAGCGAGACATGCCAGGGCATGCCCTCGGAGCCGATGACGCAGCGCAGGGTGAGCAGGGCGCTGGCCACCTGGCTGACCACCGTGGCGATGGCCGCACCGGCCACGCCCCAGCCCAGCACCGCGATGAACACCACGTCCAGCACGATGTTGACCAGCGATGGTCATGGTTTGAACAGTTCACTTGGTATTTTGTGGCAGGCGTGCCCCGGCGGTGCGCGCATTCTGCGCGTGTTTGGGGACAGCCCCTGCCCCGCGCTGCCAGTGCAGATCGAAGGGTTCCCTGTTGTGGAGATCGGCCCCTACTGCTTTGCGCAGAACCAGCGCAGCCAGCCTGCTGATGCCCGATTTTGGAGCGTTGACGGCCGCGGCCCCGCTGCTTACCCCCACCCCATTGCGGGGGATTTTGTGCAGGGCGTTACCCTGCCCGCCGGGGTGCGGGCGTTGCATAACGCTGCCTTTTATAACTGCCGCAAGCTGGAATGGCTGTGCGCCGGTTCCGCGCTGGAAAGTGTGGGCAGCGATCTGTTCACCAACTGCCGCGCGCTTGACCGCTTTATCTTAGATGCCGCCCCCGATGCCCCCACTGGGCTGAAAAAGCTGGTGGCCGCCGTCAGCGCGGATATCGGTGCGGTGTTTGCCCCCGGCGGGGCGGTGCAGCAGGCCAAAGTGTTCTACCCGGAATACTTTGAATTTTTGGACGAAAATACCCCGGCCCATATTTTTAACCACAGCATTGAGGGCGAGGGTTACCGCTACCGCCAATGCTTTGACGGCAGCGTGCTCCGCTTTGCGGAGTATGACGCGGCGTTCCCCCAGGCATGCGTGGGCGAAAGCGAAAAAACACTCTGCCGCATTGCTCTGGATCGGCTGTGTAGCCCGTTTGCCCTGCTGCCGGAAGCGCAGGGCATCTACAGCGCTTATCTGGCCGCCCATGCCGCCAGCGCCGCGGCCCCGCTGATTGCCCGGCGCGATACAGAATCTTTGCAGCTGGTGCTGAAACTGGCGGACGAGGAAAGCCGCCGCCAGATTGCATTGGCCTGTTCCCAGTCCGGCTGGAGCGAGGGCGCAGCCCTGACCCTTGGCGGCCAGCGCCCCCGCAGGCAGAAAACCTATGATTTTGACGACCTTTGATGTGCCGTAGATTCCCCATACTTTGGTGGTGATAATCAATGCCCTCCCAACATGTTTTGACCCAGGAAGAATGGGTTGCCGCCATGGCCAAACGCGCCATGGACCGCATCCGCAGTGAGCTGTACCTGGACCTGCGCTACATGAACGCGGCCCTGGGTGCGCTGGTGCCCACCCCTGCCGCGGGGCTGCACAACCTTGCCACGGACGGCGCGGCTTTGTGCTATGACCCGGAATGGTTCATTGGGCTGTACCGCAGCAACCGGCGCTATCTGCCCCGCGCGGTGCTGCACAGCGTTCTGCACTGCGTGTTCCGCCACCCCTGGCTGCGCGGAGGCCGGGACGCCAGCCTGTGGGGGCTGGCCTGCGATATTGCCGTGGAGCAGACGATTGATGCCTTGCAGGTGCCATCCCTGACCCGTCCGGTGGGCTGGCTGCGGCAAAAAACCTACCAGGCACTGCGCAAAAACGGGGCCATGCCCGCCGCCGGGCCCATTTACCGCTGGCTTGCCGCTCAGGAGCCTGACGAACTGCAAAAGCTGCACCGGGAATTTGTGTGCGACAGCCACCGCCTTTGGCCCAAGGACCCCACCAGCCAGCAGGCTCAGGTGCAGGGCCGCCACTGGGAACAGCTTGGGCGCGAAACCCGCATCAGCATGCAGCAGGCAGGCCAGCAGGCCGGGCAGGCTGCCGGGGCCGAAACGATGCAGGCACAGATCGAAGCAGCCCACAGCCGCCGCCTGTACAAGGACTTTCTGCGCCGCTTTGCCGTGATGCGCGAAGAGCCCCGCCTGGACCCCGACGAGTTTGACCTGGGCTACTACTCTTACGGCCTGCGCACCTACGGCAACCTGCCCTTGATTGAGCCGCTGGAAAGCCGGGAGAGCAAAAAAATCCGGGATTTTGTCATTGTGATCGACACGAGCGAGTCCACCTCCGGCGAGCTGGTCAAGGCATTTTTGAAAGAAACGTTCGGCCTGCTTAAAACCGGCGAGAGCTTTTTTGCCAAATGCAACATCGCCGTGATGCAGTGTGACGATGCGGTGCGTGACCTGACCTTTCTGCACAGCACCGATGAGCTGGACCGCTTTGCCGCCTGCCTGACCCTGACCGGCGGCGGAGGCACAGACTTCCGCCCCGCGTTTGCCAAAATTGAGGAACTGCGCCGGGACGGCACCCTGCGGGATTTGCAGGGCGTGCTTTACTTTACCGATGGCAAAGGCACCTACCCTACCAGGCGCCCGCCTTACGAGACAGCTTTTCTGTTTTTGGAAACCGGCACCCCGCCGCCCGATACCCCGCCCTGGGCCATGCGGCTGGTTTTAAGCCCGGAAGAATTTTTGCCTGACCCGGTGCCCAAAACGCCGGAAATTGACTGGCAGGAGAACGAAGCCGAGGACCTGCCCGAGTTGTAATTCATCTTATTTGTTCCTAATGTTTTGATGAAGGAGTGTACCCCCATGGACATCAAACGCGCCAAACAGGAAATTGAACACGCGGTCAAGGCATACCTTGCCGTGGACGATACCGGCACCCCGCTGATTCCGCCCCTCCGCCAGCGGCCTATTCTGCTGATGGGCCCGCCGGGCGTTGGCAAAACCCAGATCATGGAGCAGATCGCGCAGGAATGCGGCATTGCGCTGGTGGCATACACCATCACCCACCACACCCGCCAAAGCGCCGTGGGCCTGCCATTTATCCGCCACCGCAATTTTGGCGGCGCGGACCGCAGCGTAACGGAGTACACAATGAGCGAGATCATTGCCAGCGTGTATGACAAGATGGAGCAGACCGGCCTGGAACATGGTATTTTGTTTATTGACGAGATCAACTGTGTATCCGAAACACTGGCTCCCACCATGCTGCAATTTTTGCAGTGCAAAACCTTTGGCAACCAGGCTGTGCCCGCCGGCTGGGTGATTGTTGCCGCCGGCAACCCGCCGGAGTACAACAAGAGCGTGCGGGAGTTCGACCTGGTCACGCTGGACCGTGTACGCCGCATTGATATTGAGCCGAACCTTGCCGTCTGGCAGGAGTATGCCCGCGCCCACCGCCTGCACCCCGCTGTGCAGGCTTACCTGGAACTGCGCCCCCAGCATTTTTACCGCATCCAGAACGATGTGGACGGACCGCAGTTTGTCACGGCCCGCGGTTGGGAGGATCTTTCCGCCATGCTGACGGCCTGTACCAAGCTGGATTTACCGGTGGATGAAGCCCTGATCGGCCAGTACCTGCGCCACCCTGAAGTTGCCCGCGATTTTGCTGCCTATTGGGAGCTGTACAAAAAGTACCGCCAGGATTACGGCGTGGAAGATATTTTGCAGGGCCACCCCTTTGCCGCCGTGCTGGAGCGCGCACAGAAAGCCGCTTTTGATGAGCGCATCAGCCTTGTCGGATATGTTCTGCATGATCATGCTGGTGGACATGGCCCACTGCAACGTAGACCACGTTGCCATGCGGGACCGCTTTACCGCCCTGGGCGCTGAGATGAAGATGCAGGTCACCGTGACCCGCCAGGAAGTCTTTGACGCCATGCACACCATCTGACGGGGAGGAATTGGGAGATGCGAATTCTGAACCGCAGCGACATTATGGAAACCATCGGCATGCTGACCGATGAAAACCTCGACGTCCGCACCGTGACCATGGGCATCAGCCTGCTGGACTGCATCGACCCGGACGGCGAGAAAGCCTGCGAGAAGATCTACAACAAGATCACCCGCCTGGCGGGCAGCCTTGTCTCCACCGTGGACAGCATCAGCAGCGAGTACGGTATTCCCATCGTGAACAAGCGCATCAGCGTAACGCCCATCGCCATGCTGCTGGCCAGCGCGCCGGACGCGGACCCGGTGTGGTATGCCAAAACGCTGGACCGCTGCGGCCAAGGCCGTGGGCGTCAACTTCATCGGCGGCTATTCGGCGCTGGTGCACAAAGGCTTTTCTGCCGGTGACCGCCGCCTGATCCAGGCCATCCCCCGCGCTTTGGCCGAGACCGATATTGTATGTTCCAGCGTCAACATCGGCTCCACCAAGTCGGGTATCAATATGGACGCCGTTGACCTGATGGGCCGAAGTTGTGCGCCAGACAGCCGAGCTGACCAAGATAACATGTGTATGGGCGATGCCAAGCTGGTGGTTTTCTGCAATGCACCCGAAGATAACCCCTTTATGGCCGGTGCTTTCCACGGCCCTGGAGAGCCGGACTGCGAGATCCACGTCGGCGTTTCCGGCCCTGGTGCGGTGCGCGCCGCTCTGGCCCAGCTGCCCAAGGATGCTTCGCTGGATCACCGTGGCAGAGCTTGTCAAGCGCACGGCGTTCAAGATCACCCGTCTGGGCCAGCTGGTGGCCAACCTGGCCAGCGAACAGCTGGGTGTGCCCGCGGGCATCATTGATCTGTCCTTGGCGCCGACCCCGGCTATTGGCGATAGTGTTGCCAACATTCTGGAAGAAATCGGGCTGGAGAGCTGCGGCTGCTGCGGCACGACGGCCACGCTTGCCATGCTGAACGACGCGGTGAAAAAGGGCGGCGTAATGGCATCGAACCACGTGGGCGGGCTTTCCGGCGCGTTCATCCCGGTATCTGAGGATGACGGCATGATCAAGGCAGCCGAATGCGGCAGCCTGACGCTGGAAAAGCTGGAAGCCATGACCGCCGTCTGCTCCGTTGGCATTGACATGGTGGTTATCCCCGGCGATACCACTGCCGAGGTCATCAGCGGTCTGATTGCAGACGAAGCCGCCATCGGTATGGTCAACAGCAAGACCACCGCTGTGCGCGTGATCCCCGCCATTGGCCACAAGGCAGGCGATGTTCTGGACTTTGGCGGCCTGCTGGGCCACGCCCCCATCATGCCCATCAGCCAGTACAGCCCCGCCGTTATGATCCACCGCGGCGGCCGCATCCCCGCACCGATGCAGGCATTGAAGAACTGATTTTACGGGGATTTTGTTCCTTCTTTGCAAAGAAGGGATCGAAGAAACTCTAAACAATAAAGATATTGCAGCCTAAGCGGTTCCCTTGTGCAAAGGAGCCTTTGACCGCACTATGTATAAATCCCTCCCCAACGCGCCATACTGGCGTACAGGGAGGGATTTTTATGTCCGTATTCAAAAAGATTTTGCTGCTGCTGGCCATTATCGGCGGCATCAACTGGGGCATCTACGGCATCTGGGGCTTTAACGCCGTGGGCTGGCTGCTGGGCGGCTCGCTGTCCTGGCTGTCCCGTACCGTGTTCATCCTGGTTGGGCTGGCCTCGCTCTGCCTGATCCCCAGCCTGTGCATGGGCGATTCCTGCAAAGGCAAAGAGGGCTGACCTCACAAGATTGCCACTGCATCCACACGGCTGCGCCGCGCCTGCAAACCCACACTCAGCACCAGGCCGACGCAGAAGTACATCATCACCACGCTCGACCCGCCCGCCGAGAAAAACGGCAAGGTCACACCAATCACGGGCAACACCTGCAGGTTCATGCCCAGGTTGATGACCGTCTGGAATGGCCAGCACCGGCAGCAGCACATGCACCGCCAGCGCCAGCAAATTGGCCGGCTTGTTCACCCGGCCGCGCACGTGGTTCAGATGCAGGGCCAGGGTCAGTACAAAGCTGATTTTGGCCAGTTCCGCCGGTTGGAAAGTCATACCGCCCACCCGGTACCAGCTGTAGTTGGAAGTACCGCCGGCATCGTACCCCACCGTTAAAAAGCCCAGGCGGACGTTGTGCAAAAGCAGGGTGGGCAGCACCATACCCCAGGCCAGCACCGCATGCAGCGGCCAGGCACGGGCCAGCGCACGGTAGTCCACCGTAGAAACGATCAGCGCCAACAGGATGCCCAGCGCGCTGGCAATGAACTGTACCGATGCTTTGTTGATGGACCCCAGCTGGTTATGCCCAATAGAAACCAGTGTTACCACGCTGAGTGCCGAACACGCCGCGCACAGCGCCAGAAATATTCCGTCGATCTGCCGCAAATAGCGGCGTGTCAGCTGCAGCAATGGCCTGCCACCTTTCACTTTTGTTTTTCTTGTTCCCAGTATAGCACATTGCCCTGTGCAATGGTATTGGTTCCTGCTCGTATTACCGATTATTATACCGCGTTCCTGTGCAATATGCCACGCTTTGCGGCGTTTTATGGCGCGCCACACAAAAATATTTTACAAAGCAGGCTGGATGTTGTATAATAAAGTAGTTTATGCTGACTTAGCCGCTTACTTGTAGGAGGGCCTGCTGTATGGAAGAATATATTACCCATTCGCGGGATGAAACCGTGGCCCTGGGCCGCCGCCTTGCCGCAGAGCTTGCCCCCGGCAGCCTGATTGCCTTTACCGGCGGGCTGGGCGCTGGCAAAACCGCGTTCTGCCAGGGCATTGCAGAGGGCCTTGGCTGCACGGACCCTGTTTCCAGCCCAACCTTTGCCATTGTCAACTACTACCGCGGCCCGCGGCCCTTTGCCCATTTTGATTTGTACCGCATCCATACCGAAGTGGACCTTTCTGCCGCCGGTTTTTATGATTACCTGGATATGGGCGCTGTGGTTGCGGCGGAATGGAGCGAAAACTGCGCCGACCTGCTGGCGCTGGAAAACCCGATTTATATTAACATTGACCGGCTGGATGAAACCACCCGCAAGATTACCATCACCCGGCCTGGGGCTTGACGCCACGCCCTTTTGGAAAGGAAGAACTGACCCCGAATGAACATTCTTGCCATTGATACGGCGGGCAAAACTGCCGCCGTTGCTGTGATGCGCGACGATACTTTATTATATGAGATGGCTTCCAACACCGGGCTGACCCACAGCGAGACCCTGCTGCCCATGGTGGATACCGCCCTGAAAGCCTGCGGCCTGACCCCCGCCCAGCTGGATTTGTACGCCGTGACCAACGGTCCCGGCAGCTTTACCGGGCTGCGCATCGGTCTTGCCGCCGTCAAGGGGCTGGCTTTTGCGGCCAACACCCCCTGCGCCGGGGTTTCCACCATGACTGCCCTGGCTTACGGCGTGTGCGGGGAAGGCACTGTGATTGGCGCACAGGACGCCCGCCGTGGCCAGGTGTACTGGGCCGGATTTGACCTTGCCACCCACGCCCGGCTGACCCCGGACGCCGCCGAACCGGTCACTGCGCTGGAAACTTTTGTAAAAGAGTGCAAAAAGCCTTTGATTTTTGTTGGCGATGGTGCCGCATTGTGCTACAATACATATAAAGACCAGCCCGGCATTCTGCCCTGCCCCCAGCCGCTGCGCGTTTTGCGCGGCGCAGGGGTTGCCCTGGCGGGCAAAGCCATGTGGGATGCGGGCACCTGCGTTTCCCCCGCAGAGCTGCTGCCGGATTATCACCGTTTAAGCCAGGCTGAGCGTGAGCGCGCCGAGCGCGAAGCCGCCCAACAATCCGCCACGAATTGAAAGGATCTTGATTATGGCTGTACAATTTGAAAAACCGATTGCCCTGGGTGCTGACCACGGCGGTTATGAGCTGAAAGAGGCCATCAAACAGCATTTGGAAGAGCGCGGCATTGCTTACCGCGACTTTGGCACCAACAGCACCGCCAGCTGTGACTATCCCGATTATGCCGCCGCCACCTGCGGCGCTGTGACCAATGGCAGCAGCGATTTTGCCATCCTGTGCTGCGGCACGGGTGTGGGCATGTCGATGTGTGCCAACAAGATCAAGGGCATCCGCGCCTGCTGCTGCTCGGAGGCGTTCAGCGCCGAGTACACCCGCCGCCACAACAACGCCAATACCCTGTGCCTGGGCGGCCGCGTTGTGGGCCCCGGCCTTGCCTGCCAGATCGTTGACGCCTTTTTGGACCACGAATTTGAGGGTGGTCGCCACCAGAAGCGCATTGACAAGATGATGGCGCTGGAAACCCTTTAAGGCTCCCCCACTGTTGTACCCCGCCTGGGACCAGGCTTTGCATTGTATCCGATGAATTTTCATATTGTAAGGAGAATCTGCCATGAGCGTTGTTAAAATTGTAGACCATCCCCTGATCCAGCACAAAATCAGCCTGATGCGTGACCGCAACACCGGCACCAAGGAGTTCCGCGATCTGGTAAGCGAGATTGCCACGCTGCTGTGCTATGAGGCCACCCGCGACCTGCCCACCGAGGAAGTTGAAGTGGAAACCCCGATTGCTCTGGCTCGCACCCATGTGCTGGCTGGCCGCAAGCTGGCCCTGGTTCCCATCCTGCGCGCCGGCCTGGGCATGGTGGACGGCATGCTGACCCTGATCCCCGCCGCCAAGGTCGGCCACATTGGCATGTACCGCAACGAGGAGACCCTGGAGCCTGTCGAGTATTACTGCAAGCTGCCCAATGATATCGCCGAGCGCGATGTTTTTGTTCTGGATCCCATGCTGGCTACCGGCGGCAGCGCCATTGACGCCATTGGCCAGATCAAAAAGCGCGGTGCCAAGCACATCAAGTTCATTGGCCTGATTGCCGCCCCCGAAGGACTGAAAGCCCTGCACGAAGCACACCCCGATGTTGACATTTATGTTGCCGCACAGGATGACTCTCCACAGTGCCGTGACGGCCGGTGGCGGCCAGATGGTCGGCCACCGCCTTACGGGCGGCCGCTTCCACGTAGGGCTTAGCCCCGGTGCCGCCGGAGGTGGAGGCCGCATGAACCCGCCAGTAGTACAGCACCTGCGGGATATGCACCGGCTTGGCGGCAGGGTCGCGGCGCTGCATTTCATCGATAAGCCGCAGGAAAAGGTCATGGTCCTGGGCGCCGTCGCACTCCGGGCGCTCTCCGCCCACGGCGTCGAACAATTCTTTTTTGAACACCGCCAAATGGCAGATGTAGTTGACGGCCATCAGGTATTCCGGCGCGTAGTCTGGCTTGAAGTGGCCCACGCGGGGGTGTTCGGGGGTTTTCTCAAACAAGGCCTCGTCGCTGTAGGCGAAGTCCGCGCCGGTCTCAGCCAGCAGCTTGCCCATGCAGTAGACGGCGTGAGGAGCCAGCATGTCATCATGGTCGGCCAGCGCCAGGTAGGTGCCGGTGGCCAGCTTGGCGGCCTCATTGGTGTTGGCGGCGATGCCCTTATTTTCAATCCTGCGGTAGACAATGCGCGGGTCGGATGCCGCGCGGGCCTGCACGGTGCGCTCCACGTCGGTGTAAGCCGCATCGCTGGCATCGACCAGCACCAACTGCCAGTTGGGAGACGTCTGGCCCTGCACGCTGTCCAGAAATTGCTGCAGGAATTGCGGCGGTGTATTGTACAGCGGCGTCAAAATGCTGATAGCCGGCCAGTTTTTGGCGTTTTGCCCGGCGTCCGCACGCTGGGTGTCCAGCGTTTGCTTGGCGGGCAGGTAGCGGGCCTTTTTGCCGAAGAACCGCCGCTTAAAGAACCCTGCTGCCCGGGCCGCCATCACACCGACGCCCTGTTCCTTCGTCAGGGTGCGCGCATAGCCGAACAGTTCCTTGATGCGTTTCGTTTCCAGGCTCATGGTGGTGGCTCCTTATAAAAACAGTCTTTGTGCCGGTTTTGCGGGTTGGTGTCGATGTATTGCCATTGGCTGTGGCCTGCACTGCCGTTGATGCCCATAATCACGCCCGCATGCTGGATGGTATCATCCGGGTAATAGAGCTTTGCGCCCACAGCACCCACATCCGGCCGCTGGGAATAGCTCAGCAGCTCCCGCAGAAAATCATGGCTGAGTACCTCGATATCGTTGTTCAGCAGCAGCAGGTGTTCGCCTTTGGCAAAGCGCGCACCAAGGTTGTTGACGGCAGAAAAGTTAACGGCCCCACATAGGTCACCACCCGGCTGTTGGGGTAACGCTCCGGCATGGTTTTGTAGTAGGCGAATGTTTCCTGCTGTTCAGAGTTATTTTCAATGACCAGGACTTCAAAGTTATCATAGCCTGCGTTGGCATACAGGCTTTTCAGGCAGCGGTCCAAATCGTCAATATGATCTTTGTTGGGGATCATAACGCTGACCAGCGGGTGGCCGGTCAGCTCGTACCGCACCTGGAACGCACCGGGCGCGTCCTCCACCTGCATGGCTTTGCCGGGCAGGTTCAGCCGCTTGAGCTGGGCATCAATCGCGCGCACACCGGCCGCCAGGGCATAGGGCTTCGCCTCCATGCCCGCCGCGGTGGAACCCGCATGGCCGCGCCAGATATAGAGCACCTTTTTGATATGGGCAATTTTATCCCGCGTGGTCTGTTCGGTCAGGCGCAGCATCAGGTCATGATCCTGTGCACCATCGTACGCACTGGATTCATATGCACCGGCACGGTCCAGCAATGCGCGGGAGAACACCGCCAGATGGGTGATGAAGTTGACCCCGCGCAGATAGTCCGGCGCAAAGTCCGGCTTAAAGTGGTAGCCGCCCAGCTGTTTCAAATCCGCCGAAAGCACGATCTCATCGCTGTACACCAGCTCGGCTCCCTGGCTTTGCAGGGTTTTCACGCTCTCATACAGCGCGTTGGGGTACAGCACATCGTCATGGTCCAGCAGGGCGATATACGTCCCCGTTGCCAGCACAAAGCCTGCCGTGGTGTTGGCCGCAATGCCGCCGTTTTCCACTTTCTTATACAGGATGCGCGGATCCTTTGCCGCGGCCTTGCTGGCATGGGTGCTGAACGCGGCATGGGCTGCGTCCGAAGCATCCACCAGCACCAGCTGCCAGTGGGGGTAGGTCTGCTTTTGCACGCTGGCCAGCATCTGGCCAAAGAACTTTTCCGGCGTGTTGTACAGTGGCACTACAACGCTTACCACCGGTCCCGGCTTGCCGTCTGCGTACTCGGCGCGCTGGGCTTTCAGCTCCCGGCGCAGGGGCAGGTCTGCCCGGTGCTGCCAGGAATCATGGTGGAACGCCAGCCCCACGCGGAAGGTCACATCGCGCCACAGCTGCTCGGCACCCTGCTCTTTCAGGGTGGCGGCGCTGCGGCGGGCAAGGTCTGACAAATGGGCGGGGTTCAGCAGGCGTTTGGCCATGCCGCCCACACTGTCCGCCTGGGCCACATCCGCCGGGCGGTTCTGGTTCGTGTCCTGTGCCATGCGCCTTATCCCTCCACTTTGTCCGCCTTCATGGCGTCCTTCTTTTCAAACTTGCGGTATTCCGCCGTCACCTCTTTGGTGGGGCCAAGGCGGCGCAGGTGGCCGTGGTCCAACCAGGCCACCTTGTTGCACATGCGTTCGATCTGGTCGATGGAATGGCTGACCAGAATCACGGTCGTGCCGCCGGAAAGCAGCTCCGCCATGCGCTTCTCACACTTTTCCTGGAACAGGAAATCACCGACCGAAAGGATCTCATCCGCAATCAGGATATCCGGCTTGGTCATGGTTGCCACGGCAAAGGCCAGGCGCGCCACCATGCCGGAGGAATAGTTTTTCAGCGGCACATCCAAAAATTCCTGCAGCTCGCTGAACTCCACAATATCGTCAAACTTGGAATCAATATACTTGGGGGTATAGCCCAGGACCGTGCCGTTCAGGTAGATGTTTTCCCGCGCGGTCAAATCCATGTCAAAACCGGCACCCAGTTCGATCAGCGGCGCAATGGTGCCGTTCACCGTCACTTTACCGGCGCTGGGCTTGTAGACGCCGGAAATCACTTTCAGCAGCGTACTTTTGCCGGAGCCGTTCAGGCCGATCAAGCCGTAAAAATCCCCCGGCATAATGTCAAAGCTAACATCCGAAAGGGCGAAGAATTCATCAAATCGCACACCGCCGTGCAAAAGAGCCACAAAATATTCTTTCAGGCTTTCGTGCTTTTCTTTTGCCAGGTTAAAACGCATCGAAACATGGTCGATGGAAATAATGGGCTGTTGCTTTTGTTCGCTCATCTTGCAGCCCCCTTACATATACAGGACAAATTTGTCCTGGTTCTTTTTGAATACATACACACCGATCCCCAGACTGAGCGCAGAACACAGGAAAGGAATCAGCACCATGTTCAGGGTCAGGCCAGTGCCCCACATCACGCAGGAACGCACCGCCGTGATGTACCAGTAGATGGGGTTCAGGTTGATGACAGCCTGCATCCAGGATGCCATCTGACTGGGGTCATAGAAAATGGCACTGCCGTATACCAGCAGGGTGCAGAAGACCTCCCAGATGTGCATGATATCGCGCACAAAGACATACATCGTGGACAGGATCAGCCCAACGCCCAGACTGAAAACGAACAGCATAACAATGGGATACACCGCCAGCAGCACCGTGCGCAGCGAAATATGGGACCAGGTAACCAGCGCTACAAAGAAGAGCGCCACCAGGCTGAAAAAGAAGTTGACCAGCGCAAAGCAGCATTTTTCTAGTGGAAAAATGTACTTGGGGATATAGACCTTGCGCAGCAGCGGGCCGTTTTTCAGCACGCTTTCCATCGCCATGCTGGTGGATTCGCGGAAGAAGTTGAACATCAACTGGCCAATGATCAAAAACAGCGGGAAATCCTCAATGCCATCCCCGCGCTGGTTGAACAGCGCGCCGAACACAGCCCACATGACAAGGCAGGTCAGCAGCGGGTTGAGCACGCTCCAGGCAACGCCCAGCACGCTGCGGCGGTACTTGAGCTTAAAATCCCGCGTGATGAGGTTTTGCAGCAGGTAGCGGTATTTCCAGAAACTTGCAAACGAGTTTTTTAAATTCTGCACATCGGTTCCCCTGAATCAGTATTTTTCAAAGTATTCAAACTTCTGCTTGGCAAAGGGCGTGTGCTCTTTGTCCTTGGCGCTGGTCTTATGCTCGTAGCCGCAGTCCGGCCACTGAACGTTGACGGTCGGGTCATCATAGGGGATGCCGCCCTCGGCGGTCGGATCATATACGTCGGTACACTTATAGCAGAATTCCGCCACATCAGACAGCACCAGAAAGCCATGGGCAAAGCCTTCCGGGATATAGAACATCTTTTGTTCTCGGCGGAAAGGGTCACACCCACCCACTTGCCAAAGGTTTTGCTGTTGGGGCGGCAGTCCACAGCAACGTCATACACTTCGCCCATGGTCACACGCACCAGCTTGCCCTGGGTATGGTTCTTCTGGAAATGCAGGCCGCGCAGCACGCCCTTGGTGGAGCGGCTCTGGTTATCCTGTACAAAAGGCTTGTCAATCCCGGCGGCGGCGAAATCGTCGATCTGATAAGTCTCCATAAAATAACCGCGGTCATCGCCAAACACGGTCGGTTCGATCACAACAACGCCGGGGATTTCGGTTTCAATAAAATTAAACTTACCCATTTTTTCATATTCTCCTTTTATCGTTCGGGCTTTGCCCGCAGAATAACATAATAATACAGATACATTATATTCTGTTTCCGGTTTTTGTGCAAGACTTCCTGAGGCAATACCGCATAATTCTAAGTGCCGATACAGCGAGCGAGGTGCGGCAGATGCCAAGCCAAAAGCGCAGATAATACTGGATGCTGCAAAGGTGAGCGCCGCCAGTGGCGGAAACAGCGAACCGAAGCAGGGGCAGCGGTCGCAGAGTGCGAGGGGCTTTTGCCCCCGAAGCACGATGCGGGTACCGCAACCCGACATTATCGAGCATTTTGGCAACGCAGATGCCGTGCCGCAGCTGCCGGAGCGGTGCTTAAGCCGCAAGGCGGGAAATGTGCGGTGTTGCCCTAAATAAATGGCCGCCTTGCTGTAACAAACGGGCAGAAAAATCCGTTTATTTGGGTAAGAGGGCACCGTAAAACAGAAAATGACATTGCGGCCGGCCCTCCCCTATCCCGCAAATTTATGCTACAATGGATGCGAGGTGAACGTGATGACAAAAACTGAGGCACGCGCGCAGGCCAAGGCACTGCGCAAAAATCTGGACCTGCACGCCATCGGCGCTGCCATGACCCAGCAACTGTTTGCCCTGCCGGCATGGCGGCAGGCGGGCACGGTGTTCTGTTTTGTTTCCATGCGGGACGAACCGGACACCACCGCTATTTTGCAGCAGGCCCTGGTCAGCGGCAAGCGCCTGTGCGTGCCGCGCTGCCTGCCGGGCAATGACGGGCGGATGGAGCTTGTGGAAATCACCAGCCTGAATGACCTGCAGCCGGGGCGGTACGGGATTCTGGAGCCCTGCGGCGGCCGCACCATCGCCGCATTGGAGCCGGGCGCACTGGCCTTGATTCCCTGCCTTGCTGTGGACAAGCAGGGGGTGCGCCTTGGCCGCGGAGCCGGGTATTATGACCGGTTCCTTACCCGCTTTGGGCAGACCGGCCCCAAGCTTTTGCTCTGCCCGGAGGCACTGGTCTTTCCCGCGCTGCCCACGGACGAATGGGATGTTCCCTTTACCCCCGGTGAAATATTGACGGAAAATGGGGTAAAATAAAAACAGTGGGGCATTTGCCGCACCCTGCCCCCCCTGCTTGCTCCCGCTGCGCATTCCAACAACACAACCTACGCAGCCCTGCATCATACAGGGCCGCGCAAGATAAAGGAGATTTTTTATGAAAAAGCTGACATTATTTCTGGCTGCTGCCCTGCTGGCTGCCAGCTTTGCTGCGTGCGGAAATTCCGGCGCGTCTTCCTCCACAGCGCCGGAGCCAACGGCCATCCCGGATGACATCCTGAACGCCCCGGCTACCAAGCCGGACCCGGACATGGAGATCGATCCCGGTTTCGGTGTTGACCCGGAGGACAGCAGTGCTGCGCTCCAGCCGGAACCGGATGCCGAGCTGAGCGGCATTGTGGACCAGATCTATGCCGCACACCCGGTTGACCTGATGATGGTGGAAACGACCGCCGTGGACCTGACCAACGCCGAGTGGTACCCCTACCAGACCGGCCTGAACGAAGAGCAGATCACCAAGGTGGATGCCGCTGTAACCAGCGAGCCAGGTGTCGGCAGCCAGGCTTACTGCATGGTACTGGTGCGCCTGAAAGACAAAGCCAATGGTGATGAGATTGCCGAAGCCATGCTGGACGGCATTGACATGCACAAGTGGGTCTGCGTGGCGGCCGACAAGGCCAGCGTTGCCACTTTTGACGACAAGGTTCTGTTCGTTATGGCTGACAGCGAACTGGTGGATGTAGACGCCCTGATGACGGATGCCGCCAACGCCCTTGGTGTGACTTTTGGTTACAATATGAGCAAGGAATCCGCTGAAGATTACGGCGAACTTCCGGATGAACTGCTGGCTACCCCCGCGGTTGTTGGCTGATTTTTTACCGCTCTTTCAAAAATTTGCATAAAAAATGCGCCTGTGCTCAAAGCAAGCACAGGCGCATTTTATTGGCAATGCTGTAGCTTATGGCAACACCGCACAATTCCCGCCTTGCGGCTTAAGCACCGCTCCGGCAGCTGCGGCACGGCATCTGCGTTGCCAAAATGCTCGATAAGACATCCAGTATTATCTGCGCTTTTGGCTTGGCATCTGCCGCACCTCGCTCGCCGTATCGGCACTTAGAATTATGCGGTATTGCCTTATAATTACAGGAAGATGTACTTTAGGATGAACAGCACGGTCAGAACATACATCAGCGGGGTGATCTTCTTTTCCTTAGCCTTACCGGACAGCAGGTTAATCAGCGTCCAGGAAACAACGCCGATTGCAATGCCTTCGGAGATGCTGTAAGCCAGCGGCATGACCAGGATGGTCAGGAACGCCGGGATGGCATCGGTCATATCGTCGAAGTTGATCTTGGCGACAGCGCCCATCATGTAGAAGCCGACGACGATCAGGGCCGGGGCAGTTGCAAAGGAAGGGATGGTGAGGAACAGCGGGCTGAAGATGCTGGCCAGCAGGAACAGCACCGCGGTGGTGGTGGCGGTCAGACCGGTGCGGCCGCCCACGGTAACGCCGGAAGAGCTTTCGACGTAGGTGGTGGTGGTGGAAGTGCCCAGCACAGCACCGGCGCTGGTTGCGATAGCGTCAGCCAGCAGGGCGCCCTTGATGCGGGGCAACTTGCCCTCTTCGTCCAGCATATCGGCCTTGGAAGCAACACCAATCAGGGTGCCCAGGGTATCGAACAGGTCGACAAAGAGGAAAGCGAACATAACAACGATGAAGTTGCCAATATTAAAGTTGGTGAAATCCAGGTTGAACACCTGGCCGAAGGTATTGCCCAGGGAGCTGAAGTCAAAGCTGACGAATGCGGTGGGGATGACAGAGTACATGCCAACTTCTGCATCCGGCACATAGATGCCGGTCAGTTCGCAGATGATGCCCAGCACCCAGGTCAGGATAATGCCGTACAGGATAGCGCCCTTGACGTTCTTGATGAGCATAACGGCGATCAGCAGCACGCCGACCAGAGTCAGCAGAGCACCGATGCCAACGCTGTGGAAGGTTTCGCCCTTGAAGTGCTGGTAGGTCAGCAGGGTGGAATCGCTGTTGACGATGAGCTTTGCGTTCTGCAGGCCGACAAAGGCAACAAATAGGCCAATGCCCACGCTGACGGCGGATTTCAGCGTCAGGGGGATGGCGTTGAAGATGGCCTCACGCACATTGGTCAGGGAGAGGATGATAAAGACGATGCCCTCCACAAAGACGGCCAGCAGGGCCATCTGCCAGCTGTAGCCCATGGAGAGCACAACGGTGTAGGCAAAGTAGGCGTTCAGGCCCATGCCGGGTGCCAGTGCAAAGGGGTAATTTGCCAGGAACGCCATGAGCATGGTGCCGACAAATGCTGCCAGAGAAGTGGCGATCAGAACTGCCTTTGCATCCATACCGGCTGCAGACAGAATGTTGGGGTTGACCGCAAGAATGTAAGCCATCGTCATAAAGGTCGTGATACCGGCCATGACTTCGGTTTTTACATCCGTGTGGTTCTCTTTCAGGTGGAAGAGTTTTTCCATGATGTACCTCCGTTTTCAAAACGTTATTTCCGGGGCACACCAAAAGTGCCCGCACAGCGGGATTTTTTAGCAGGCATGCCCGCCGCGCCGCAGGTTTCCGCAAACGACGCAACATTTTTATTCTAGCTTATTCCTTTGCATTTGTAAACGATATTTGTGAAAATAATTGCAATTCTACGTCAAAACATTTATCTGCCGCTCTTCCCCGCCCTGCCGCCGGGCAGCAAAAAGGGCCGCACCCCTGCGGGTACGGCCCTTAAATGAGCAGCAGAAATTATGCCTTGGCGGCTTTGATCTCCTTGATCAGTTCGGGAACGACCTTGTACAGGTCGCCAACGATGCCATAGGAAGCAATGCCGAAGATGGGGGCATTCTCATTCTTGTTGATGGCGATGATGGTCTCGGAATCCTGCATGCCGGCAACGTGCTGGATGGCACCAGAGATGCCCAGAGCAACATAGATGCGGGGATGCACGGTCTTGCCGGTCTGGCCGACCTGATGGTCAGCAGACAGCCAGCCTTCATCGGTAACGGCACGGGAAGCACCGACAACGCCGCCCAGGGCACCAGCCAGCTCTTCGGCCAGGGCAATGCCCTTTTCGGGGTCAGAGCTGATGCCACGGCCAACGGAAACAACCACATCAGCACCGATCAGGTCAACCAGCTTCTTAGCGCTCTTCTTGATGTCCAGGATCTCAACATGGATATCGTCAGCAGTCAGAGCGGGGGTAACCTTCTCAACAACAACCTTGGCAGCACCAGCTTCGTCAAACGGCTGGGTCTGCATAACGCCGGGGCGCACGGTGGACATCTGCGGGCGGAAGCGGGGGCAGATGATGGTAGCCATCAGGTGACCGCCGAAAGCGGGACGGGTCATCTTCAGGTTGGTGTTCTCTTCAAACTTGGTGTTGTCCACATCAATGGTGGAGGTGGTGCGCAGGAAGTTCTTATACTTCGCGACATCCACATCCAGGTGGGTGCAGTCGGCGGTCAGACCGGTGTGCAGGCGGGCTGCGCAGCGGGGGCCGAGGTCACGACCCAGGTTGGTGGCGCCAATCAGCATGATTTCCGGCTTCTTCTCCATGATGAGATCGCACAGAGCCTTGGCATAGCCATCGGTGGTGTAGTCCTTCAGCAGGGGGCTGTCGATATAGTAAACGCGGTCTGCGCCGTAGCCGCCGAGAGCCTTGAGGTAGTCCTCGTTGACTTCGCTGCCCATCACAACGCCGCACAGCTCAACGCCAAGGTCGTTGGCCAGCTTGCGGCCTTCACTCAGCAGCTGGTAGCTGATGGTCTGGATCTGACCTTCGCGCTGCTCGCAGAATACCCACACGCCTTTGAATGCGGCGGTGTCCATTGCATTGAATTCAGCCATTGTTCGTTTCTCCTTCCTCAAATCAGGTGCTTGTCGTTCAGGATGCCAACCAGCTGGGCAGCGTCCTCGACCTTCATGCCGGCGCCCTTGACCGGAGGAGCAAAGGACTTGTAAACGTTCGTCGGAGAGCCCTTCAGGCCGATGGTATCGGTCTCGATGAGCGGATCATCTTTCAGTGCGTTGTAATCGAACACTTCCAGCGGCTTGTCGTAGCACTCGAAGATGCCGGGCACGCTCATGTAGCGGGGGGTGTTCAGCTCTTTGATGCAGGTCAGCAGGCAGGGAGTCTGAACCTTCAGTTCCATGTAGCCATCCTCCAGCTGACGCTTCACGGTCAGGGAGTTGCCGTCCTTCTTGATCTCGGTAACATAGGTGACCTGGGGCAGGTGCAGCTTTTCAGCAATCTGTGGGCCAACCTGTGCAGTGTCGCCGTCGATAGCCTGACGGCCGCAGAAAACGATGTCCTCAGGGCCGACGCCGATCTTATTGACGGCAGCAGCCAGGATCTGGGAGGTAGCGAAGGTATCGGAGCCGCCGAACTCGCGGCCGGAAACCAGGACGCCGCGGTCAGCGCCGCGGGCCATCAGCTCGCGCAGCATGCCTTCTGCCGGCGGCGGGCCCATGGTAACAACGACGACTTCGCAGCCGGTCTCATCTTTCAGCTGCAGGGCAGCCTCAACAGCGTTGAGGTCATCAGGGTTGGTGATGGTGGCCATAGCGGCACGGTCCATCGTGCCGTCAGCCTTGACGGCAACCTTGCCCTGCGTATCGGGAACCTGTTTGACACAAACGATTGCTTTCATTACGTCTTGCCTCCTTACTTCAGCAGCGCGCCGGAGATGACCATCATCTGAACTTCGCTGGTGCCCTCATAGATCTCAGTGATCTTGGCATCACGCATCATACGCTCGATGGGGTAATCACGGGTGTAGCCGTAACCGCCGAACAGCTGCAGGCAGCGGCGGGTCACGTCGCTGGCGGTACGGGAAGCGATCAGCTTCGCCTCGGCAGCCTCGACGCTGTAGCGGACCTTGGCGCCGTTCATGGCCTGCTGCTTTTTCAGGCCAGCCTTATAAACCAGATACTTGGCAGCATCAACGCGGGCCTTCATCTCGGCCAGCTCGAACTGGGTGTTCTGGAACTGGGCGATGGAGCGGCCGAACTGCTTACGCTCTCTTGACGTAGGCAACGGTCTCGTCGATGGCGCCCTCGGCAATGCCCAGAGCCTGGGCAGCGATGCCGATACGGCCGCCGTCCAGCGTAGCCATGGCCAGCTGGAAGCCCTTGCCCTTGACGCCGAGCAGACGATCCTTCGGGATGATGCAGTCTTCCATGATCAGCTCGCAGGTGGAGGAACCACGGATGCCCATCTTGTCCTCGGGCTTGCCGACCTTGAAGCCGGGATCGGTGCGCTCTACGATGAAGGCGCTGATCTCCTTCTGCTTGCGGCCGCGCTTGTCGGTGACAAAACCGGTAACAGCGATGATGATGAACACATCGGCAAAGCCGGCGTTGGTGATGAAGATCTTGGAGCCGTTCAGCTTCCAGTGGTCGCCCTCATCCACGGCAAAGGTCTGCTGACCCTGGGCGTCGGTGCCGGCGCCGGGCTCGGTCAGACCGAAAGCGCCGATCCACTCGCCGCTGCACAGCTTGGGCAGGTACTTTTCCTTCTGGGCGGGAGTGCCGTTCTCATAGATAGGAGCAGCACACAGGGAGGTATGGGCAGACAGGATAACACCTGTGGTGCCGCAGACCTTGCACATTTCCTCAACAGCCATCACGTAGGAGAGCACATCGCCGCCTGCACCGCCGACCTCTTTGGGGAAGTAGATGCCCATCATGCCCAGCTTTGCCATCTTCTCAACGGTCTCTTTGGGGAAGTACTCCTCCGCGTCGACCTTCTTGGCAAGGGGTTTGACTTCGTTCTCAGCAAATTCTTTGTACATTTTCTGTACCATAGCCTGCTGCTTGGACAGAGTAAATCCATAACGGTATCCTCCTTATCTAACAGTGCGCCTGCCGCCCCGCAGCCAAAGCCGCAAGGGCAGGTTTACAGGCGACTGAACAAATCAATCCTGACGGAGATTTTGCACTCCGTCAGGAGAGATTGTTTCAAATTTTACAGGGCATCAACAGCGGTCTTGGTGCGGTCTGCGTTGTAAACGTAGAAGCCCTTGCCGGTCTTGCAGCCCAGGTTGCCGCCGCGAACCATCTTGCGGATCAGCGGGCAAGCGCGATACTTGCTGTCGCCGGTCTCCTTGTACAGGACGTCCATGATGGCCAGGCAGATGTCCAGGCCGACGAAGTCGCCCAGCTCCAGGGGGCCCATGGGATGGTTGGCACCCAGCTTCATAGCGGTGTCGATACCGGCGATGTCAGAAACGCCCTCCATCTTAATGAAGGCAGCTTCGTTGATCATGGGGATCAGGATGCGGTTGACGACGAAGCCGGCAGCCTCGTTGACCTGGACCGGGGCTCTTGCCGATCTCGGTGCTGATCTTCTTGATGGTCTCCACGGTCTCGGCGGGAGTATTCACACCGGCGATGACCTCGATGAGCTTCATGCGGTCAGCGGGGTTGAAGAAGTGCATACCAACCAGGGGACGGGTCAGGCCCTTGCCGATCTCAGTGATGGACAGAGAAGAGGTGTTGGAAGCAAAGACGCACTCCGGCTTGCAGATCTTGTCCAGCTCGCCAAAGGTGGTCTGCTTGACCTTCATATCCTCAAAAGCAGCCTCAACGATCAGGTCGCAGTCAGCGCACAGATCTTCTTTCAGGCCAGCGGTGATGGCAGCCATACGGCGGTCAACTTCAGCCTGATCCAGCTTGCCCTTGGCAACCAGCTTTGCATAGCCAGCTGCGATCTTATCCTTGCCTTTATCGGCCCATTCCTGCTTGATATCACACAGGGCAACAGTGAAGCCCTCAGTCTGTGCAAATGCCTTAGCAATACCCTGGCCCATAGTGCCAGCGCCAATAACGCCAACTTTCATAGTTGTGCCTCCTGTTAAAAATAATAATGAATAGAGAAAAAGGAAGAATGAAGGTGTGCCGCAAGCGGCACGATTTTAATAATGAACTTTGGTGCAGCCACAGCGCCTGGCCTTTTTGAACAGCGCGCAGCGCTGTGATCCACCACCATTATTCATTATTCTTTATTCATTTTTCTTTCAAAATCAGTTGTTGGTAAACACTGCCTTGGGTTTCGGCTTTTCACGGCTCAGGAAGCACTGCATGCCTTCCACCTGGTCGTGGGTTTCGAAGCAATCGCCAAACAGTTTTTCTTCAACCGCAACAGCCTCGTCGATGGGCTTGGAGATGCCCTCGTTGATGGCCTTCTTGCAGTTGCGGACTGCGATGGGAGCATTCTTGGCAATCTTATTTGCCAGCTTCATCACGTTCTCCATCAATTCAGCCTGCGGGTAAACAGCGTTGACCAGGCCGATACGCAGAGCTTCGTCTGCCTTGATGTTCAGGGCAGAGTAAACCAGCTGCTTTGCCATGCCCATGCCAACCAGGCGGGCCAGACGCTGGGTGCCGCCGAAGCCAGGGGTGATGCCCAGGCCAACTTCGGGCTGGCCAAAGACGGCATTATCGGAGCAGAGACGGATGTCGCAGCTCATGGCCAGCTCATTACCGCCGCCAAGGGCAAAGCCGTTGACAGCTGCGATAACGGGCAGCGGGAAGCTTTCGATCTCCAGGAACACATCGTTGCCCAACTTGCCGAAGGCCTCGCCTTCTGCCTTGGTCATGGTGGACATGGAGCCGATATCAGCACCGGCAACAAAGCTCTTGTCGCCTGCACCGGTCAGAACAACGCAGCGCACGGTGTTCTGGTCGATGGCTTCAAAAGCGGCCTTCAGGTCAGCCAGAACTTCGGGGTTCAGTGCATTCAGGGCTTTGGGACGGTCAATGGTAACGATCGCAACAGCACCCTGAATTTCAGTCGTAACAAAGGACATTGTCAATTCCTCCGTAAATTACATTTCCACGATGGTGGCGCAGCCCATGCCGCCGCCGATGCACAGGGTAGCCAGGCCCTTGTGTGCGCCGCGATGCTTCATGGCGTACAGCAGGGTGACAAGGATACGAGCGCCGGAAGCGCCAACGGGATGGCCCAGAGCAATGGCGCCGCCGTTGACGTTCAGCTTTGCCTGGTCAAAGTGCAGAGCCTGGCCGACTGCAACAGACTGTGCAGCGAATGCTTCGTTGGCTTCGATGAGGTCCATATCATCAACAGTCAGGCCGGTCTTTGCCATAACCTTCTTGGTTGCGGCGATGGGGCCCAGACCCATGACTTCCGGCTCAACACCAGCCAGTGCACCGGCAACCCAGGTAGCCAGAGGCTCAACACCCAGCTCCTTGGCCTTTTCTTCGCTCATGACAACCAGAGCAGCTGCGCCATCGTTGATGGCGGAGGAGTTAGCAGCGGTGACGATGCCATCCTTCTTGAAGCAGGGCTTCAGCTTGCCCAGAACTTCCATGGAGCTCAGGCGAGGACCTTCATCGGTATCAAACACGGTGTCACCCTTCTTGCCCTTGATGACAACGGGAACGATCTCATCCTTGAAAGCGCCGTCAGCGATAGCCTTGGCTGCCTTCTCCTGAGAATGGTAAGAGAACTCATCCAGCATCTCACGGGTGATGGGGCTGTAGCCGTACTTCTTCTGGTAGGTCTCGTTGGTGCAGACGTTCTCGGCGGTCATGCCCATGTGCATGTTGTAGCCGGTAGCATCCCACAGAGCATCGTTGACCATGGTGTCAACCAACTCGCTCTTGCCCATGGGGGAGCCCATGCGGTAGCCGTAGCGGCCCTTCATCATAGCGAACGGAGCCATATCCATGTTCTCCATACCGCCTGCAACAACGATGTCAGCATCGCCGGCTTCGATCATCTGGGCAGCCATGTTGACGCAGTTCAGACCAGAGCCGCAGACGACGTTGACGGTGACGGCGGGGGTCTCGATAGGCAGGCCGGCCTTCAGAGAAGCCTGACGAGCGACGTTCTGGCCCAGGCCAGCCTGGATGACACAGCCCATGTAAACATGGTCGACCTGCTCCGGCTTGACATTGGCGCGGTTCAGGGCTTCCTTGATGACGATGGAGCCCAGCTCTGCAGCAGGAACATTGGCCAGGGTGCCGCCGAACTTGCCGATAGCAGTACGGCATGCGGATGCGATAACGATTTTCTTCATAAGAAACAGCCTCCTAAAAATATGAATCTTATTTAGACGGTTGGGAATCCTTTGTATCTTTACAGGCCTTAGCGACCCGACAAAGCACGTTTTTTGGGGTCAAACTTTACCCTCACGGATTTTTTTCTTCAGGGCAGCTTCCACATTGGGGGTAACGAACTTGGAAACATCGTGGTTGTAATGGGCAGCCTCCCGCACAATGGTGGAGGAAAGGTAGCTCCATTTCAGGGACGTTGACAGAAACACGGTTTCGATCCCCGGGCAGAGCGCGTGATTGGTGTGCGCCAGCTGGGCTTGCGGCGCTTTACTCGTTTTAACGGCTTCCTGGCGTCGGGTGCTCCTTTTGGAGACCCAAAAGGAAGGCTTAACGGCTGCCTGTCGCTATAAAAGGCCCTGCCGCGAGGTAGGCAGGGCCGCCGAAGCAGCCCCTTAAGGCAATACCGCATAATTCTAAGTGCCGATACGGCGAGCGAGGTGCGGCAACTGCTAAGCCAAAAGCGCAGATAATACTTTGTGTATTATCGAGCATTTTGGCAACGCAGATGCCGTGCCGCAGCCGCCGGAGCGGTGCTTAAGCCGTTAGGCGGGAATTGTGCGGTGGTGCCTTAAGACAAACGAGCGTCAAATCTTTCACATTATCCCCTTGACCCTGGGGCAACTATATGTTATTATTTTAACATGCGAGGGTTTGTGCCCTCCCACACATTTTGTGATGTAGAGTAAACGAGGTGCTGTAAAATGAATTTTGAGGACCTGATCGCTAAAGTAAAGACCTGCGGCAAGCAGAAGCTGGCCGTTGCCGCCGCCGAGGACGATGCCGTTCTGGAGGCCGTAGACGCTGCCCATAAACAGGGCATTGCCGATGCCATCCTGGTGGGCGATGAAGCCGCCATCCGCAAGATCGCCGGTGAGCTGAACATCGACCTGTCCGACTACGAAATCATCAACGAGCCCGATAAGGTCCAGGCTTCGCTGAAGGCCGTCAAACTGGCCCACGACGGTGTGGCCAACATGTACATGAAGGGCCTGCTGGACACCAAGACCTTCCTGAAGAGCGTGCTGGATAAGGAAGTCGGCCTGCGCACCGGCCACACCCTGTCCCATGTCGCCGTGTTTGAGGTCAAGGGCATTGAGCAGCTGCTGTTCCTGACCGACGTTGCCTTTATGACCTATCCCACCCTGGAAGATAAAGTACATATCATCGAGAACACCGTCGCCGTGGCCCACGCCTGCGGCGTCGAGTGCCCGAAGGTCGCGCCGCTGGCCGCCGTCGAGGTCGTCAACCCCAAGATGCCCTGCACCGTGGATGCCGACGAGCTGCGCAAGATGAACGCCGAGGGCAGATCACCGGCTGCGTCGTCGACGGCCCCCTGTCCATGGACATCGCTATCGACCCCGAAGCCGCCCACCACAAGGGTGCCCAGGACCGCCCGGCTGCCGGCCATGCCGACATCCTGCTGTTCCCCGACATCCAGGCCGGCAACCTCGTCTACAAGACGCTGGTCCACACCGCCGATTGCAAGAACGGCTGCATCCTGACCGGCACCAAGGTGCCCGCCATCCTGACCAGCCGCTCTGACTCCTTCCAGACGAAGGTCAACTCCATCGCCCTGGCCGCCGTTGTGGCCGCCGGCTTGGCTGAATAAGAAATAAAAGGAGACGTTTCAAATGTCTATTAAAACGCTGGTCATCAACCCGGGTTCTACCTCGACCAAGGTTGGTGTTTTTGAGGACGAGACCCTGCTGTTTGAGGAAACCCTGCGCCATCCCACGGAGGAAATCGCCAAGTACGCCAGTGTCATCGACCAGAAGGATTTCCGCAAGGCCATCATCCTGGACTTTTTGAAAGAGAAGAACTGCGCCCCCGAGAGCCTGAACGTCATCGTCGGCCGCGGCGGCCTGCTCAAGCCCATCCCCGGCGGCACCTACCCCGTCAGCGACGCTCTGCTGGCTGACCTGAAGGCCGGTGTCCAGGGCCAGCACGCTTCCAACCTGGGCGGCATCCTGGCCCGCGAGATCGGCGACAGCCTGGGCATTCCCAGCTACATCGTTGACCCCGTCGTTGTCGACGAGCTGACCAACAAGGCCCGCATCTCCGGCATGCCGGAACTGCCCCGCCGCTCCATCTTCCACGCCCTGAACCAGAAGGCCGTGGCCAAGCGCTACGCCAAGGAGATCGGCAAGCCCTACGAGTCCCTGAACCTCATCGTCTGCCACATGGGCGGCGGCGTGTCCGTGGGTGCCCACAACCACGGCAAGGTCGTCGATGTCAACAACATTCTGGATGGCGAAGGCTGCTTCAGCCCCGAGCGCAGCGGCACCGTACCCGTTGGCGACCTGGTCAAGATGTGCTTCAGCGGCAAGTATACCGAGCAGGAAGTTTACAAGAAGATCTGTGGCAACGGCGGTTTCAACGGTTACCTGCACACCAACGATGCCCGTACCGTGGGCAAGATGGCCGACGAAGGCAACGCCGAGGCCAAGCTGGTCTGGGATGCCTTCTTCTACCAGATCGCCAAGGACGCCGGCGCTATGGCCGCTGTCCTGCATGGCCAGGTCGATCAGATCATCCTGACCGGCGGCATTGCTTACAACCCCAACACTGAGAAGTACCTGAAAGAGTACCTCGGCTTCATTGCTCCCATCACCGTTTATCCCGGCGAGGATGAGCTGCTGGCCCTGTGCCAGGGCGCCCTGCGCGTGATGACCGGAGAAGAGAAGCCCATGGCGTATTGATACCCGCCCCCCTAAACAGCAACAGCCTCTGCCCGAAAAGGCAGAGGCTGTTTTTTGTGTTTTATCGGCCAACCGTGGTATCAGCTTCCAAAATTGCATCATTTTGTTCTTTGTACTTTGCGGCGGTCTCGTCGTCCAGCACATAGACCGTCACCGGGATGACAGCGTTATCCATCGACTCATCATAGGTCTCATAGTACAGATCGATGAACGCATGGCCGGTCATCATAGCCGTGCCGGTATCCGCAGCGTAGGCATAGCCATAAACGAATTTTCCGTCGTCGCTGGTAATGTACATCAGGGAACCATACGGAATGATGCTGGGGTTGATGGCCACAGTGCCGTAGGTCAGGCGGCGGCCGCTGGCCCCCTTGGCAGTGCCACTGGCCGAGTAGGCCGTGGCGCGCTGGCTGGTGTAGACAGCAGCGACACCTTCCACGGGCACGCCATCCTCGACCTCAGGACCCACGAAGCTGGAGACAGACGCCTGTTCTCCATAGACTTTCTGGATGGTGGGGATCATGCCGATCTGGGTCTCGCGGCCGATCTCCTCGGTGTCGACCTGCTGGCCGTCCACCCAGGTCTCGCGGTAGGTTACAGTGTCCAGGCCATCTGTCCCCTGCTGGACCACCTGCACTTTGTCCTGTTTGCGGTAATACAGGCTGGTGGGGATCTCCTCCACCTCGCTGGGGACGGTCTCGTCCTCGGTGTACTCCACGTAGCTGACGCGCTGCAGGGTGACGCTGCTGCCCTCGGGGACGGTCTCGTCGGCGGCGGGGGTCAGGTAGTCCTCCTCGGTGTAGGTCAGGCCCGCCTGGGTCAGCAGGTCGCGGGTGGTCGCGCCGGTAGTGATGATCTCTTGGGTCTGGCCGTCCGCTGTGACCGGCACAGTGTAGGCCCGCAGCACCTGCATCAGCTCACCGTCCGGTGTCTCCGAGGTGACGATGCGGTCGTTTTCCCCCAACGGGGTCACGCCCGCCTGGGCCAGCACAGCGGCCTCGGTCTGGTTGACCGTCAGGATGCGGGTGCTGCCGCCGTGGGTGTCGGTAACGGTGACAAAATGCAGGGCAGAGGTCGTGAACATGATCACGCCCGCCAGTGCCACCGCGCCGCCCATCAGTGCGCCCCACTTAGGGCCAGCCAGTGCCATGCGGCGTCGGAAATGCTCTTTTGTTTTTACGGATAAAGGCATAAGGGCTCCTTTTGCACAAAAAAGCGCCGGCCCCGCAAAGGACCGACGCCGGAAATGCTGGTTATTTGCTGCCGCGCGGGACAGCGTAGTACAGGATTTCTTGCTTTGCGTTTCGGCTTGAAATAATAACACAAAATCGTGCATTTTGCAAGTCTTTTGACAAAACAGCCGCACATGTTACAAAAATGTGCGTCATCCCGGGCCGCTTTTGTGCTTGTTGCCCAGCCTTACGCGGAGCCGTGCTGTAAGCACAGCCAGACTGCGCCGCCGGCATACTGCTGCACCTTGGTCAGCCACAGCGGCGTGGCGTCGCAGCCCATCGGTAGGCCGGATTCGGCCATGGCAGCGCCGCCCCCCTCCCCGTTGCCGTAGGCCTGGGCAATATCGATCGGCGGTAGCCGACGTTGATAGCGTTTCCTGCATCTTTTATGTCATTTTTTCAGGCGGCAAGCGCAGCAAGGATATAAAGCAGCCCGATGTGCGTCGGGTAAAAGATCCAGCTTTACACCCCGTTTCTTTCATTATATCAGAAACGGGGGTGATTTTGTGGTTTTTTGACAGGCTGAGGAAGGCTCCGGCGCTTTTGGCACCGGAGCCTTCCTTGAGTCTTACTTCGCAAGTACAACGGAAATTTTGATCTCCTTTTCCGCCTCGCTCAGGTCGAACGCGCCGCCGTCCGCGACGCTCACACGCAGCTCATACAGTGTGCCGTCAGAAAGCGTATCCACGGCGCTGCCTGCTTCATCCGTGATTGACCACAGCTCTTTGCTGACCTCCGCCATCTTTCCGTCTGCACCGTAGGCATAAAGCTTCAAATCAGCGGCGCTTCCGGAAAGATTGTTCATCCGGAACGAGACCGTCGTGTTGGGGTGGACGTTTTCGACTGTCACGGTGTTGCGCCAGCTGGCGACCGTGCCGTCACCGCCGGCCTGCTCAAACTGTTCCTGTGTCAGTATGTTCCGCGCGGCCTTATCGAGATCGGCCTCTCGGTACGGCATTTCGGGCAGATAGACGAAGCGATCCTGTAATCTGAGCAGCTCCAGATAGCCCGTCGGGCAGTAGAGCGCGTTGCCGCTGTTTCCGGCATACATACCGATAGCCATGTTATTGTAGCCATATTTGTTGGAGACGTCCATGGTGAATACCGTCTCGCCGGTTGCAAAGTCCAGAATGATGTACTGCCACATGCCGCTTTCCAGATCCTGCACATAGCCGTAGAGATAGCCCGTCGCGGTGGAGAGCTTGAGAATCGATGTATCGCTCAGGTCATTTCGAGACCAGATGCTCTTCATCTCATAGCCGCTATCGGTTTTCACGGTGTCCACGCGCTCGACGCCGGGCGCGATCATGCAGTTGCCCTTTGTCAGCCAGTTTGTGTCATAGATGTTGGCATAGCTCTGGATGGAGGAATCGCTGTCGGGATCGGCAAGGCCTGCGTTGCCGGCTCCAAACCAGTTGCAGACAATGGTGCTGACAGTGCCCTCGCTGTCATCATAGACGATGGCAGAGTTTTCAACCGCCACCTGATAGCCCTCGGGCAGATCGTCCAGCACCGGCAGACTTGCAACGATCTCACCGGTCTTCATATCCAGAGCCAGCAGCTTGACTGGGTCCGCGTTGTCGGTGAACATCACAAACTCCGGCGTCAGCGACGGAGAGCAGCCGCCGCCCCATGCAAGACCGCCGCCGGTGGTCTTGTCGCCCTCGCCGCTGACCTTCGCGCCGACACTCTCATACGACGTGCACCAGACAGCCTCGACACCGTTATTGGCGCGCAGCAGATAGCAGTTCTGGTTTGTCAGGATGACCGCGCCGTCCTTGGAGGCGGCAATCCCGTTTTCCGCGCCCTCGCCGAGCGCCAGCCCGTAGACGAAAACGGCCTTCGAAAGGTCGGCCTGCTCTCCGTTCAGGATCGCCTCGATCGCCGAATGGGCGATGTAGCCCATCACGCCCTGCTGCTGGCGCTCCGGGTAGATGCGGAAGCCGCCGGTGGCAAACCAGAGGTTTCCATCGTAGTCAAAGACCACGGACAGAAGATTCTGCGTCAGCTCCTTGCCGAGCGCAGCTTCGGCTGCCGCCTTGATGTCAATGTCCAGCACCTTTTCAAATTCAGGCAGGACGTTTCCTGCTTCATCGGTTGCCCGCAGCATCAGCACATGGTTGTTGCTGGTGGGGCAGACGATGCGGTTTTCCGAGTCCAGGAACGTATAGGAGCTCTGAATGACGTAACCGCCGCCGTCATGCTGCTTTGGAGAGAAATAGCCCAATGTCGTGGTTTCCTCCGCGTTCAGATCGCGGATGGCGATGCCGCCGAGCAGCGGAACGACTGCGTGGCCGTAGCTGTCAAAGTAAATGGCAGGCGAAGCATTCGCGTTGGTTCTTTCATAGGAAACATTGATCTCCGGATAGATGCCAAGCGGCAGGACTTCATCCGTAGAGTCGGTATTGTAGCCGTCGTGGTGAATGTTGGCGTCGCTCTTTGCCATATAAGGGTTTTCGTCAACACGTTTGGCATTCATGGCCTTTACCGGCAGGGCAGCGCTTACTGTGGAGTCTGTATCCGATGCAGGCATGTCGGAAGACTGCTTCGCACCGCAGGCTGCCAATGTCAGGCACAACACACCGGCCAGCAGAAGGGTTGGTACAGAACATTGTAACTTTTTCTTTTTCATTGATTTCCTCCATTTTTGTGCTTGTTGTCTCGGTTTGGTTCGATGCCCGTTTATTCAATCCAGGCATTCAGTCCTTGCTGGAATGCTTCTTCGGAAACCGGCATCATCAGGAAATAGTCGGCCCGCAGCCGGAAGGCGTGAAGAGAGAAATCCAGGTCACTGCACCAGATCATCCGGCACGCGGGGCATAAGGAACGAAGGTGCTCCGCCGCATTCAACCCGGCCACCCCGGAAAGTGCAATGACGGCATTGGTCGGAGCATCTTTCTGCGCCGTTTCAAAAAAAGCGTTCCTGATCGTCATATTGCATGACCTGCGGAAACAGCCCCTTCGCTTCACAAAACCGGGTAATTTGCTCGGCGTAGCGCTGCCGCTCTGCTTCCTGTTCTGCCAGCACGGCAATACGATACACAGACTGCCCTCCTTCCTTCATCCGATTTGGCATCTTGCTTGCATTCAGTATAAAAAGGCCATTCGGTTTTTTCAAGCGCCGTAGCACGAAAGGGGTGATTTTGGCACGAATTCCGACAGCGGTTCTTTGTCATCCTCGACACGCTGTGATATAATTATCTTGGAATTCAAGCACAAGGAGAGAACCCTGCATGAGAATTGCGATTGTGGATGATCTTGCCGCAGAGCGCACACTGCTGAAAGACCGGCTGGAACGGCAGCTTCAGAGGAGAACTGTGCAGGCGGATATTCTGGAATACGAAAGTAGCGAGACATTTCTGGAAGCGGCAAGGGAAGCGCCCTTTACTGCCGCATTTCTGGATATTTATATGGATGGCATGACGGGCATGGAGGCGGCAAAGAAGCTGCGGGAAACCGACACGGACTGCCTGCTGGTTTTTACCACGACTTCCACCGACCATGCGCTGGAGGGCTTTCAGGTACGGGCGCTGCACTATCTGGTCAAGCCCTTTACCGAAGCGGACATCGACGCGCTGACGGACGAGCTGCTTTCCCGCGTACCGCAGCCGGATAAATATATGGAGCTAAAGGTGGAGGGAAGCGAGATCCATCTGCGCTATCAGGACATCGTCTACGCAGAACACTTCGCCCACTTGATCTACGTCCATACGACAGTTCAAAAGACGCTTGCCACGCGCCAACCCTTCAAGACGTTCATCGCCCCACTAAAGGATGACACACGCTTTTTTGTGTGCGGGCGCGGCGTGATCGTGAATCTGGAACACGCGAAGGATCTGGAAGGCGCCGCCTTCCGCATGGCGGACGAAAGCCGCGTGTTTGTCAGTCAGGACCTTCTGAAAAGTGCCCGGCAGGCGCTTATGGAGTTCTTGCTGCAAAGGGGGCGGATGGCATAATGGAGCTGCTGCGTCCAATTCTGGAGCTCGGCGTGGTGATTCCCGGCATGTTGCTTGCCTACTTCCCGGCAAAATCCAGCTTAAAGCAGCCGCTGTCAAAGCTTGTTTTGTGGCTTGCCCCGCTGCTTGCGCTGCTTTGTGCCGCCGGAGGCGTGGTGTGCTATGCGCGCCGTATGCCGACTGCGCCGGTGCTTGCGGGGCTGACCTTGCTCGCAGCCGTGATCTACATAAAAACGCTCCGGATCTCGCTTTGGAAATCCGGAACGGTTGCATTATCTGTCTGTGCGGTATTTGCCTGTATCAACAGCCTTTGCCGGGCGATCAACGCCGCTCTGCTGGCCGGTTTGCCGCAGGCGCAGGCTGCGCCATGGTTCTGTCTGCGGGCCGTGATTTGCTATCATGCGATCTGCTGGCTGTTTGCCGCCATCGCCTATTATCCTGCGACGCACAGCGTGCGGAGGATGGTCGAGGACGAAAATTTTGCGCAGACCTGGTATGTGTTCTGGGTGCTGCCGCTGGTGTTCATTGCGCTGAATCTGTTTATGATCCCCAAGTATGCGGACACACTCTATACCGGGCGTGTTTTGCAGGGGTATTTTGTGATCAGCATCGCACTTTTGTTTTTGATGCTTTTCTTCAACGCAATCTTCCTTCTGATGGCGATCAGCATCAACCGGAATGTGAGATTGCGGCAGGAGAACCAGCTGCTTTCCATGCAGCAGCAGCGCTACGAAAGCCTGAAAGCTGCCATTGAGGAAGCACGGCAGGCGCGGCACGATCTGCGCCACCAGCTATGTCAGCTCGCTGCCCTTGCAGAAGAAGGGAATCTTGAAAAGATCAAAGCCTATCTCTCCGGCGCAGTTTCCAGAATTCCGAGTCTGGAGCTGCATTTCTGTGAAAACCGGGCGGCAGACGGCGTGGTCGGGTATTACTGCGCGCTTGCCAAACGGGAGAATATCCCGTATTCCGTGCAGCTCGATCTGCCGGAATGTCTTCCTGTAGACGAAATCAATCTGTGTCTGGTTCTCTCGAATCTGCTGGAAAATGCACTGGAAGCCAGCCTGCGCACCGCGCCTGCCCGTCGTAAAATCAAGCTGACTGCCTATCTGCACAGTGGCAGCCTGGCGCTGATTCAGGTTGAAAACACCTATGACGGAGTCATCCGTGAAAAAGGCGGTGTCTTTCAGTCCTCCAAGCGAAAAGGAGACGGTGTCGGGCTTCAGTCCGTCCGTCACATCGCAGAAAAATCCGGCGGGGTGAGTACGGTTACCTATCAGGACGGTCTGTTCTGCGCAAAGGTCATGCTTCGTGGATAATTATGCCCGGCCTTTCCAAAACGGCACGACCACAGATTTCAGCAGTCTCGCTTCCGGCAATCCCTGTATGTACCGGATCGCCGTTTTTGCAAAGACGTTAGATTTCACTGTGTCCCAATCTGCCAGCTTCACGATCTCCGCTGTGCCGTTTTCAAAATCAAACCGAATCTCACCCCATTCGCCGTCGTTGTCCGCCCGATACAGGTAGACAGCGGCGGCTATTTTTTTGTTCTTTTTGCGGCACTCGGTCTGCTTCAGCGTTACGGTATGAACAAGGCCGCGTTCCAGCAGCTTCAGGCGCAGCTTGTCCAATGTGCGCCGGTAAAACCTCTCCGCGCCGCTGGCTGTTGTTCCCTCAAAATCCACCGCCAAGTCCTCAAAGGTGGACTGCGTAGACAAAGTGCTGACGCGACCGCAGGTCATGCAGATGGCGTTCCGCTTTTCCAGATACCATTGCTCTTTGTAAAATGAAAAAAGCACCCAGTTATTTGTGAACTGCACCCCATTTGTTAGACAGTATGGTATACTATCTAATAAGTGGGGTGTTTTTCTATGCCAAAAGGAGTACCAAACAAACGATATACGCCGGAATTCAAAAAACTGGTGATTGAAACCATGCAGGAAGAGAAATTAAGTTACAGCGAAACCTGTCGTAGATTTGAGGTAAACAGCAGAGATCGAATCAAATCATGGGAGCGAATCTATCTGGAGGAAGGGCCGGAAGGCTTTGCCGTCGAACGGCGTGGCCGCAGCAGTAAGGGTCGTCCGCCAAAGCAGCTGCCGAAGCAGGTAGAAGAAGATCTGCTGGCCGAAGTGCAGCGACTGCGTGCGGAGAACGATTACCTAAAAAATTTGCAAGCCTTGGTTTTGGAAGACGAGCGACGCCAGCACAAAAAACGCTGGTAGTTCAGAAGCTAAGGCAAAAACACGCACTCAGTATTCTGCTCTCAATCGCTCAACTGCCCCGTGCAACTTTCTACTATCATTTGAAGCAGATGCAGAAAGAAGACAAATATGCATCTGTTAAGGAAGAAATCACAACGATTTACCACGAAAACAGGGGTCGATACGGCTATCGCCGGATCACGGCAGAACTTCGCAAGCGTACATTCTCTGTGAACCACAAGACTGTCCAGCGGCTTATGAAAGAGTTGGGCTTAGTTTGCCGTGTCAGGATGAAGAAGTATCGCTCTTATAAGGGAGAAGTGGGCAAAATCGCACCAAATCTGCTAAATCGGGATTTCCATGCCGAAAAGCCGAATCAGAAATGGGTCACGGATGTGACGGAGTTCAGCCTGTTTGGAGAGAAGCTCTACCTGTCCCCGATTCTCGATCTGCACAGCAGCGATCTGGTCAGTTACACCATATCGGATCATCCTGTACTCAGCATGGTAACCACCATGCTGGACGAGGCGTTTGCAAAGATCCCGGCCGGAACACGCCTGATTCTCCACTCTGATCAGGGTTGGCAATATCAACACAAGCAGTACCAGCGGATGCTTCGCGAGAAGGGGATCCGGCAGAGCATGAGCCGCAAGGGAAACTGTCTGGATAATGCTGTGATAGAAAATTTCTTTGGGCTGCTCAAAAGTGAGCTGCTATATCTGCAAGAATTTCAATCCATGGAACACTTCAAACAGGAACTGATCGAATATCTGGATTACTACAACAACCGCAGGATCAAGGCAAAGCTAAAGGGCTTGCCGCCTGCAATTCACAGACAGCAAGCCCTTTCGGCTGCTTGAACAATTTTACTTCAATTGTCTAACTTTTGGGGGTCACTTCATTTGTCACTGAGTGCCTGCATTAGAATCGTATTTAATTGTTCAGATTTGGTCAGACTATGCCAAACCCTCCAGCGAAAAATCCGGTGTCTGAGAGTGCCAAATCACCCTCAAAAATACCCCACGAAATTGCTCTCTGGTTGTCCTATTTTTTAACCACTAAGGCCGTTTTTTGACCCCATTTTTGCCGGTTGTCCTATATTTAACCACTAAAAATTGGGTGAAAACGGCTCTCGTTTGGTCAAATGGGGGCAAACTATATCAGCCCGTTTAGGTATAAGAAAACCCCGGAAAGCCTTGATTTTCCGGGGTGTTTGAACCATTTTGATATAGTCTGAGCAGTCGATTATCGCTTGCTGAACTGAGGTGCGCGACGAGCGGCTTTGAGGCCGTACTTCTTACGCTCCTTCATACGAGGATCGCGGGTCAGGAAGCCAGCCTTCTTCAGGGTGCTGCGCAGCTCGGGGTCGAACTGCAACAGAGCGCGGGACAGGCCGTGGCGGATAGCGCCAGCCTGGCCAGCACAGCCACCGCCAACAACGTTGACAACGACGTCAAACTTGCCCTCGTTCTCAGTCAGAACCAGGGGGCTGTGGACGATCAGCTTCAGGGTTTCCAGGCCGAAGTAATCGTCGATATCACGATTGTTGATGGTAATCTTGCCGGTGCCATTGTAGACGCGGACGCGGGCAACGGAATGCTTACGACGGCCAGTGCCGTAGAAATACTGTTTAGTTTCGTACATCTTCTATTGCCTCCTTATCAAAATTCCACAACTTCGGGCTTCTGGGCAGCATGTGCATGCTCAGCAGTCTTGTAGCAGTGCAGGCGGGTCATAGCCTTAGCGCCCAGGGTGTTGGAAGGAACCATGCCCTTAACAGCGTAGGTCATAGCCTTATCGCTGGCTTCAGCCATCAAGGTCTTATACTGGGTTTCCTTCAGGCCGCCGATCCAGCCAGAGTGGGTGCGATGATACTTCTTTTCCAGCTTCTTGCCAGTCAGAACAGCTTCGTCGCAGTTAATCACGATGACATGGTCACCGCAGTCAACATTAGGAGTAAAGGTAGTCTTGTTCTTACCACGCAGCAGGACAGCGGCCTGGGCAGCAACGCGGCCGAGCGGTTTGCCGGCAGCATCAATAACATACCACTTGCGGTCGACCATCTCAGCGGGCTTAGCGAGAGTAGTGCTCATAGTAGGAACCTCCATTGAAGAATTAACACGTCCGTCTTATAACGGTATTTAACAGCGCCTTGGCGGCGCTTTTTCGCGCAAGTGTGATTATAGCAGAATTGGGCGGCAGAGTCAACGGTTTTTCGCAAGAATTTTAATTTATTCCTGGCATACTCGTGAATTCTCGCAAATACTCTTGTTTTCTCTCGTTTTCTAACATGCTATTTTTCGTATAAAAACGCCCCCAGCCTGGCGGCTGAGGGCGCTTTCCTTATTTTACTGTTTCAGCGCGTTGATCCGTCCTGATGCACGCCGATATCTACAAATGCGCCAAAGTCAATCACATTGCGCACGGTACCTTTCAGCTCCATGCCGGGCTTCAGGTCCTCCAGCCCCATCACATCGCTGCGCAGCAGGGGTTTGGGCAGGCTGTCGCGCACATCGCGCCCCGGCTTGCACAGCTCGGACACAATATCCATCAGGGTGGGTTCGCCCACGCCAAGTGCTTCGCACAGGGCTTTGGTGCCGCAGTTCTTCACCCGTACCGGCAGGCTCTGCATCGCGTCCGTGCCGATCTCTTTGGCGTCACAGCCGCAGGCTTCCAGCAGGCCCTTGGCGGCGGGGTAGCTTTCGGGGTGGACGGCGGTTGCATCCAGCGGGTTCTTGGCACCCGGCAGGCGCAAAAAGCCTGCGCACTGTTCAAATGCCTTGGGGCCAAGGCCCTTGACCCTTTTCAGCTGCGCACGGGAGGTAAATGCGCCCTCCTCCTCACGCCAAGCCACAATATTTTTAGCGGTAGCGTTGGTAATGCCGGCCACACGGGCCAGCAGCGGGGCGGACGCCGTGTTCAGATCCACGCCAACGCTGTTCACGCAGTCTTCCACCACACCGTCCAGCGTTTCGTTCAGGCGCTTCTGGGGCATATCATGCTGGTACTGGCCCACGCCCACGGCCTTGGGGTCAATTTTAACCAGTTCGGCCAGCGGGTCCTGCAAGCGGCGCGCAATGGAAACCGCGCTGCGCAGGTTGACATCATACTGCGGGAACTCCTCCGCCGCCAGCTTGGACGCCGAATACACCGAAGCACCGGCTTCACTGACGACCATATATTGCAGGTGCAGCCCCTTTTCCTCGGCCAGTTCACGGATTACGGCGGCGGCAAACTCCTCGGTTTCATGCCCGGCGGTGCCGTTGCCGATGGCCATGACCTCCACCTCGTTTTTCAGCACCATGCTCTTGATGGTTTTCTTGGCCTGATCCACCCGCTTGAATTCCGGCACCGGGTATACCACGTTGGTATCCAGCACCTTGCCGGTGGGGTCGACGACGGCCACCTTGCAGCCCATGCGGTAGCCGGGGTCCAGGCCCATCACGGTTTTGCCGCGGATGGGCGGCTGCAGCAGCAGCTGGCGCAGGTTCTCGCCAAACACAGTGATAGCACCCTCGGCGGCCTTGGCGGTCAGTTCGGCGCGCAGTTCGTTTTCCAGGCTGGGGTGGATCAGGCGGCTGTAGGCATCCAGTGCCGCGGCTTCCACAATGGCAGCGCTGGCACCGCCGGTCTTTTTGCGGGCGAACATCCAGGCCACAATGCCCCCGGCGCGCTCGGCTTCCACGGCAATGCTCACCTTCAAAAAGCCTTCCCGCTCGCCGCGGTCCAGGGCCAGAATACGATGGCCAGGGATTTTGGCGACAGGCTCGGTATAATCATAATACTGGGTGTATACGCTGTCTTCGTCCTTAGCTTTTACGCTTTTGACCATGCCGAACGCATGGTAGTAACGGCGCAGCTCGGTGCGGCAGTGAGCGTCATCGCTGATGGTTTCGGCAATGATATCTTGTGCCCCGGCCAGAGCGGCTGCTGCATCGGGGACTTCCTCGTTCAGGTAGGCGTTGGCGGCTGTCTGCGGGTCAAAGTCAGCATCTTGCTTCAAGGTAGCATCGGCCAGCGGCTGCAGGCCGCGAGCGCGGGCGATGCTGGCGCGGGTCTTGCGCTTGGGCTTATACGGACGATAGATATCCTCCACCTCGGCCAGTGTTTTGGCACCAGCCAAAGCGGCCTGCAGTTCCGGCGTCATGGCGTTCTGCGCTTCAATGGAGCCGGTCACTTCTTCTTTACGCTTATCCAATCCGCGCAGGTATTCCAGGCGGTCGCCCAAGTTGCGCAGCACCTGGTCATCCATAGAGCCGGTAGCTTCTTTGCGGTAGCGGGCAATAAATGGGATGGTGTTCCCGGCATCGATCAGGTCAATGGCACCCTGTACGTTTTTCAGGCTCAGGTTCAGTTCCTGCGCCAGCTGTTCGGCATGGTTCGGCATCTTTGTTCTCACTTTCTGTTTTACGAGGGATTTTCCACGCGGGATTTTCCAGCCTTTTTTTGAAAAAAAGGCTTCGGCGAAAAAACTTTAATATATAAATTATAGTAGATAGTTAAAAATCAGCTGTAGGGCGGGGTGTTGTGCCATGATTCCACATATCGGGCTGTATCCGGGTATAACACCCCATCATATGCCACACACCCGCGTGCGCACAATGTGCGCCCCTACGGTCTCCATCGGGATAAAACGCAATTTTCCGCCCCCGACTACATCCTAAGGCAATACCGCATAATTCTAAGTGCCGATACGGCGAGCGAGGTACGGCAGATGCTAAGCCAAAAGCGCAGATAATACTTTGTGTATTATCGAGCATTTTGGCAACGCAGATGCCGTACCGCAGCCGCCGGAGCGGTGCTTAAGCCGTAAGGCGGGAATTATGCGGTGTTGCCCTAAATTTGACCGTGCACACTCCCAACGGTTTGGCGGGGCATCATTTACCCCACACTGCTCTCTTCCCGGCGCTTTTTCCGGTGCAATACTGCCACCCACACGGCATACACCACAATAGCGCCGGCGCTGACGGCAACGCTCTGCCGCAGACCGGCCGTGTGGTAGGTGAACACGATTTCGCTGTGGCCCGCCGGGGCGGCAACCGCCATCAGGCCGTTGTCCACTTTCTCCACCTCCGCCGGCACACCGTTCACGGTTGCGGTAAAACCATCGTCATAGGGCACGCTGAACAGTACCAGATTTTCGGCTTCCAGATCCGCCTGCGCGGTAAAGCCGGTGCGCGTTGCGGTAAAGCTTGTCACAGCGCTTTCCCGCCGGGCCGTACAGTCCTGCACATAATCCTCATAGCTGATGTTATTTTTCTCATCATCCGTCAGGTTCTGCATCATCTGGCCGTACCGTTCCACCTGTTCATCGGTCAGCAGCAGGGCTTTCATCAGTACATTGCCCGCGTTGGTATCGCTCACCGTTTCAAAGTCCTCTTCCGTAATATAGGAATCATAGGTAAAGCCCATCGGCACCCAGTTCTCGTTCTCGTAAATCAGGTAGCTTGTGGTGCTTGAAACAAGGTTCCAGCCTTCCAGCTTTTCTTTTCCCAATCCTCAACTTTTTCTTTCGGCACAAGGGTATACCGCACGCTCAGCAGACCGCGCAGGGCATACAGGCTGGCTTCCGGCTTGGGAGTTCACATCCCGCTTAACGCCCACCGTAGGGTAAAATTCCAGAATGCTGGGTGCTACCGTGGAGTTAAAGAACTGGATGCAGCTTTTGTCCAGCCACAGACCAAGGTTGTTATAGCTGTCGTAAGCGTCCAGCCGGTAAAAGACATCGTCCGGCAGAACAGCGTTCAGCTCCGGGGCTTCGCGCCAGGTCTGCTGCACATAGTCCGCATCGTGGTACCACTGGCCGTATTTGGTGATGGAAAGGTGTACCTGCCCATACACAAAGCTGAACCCCAGCACCACGGCCAGCACCGCCGCCGGGAACCGTGCCGCCAGCTGCCTGCGGTAATGCAGCAGCAGCCAGAACAGCCCCACGCCCAACATGCTGACCAGCAAAATGCCCCAGTAGCGCAGCGGTTCCTCCACCACGCCAATGGTGGTGGTGCCGTCTTTTTCATTGGGCACCAGCGCAAAGGCAATGCTGCTCAAGGTACACAGCGCCACAAGGCCCAGCGCGCGGCGGTACTCGGTTTCGCACAGGTTGGCTTTTTGCAGCGTCATAGCCGTGGCGGCACAGAGCACCAAAACCGGCATATAATACCAGCGCGCATAATAGCTGGAATTGAGGGCATAGAACATGCTGTTCAGCACCGGCACAAAGGCGCAGATAAGGCACACTTTCATGATGCGCGCAAAGGGGTGGCGCCGCCGCACGCGGCAGAACACCAGCCCGCCCGCAATGCCCACCACCGGCAGGTAGACGGTCATGCTGGTGTGCTTTAAGATGCCCTCCTGGAACAGGTCTTTCAGGTAGGGGGCATCCGGCATCAAAAAAGCGCTGTAAAAAATGGCAAGGTACTGCTGGGCGCTGCCGTATACAAGGTAGCCGTACCCATTGAATGGATCGATTGTGCGCGGGTTCTGCACCAGCGAAAGTGCCGCCGGAACCAGCAGCGCACAGCCCATGCAGCAGCCCAGCACCGTCTGGAACGCCAGCGCCCCAAACAGGCGCAGGTTCAGCTTGTACCGGCCGCCCGCCACCATGCAGACAAAATAAATCATCAAAAACACGGCCTGCCCGGCAAAAAAGAAATAGTTGTTGAGCAGGTTGACCGCAACCCAAAACGGGAATGCACCGTGCCTGCGGTCCAGCACGGCGTCATCCAGCGCTTTGAGCATGTAGGGGAACAGCGCCACAACGTCCAAAAAGTGGTTAAAGAACACGTTGTACACCGTAAAGCCGGAGAACGCATACAGACACGCGCCCACCATGCTCCAGCGCTCATCTTTTACCCAGCGGCGCATCCACAGGTAAGCCCCGCCGCCCGCCACAGCAAATTTAAGGCAGAGCATTGGCACCATGGCCCAAGGCGTCCACCGATAGGGCAGCAGCAGGGTAAGCCAGAAAAACGGGCTGCCGCACAGATAAAAGCTGTAGGAGTTCACAAACCCGCTGCCCAGGTCCGTTGCCCAGCTGAAACTGCCCCCCTGCTTAACAAAATTGTTGGCATAGGAATAAAAGGAAATCTGCTGGTCGTTAAAGTCCCCGGCGTAGTGGAAAAAGTCGCCGTTCAGGCCATCAATGATGCAGTGGGGCAAAAACAGCGCCGCCGCCACCGCAAAGCAAAGCCAGAACACCTGCCAATACCGTGACCGCCCGCCTGTTTTGCGCTCCAAAAGCTTGCCGTCAATCTTCAATGCAATTCCCTCCTTTGAAGGGATGTGATATACTTTATAATTAGAAATGAGGAATTAGCAATGAGCAATTATCTGCCATTCTTTGGCTCCTCGTATTTTAGGGCAATACCGCACAATTCCCGCCTAACGGCTCAAGCACCGCTCCGGCGGCTGCGGCACGGCATCTGCGTTGCCAAAATGCTCGATAAGACATCCAGTATTATCTGCGCTTTTGGCTTAGCATCTGCCGCACCTCGCTCGCCGTATCGGCACTTAGAATTATGCGGTGTTGCCTTAGCAAAAGGTCTGCCCCATTGCCCACCATTTAATTTCTCATTCCTAATTCCTAATTTTTTCAAGAGTGAGGTGCTTTGTTTTGTCTCTATACCCTTTTCACGCTCTTTTGGGGCGCATGAAGTATATTACGCGGTGGGCGCTGATGCGCTGCATGCGGCAGGAAAGCCTGAGTGAGCACACGGCGGATACCGCCTTGCTGGCCCATGCGCTTTGCCTGATCGCCCGGAACATCACCCACACCGGGGCCGATATCCGCCCCGACACCGTGGCCGCCGCGGCGCTGTACCACGATGCGCCGGAAATTTTGACCGGCGATATGCCTACCCCGGTCAAATACAAGAACGAAGCCCTGCGCACCGCCTACAAAGCCGTGGAACGGGAAAGCGCCCTTGCCATGGCGGATCTGCTGCCGCCGGAGCTGCATGAGATCGAAGGCAGCTACCTGACCGGCAGTGTGCTGAACAATGCCGAGCGCAAGCTGCTGAAAGCCGCAGACCGGCTTTCGGCCCTGATCAAGTGCATGGAGGAGGTGGAAAGCGGCAACCGCGAGTTCACCGCCGCTCTCGCCCAGCAAAAAGCCGATCTGGCCGCCATGCACAGCCCCGAAGCCGATTATTTCATTGAGCACATGCTGCCGTGCTATACGCAGAACCTGGATGAGCTAACGAAAAAGTAAGTAAATAGTGAGGAGTTAGGAGTTGAAGGTGCGGCTTGCGCCGCATTTTCGAAAATTTGAAAATAAGAAAAGGTTAATATTCAAAATCGTGCGCGTCAGCGCACACCATAAATTCCTAACTCCTACTTCCTAACTTCTAACTACATCACAACGGGATTTACCTCAAGGTGACGGGCGCACAATGTGCGCCCCTACGGAGCATCACAATTTCTCATTGCTAATTCCTAATTAACTCCTCACTCCTACCTCCTAACTACCCTTGGAGCTTATATACCGCCTCAATCAGCTTGTCCACATCAGTAAAATGCTCCAGCATGGAACAATAACGGCGCAGGGACGCGGCGCCTTTCAGACCTTTCATATAGTGCATGGCCTGGCCGCGGGCCTGGGGCATAGCGGTCCATTCGCCTTTTTCTTCGCACATTTCGTAGATTTGGGCGCGCAGGGCGCTCATCCGGGCGTTCAGGCTGGGTTCGCCGGGCTCCGGCTGGCCAGTCAATACGGCGTTGATGCGCTCAAACAGCCAGGGGTCGCCCAGCGCGCCGCGGCCGATCATCACGCCCGCGCAGCCGGTTTGCTCCAAAATCTGCTTTGCGCCTTCCGCCGTGGTGATATCGCCGTTTGCCAGCACCGGAATGCCGACCGCTTTGCGGATCTCCGTGATGGCATCCACATCAATGGGCGGGATGTACATCTGCTCCCGCGTGCGGCCATGCACGGCGATCAGGTCTGCACCGTTTGCTTCACACTGCCGGGCCACAGCAACGCCGGTCAGCTGCTCGGCATCCCAGCCAATGCGCATTTTAACGGTCAGAGGCTTATCCGGCCCCAGGGCTCCGCGGGCAGCGGCCACCATGCGGCCGCACAGCTCCGGGTCCTGCATCAGTTTGCTGCCTGCACCGCTGGATGTGATTTTGGGGGCCGGGCAACCCATGTTGATGTCCAGAATATCAAACTGCACGCCTTTTTCCTGAATGATCCGGATCGCCTGCGCCATCGTTTCGGGCTCGGCCCCAAACAGCTGCACGGCATAAATGCCGTGGGAGGCCTTGTCCCGCAGCAGGCGCACGCTTTTGTCATCGCCAAAGGTAATGGCCTTGGCGCTGGCCATCTCGCTTACCGTCCACGCCGCGCCATGGTCCGCCATCAGGTGCCGGCACGCCGCATCCGTAAACCCCGCCATCGGCGCAAACACCGCAGGCTGTGCATATGGAATGGTTAGATTGCGTAATTGCATATTTTTGATAGGCAGGAGTGAAGAGCGAGGAGTTAGGAGTGAGGAGTTAAAGGTGCGGCTTGCGCCGCGTTTTGAATTTTTGGGGTAAAACAATAAAACCTAACATTCAAAATTGTGCGCGCCAGCACACACCAATAACTCCTAACTCCTACTTCCTAACTCCTACTTCCTAACTCTCTCCCAACTTTTGTTTTTGCTTCAGCTAAAATATTATTTTACCACACTCCCCACACCAGTGCAATTTGTGATATACTATTTTTATTATTGCGATCGATGTGTTTCGTTTTTTCGGAGGTTCCTGTATGAAACTGCTGGTTTTGGATGGCAACAGTCTGGTGAACCGGGCTTACTTCGGTATCAAGCTGCTGACAACCAAGGATGGGCGCTACACCAACGCCATTTTCGGCTTTCAGAATATCCTGCTCAACCTGCTTTCCGCCCACCACCCGGACGCTGTGGCCATTGCCTGGGACGAAAAAGCCCCCACCTTCCGCCATACCGCCTATGACGGCTACAAGGCCACCCGCCACGGTATGCCGCAGGAGCTGGCGGAGCAGATGCCGGTATTAAAGCAGCTGCTGACCGACCTTGGCTTTGTGCAGGTCAGCAAGCCCGGCTGGGAAGCGGACGATATCCTGGGCACGCTGGCCGCCGCCAACGAGGCCGCCGGGGGCACCACCCTGCTGGCGACCGGTGACCGGGACAGCCTGCAGCTGGTAGACGATGCCACCACGGTGCTGCTTGCCACCAACCGCGAAACGCTGCCCATGGACCCCGCCACCATCCAGGAAAAATACGGCGTGGCCCCGCCGCAGCTGATCGAAGTAAAAAGCCTGATGGGCGATGCTTCCGATAATATTCCCGGCGTGCCCGGCATTGGCGAAAAGACCGCCCTTGCCCTGGTGCAGAAGTTCGGCAGTTTGCAGGGCGTGTATGAGCACCTGGACGACAAAGCCATCAAACCCAAACAGCGGGAAAAGCTGGAAGCCAACAAGGAGCTGGCCGAGCTTTCCCACATGCTGGGCACCATCCGCAAGGACGCTCCCATCGAAACTGCGCCGGAGCACTACTGCCGCACTGCCGGGGACCCGGCTGCCGCAGCCCAGCTGCTGGCTGAGCTGGAAATGCACAAACTGACCGCCCGCTGGGGGCTGGATGAATCCCCGGCAGCGGTTGCCGCCAGCGCAGAGACTCTGCCGGAAGTGCAGCCCGACCTGCTGCCCCTTGCGCCGGAAGGTCGATATGACCTGGCCCAGAACAAGGACGGCAGCTGGTACGCCGTGCAGGGGGATTCCGTTTACCTGCTGGATAACGACCGCCTGCCCTCTCTGCTGGATGCCGCCGGGGTGCAGCTGCGTGTGTTTGATGCAAAGCCGTTGTACCACATTGCACTGGAGCATGGCGGCGTTGGCGCGGCCATTGTGTTTGATGGCAAGCTGGCCGCCTACCTGCTGAATCCTTCGGCCAGTGATTACCAGGCCGGGCAGCTGGCGGCAGAATACGCTGCTGCCCCCGCCTTTGCCTGCGCCGCCGCGCCGGATGCCGGGGCGCTTTCCGCCTTGCTGGATGTGCTTTCCACTAAGCTGGACGAGCAGGGCGGCCACGACCTGCTGGCCACGATGGAGCTGCCTCTGGCCCGCGTGCTGGCCGACATGGAGCGCATCGGCTTTGCGGTGGACGCCGAGGGCATCCGCCAGTTCGGCGATAGCCTGCGCGCCGAGCTGAACGGCATTTTGCAGAACATTTATGCTGAGGTCGGGTACGAGTTCAATCTGAACAGCCCCAAGCAGTTGGGCGAAGCCCTGTTTGACAAGCTGGGCCTGCCGCCCCGCAAAAAAACGGCCCGCGGCTATTCCACCGACGCCGAAACGCTGGAAAGCCTGCGCGCCTACAGCCCGGCGGTGGATGATATTTTGAAGTACCGCACCTATTCCAAGCTGCTTTCCACCTATGTGGAGGGCCTGCTGAAAGCCCTGGGGCCGGACGGACGCATCCATTCCACCTTTATCCAGACCGAAGCCCGCACGGGACGCATCAGCTCCACTGAGCCGAATTTGCAGAACATTCCCATCCGCACCGAGCTGGGCAGCCGCCTGCGCGGCTACTTTGTGGCCGCCCCCGGCGAAACGCTGGTGGACGCCGACTATTCCCAGATCGAACTGCGCATTCTGGCCCACATTACAGGCGATGAAGCCATGCAGCAGGCGTTTTTGTCCGGGGCAGACATTCACCGCGCCACCGCGGCCAAGATCTACCACATCCCGGAATCGGATGTCACCCATGAGCTGCGCACCTCCGCCAAGGCCATCAACTTTGGCATCATGTACGGCAAGGGAGCGTTCTCTCTGGGCAAGGACCTCGGCATTTCGGTCAAGGAGGCAGATACTTTCTTGAAAACGTATCTGAACACCTTCCCGAAAGTGGACGGCTACATGCAGAACTGCATTGAACACGCCAAAGAGAAGGGCTATGTAGAAACGCTGTTTGGCCGCCGCCGCCCGCTGCCGGAGCTGGCAAGTTCCAACTTCCAGGTGCGCAGCTCCGGCGAGCGCATGGCCCGCAACACACCCATCCAGGGCACCGCGGCGGATATCATTAAGCTGGCCATGGTGCATGTCTGGCAGCGCCTGCGGGACGAAAAACTGCAGGCCCGCCTGCTATTGCAGGTACACGATGAACTGATCGTGGAAGCGCCGGAAAACGAAGTGGAACAGGTCAAGCGTATTCTGAAAGAGGAGATGGAGCAGGTGGTATCCTATTCCGTCCCCCTCACCGCCGAAGTCGGCACCGGCAAGACCTGGCTGGAAGCACACTAACAGATAGGAGGTAGGAAGTAGGAGTTAGGAGTTAATTAGGAATTAGCAATGAGAAATTGCAATGCTCCCGCCAACCTTGCTGCAAATCCCGTCATGGCATCTGTAGCAAGGTTTCGGAACGGTCAAGACCGTTCCCTACAGATCAAAATAAAAGGTTGCTAAAATCTTTTCGTTCCTATTAACTCCTCCCTCCTAACTCCTAACTTCACACGGGGGTATACAATGTATATTTTAGGCATCGAATCGAGCTGCGATGAGACGGCGGCTGCGATTGTGGAGGATGGAAAACATTTAATTTCCAACGTTATTTCTACCAGCGTCAAAGAACAGGCGCTTTACGGCGGTGTTGTGCCGGAAATTGCCAGCCGCCGCCATGCGGAATACATCAGCGCAACGGTGCAGCAGGCTTTGCAGGATGCCAACATGTCCATTGCGGATGTGGACGCGGTGGCCGTCACCTTTGCCCCCGGCCTGATTGGGGCCGTGCTGGTGGGGGTCAACTTTGCCAAGGGCTTGGCTTACGGCGCGGGCAAGCCGCTGGTGCCGGTACATCACCTGCGCGGGCACATTGCAGCCAACTATCTGACCCACCCACAGCTGGAGCCGCCATTCCTCTGCCTGGTGGCCAGCGGCGGCCACAGCCATATTGTGCAGGTAGAGGACTGGTGCAAGTACCATGTTCTGGGCCGCACGGTGGATGACGCCGCGGGCGAAGCGTTTGATAAAGTTGCCCGCACCCTGGGGCTGCCCTATCCCGGCGGGCCCAGCGTTTCGCAGGCCGCCAAAACCGGCGACCCGCACTATTACAAGCTGCCCACCCCGCATGTGGAGGGTAAATACAACGTGAGCTTTTCCGGCTTAAAGACTGCCGTTGTCAACGAGGTTCACAACGCTCAGCAGCGCGGTGAGGAAGTGCGCGTGGCCGATATGGCCGCCAGCTTCCAGGAGCGCATTGCACAGATCCTGGCCAAAAAGCTGCTGGCCGCCGCAGCGGATACCAACGCCAAAACCATCTGCCTGGCGGGCGGCGTTGCGGCCAATGGCCGTCTGCGCCAGCTGGTGAACGATGGTGCCCAGAAGCTCGGCGCGAAAGTGTATCTGCCGGAACTGAAATACTGCGGCGACAACGGGTCCACGTCCCCGTCAAAGACGACCTTGCCTTTGTCCAGCACGATGCAGCGGTCGCAGAGGTCGCGGATGGTAGCCATGTTGTGGCTGACGTACAGCACCGTGCGGCCGTCCTGCTTGGCGGCCTGGCGCATCTTGGTCAGGCATTTTTTCTGGAACTTCATGTCGCCGACGGCCAAAACCTCGTCCATAATCATAATTTCGCTGTCCAGGTGGGCCGCCACACTGAAAGCCAGCTTGACGTACATGCCGCTGGAGTAGCGCTTGACCGGGGTGTCGATGAAATCTCCGACCTCGGAAAACTCGATGATCTGGTCCATCTTGGCGTCGATCTCGGCGCGGGTCATGCCCAGAATGGCACCATTGAGGTAGACATTCTCGCGGCCCGTCATCTCGGGGTGGAAACCGGTGCCGACTTCCAGCATCGAGGCCACGCGGCCGTACAGGTCAATATCGCCGGAGGTAGGGGCCGTCACGTGGGTCAACAGCTTGAGCAGCGTGGACTTGCCCGCGCCGTTGGAGCCGATGATACCCACGGCCTCTCCTTTGTTTACTGTAAAGCTGACGCCGTTGAGCGCCATAAAGGTGGTGCCCACCAAGCGCTGGTCGGTGCCGATCTGGGTGTTGGGGTCCTCTTTGCCGCGCTTGCGGGCCCACCAGCTTTGCAGGTCGCCGCGCAGCGTACCGCCGCCGATCTGGCCCAGGCGGTACTGTTTTTTGACGTCCTGCACGCGGATCATCAATTCCTGATTTTCCATGCCGTACCTCCCGTCAGACCGTATCGACAAAGGTCTTTTCGACCTTGCCGAAGAGCGAAATGCCTACGCCCAGCAGCACGACCGTCCACGCCAGCGAGATGACCCACATCAGCACCGAGACTTCGCCCGAACTGAAGCAGACCGCGCGGAAGCTTTCCATCGGGGCGGTCATGGGGTTGGCGATCATCACGGCGCGCAGCAGCGGATTGGAGATCATCGACAGCGGGTAGACCACCGGTGTACCGTACATCCACAGCTGCACACCGAAAGTGACAACGACCATCAGGTCGCGGTAGCGGGTAGTGACGCTGGACACGATGATGCCGCAGCCCAGGCCCAGCAGGCCCACTTGCAGCACGATAGGCAGCAGCAGCGGCATGGCCGCCCAGTTGGGGGCCACCTCACCGCGCGCCAGATAAAACAGCAGCAGGCAGAAGAACATGACGAACTGCACAACGAAGTTGATCAGCCCCGAAAGCATCGTGGAAATGGGCATTGCCAGCCGCGGGAAATAAACTTTGCTGAAGATGTTGGAGTTTGTGGTAAATGTACCCGAAACCTTGTTGATGCACGAAGAAAAAAACGTCCACACGGCCGTGCCCGCCAGATAGAACAGCGGCTGCGGCACGCCGCCCGTGGACAGGTTGGCGATCGTGCCGAACATGACCGTGTACATAGCCATGGACAGCAGCGGGTTAATTAAGATCCACGCCGGTCCCAGCACGGTCTGCTTGTACAATACGGTAAAATCGCGCTTGACAAACAGCCAGATCAGATCCTTATACCGCCACAGTTCATCAAAATCCACGCGGGTGCGGCCCCCGGCAGGGCCGTAATGCACATGGTACTGCTTTTTGGGTTGTGTTTGCTCCATGAGTAAAGCTCCTTACGCTTTGTGTTTGAGGAAAGCCTGGTAAACCGGCAGGCCCAACCGCAGCAGTGCGGCACGCAACAGCATACTGCGCCGGCCGGTGCGCTGGGCAAGGTCGCGGTAGGCATCGGCGCAGGCACGGCAGGCTGTGCGGTAGCGCTGCTGTTGGGTGGTGGTGGAAAGGTCGAAGCGGTCTTTCTCGGCCAGATTTTCAATTGCGTCGTTCAAAAGCCCCTCGGCCCGGAGGTAATCTCCCTTGGCGGCGAAGCAGGTTGTCCACTCCAGCAGGTATTCGCTGCGGTCCAGATAGTTGCGAGGGTCGCCCTGGGACATGATGCTGCCGGTGCGCTGGGCATAGCGGTAACCGCGGAAATTCAGGCAGAGGATTCTCCTGCACTGCCCAATCAAATTCGGCAAAAGGAACATATCCTCATACCGCTTGCCCTCGGCATAGCGCAGCGTGTGGAACAGCTCAGCTCTGTACAGTTTGTTCCATGCCACCACATAATAGGTACAGGCATCACCGCTGGCAAAGAATTTTTCCCAGAATTGCGGCGGCGTCAACGCTTCTTCCTCACGATCCGCCGGAGTGCGGTCCGGCAGGGGTTGGTCGTTTTCATCAGTGCAGAGGTAGTGGAAAAGGACTAAATCTGCACCGGACCTTTGCTGGGCACGCAAGGCGCGTTCCAGCGTTTCCGGCTCAAGGCGGTCATCGCTGTCCACAAAGGCGATGTAATCACCAGTGCAGACGTCCAACCCGCTGTTGCGAGCCGCAGATAAACCGCCATTCGACCGGTGGATGACCCGGATGCGGGTGTCTTTCGCCGCCCAGGCATCGCACAGGGCCGGGCAGTTGTCAGGGCTGCCGTCATCAACCAGAATGATCTCCAAATCGGGATAGGTCTGCCCCACCACGCTGGTCACGCAAGCGTCCAGGTAGCGCTCCACTTTATAAACCGGGATGATTACGCTGATCGTTGGCATGGCAATCCTTTCTTTTTGGCAGAGAGGTAATTATTGAGCAGCAGGCTGCTGTTCCAGCTTGATGCGGGCTTCTTCCAGCAGGGCTCGTACTTTGGGTTTCCAGATAAAATGGCGGAACACCTTGGTCATAAAAAACCAGAATTTATTTTCCACCTCGCACCAAAGCCGCGCCGGCAGGGCTTCGCAGCTGTAGTTGACCAGGCGGCAGAGACGGCCAGCATGATAACTGCGGAAACGCGGCATAAAAATCTGCGCTTCTTCCGCCAGCTGCGGATCTTTGCGGGCCTTGTAAAGTTCTGTATATTCGTAGATCATACGTACCAGGCTGCTCGGGAACATACTTTTGTCTACTTTTTGCAGTTCATAAATCATGAAGCAGCCCAGCATAAAGTTTTGGTACTGGCTGCGCAGGTGAAAGGTGCTGTTTTCTGTCTGACGATAGTTAAACATACAATCTGGCAGATAGTAGATTCCGCCATAGGGCAAAAACTGCGCTGTCAACAGGTTATCGTCAATGGTAACACCGCTGGCAAATGGGTCGATTTCCTGCAAGCGCAGATTGCGGAACATCAAGGCATTCGTGTGGATATACAAAAAGCTCCAATACTCCTTAGCCGTCAGGCTGCATTCCCGGATGGGCTTTTCAATGGGTCGCGTTTTTCCTGTACTTTGCCAATAGAAACAGCCGTTATGGCCGCAGGCAACATACTTTTTCTCGGTATCTGCATCCAAAATATCCGCTTGCTTCTGCAGCTTATACGGATCGGTATAAAAATCGTCGCCGTCCAGATAGCAGATATATGTTCCCTGGGCCTCACGGAAAAGGCGGCTGCGGATCGCATTGAGTCGTTTAATACGGACATCCGGTGGTCGCTTTTCTCCGGGTATAAAATCCATCACAAATACACGCACAGTTTCTGGATACCGTTTCTCCCACTGGCGCAGCTTTTCGACCGTATTATCTGCAGAGCCATCATCAGCGCACAGAACCTCAATGGGAAAGTCTGTCTTCTGATTCAGTACACTTTGCAGCGTTTCATCCACATACGGCGCCAGATTATAAAAAGAGATCAGGATGCTGACCTTGGGCTGTGCCATGCGGTTTCCTCCTGTTTAAAAATCCTTTGCAAAGCTCAAATTCAGGGCATGGCAGCTGCCGTACCCCTCTTTGCTTTCCACCAGGCCAAAGTTCAGCACTTTGCCGTTATCTTCGGTCGAAATGCCGAAGGACAGTGCCTTACAGCCTTTTGCTGCAGCAGCGCAAAGCACCTGATAATACAGATACGCCGCCGGGCTGTACTTGCGGATGCTCAGGTCCGCCGAAAGGTACTGGGTATGAACGACATTAGCCTGCTCGAAGTAGAAAGTCATACCGCCGGCCACCATGCGCTCCCCCTCAAACACGCCGTAAAACTCGGCAATTTCAGGCAGGCGGCTGGACTTGAACTTCCACAATTCGGCAGCGGTATGCACCGGCTGGACACCGTACTTCTCCAGGTTTTGGGCCAGCAGACCGTGGAACGTCTCGATTTCTTTTTGGGTCTCCAGCCCACGGAACGTCAGGTCATGCTTCATCGCCTTGCGGACATTCTGGCGCTTATCCTGCCGGAATGACGCCAGAATATCCTCTGCCGATTTACCCTCCAGCGGGACCCAGGTGTTCAGCTCGGTAAACTGGGTATAGCCCAAATAGGTAAAGGCGTAGAGCAGGGTCTGGTTTTCTTCCTTTTCCAGCAGACCCACGGTCGGGCGGAAAATGGCGGCCTCGTAGTGGGCAGCTACATACGCATCAATGGCCTGCAGAATGCCAATCGCCCGCGCAGCCGTATTGTACGCCTCCCGCAAGACCGGGCCGCCGTAGGTACTGCCCGGATGCGAAACAAAGGTGTGCTTTCCATCTCGCTGCTGCACGGCAGCAGGCACGACGGCCACGATGGCATCGTGCTCGTTGGTGACTATCAGCGAGGCATCCTCAAACCGGCCCGCCGGGTGATAGTTTAAAAAGTTGCGGGTCTGCAAAAAAGTACCGTTGCCGCTTTCCTGCATCACAAAGCGGTCCCAGGCGGCTTCCTGATCCGCAGTATAAGGCTGTACTGTAAATTCCATACTTCTCCCCTGCTTGTTTTACTGCACCCGTTCGCCGGTGCGAATATCCCGGATTTTGCGGGCAGGCACACCGGCATAAATGTGGTAAGCCTCCACATCCCCGGTGACAACGCTGCCAGCGCCGATGACCGCACAGCGGCCGATATGCACGCCGGGCAGGATCGTCACATCTGCGCCGATCCAGACTTCATCCTCTACAACTATGTCAGCTGCCTTTGTCAGGTGGTCCCTCACATACGGGTAGGTGTTGATCTCCTGCCCATTATTGGCTGAGGCCATCGGCACAAAGGTCACATTGGCTGCGATGGAAACGTGGTTCCCGATATGCACCCGCGGTGTATAATCATCAGAAAGCAGCGTCAGGCCCAGATTTGCATAGGTGCCCTCTCCCATTTCCAGCCCCAGGCGGCGCCAATACAGCTTGCGCACGCGGGCATCGGTATAATTGTGTGCTACCAGTTTGACAAAGCGCATTGGCAGCACATCCACCAGTTCCGTCAGGCGGCGGTAGATCCATTCATCGATTCCTGCCCAATCCATGGCTTTACTCCTTTGCGGGGTCCTCTGCGCCCACATGACGCAGGAACGCCTCGTAATCGCGGATGTAATCGTCCGCATCATAGAAGGAATCTGCCGCGACGCAGAGGACGGAATTGTCCTGCTGCCACAGCATGTCGCGCCACATGTTGCTTTCCACGATCAGGCCTTTGTCGGGGCTGTCCAGCATAACTTCAGCCTTTTCAAATCCGTCATCCAGTTTGATGAGAATTTTGCCGTAGGGGCACCACAGCAGTTGGCGCAGCTTTTTGTGGGCGTGGCCGCCGCGCTGGACGCCCGCCGGGACGTTGTGGATGTAGTAGATGCGCTTGATGGCAAAGGGCACATCGTGCTCGGCCTCAAAGACCGAGAGGGTGCCCATACCCTCGGCGGTGACGCTTTTCATGCGGATCGTTTGAATAATCATCGTTGTATCTGCCTTTCTTCTGGCATGTTAATCGGACAGTTTAATTACAGCCGCACCATCCACCATGGCAATGCAGCCGCTGGCGGGGTAACTTGGCATGGCCTGCACAGCAGGATTTTCGGCCCAGGCATCCAGTTCCTCCTGCGTGTTGACCACTTTGGCGCTGCTGCCCATGATATTGCCGAACCACCACTTGATGGTGCCATCATAGGTAATGGCGGAGCCGGAAAGGCCGGTGTCGCCCTCCTCATACAGGCGGAGCAGGTCGTTGTGGTAGGTGAAGTTGGAATCCGTAAAGTCACCGGAGAAAACCACCGGGGTCTCTCCTTCCACATAGCCGGGCAGGTCCTCCACCTTGGCCATAATGGTATACACCTGGGCGCGTGTGTTCTCGTAGACCAGTTTGCGGTAGGTGTAGGCGCCGTTGGCATAAATCACATTTTGCACGGTAATAAAGGCGCACAGCAGGCAAGCCAGCCAGGCGGCGCTGCGGGGGATGGTGTCCGGCTCCAGTCCAGTCAGCAGCAGCACCAGCGCATACACCAGATACACCGGATACAGCATCAACAGCGTGGGGTGCTTTTCCGACAGCAGATACACCACATTCAGCCCCAGCGGCAGCAGCACTAACAGGATAATCACCTGCACAGCGGCGCGCAGTGGCTTTTTACACAGGGCCAGTACCAGGCAGGCAAGACCCAGCAGCAGGCAGACAGCCGTTGCCAACCGCATGCCACGGTTGTTCCAGACATCATACCCCAGCAGGGTGGTAAATACCTGTTTGTACGCGCCGGGCAGGCGGGCCAGGTAATCCGCCACCCCCGCACGGCTCATCTGCTGCAGGCCGTTGGAACTGTCGATCAGTTCCAGGTGCTTATAAGCCAGCACCGCTTTCATCGACACAGCATACAGTACGCCGCCCAACAGCAGGCCCGCAATGGCGGTGATGCCTTGGCGCAGATAGTCTTTCCAAGGCAGATCTGTCGTCAGACAATCCCGCAGCATGCACAGCAAAAGCAGGCCGATAGCGAACTCAATGTAGCCCTGATACAATCCCATCGAGAGGCAGAGACACCCGCCGCAGAGCAGCACGCCCAACCAAGGGCGGCGGCAGCGACGCACGGCGCAGGCTCCCAAAAGGGCCAACAGCATGGCGCAGGTGAAAAGATCTGCTTTATCGTTATAAGTAGCATTCAGCAGCGTAACGCTGATGGCTGTGCCAAACAGCGCCGCCACCGCGGCCATGGATTTTTTGCGCAACTGCAGCAAACTGCTGATCAGGTACACCGAAAGCGACACCCACAGCACGCTGAACATACCGGTAAGCCAGGGCATGTTGATTTTGCCGCGCAGAAAGCGGTAATACGGCAGCTGCACCCAGCGACCCAGCTGCAGCATAACAACATCGGCATCAAAAAACAGGATGGTCGCGTCATGGCTGGGGAACAGGTTGAACCACGCAAAGCCGTGGGCCAGCAGCATGCACAGCGCCGTGGCGGCAAAGCAAAACTTTAGCCGGGCCCAGTCAACGGCTTTTACCCGGCATAGCAGGGCTTCTTCCCCGCGCTGCAAAGTTGTCATGCGTGTGTGTCCTCCTCGGCGTAGGCGTAAATTTTCTTCAGTTCGGCAAGGTCGCCGTTGACGGGTGGCTGCCAGTTGCGCTGTGCTTTTTTAAAGGCGCAGTTCTGCGGAACCACCAGGCGGCCGATCAATCCCCGCACCAGGCGGGACTTGTGGCGGTCGTTGTGGTAGTACTCCCAAGCCAGGCGGACCATGCGGTCCTGGGGATACAGTTCCCGCATCAGGGTCAGCATGGCGCGCCAGTCGGCGTCCATCCGGGCACGGGCCTTCTCGTTGGTGGAAACACCTGTGCCGTACTCGTACCAGCGCAGAATGCGGTCATAGCAGCGGATGTGGATGCCCTGCACGGCAAACAACCGGGTGGCAAAGTCCTCGGCAAAGCGGACACGGCCATTCATCTTTTGCAGCGCATCCAGGAAAATTCCGCGCTCGTACATTGTTTCAATGCCGCTGATGCCGTCATCGTACAACAGCACATTGCGGCGGATAGCCTTGTTATCGTAGTGGGCCGCATCGTAGGGGGTGCGGTCAAACGGCGTCTCCCCGGGCAGCTGCACCAGCGTGCCGTCGCTTTCCTGCCGGTAATAGGCGGACTTTCCAAAGGCCACCTGCGGAGCGTCCCTGCGCAGCATGTCCAGCACCCAGCGGACAGTAGAGGCATCGTACACATAGTCGCCCGGCGAGATACCGGCAATCCACTGCCCGCTGGCCAGTTCCACCGCGTGGAGCATATTAGTGACTGTGCCCTGGTTGACCTTGTTTTTGGACAGTTTTACGTTGGTAAAGCCGTGGGCCGCCAGGTAGGCGCGGGTGTCATCCCAGTAATCCTGCGGCGAGCCATCATCTGCGATGATCAACTCAAAGTCGTAGGTATCCTGTATCAGCAGCGAGTCCAGCGTGTGGCGCAGCTGCGTTTTATCCGGGTAATACTGTGCCAGAATAATTGACAGCGTCTGTGCCAAAATCAAATCTCCTTCGTTTTGGGTGGTTCCATCCGCCCCATCTTGCCGTTCCAAAAGTCCACGGCACCACGGTAGGCGCCATAACTGCGTCCTTTTTTGCGACCCAGCGCCTTGGTCAGCGCATAGCGGGCCGCGCCGGTGAGAATCGGCAGCACGGTTTTCCTCTTCGCGTAGGCGCGGGATTTTCCCTTGCAGGTCAGGTACAGCGTGTTGCGGGTGATGTAGTAGACCGACAGCATCCCGCCCGCGCTGCCGCCTGCCTTATGCCACAGTTTTGCATCGGGCAGGAACCACAGCGGCACACCGGCTTGGCCTAAACGGATGCAGTAATCCACATCCTCGCAATACATAAACAGTGTCTCGTCGAGATAACCAACCTGTTCAATGACCGCCCGCGGCAGCAGCACACAGCAGAACGTGATAAAGCTCACCTGCTGCTTTTGGGCAAAGGCGGGACCGTCCTTAGCGTGGCCGCCCAGGTGCTTCACCTTACCGGTAGCGGGATCCAGCGTGCCGCCTGCAAACCAGATTTCGTCCGGCGGGTTCATAAACAACATTTTTGGGCAGCTCACGGCGCCCGCCGGGGTCTCCCGCAGCAAGGTCTCCAGCATATCAGGGGCAACGGCGGTGTCGTTGTTCAGCAGCAGCACATAGTCGCAGCCATCGGCCAGTGCACGGCGCATACCCACATTGTTGACGGCGGCAAAGCCCAGGTTCTGCTCTTGCGGCAGAAACACCGTGTTGGCAGGCAGTTTATCCTGCAATTGCGCTACCGAGTCATTGGGCGAAGCATCGTCCAGCAGGATAATTTCAAAGTCCTTGTACGTCTGCTTTTGCAGGCTGTCCAGACAGACCAGCGTATCCTGCCAGCCGTTGTAATTGGAGATAACGATTCCTACCTTGGGCATGGTTACTCCTTAAAGCTGTTCACGGCGTCGATGACAGCGGTTACCTGTTCCTCGGTCATGCCGTAGTACATGGGCAGGCTCAGCTCCGTGGCGGAGATTTCTTCAGCCAGGGGCAGCGCACCGGCAGGGATGCCCAGTTCTTTGTAGGCGCCCTGCAGATGGATAGGCGTGGGATAATGCTTGTTGGTGCCGACACCACGTTCGTTGAGATGTTTTTCCAGTGCATCACGGTTTTTGCAGCGCACGGCGAAGATGTGGAATACATGCTCACAGCCCGGCATCACAGTGGGCAGGGTCACGGCGGGGTTGGTGATCTCGGCAAAATAGCGGGCGGCAATGGTGCGGCGCTGGGCGTTCATCGCGTCCAGGTGGGGCAGCTTAGCCGCCAGGAAAGCCGCCTGCATCTCATCCAGGCGGGAGTTCTGGCCTTTATAAATATGATGGTACTTGTAGTCGCTGCCGTAGTTGCCCAGGGCGCGGATCTTCTCGGCCAGGGCCTTGTCGCTGGTGGTCACGCAGCCGGCATCGCCCAGGGCGCCCAGGTTTTTGCCGGGGTAAAAGCTGAACCCGGCAGCATCGCCCAAACTGCCTGCGCGGCGGCCCTTGTAGGTGGCGCCGTGAGCCTGGGCTGCATCCTCGACGACCTTCAGGCCGTGGGCACGGGCGATCCCGAAAATAGGGTCCATGTCGGCGCACTGGCCGTAGAGGTGCACAGCCATGATAGCCTTGGTCTTCTCGGTGATGGCCGCCTCGATACAGGCGGGATCGATGTTGTAGCTGGCCAGCACCGGCTCCACAAAGACCGGCGTTGCCCCGGCGTAGGAGATAGCCAGCACGGTGGCAATAAAGGTGTTGGATGGCACGATAACCTCGTCTCCTGCAATCTCGGTCCGGGGCTTGCGGGCTGGTTGTCAGTGGCAACGTTGCCATAGCCCTCGCTGTTGCTTGGCGACGTCGTTCAGGCAGCAAAAGAAAAGACCGCGCAGACATACCATAATCACTGTGCGGTCTTTGGTGGGGTGCCTAGAGATTCGAACTCTCGGCCTCCAGAGCCACAATCTGGCGCGCTAACCAACTGCGCCATAGGAGGGTGCCGCCTGTCCTGCCCCAGGCCAGCTCCGGCTCGGTCTGGGTGGCGGTAAAGTCCACGGTGCCCAGTTTTTCGTTGGCAACGGCACCGTCAGCGGCCGTCCACTGTATGGTCAGGTCGTAGGTCTGGCCCACAGTAAACACCAACTGCGCCTGGTAGATGTCCCCGGCCAGCACGCCCATATTGTGCAGCTCGGTGGTGTCGCCGTAGGTGACCGAGAGCCGTGCGGTCATGCCTGTGGTACTCTCGCTGGGCGTGACCTGCACCAGCACAGGCATCCAGCTGCTTTGCACGTCCCTATGCAGTTTATCAACTGGCACCCAGCGCCATTCCAGCACGGTGGATTTGCCTTGCCGCACGGCATCCTGCAATTCGTCCATGCGGGTGCTCAAATCGGCGGTAGTGCTGCTTAACTGGGATTGCAGCATGGCGTAGCTGTCGGTCAGGCTTTGCATTTTGCGCTGATACGCAAGGTTTTGCACCACCAGCAACAGTACCACCACAACAGCCGCAGCGGCCCCCAGCAGGCCCCACAAGCGGCGGTGCTGGCGCTGCTCGGCATCGCGGGCGGCCAACAGGTCACGCATGGCGTCCAGCGTGACCGCCGGGGCAGGGCCGGCGGCCTCGGTGCCCAACAGTGTGTCCACCGACACGCCCAACACCTGGGCGGCGGCCTGCAAGTTGTCCAGGCCGGGCAGGGCAATGTCCTTCTCCCACTTGCCCAGCGCCTGGCGGCTGACGCCGATCTGTTCGGCCAGGGTCTCCTGGCTCAGGCCTTTGGCCTTGCGGGCAGCCTGCAAGTTTTGGCCCAGTGTCATGGCGGCCACCTCCTTTTTTCAACTATTGTAGCAGGCAGGGTGCAAAAAGTCCAGCAAGCGGGCTTGGCAAACCTGCAACCCTGGGTTACAACGGCAAAATTGTGCATAGTATGGAGGGAAAGCGAGGGATGCCCTATGATGCTTTGCCGCCTGCTGGAAGATCTGGACTGCACCCTTGTGCAGGGCCGCAGCGACATCGAGGTGAACGCCATTTGCTGTGACTCCCGCTCTGTGACGCCCGGGTGCGTATTCGTCTGCCTGCCGGGGCAGCACACCGACGGCCGACGCTTTGCCCACGCGGCCGCGGCAGCCGGGGCGGCGGTGCTGGTGTTTGAGGGCACACTCCCCAATTTTGAATTTTCCCGGTCCTGCAGCCCGGCTCTGGTGCAGGCGGAGCCGGGCAAGGCTCGCCGGGTGCTGGCGCTGATGGCATCGCGGCTGTATGGGTATCCCGCGCGGCGGATGACGATGATCGGCATCACGGGCACCAAGGGCAAGACGACCACTGCTCACCTGCTGGCAGCGGTGCTGACGGCAGCTGGGCGGCGGGTGGGATGCATTGGCACCAACGGCGCGGTGTGGCCGGGACAGCGGCACACACTGGGTTACACCACCCCCGAAAGCTGCGATCTGCAGCATATTTTGCGCGACATGGCCGACGACGGCTGCGACGCCTGTGTGATGGAAGTTTCCAGCCTGGGGCTGAAGATGGACCGGGTAGGCGGCATTGAATTTGACGTAGGTGTATTTACCAATTTGTCGCCGGACCACATCGGCCCCGGCGAGCATGCCAGCTATGCCGAGTACCGCGCCTGGAAAAGCGTGCTGTTCCGCCGCTGCAAAGTAGGCGTGGTGAACGCTGACGACCGGGAAACGCCCGCCATTTTGGAAGGCCACAGCTGCCGGGTGGTACGGTATGGCATCACCGCGCCGGCGGATTGGCTGGCCCTGCCGGGGTTTACGCCGCGGCGCAAGGCGGATGCGCTGGCTACCGATTTCACCGTGCGGCTGCCCGGCGGGCGGATGGCGGATTTCACTGTGCCGATGCCCGGGGCGTTCAGCGTACAGGACGCACTGGCAGCCCTTGCGGCGGCGGGCGTGCTGGGCGTGCCGGTGGCGGCTATGCAGGCCGGGCTGCGAGGTGCGGTGGTACGGGGCCGGTGCGAGGTGGTTCCCTGCCCCGCACCCTTTACGGTGGTGCTGGACTACGCCCACAACGCCGCGGCGGCAGAAAGCGTGCTGACGGCCCTGCGGGCGTACCATCCCCGGCGGCTGATCACAGTGTTCGGGTGCGGCGGCGGGCGAAGCCGTTTGCGGCGCACCGGCATGGGCGAAGCCTGCGCCCGCCTGGCCGATCTTTGCATCGTGACCGAGGACAACAGCCGGGGCGAACCGTTGGAAGATATTTTTGCTGACATCCGCACAGGGATGGACCGGGTGCAGCACGGGGCAGCGTGCGTGGAGATCCCCAACCGCCGTGATGCGCTGCTGTACGCCCTGGGGCTTGGGCGTGAAGGGGATATCCTCGCGGTATTAGGCAAAGGACATGAGACAACAATCGACCGTGACGGGAAAAAAGTCCCGTTTGAGGATGCTGCAGTGGTGAGAGAGTACATGGAGCGGGTAAAGTAAGCGCGAATAAAAAAGACTCCCCCTGGGGGGAGTCTTTAATGCAGGAATGGTGAATTTTCCCCTACTTTGCCATAAACAGCATGCCAAGCACCAGCAGGTGCGCGGGGTAGAACGCGTAGGCGGCGTGTTGCAGGGCCTTGTTTTTGCGGCCATGCTGGCCGTTGTAGAGCCAGATAAGCGGCAGTGCCAGCAGGGCGAAGCACTCCTGCTGGATCTCAAAGGGGCCGACCAGATACACCTGGCCGATGAGCATGTACTGGCTGACCACGAACAGTCCCACTGCCTGGGCGAGGCAGCTGCGCCAGCCGCCCCCGCGGGTGAGCCGGAACAGCAGGATGATGACGACTCCCGCTGTGCCGTAATCCGTCAGCAGCAGGCTAGGCAGCAGTAAGGCCGCCAGCAGACCCAACAGGGGCGGCAGTTTTTCCGGCAGAGTGGGTGCGGTACGGCAGCGATCGGCGCAATGGCAGGCCCACAGCCCGGCCAGCAGCGTCCAGGCCACGTTCTGATGCCAGGGGTAAAAGTACGTGCCGCCCACCACCATATCAAAGGGCACCTCGGACACGACGGCCAGCAACAGCAGCCGCTTGGCGTAGGCGCGCAGGTCGTGGGTGTGGGTATAGCCCTGGGCCAGCTCGAAGGCAAAGATGGGGAACGCGATGCGCCCCACGCAGGTCATCCATTCCCGGCCGGGCACGATGGTGGCCCACATGTGGTCCAGCAGCATGCAGAACAGGGCGATAGCCTTGAGCTGGTTGGCGGTAAAAAAGCGGCGGTTGGCCATGGGAGTCTCCTTTAAATTTATAATAACACACGGGCGGATGGGTAATGTGTCCGCGGGCAGATGCAAGCATCGGCCCCCACAGGGTGAATGTGTTCTCTATTATATCACACCACCCGTCTGCGGGGCAAATTTATACGCCCGTGCCCGTGTGTTTTTTCCAAAAAAGACGGTTGACAAAGCATCTCTCGGTCGATATACTCGGGGTACAAACAGCCATGCTGTGCAAAGTTTGCGGCATCGGCCAACGTAAAAAAGGAGGGGACTGCTATGAAACGCTGCCCGCACTGCAATTCGCCTATCACCCAGCCCGACCGCAAGACCTGCCCGGTCTGCGGCAATCCGCTGTCCGGCCCAACCGGCGCGGCACGGCGCAGGCTGCCCCCATGGGTGCCCGTGGTGCTGCTTTGCGCCGTGGCGGTGGTGGTCGTGTACTTTGCCCTGCACAAGCCCGTCACCCTGCCCGCAGACATTCAGGTCCCGGCCGAGACCGCACCGGAATCCGCCGGGCTGGTGCTGGACGAAGCCGACCGTTTTTATCTGGACAACCTGCCCACCAACATCACCTTTACGCTGACGGCTGACGGCGCAGAACAGCCACACGGCACCAGCGACACCGGCCGCTACTACATGGCCCGCAGTGCCCTGACCCGCACCGACACCCTGCTGCGGGTGGTTTCGCCCGAGGGGGACGGCTACCGCACGGCGCTGGCGCTGGTGTCCAAGCCCAGCAACGAGAACGCCGCCTTTGGCGCTTTTGTGCCATGTGAGGCAGACGGCTACGCCAAGCCCGATGAGGAATATCTGGACGCCATGCTGACGGTGTACTACCGCGCCTACCTGCGTGCCGCCAACGCCGCCGCCCCCGCCGAGCTGCGCTATGTGACCGAGCTGCACAGCCAGAGCCTGTCCGCCGGCATCAAGAGCGGGGCCACCGGCGCGGTGACCTTTACGCTGGACAAGTCCGACATGGTGTGCGATACCGAACACATTGCGTACGGCGACAACACCGTGACCGTGAACGCCGCCGCCAGCTACGAAGCCGTGAACGACACCACCGGCGAGGTAGAGACCGCTACGGATTACTACACCATCCAGGCCGTATGGCAGGATGGCATGTGGCTGGTGGACCGGAGCTGGATGATTTCGGAAAGCGATTACCAGAACGGCGTGTTTGGAAATCAGTAACTCATCGCATGGCTGCTGTAGGGGCGGATGCAAGGATCGACCCCTACATATGACATTCGCATTTTTACCCACAAGCTAAAACAAGCGGCAGAGTTTTTACGCTCTGCCGCTTGTTTTATGTCATTATAAAAATTTACTCGGCATCCTCGGTGGTGACCTTGTCGGTCTTGCCTTCGCCATCCAGGGCTTCCTCCAGGGTGTGCCAGGCCAGCACCGCGCATTTTACGCGGGCGGGCACGTGGGCGATGCCCTGCAGGGCGGCCACGTCCTCAAGGTCGTCCAGTTCTTCGGGGGTGATCTTGCCCTTGATCATCTGAAAATAGAGGGAGATCAGGCGGCGGGCATCCTCGACCGTGCGGCCTTTGACTAGGTCGATCATCAGCGAAGCCGATGCCTGGGAGATGGCGCATCCGCTGCCGATGAAGCCGGCATCCTCGATCTTGCCATCCTTCACCCGCAGCTGCAGGGTGATGTCATCGCCGCAGCTGGGGTTGACGCCCTCCAGGCTGTGGGTGGCACCCGGCACGGGATGGCGGTTTTCTTTGCTGCGGCTGTTCTCGGTAATGATCTGGGTATACAGTTCGTTCAGGTTCACAGGCCCATCACCTTTCGTACATTTTCAAGATTTTCCAGCAGGGCATCCACATCCTCGGCGGTGTTGTAGATTGCCACGCTGGCGCGGCAGCAGCTGCCGATGCCCAGGTACTCCATCAAAGGCTGGGCGCAGTGGTGACCGGCGCGCACGGCTACGCCGCCCGCATCCAGAATGGTCGCCACATCGTGGGGATGCACATCGTTGACGTTGAAGCTGACGACGCCGTAGCGGCCATCGGCCACCGGCTCGCCGTAAACGGTCAGCCAGGGCATGGCACGCATGCCGGACAGCATACGGTCCAGCAGCATATGCTCGTGGGCTTCCATAGCCTCCCAGCCGATGTTGTTCATATACTCGATGGCGGCAGCAAAGCCGACCTCGCCGCCGACGTTGCGGGTACCGGCCTCGAACTTGCGGGGGCCTTCGGCCCAGGTGGCCTTGTGTTCATGCACAGCGCCGATCATATCGCCGCCGCTCAGGAACGGGGGCATCTTCTCCAGCAGCTCGGCGCGGGCGTACAGGGCGCCCATGCCCATGGGGGCGTACAGCTTGTGAGCGGAGCAGGCTGCGAAATCCACGTCCAGCTTCTTGACGTCGACGGGGGTGTGCGGCGCGCTCTGGGCGCAGTCCAGCACCACCACCGCGCCCACGGCGTGGGCGCGCTTGACGATCTCCTCCACGGGGGCGCGCAGGCCCAGCACATTGGAGACCATTGCAATGCCGACCAGCTTGGTCTTGGCGGTAATTTTCTTATCCAGTTCGTCCAGCGTCAGGCGGCCGTCCTTACCGGGGTACATATACACCAGCTTTGCGCCGGTGGCTTCGGCCACGCGCTGCCAGGGCACCAGGTTGGAGTGATGCTCAGCCACCGAGATGACGATTTCATCGCCCTCATGCAGAAAGTGCATGCCGTAGCTGTAGGCCACCAGGTTCAGCGCCTCGGTGGTGTTCTGGGTAAAGACGATCTCGTCATCCTCGGCGTTAAAGAACTTGGCTACGGTGTGGCGAGCACCCTCGTGGGCGTCGGTGGCACGCATGGCCAGCTCGTACACGCCGCGATGGGGGTTGGCGTTATCCTTATTATAGTAGTTCACCACGGCGTCCAGCACCTGCTTGGGGTGCTGGGTGGTGGCGGCACTGTCCAGATAAACCAGGCGGTTGCCGTTTTCATCGGCCGCCAGGATCGGGAAATCAGCCGTCCAGTTGTTCATCATCAAGCCTCCGTGCAACAGTTTCGCGCACCTCGGTGCGCAGCTCTTCCAGCGGGATCTTCTCAATAGCCGGGGCAAAGCGGGCGTCCACCATCAGGCGGCGCGCCTGGCTCTCGCTCAGGCCGCGGGAACGCAGATAGTAGAGTTTGCCCTCATCCAGACGTCCCACACTGGCGGCGTGCTGGCCCTCTACTTCCTCCTCACCGCAGAGGATCAGGGGGGCGGTACGGTTGCGGGCCGTGGGGCTGAACATCAGCACGTCCTCGCTCTCGTGGCCCACACCGCGCTTGGCGCCGCGACGGAAATCCACCGTACCACGCAGGATCTTGTCGGCATTACCGGTCAGGACACCGGCGGTGTGCATCTCGCACAGTGTATCTTTGCCGATCTGGACGGAGACATCGTTGTAATCCAGCACGTCATTGTCGCGTCCGAAGTAGACGGCGTCCAGGTCGTACTCGCTCTTGTTGTGGTCCTGCAACGTGCGGGTGCCGCAGACGGAGACCTTGCCGCCCAGCTCGATGCGCACCTGCTCCACCCGGGAACTGGCGGCCTGCTGGATGGCAACAGCGCCCCAGCGGCTGGCGTTGTTGCCCAGCAGCTGCACCTGTACCAGTTTCACGTGGGCGCCCTCGGCGGCGTTGATGCGCACGAGAGAAGCGGCCACGCCGTCCTCGGCATCGCCGCGCAGCACCTGCACGACGGTCAGGCTGCTGCCCTTGGCGGCGTCGATGGTCAGGCAGCTCAGCGCGCAGGGGTGGGCCTCGTCCAGCTTTACCTCAAAGACGGCGGGCGTCTCGATGGCAACGCCCTCGCCCACGGCGAGATGCTCTTTCACGTTGGCGTTGGCGGCCAGGAAGGCATCGGCGGCGACGCCCATTCCGGACTCGGTAAAGGTCTCGAAGATTTCAGTCTCTGGGCCGTTGGTGCGGATGCCCGCAGGCACGGCGGCGGTGGCAGCGGCAGTTCCCCAGCCATTGGCGGGGACCTGCGGCAGGGCGGCCTTATCCGGGGCAAAGTTTACGCCCAGGTGGTTCCAGGTAGGCACCGGCAGGCGGTTCATGTTCATATTCATGCTATACTCCTCCCCTCTCAGCCAATGCTGCCCTTCATCTCAAGATGGATGAGGTTGTTCATTTCCACGGCGTATTCCAGCGGCAGTTCCTTGGCGATAGGCTCGGCAAAGCCGCCGACGATCAGTGCCCGGGCGTCCTCCTCGGAGATGCCGCGGCTCATCAGGTAGAAGATGGCATCCTCGCTGATGCGGCCGATCTTGGCCTCGTGGCCCACGTCCACGGCGTCGCAGCGGATGTCCATTTCGGGGATGGTATCGGAGCGGCTGCGGTCATCCAGCATCAGGGATTCGCAGCTGACGCTGGACTTGCTGCCTTCGGCCCCCGGCAGCACCACGACAGACGAACGGAAGTTGGAGATGCCGCCGTCGCGGGCGATGCTCTTGGTGGAAATGTGGCTGGTGGTGTGGGGGGCAGCGTGGACGACCTTTGCACCGGTATCCAGGTCCTGGCCCGCACCGGCGAAGGTGATGCCGGTGAACTCCATACGGGCACCCTCACCCTGCAGGATGCTCATGGGGTACAGGCAGCTGGTGTGGGAGCCGAAGGAGCCGGAGACCCACTCAATGGTGCCGCCCTTTTCCACCTTGGCGCGCTTGGTGTTCAGGTTGTACATGTTCTTGGACCAGTTCTCGATGGTGGAGTAGCGCACGCGGGCACCCTCACCGACGAAAATCTCCACACAGCCTGCGTGCAGGTTCGCGACGTTGTACTTAGGTGCCGAGCAGCCCTCGATAAAGTGCAGGTAAGCACCCTTGTCCACAATAATCAGGGTATGCTCGAACTGACCGGCGCCGGGGGCGTTCAGGCGGAAGTAGGACTGGAGCGGGATCTCCACATGTACGCCCGCCGGGACGTAGACGAAGGAGCCGCCGCTCCACACCGCGCCGTGCAGGGCGGCGAACTTATGATCAGTAGGCGGCACCAGCTTCATGAAATGCTTGCGCACCATCTCGGCATAGGGACCGGTGAGGGCGCTTTCCATATCGGTGTACACAACGCCCTGGGCGGCTACTTCAGCCTTGACGTTGTGGTAAACCACCTCGGAGTCATACTGAGCACCGACACCGGCCAGGCTGGCGCGCTCGGCCTGGGGGATGCCCAGACGTTCAAAGGTGTTCTTGATGTCGTCGGGCACTTCGCTCCACTTGCCGCGCATCTCGGTGTTGGGGCGCACGTAGGTGACAATGTTGCTCATGTCCAGGCCGGCGATGGAGGGGCCCCAGTTCTGCACCGGCATCTTGTTGTAGGTTTCCAGTGCTTTCAGGCGGAAGATGCGCATCCATTCCGGGTCGTGCTTTTCCTCACTGATCTTTTCCACGATCTCCGGCGTCAGGCCGGAGCTGACCTCGAACGCCGCGTTGGCCGCATCTTTGATGTCGTAAATGCTGCGGTCTACTTCGGCGACGTCGGTCTTTTCAGTTTCAAAGGCTCTCATTTGGCTTCGTCCTCCTTCAGGGCGGCAAAGCCTTCCTCGATGATCTCGCTCACCAGTTCGCCGTTGCCGGTGCGCACGATGCGGGCGTCGTCCAGCACGTGGACGTAGTCGACCTGCAGGCCTTCCAGAATTTTGGCGTTGTGGGTGATGATGATGAGGGCATTGGTGTCGTTGTGGTAAGCCTTGATGCCGTTGGCCACGGTCCTGACGGCGTCCACGTCCAGGCCGGAGTCGGTCTCGTCCAGCAGAGCCAGCTTGGGCTTGAGCATCAGCAGCTGGAGGATCTCGGCCTTCTTCTTCTCACCGCCGGAGAAGCCCACGTTCAAATAGCGGTCGGCGTAGGCGGGATCCATGTTCAGAGCTTCCATCTGGGCGGCCAGCTCGTGGCGGAACTTCATGACCTTGACGGGCTTACCGGTAACGGCAGCCTGCGCAGTGCGCAGGAAGCTTTCCAGCGTGATGCCGGGGATCTCCTCGGGGGTCTGGAAGGACAGGAACATACCGGCGCGGGCGCGGACATCGGCGGTCTCGTGGGTGATGTTCTGGCCGCGGAAGATGATCTGGCCGCGGGTGACGTTGTAACGGGGATCGCCCATCAGGGCGCTCATCAAAGTGGACTTGCCGGCGCCGTTGTGGCCCATCAGAACGTGAGTCTCGCCGGGGTTCACGGTAAGGTTCAAGCCGTCGAGAAGGACTTTGTTTTCCTCACCGACAGTGACCTGTAAATCTTTAACTTCCAGCAGCGGGCTGCTCATGGAAAAACACCTCCAAGTGAATCACCGGGGAAAAATGCCCCCGGCAGGCAGTATTTGCTCTACTCATGTATACTATACCATTTTTGTAGGGATTGCAAGTTCTGAAACAGGAAAGTCACACACTTCGTCAATATCATACAAAAACAGTCGGGATTTATCGGTCGGTTTTTGTACACTAATCAGGGCACGGTATGCTTTACACATCGGCCCCTACAAGCAAGTTGAAAATAGCTGCCACTTAAGAGGCTCCCTCTGCGAGACAGACTCCCCCGATACGGGGGAGGTGGCACGAAGTGCCAGAGGGGGAGCGCTGTCAGCGAAGCTGACTGAGGGAGAGACATTTTCATAAAATGCCGCTAGGTAAGGTCTCTCCCCCACCCGCTTCGCGGGAGTCCCCTTGCAGAGGGGGCCTTTCCGCAGTTGCAAAACTTTCTCAACCACCTTGCGAAATCCTTTCGGGTGGGGTACAATAGAAATATCCGTAAACCTATCCCCTGCCCCAATTACGGGCAGCATATTATAAACGTATAGTAAGGAGGGCATATCTCCCTATGTCTACTGCCAAAGAGAAATTTGAGCTGGCCCGGCAGCGCTATGCCGCCACCTTTGAGCGCCACCTGGATAACGGCGTGGAATTCATCAGCGATAACGTCTATATCGAGCCGGAGGTCATCATCACCCCCGGCACGGTCATCCTGCCCGGGTGCATCCTGCGCGGCAAGACCGTGATTGCCGAGAACTGCGTTATCGGCCCCAACACCCTGCTGGAGGATACCGTCGTCGAGGCCGGCACCACCATCAACGCCAGCCAGTGCTACGAGAGCCACATCGGTCCCAACAACAAGATTGGTCCCTTCACCCATGTGCGCACCGGCACCAAGACCGCCGAGGGCTGCCACCTGGGCGCTTACGTCGAGACCAAGAACGCCGACTTTGCCGAGGGCAACACCGTCAGCCATCTGACCTACATCGGCGATGCCACCGTGGGCAAGTACTGCAACTTTGGCTGCGGCACCGTCACCTGCAACTATGACGGCGAGGGCAAGTACCACACGACGATCGGCGACTATGCCTTCATCGGCTGCAACACCAACCTGGTGGCCCCCGTCACCGTGGGCGACCATGCCTTCACCGCCGCCGGTTCCACCATCGGCCACGATGTGCCCGCCGGTGCCCTGAGCATCGAGCGCGCCAAGCAGACCGAGATCGACAACTGGGGCGAGAACAAGCTGCAAAAGTACATCGCAAAAAAACAGAAATTGGAAGCCGACAAAAAGAACAAGTAAAGGAATTAAAATGTTAGGAATGACCTCCGGGGCGGACTGGCTGATCGCCGGGCTGGGCAACCCTGAACCGAAATATGATGGCACCCGCCACAACGCCGGGTTTGAGGCGCTGGATTATCTGGCTGCGCAGTGGCACTGCGACATTGCCAAAGCCAAGTGGCAGGGCCTGTACGGCACCGCCCAGGTGGGCGACCACAAGGTCGTGCTGCTGAAGCCGCTGACCTATATGAACCTGAGCGGCCAGAGCATTGCCCCCGCCGCCAACTTTTATAAGATCCCCGCCGACCACGTCATCGTACTGTGCGACGACATCACCCAGGAGCCGGGCCACCTGCGTATCCGACCCCACGGCTCGGCGGGCGGTCATAACGGGCTGAAAAGCATCATCGCCAGCCTGGGCACCGAGAATTTCAGCCGCATCCGCATTGGCATCGGCGCCAAGCCCAACCCGCAGTACGACCTGGCCGCCTGGGTGCTGGGCAAGCTGCCCCCCGCGGACCGCAAGGCCATGACCGACCGCTACCCGGACATTGAGGACGCCTGCAAGCTGCTGATGGACGGCAACCTGCAATACGCTCAGAACAAGTTCAACCATTAAGGGGATGTACACCATGAGCAAACTTCGTAAACAAGCCCTGATCCGCATCGTGATCTGCGTTATCATGCTGGCCGCCACCATCGTGTTTTCCTTTTTGCTGATCACCGGCAAGCTGGACGGCACGTCTTCTTCGGCAAGCTCCAATGCCGACAGCCTGCCCTCCGCAAGCGACAGCGTGGAGGCCGATACTCCCGAATTTACCGAGCCTGTGGAATCTACCGAGCCGGAGCCCACCCCCGAACCGACGCCGGAGCCCACCCCGGAGCCGGCCCCGGCCAACTTTGACGGCCTGGCCGAGCAGCCCACCACCGTGTTCGCTGAGGGCGAGCAGCCCAGCTACACCACCACCGCCGATGCCAGCATGAACCTGCGCGCCGGCCCCGGCACCAACTTTGACAAGGTGACCAGCGTACCCGCCGGCACCGCCGTGACCGCCCTGGGCACCAACAGCGACGGCAGCTGGGTGGTCGTGCAGGTAGGCGGCCAGTACGGCTGGCTGAAGGTCGAGTTCCTGAACCAGTAACCTTATAAAATCATTGTAACTATGCTGTTTTCTTCACTTTTTGCTAAAACAGCCGAATATGAAAAACTGGCGCATGCGCTCTCCGCACCGGGGGCATGCGCCTTATTCGGTTTACCCGGTTCCGGCCGGGCGATGGTCTACGCCGCGCTGGCGAAGGAGACCGGGCGCTTTCTCTGCATCGTAACCCCCGGCGAGGCTGAGGCCACTCGCTTTGCCGGGGACCTGAACGCCCTGGGCATCCCCACTGCCGTTTTCCCTGCCCGAGATTACGTGCTGCGCCCCATTGAAGGCACGGCCCGCGAGTATGAGTACCGCCGCCTGAGCGTGCTGGGCGACATCGTGGGTGGGCGGCTGCAGGCCGTCTGTGTGCCGGACGAGGGGCTGACCCAGTATACCACGCCCCGCGCCGAGTTTTGTAACAACACCCGCACCCTGCACCCAGGCGACACCGTGCCCCGCACCGAGCTGACCGCGCTGTTGTACAACGCCGGGTACGCCCGCCGCGCCCAGGTGGACGGGCCGGGCCAGTTCTCCATCCGCGGCGACATTGTAGACCTGTACGCCCCGGATATGAAGCTGCCCGTGCGTATGGAATTTTGGGGCGACGAATTTTGCCCGCAGCATGCCGGATCAGCCGCTGAAAGATATCATCAACACCCCGGCTCACACCCTGCCTGCCTGGAATGGCGAAGTCGCCGGGCTGCTGGAAGATTTGAAACCGCTGTGCGATGCCAGTTATACCGTTACCCTGCTGGCCGGCACCGACCGTGCCGCAGCCGGTCTGGCACGCGACCTGCACGATAAAGGCATTCTGGTTACCACCGATGCTGCAGCAGCCCCCGCTGCCGGGCTGGTGCAGGTTCTGGCGGGGCACCTTTCCGCTGGGTGCGAATTTCCGTTTGCCAAGTATGCTTTGCTGACAGGCCGTGCCTTTGGCGAAACCAGCTCCCAGAAGAAAAAGCGCAAAAAGGCCAAGGATGCCCTGAACAGCCTAACCGAGATCACGCCGGGCGATCTGGTGGTGCACCAGAACCACGGTATTGGCCGGTATGCGGGCATCCAGCGCATGGCGGTTCAGGGCGTTACCAAAGACTACCTGCGCATTGAGTACGATAAAAAAGATGTGCTGTATGTTCCCGTCACCCAGCTGGATCTGCTTTCCCGCTACACCGCGCCGGGGGATTCGGAGAATGTCAAGCTCAGCCGCCTGGGCGGGGCCGAGTGGACCAAGACCCGCAAGAAGGTGCGCGCCGCTACCGAGCAGATGGCCAAGGAACTGATTGAGCTGTACGCCCGCCGCAAAAGGGCGCACGGTCATGCCTTCCCACCAGATGATACCTGGCAGGGAGATTTTGAGCAGCGCTTTGCCTATGATGAAACGCCGGACCAGCTTTCCAGCGCGGCGGAGATCAAACATGATATGGAGCAGCCCTGGCCGATGGACCGCCTGCTGTGCGGCGACGTGGGCGTGGGCAAGACCGAGGTTGCTCTGCGCGCCGCGTTCAAGTGCGTGATGGGCGGCAAGCAGTGCGCCATTCTGGCCCCCACCACCATTCTGGCGTGGCAGCATTTCAACACGGCCATCGCCCGCATGGAGGCCTTTCCCATCCGCATCGGGCTGCTCAGCCGTTACCGCAGCGCCAAAGAGCAGAAAGAGACCATCCGCGGCCTGAAAGACGGCACAGTGGACATTGTGGTGGGCACCCACCGCCTGCTTTCGGACGATGTAAAGTTCAAAGACCTGGGCCTTGTCATCATTGACGAGGAGCAGCGCTTTGGCGTAAAACACAAGGAAAAGCTGAAAGAGAACTTTATCGGGGTGGACATGCTGACCCTTTCGGCCACACCGATCCCCCGCACGCTGAACATGGCACTGTCCGGCATCCGAGACATGAGCACCATTGAACAGCCGCCCTTTGAGCGCCAGCCCATTGAGACCTATGTGCTGGAATATGACGATGCCATTATTGCCGAAGCCATCCGGCGTGAGCTGGCCCGCGGCGGGCAGGTGTATTACCTGTACAATCGAGTCGAAACCATTGAGCAGTGCGCCGCCAAGGTGCAAAAGCTGGTGCCGGGTGCGCGGGTCGGCATCGCCCATGGCAAAATGACGGAGGAGCAGATTTCCTCGGTTTGGCAACAGCTGTTGGACAACGAGATCGACGTACTGGTCTGCACCACCCAAGGCCTATGCCTACTTTACCTTCACCCGCGACAAGGTGCTGACCGAGGTCGCCGCCAAGCGTCTTTCAGCCATCCGGGAGTTCACCTCTTTTGGTTCCGGGTTCCGCATTGCGATGCGCGATTTACAGATCCGCGGCGCGGGTAACCTGCTTGGACACAGCCAGCACGGCCACATGGAAGCGGTTGGTTACGAGCTGTATGTAAAAATGCTGAACCAGGCCATCTCCGCCGCCCGTGGCGAGACCCCCGCGCCAGACAAGAGCGATTGCCTCATCGACATCACGGTGGACGCTTTCCTGCCTGAGGATTACATCCCCGATGCCGCAGGCCGCATCGAAGCCTACAAGCGCATTGCGGCCATTGAGACCACCGCCGACGCGGATGATGTCATTGATGAACTCATTGACCGTTACGGCAGCCCGCCCAAGAGTGTGCAGGGGCTGGTGGATGTATCGCTGATCCGCGTGACCGCCGCCCGCGTAGGCATTGCCGAGATCGTGCAGCGGGGCGACCAGCTGATTTTGTACTCCGACATCGTGGGCCCAAAGCAGCTGGCCCCGCTGATGGACCAGTACCCCCACCGCGTGCTGTATAACGCGCTGGGACGGCCGTATTTCAGCCTGCGGGTGCAAAAAGGCGAGAACCCGCTGGTGCTGCTGCGGGATATTGTAACCCTGCTGCCGGGGGCACAGGGTGAAAAGGAAAAATAATCCTTGACAACCCCCGGTAAATGGCAAACGATAAGAAAAAAATGGTCGAAGCAATCACCGCACAGGAAGTTGATTTCGCACAGTGGTATACGGATATCTGCACCAAGGCAGAGCTGGTTGAATATTCCAGCGTCAAGGGCTTTGTTGTGTTGCGCCCCTATGGCTATGCAATCTGGGAGAACATCCAGAAAATTCTGGATGGCCGCTTTAAGGCAACCGGCCACGAAAACGTGGCCATGCCTGTGCTGATCCCCGAAAGCCTGCTGAAAAAGGAGGGCGAGCTGGTAAACGGCTTTGCCCCCGAAGTTGCCTGGGTCACTGCAGGCGGTTCTGACCCGCTGGAAGAGCGCCTTGCTGTGCGCCCCACCAGCGAAACGATGTTCTGCGACCATTTCAGCCATGTGCTGCATTCTTACCGTGACCTGCCTATGCTGTACAATCAGTGGTGCAGCGTGGTTCGCTGGGAAAAATCCACTCGCCCGTTCCTGCGCACCCGTGAGTTCTGGTGGCAGGAAGGCCACACCATCCACGAGACTGCCGAGGAGGCCAAGGCTGAGACCGAGCAGCAGCTGAACTGCTATGCCGACTTTGCCGAGCATGATCTGTGCATCCCCGTGCTGAAAGGCCGCAAGACCGATAAGGAAAAGTTTGCCGGTGCCGAGGCTACCTACACCATCGAAGCCATGATGAAGGACGGCAAAGCCCTGCAGAGCGGCACCAGCCACTATTTTGGCGATAAGTTCAGCCGCGCCTATGACGTTACCTTTACCGGCCGCGACAACACCCTGCAGTACCCCTTCCAGACCAGCTGGGGCGCTTCTACTCGTTTGATCGGCGCTATCATCATGACCCACGGCGATGACGACGGTCTGATCCTGCCCCCGGCCATTGCCCCGGTGCAGGTGGTCATCGTTCCCGTTGCCGCCCACAAACCCGGCGTACTGGACAAATGCCGCGAACTGGCTGCCGAAATCGGTAAGTATGCCCGCGTGAAGCTGGACGATTCCGACAAGCAGCCCGGCTGGAAGTTTGCCCAGTGGGAAATGAAGGGCGTGCCTGTTCGCCTGGAAGTCGGCCCCCGCGACATCGAGAACGGCCAGCTGGCCCGCCGTTACCAATGTAGGGCTGGCGCTGGCACTCTGCCTGCTGGGCGGCAACGGCCAGCCTGTGGTGGCCGACCGGCAGGAGTTTTGCCGCAAATGCCTGCTGCTGGCGCTTTCCTGCGGGGTCATCGCCCTGTTTGTGCGGGATGGCACCCTAAGCTACACCGGCACCGGACTGCTGATGCTGCTGTTCGTCATCTTTGTTTTGTCCAGCATCGTCTACCAGCACCAGTTTATTTATGGCGAGCGGTACGAACCGATCTCTACCGACGGCTGCACCGCCATCCCCCCGGCGCAGGATTACGGCTACACCGCCCGCACAATGGCCTTCCCCGTGATGAACCTGCGCAACTCGCTGAAAAACCTGGCCGGTGTAGTGGGTGGGCTGGCGCTGCTGGCCGTCGGGGCGCGGGCGCTGGTGTACAGTGCCACCACCATTGCCAATTTGACCGGTACCATTCAGGCCTTGTGGGCGGCGACGCTCATAAGCTTTGGCTTCTGCCTGCCCCTGCTGGCAGAAGCACTGGGGCACCCCTTCGGCTCGATTTGGAAGCGGTTCGACGCCCGCTGCCGCTTCTACCCTGCTGACACGCTGCCCATCCAGCTGTTGAACAGTGCCATTCTAAATTTAACGCTGGCGCTGCCTATTTCCAGCTTGATGTACCGCCACCGCCTGCCGGTGGGCACACAGTTCCGCGCCTATGAGGTGCCCATTTTGGCTGCCATGGCGCTGGTGCTGCTGGCCGAGCCGTTACTGCGCCGTCGCCTGCACCGCTGGCAGGGTGCGGCCTGCCTGGTGCTGTACTTTTTGTACCTGGCGGCGGTCTCCTTCGCGCCCCGGGCCGGTGCGTAAAGTTTTCAACAAGACGAATCCCCCCGCGGAAAGCTCCGCAGGGGGATTTTCTGTTTTAGTAGGTCGTCAACGTTGTGCCGACGAAGTAGTGGGTCAGGATGTCGCGGTAGCTCCAGCCGTTGCGGGCATAGCCGATGGCGCCCCACTGGCTCATGCCGCAGCCGTGGCCGTAGCCGTACACATCAAAGATGAAGCAGTCCAGATCGGCGTTGTAGCTGACCGTGAAGCACTGGCTGCGCAGGCTGCGGCCGTCCACGCTCTGGCGGGCCAGCAGGTTCTCGCGGAACCAGCGGCCGCTGACGGTGCCCACGCTGGCATCCGGGCCGACCTGGATCTTGGCCACCCAGCCGTATTGGTTGGCGGACTGGATGGTGAACCAGCTGTTGGGGTCCACGCCGGAAAGGTCGATGTCCATCACATCTTTAATGCGGTCCTGCAGCGTCTGGCGGGAGAAGCGGGCCGTGCCGCTGGAGTTGCCGTTGGTGTTCCAGTTGGTGGCGATCTGCTGGTCGTAGGGGCTGTCCACGGCCTGCAGCCAGGCGCGGTCGTTGCCCCAGACCTCGGCAGCCGAGGCCGTGCCGGTGCTGGCGGAGGCGAAGTAGGGCGTAAAGCAGACCTGACCGTTGTAGGTCACCAGCACGTGGGCAACCTCCTGGGCAGCGGCCAGCGCGGCAGCGCCCGGCTCGGCCCCCAGTACGGAGGGGTAACCCGACTGGCTCAGGATCCAGCAATGGGTGGCCACGCATTGGGCCTTGTAGGCCTCGGCGGGGGCGCTGGAGCCAAGCTCGTTCTGGGCCACCATGGCCAGGCAGCGCACCAGGTCCATCGTCTGGGCGGTGCCGTTCATCGTTACATTGATGGTCTCACCCTCGGCGCTGGTGCCGCCATTGTTGGTGTTGTTGTCGCCGCTGTTGTCCGGCGCATCCGGCGTGGTATCGCCGTTTTCGGTGCTGTCGCTGCCGTCGGCGGTGCTGTCCGCCGGGGCGGGCGTGGGGTTGGCGTTGGCGATCTGGTCCACCGTCACGGTCTGCTCGGGCAGGCTGCCCTCGGCGCCCTTGTTCAGGTCTGTCTCGGTGGCGTTGGCCGAGCCTGCCACATCGGTCAGGCCCGCCATCAGCTTGTCAGCGCTGGCAATCAGCGCGTCAGTGCGCTGCTGCATCTCGCTGGCGGCCTGGCTCAGGTCGGTGCTGGTGTCAGCGCTGTCGCTGGCCGTCTGGCTGCTGCCGCGGTTGGCGGCAGTAGCGGCGCTTTGCTTGGCGTAGCGGTCGATGCTGGCACCCAGCAGGGCGCTGACGGTGGGCATCGGCTGGTTCTTGCTCTGGTACTGCACGGCGGTCAGCAGCGGGTCATCCGCCGCCGTGATGGCCGATGCGTTGAGCACCTCGGCCTCGCCGTCCTCGATGAGGCGGCCGGTGACGCAGAGCTGCACACCCGCGTCCTCGCTGGGGGCGGTCAGGGTCAGGAAGCGGGATGCGTCCCCCACTTCCACCTCGGTATCCCACAGGCTGCGGGCCTGGATGCCCGCCACGAAGCGGAGGTAATCGTAATAGCTGGACAGGTCGGTGCTGCCGTAGAGGTCGAAAGCACCGTCGCCCTGCTCGGCGGGGTCGTAGTAGTAAACGGCCAGCACCTTAAAGCGGTAGGTGCGGCCCGGCAGGTAGAGGGTAAAGCCGCTGTTGGCCTTGATGCCCTCCTCGGTGGTAAGCGGGGTGAGCAGGGCGTCGGTGGAGGCCAGCACCGTGTTGCCGGGGGCGGTGCTGTTCAGCGCGCTGGCTGTGGCAAAGCGGGTCTGGGCAGTTTCGCCGTCAGCGTTTTCGGCAGTGGCAGTATCAGCCGCGTAGACAAAGCGGCCCTCCATACCGGGGAAGCCCAGGTAGCCTACCACGCCGGGCAGCTTCTCGGTGCCCTTGGTCAGGTAGCTCTCGGCAGTATTGTCGTACAGGGCTGTGCCGTAGCTCTTGGCAGCGGGGCGTGCACCCAGGTCATTGCTAAAGAACCACCACAGCGCCACTGCGCCGCCCACGATGACCAGCGCCAGCACCACCAGCACGGTGATGACCATACGGCGGCGGCGCTTCTCGCTCTTTTCGATCATGGCAAGGCTGTGGCTGCGGATGCTGTTTTCCGCGCCGGGCTTGTCCCCATGGCGGCGGCGCGGCGGCGGGGCCGTATCTGTGTCGTCGCTGTCGTTGTCATCAAACAGGCGGCTGGCGGCTTTGGTAAAGTCCTCGGCGCTGGTGGCGCGGCCTGCGGCGGCATCGGCTTCGTCCGCCGCCTGGGCAGCAGCCAGGGCCTCGGGGTCAAGCTCTGCCGAGAAATCCGGCACATCATCGTCCAGAATGGACGGTGCCGGGCTGCGGCGGATAGTATGGCCGCTGGTGCTAGGCAACTCGGCTTCGGGGGCGGCAAACGGTTCACCGTCCACTTCGGGGGCCGGGGCACGGCGGTTCACCCGCAGACCGCGGGCGGTACGGGCGGCTTCTGGGCCGGCGGTGCGGATGTCCAGCGGGTCGGTAGTGTTTGCAGCCGCGGCGGGGGCTGCCTCGTTTTCCTCGTCCAGCTCCGATTCAAACCGGATGGTACCGGTGGGTTCAGACACTGCCGGGGGTGCGGTGTGGGTGCGGCCCACATTCAGGTGGCGGGTCGCGCCGGGGTCAGCGGATTCCGCCGGGGCAGGTTCAGGCGTCGGCGGGGCCACCGGCTCGGCGGTGTCAAAGTCCAGCATCGGCTCAAAGTCTGCCGTGCGGTCCGGCTCGGTGGTGGGCGGTGTGCGGCGGCGCAGAGAGAACCGCACCGTGTTGCCCCGCTCACGCCCGGCCTCGGACACGATCAGCAGCGGCCGCTCCCGCCCAGGGCGGAAGATGATGCAGGAATCGGTCAACCGCAGGCCCAGCACGCGGCGGCGCAGCAGGTCCAGGATCTGGTTGCCGATGGTGGCATCGTTCAGATCCGGCGGCAGCGCGCAGGCGGCAGCACCGTGGCTGTCGCAGATCAGCACAAAGGGGCACTGGCCCACAGTGGCGGGCATGTATACAGCGGCAAAGTCCGCCCCTGCGGCCTGCATGGCGGCCAGGGCGCGGCCTGCGGCGGCCTGCACCACATCGCCGGGGAATTTTTTCAACAGCTGGGACGGCACCGTGATCTGCTTTTGCTTTTCGGGGTCAGCGTAGCTTTCGGTGCCAAAGTCAAACACAGCTTCGCTGTGGGGCAGCGGCTGCAGCAGCGCACCAACCAAACGGCCCGTAGTTTCATCCGCCGCCACCAGCAGCTTGCGCTTTTCCAGCAGGGTGTCCAGCGTAGCCTGGGCCAGGCTGGTCTCGCCGGTGGCAAACACATCATCGCCAAATTTGGCGCGCAGGCGCTGCACCCATTTTTCGCAGTACTGCTCGGCCATGGCGCGGTTGGGCGCACTGACCTGCACGCAGACGGCAAACTCGCCGTCCCGTTCCAGCAGGCGCAGGCCGGGGCAGCCATCGGCCCGTGCCTGACGCAGCACCGCCGAAACTTCCGCCGCCGTGGGGCCGAAGACGCGCAAAATTCTCAGTTCTGTGTTTACCATGTTGAACCTCTAGTCAAATATCCATTGTTGTGGCCGGGGTATCCGGGGTGATGGCCAGGCTGTCCGGCACAGGCAGACCCAGCGCCATGCGGCGCAGGCCGCCAGTGCAGCTTTCCGCGGTGGCGTGCATGCTTGCCCAGTTTTGCTGCAGCAGGTGCACCACAGTGTATTCCAGCCCCGGCACATCCACATCATACGCATTGGGGCCCAAAATCTTGCGGAACTCCGCAATGCGGGCATCGCAGGCCGTTTCGGCTTCCGCCTCGGTTGCGGCGCGGGCGGTCACACGGATCTCGCTCTCGCCGATTTTGCAATAAATGGCTGCCGTGGGGTTTTCGCTGGCGAACAGCGGGGAAACCTTGCTGGCAATGCTGCTTTCGCCCCCCAGCACCCGCAGCGTTTTGGAGTGGATGGTACAGTTCTGGCGCTGCAGCAGCACCGGGCGGATATCCTCCGCCCACATGGCTTTCATCTCGCGTGGAACGCCGGGCATCAGCACGGCAATGCAGCCGTCATCCTCGAACCAGGCACCGGGTGCGGTGCCATGGGCGTTGGGCAGCTTGTGCCCCTTGGGGTGGGCACCATGGCCTGCTTGCGGTTGTTGGCCGTGGGGGTGCGCCCGCCGCGGCCGGTACGGGCAAAAAAGTCCACGATCTTCTGCCATTCTGCTTCATCAAAGTGCAGGGTATCGCCAAAGGCTTCGGCCACGGTCTCCTTGGTCAGGTCGTCCTCCGTGGGACCAAGCCCGCCGGAAAACACCAGCAGATCGCTGCGGCTTTTGGCTTCCTTTACCAAATCACGCAGGCGGCCAGGGTTATCCCCAATCACATGCTGGTGCAGCACGCTGATGCCCAGTTCCGCCAGTTCGCGGCTCAAAAACTGGGCGTTGGTATTGACAATATCGCCAAGCAGCAGCTCGGTTCCTACACAAATGATTTCCGCAGTCATGGTTTGTTCCGTCCTTTATCCAAGGGTAATTTTTATCTGGCGCTGTTAAAACTCCGGGTCATCCCCGATGCGGATGGGGATTTTCTCCACAGTTTCCGCCGCAATCCGTTCCAGCTCTGCCAGGCCGGGCATTCCGGCTTCGGCGGCTTCGATCTCCGTCAGGCTGGGCTTGGTTTTGGGGTGCGGCGGGGTAAAGATGGTACAGCAATCCTCATACGGCTCAATGGAGGTATCAAAGGTGCCGATCTTGCGGGAAATAGCAATGATCTCGGTCTTATCCATGCCGATCAGCGGGCGCAGAATCGGCAGGTTCTGCGCAGCGTCGGTGCAGGCAATGGCCTGCATGGTCTGGCTGGCAACCTGTGCTAGACTTTCGCCGGTAATCAAAGCTTCCATCTCGCTCTGGTCGGCCACCAGTTTGGCAATGCGCAGCATGCTGCGGCGCATGAGCACGGTAAACAACACATCAGGCGCATTATCGCGGATATACTCCTGCGGCTTGGTATAGGGCACCACAAACAGCTGGCAGTTGCCGGTATATTCTGCCAGTTCGCGGGCCAGGGCGCGCACCTTCAGTTTGGCGCGCAGGCTGGTGTACGGCGGGCTGGCAAAGTGGATGTGGTGCAGTGCAAGCCCGCGGCGCGCCATGCAATAAGCTGCTACCGGGCTGTCGATGCCGCCGGAAAGCAGGTTCAGCGCACGGCCGCTGGTGCCAACGGGCAGGCCGCCCGCGGCTTCCACCTTGGGGCCATGGATATATGCGCCTTTATCGCGGATTTCCACCATGATTTCCAGCTGCGGCTCATGCACGTTCACCCGCAGGTGGGGGTGCTTGCCCAGCAGGTAAGCGCCCAGTTCGCGGCACAGCTCCGGGCTTTTCATCGGGAACGTTTTATCCGCGCGTTTGGCCTCCACCTTAAAGGTGCGGATGCTGCGCAGCGTTTCGCCAAGATAAGCTTCCGCCGTGGCGCAGATCTCGTCAAAATCCTTGCTGCAGCAGGCAGCGCGGCTCATTTTGACAATGCCAAAAATTTTGGAAATACGGCGGAACGCTTCGTCCATGTCCAGGTCATCTTCCAGTGGCTCAATGAACACGGTGGACTGCGCCTGGGTCACCTTGAATTTGCCCAGGTCTTCCAGCCGGTAGCGGATGCTTTTGGCCAGGCGGGCTTCAAATTTGCTGCGGTTCAGGCCCGCGGCCACGGCGGGGTCGTACAGGCTGCTGGGGTTGGCCCAGAGTTCCACCAAAGCATCGTGGATGACCTCGGTCACGGCGGGGTCCACGCGGGTGGTGGCGGCGTTATCCAGATAATGGATCTGCGGATCGGAAAGCATAGACATTCCTCACATTTTGAACAAAATTATACAGGATAAATTATACACGCCCAGGGCCTAAAAAACAACTGGTCCTGCAAAAAAATACGCCAACTCCCGCCTGCCCGCTTGACTTTTTTGCAGGGAGCAGGTATAATGATATAGTTTCCTGTGCCGGTGTGTTGGAATTGGCAGACGAGACGGACTCAAAATCCGTTGGTGGTGACACCGTATGGGTTCGACCCCCATCACCGGCATTCCTTATACCTAAGCCTTTTAGTGGCTTAGGTATTTTTTGTGTGGCAGACAAGATTCAGGCTTGTCTGCCATTTTGTCTGCCACTTTTACCCCAAATGGCAGACAAAACGGATTTATTTTCCGTTGGTTTTGGCGGACAAGTTCGCCCAACGGAGTTTTTCTCCTAAGCGATTTTTCGTTTGGGAGATTTCTTCTTTTCGGGAAGTTCGCCAAGGTTGATTTTGCTGGCAATCATATTCGCGGCTTCCATCTTGCTGTCCACGTCAATGTGGGCGTAAATATTGGCCGTGGTGGAAAAGCTGGAATGCCCCAGCCACATCTGTACCTCTTTCATCGTGACTTTGTTCTTGATGAGCAGACTGGCGCAGGAGTGGCGGAGGTCATGGTAGCGAATCGGGCGAAAACCATTCTTCAAGAGCATTTCGCGGAAAACCCGTGTCACATAGTCCGGGGTCACAAGATACCGGCACCGTAATCTTTACCGTCAGCGTTGATGAAACACCGCCCCCCAAAACAAAACAGCACCAGCCGTCACGTCTCCGTGACAGCTGGTGCTGTTTTATAGGCACAATGACAGCAGCGCCCGGGCAGCACAGGAAGAAAAGCCCCTGCTGCAGCTTTCAAGGGCGCTGACAAAAGAATGGCAAACGGGCTTTTCGCGCTCGAACCAGCAGAATATGCACCTTTGCCAATTCCTGATTCTGAAAAAATAGCGCATTACAGTATTTTGCGCATCTCCTGCACAAGATCGGCAATCACGATGGGCTTGGACAAGAAACCGTTCATACCGCTTTCCAGAGCGTTGCGGCGGTCCTCATCAAAGGCGTTCGCCGTCATGGCAAGAATGGGGATGCACGCCAAGGCAGGGTTTTCCAATTCGCGGATGCGGTGGGTGGCGGTGTAGCCGTCCATAATCGGCATCTGCACGTCCATCAGTACCAAATCGTACTGCCCCGGCGCTGCGGTGCTGACCTTTTCCACGGCGACCGCGCCGTTTTCGGCGGTATCGACTTCAAAGCCATAGGCGTTCAAAATCTCCACGGCAATCTCGCGGTTCAGCTCGTTATCCTCGGCAAGCAGGATGTGCTTACCCTTAAAGTCGGTAGTCTTTTGGGGCAACACGCCCTGCTCCTCCTGCGCCTGCTTCTGCCCGATGGCGGTCATCAGCGTGTCGCGCAAGTCAGACAGGAACATCGGCTTGGAGCAGAACGCCGTGACACCGGCTGCCTTTGCCTCCACCTCAATGTCGGACCAGTCATAGGCGGTAAGGATAATAATGGGCGTATCATCGTGCAGGCTGCGGATCTGGCGGGTGACCTCAATGCCGTTCATATCCGGCAGACGCCAGTCGATAATATAGGCCTTATAGGTATCGCCCATCTCGATGGACTGCCGTGCGCGCAGCACTGCCTCCTTGCCGGAAAGCGTCCACTCGGCACGCATACCTACCTTAACCAGCATCTTGGTCACGCTGTCGCAGGTGTTGAAATCATCATCCACCACCAGCGCCTTCAGACCCTCCAGCTCGGTGATTTTTACCGTCTTGCGGGGTTCTGCCTGTGCGCGCAGCGGCACACGAACGATAAATTCAGAGCCTTTTTCCGGCGCGGTCTGCACCTCAATGGTGCCGCCCATCATATCCACAATGTTTTTGGTAATGGCCATACCCAGCCCGGTGCCCTGTATTTTGCTTACCGTGGAGGTGCGCTCGCGCTCAAAGGGTTCAAAGATCTTTTTGGCAAACTCCGGGCTCATGCCGATGCCGCTGTCTTTGACGCGGAACTCATACTGCCCGCAGCCGCCGACCTTGCCGGCGAGCTGGCGCACCCGCACCGACACGGTGCCGCCTGCGGGGGTGAACTTAATAGCGTTGGACAAAAGGTTCATCAGAACCTGATTCAGCCGGGTCTTATCGCAATAGACGTCCTCATCGGTAATATCCATTGCGTCCATATACAAATCCAGCTGCTTTGCGTAAATCTGCCCGCTGACGATGGTTTTTATGTCGTGCAGCACATCGGACAGATTGACCTCCGTTTCGTCCAGCTGGATTTTTCCGCTTTCGATGCGGCTCATATCCAGAATATCATTGATGAGCGAAAGCAGGTGGTTTCCGGAGGCAAGTATCTTGGTAAGGTATTCCTTCATGCGGTCCTTGTCGTCCAGATGGCTGACTGCCAGCGTGGTAAAGCCGATGATGGCGTTCATGGGGGTGCGGATATCGTGGGACATATTGGAAAGGAAGGTGCTCTTGGCGCGGTTGGCGTTTTCGGCGGCGGCAACGGCATCCGAAAGTGCTTGGTTCACCTGCCTGTCGGCGGTGCGGTCAGACAAAACCAAAATGTACTTGGTTTGTCCCTCGACCTCACTGCCCATGGCAACCACATGGAACCAGCGTCGCTCCCCTGTTTGCTGATGGATATATTCCATATCCCATTCGCGCTGCTCGCCGCAGGCAAGCCTTTCCAGAAAGTTCTTGGTGCGGTCGGGGGAATCCTTCGGGTGCAGCAGCGCCAAGGTATTGATATTTTCGCGCACACTCTCCCGCGTCAAACCCAGCAGCCGTTCCATGTTCGGGCTGATATAATCTGCCTTGTAGGTTTTTGCATCCAGCATCAGGAAAACGTCGTCCACGTTTTGGGACAGCTTTTGGAACAGCTCGTCCCGGCACAGAATCTCGTAATCCTTGCGGCGCAGCTTGACGTGACCCCAGCGCGTAACCAGCAGAATGATCAGCACGGCAATCGTCAAAACAATGCCGGTTACAATCTGCACCGTGCGCAGCCAAAGCTGATTCATACCGGCATTGACGACATCTACGGGGACAATGCCCGCCATGATCCAGTTCTGGACACCGGCACTCTCGTAGACCAGATAGTATCTTGTGCCGCCCATCGTCACCTCACGGTTTCCGCTGGCACCTTTTGCAAAGTCGCTGACAAGCTCTTGCATCTGCGTCTCGGTAAGGTCGGAATAATCGCGCAGTACCGCAACAAGGTTATAGATGGATTCCTCGCCCTCTGCAATATCTTCAATCACGACCTGCCCATCCGGGTAGATGACATAGCTGCTGGCAGCACCGCCGAAAGCCGATTCGTCCACAGTTTTCATCACGTCGGCATTGTAGCGGCTGATGGCGATGGCATCGTAGGCAAAGCCGCGGTAAACACCCTTGGTTTCAGGGCAGATAAACACCAGCATCGGGTCCTGCCCCGGCAAAGCCGCATTCATCACAACGTCGTCCTGATCGGCAAGCAGCTCGTCCAGATTGCTTTGCAAGCCAAGATAGCCTGTTTCACCGCCGGGTGTCATGTAGTTGCCGTCGTAAGAAAGAAAGTAGAATCCGGCAAAGCCAAGCTCCTTCTGCGCAGACTCCAGATACGCCTGCGTTCCGGCATCATCGGGGTTGCTGTCCAAAAAGCCGTTCCACAAATGCAGATAGGAGATGTTTTTGTTGGCGATCATGCTCAGCATACTGTTGGATTTATGCAGAATTTCATCCAGATGCGCGGTGCTTTCTTCGTAGACGGTTTTGGATACAAACGAAAGGTACTGCACGCTAAGGCAGACAAAAAACGCGATTGCCAGCAGAACAGCGGCAGCCGTCAGCCTTTTGCGCGGAAAACGGCGCTTTGTTTTCAGTTTTCGCTTATCATCTTCCATAGCGTTTTACCCCCCCCCCTAACGTAATATAGCTTTCCGGCGCGGCAAGCATCACGCTGCCGCTGCAAACCGCATCGCTCCAAGTGTTTTTGACCGTGGCTTCCCCGCGCTCAAACGCGCCGGTTTCGTCCTGTAGCAGCGGTGCCATCTGCTTTTCTGTCGCCAGGCAGGTCACGGTAACGGTATCATCGTCCCGCAGGGGCTGCCCGCTGCGGGTAACGCCGGTCAGCGTATAGCTGCCGTCGTTCTCCTGTACCTGCAGGGCGATGCCGCTGACCACCGGCAGGGAACCGCGGTTGAACGGGGTAAAGCCGCCCTCGCAGCCCTCCACAAAGGCGCGCAGGGTGTCCTTCAGCTCGGCGCCCGTCATGGTGCGCTGGTACGACAAAAGCCCGTTGGGCATGATCATGGCGCGCACCGTTGCCTTGGTATAGTCGGCCTGCAGCACGCTGCCGGTGAAGCTGCTGGCGGGTGCCACCAACACATCCGTGCCGTAAAGCCCGCGCAGCGTGTTTGCCATAACCGAGAAGGACGCATTGCCGCCGTTTTTGTGGAATACATTGGAATAGGCGGTTTCGCTGGTCAGTACAACATCGCTTGTGTCGGGTTTTTCCCCTGCCAGAAGCTGGGCATTAAACACTCGATAGGCTTGCTCGGCATCATATTCGCCCGCGATCATCTTGGAGACCACATCCTGCGAGATGGCAAAGAAATCGTTGGAGGCGATGCGGATATACATGTGGTTTTCTTCCACCACCGAGCGCACGTCCTTCATGGTGTCGGTCAGGTGGTAGCTTACGCTCTGGCTGTAGCTGAGCAGGTCCTGCCCTTCCGCAAGGATCTGTTCCTGCGCATCCTCCGACAGCATAACGTGCAGGATCTGCATCGCCTTTTCGCGCCGGGTGGGATCCCGCTCCAAATCGCGGTTCAATGCCACTTGGAAGTAGGGCGTGGTCATCAGCCACTTTTCCCCGTTCTGGCTGAAGATCGGCAAAAAGGTTGCGTCAATACCCTGCTCTTGGAACATCCCTACACCGGCGGAGGAGCCGAAGTACATGGCAAGCTGCCCGTTGCCGAACATCTCGACCACGTCATCGTAATTCAGCTCCAGATCCGCCGCCGTAAGACCTGTGTCCTGGATGAACTGCTCCATACGCTCGAAGCCGCCCGGCCACACGGTATCGTCCAGCCCGACACGGGTGTTGTTGGCGGGGTCGCTGTAGGCGGTGCGCCATTTGCGCCCTGCTATGGTCGTAAGCTCGCCAGCAGAAAGCCCCTGCAGCGTTTCCATGCAGGTGTAGTCGTACAGATAGTCGGCGGTAAAGCCGCGGATGCCCACTTCCTCAAAGGCCTTACAGGCAGCGACAAAGCTGGCGTAATCGGTGGGCAGCGGGATGCCGTACTGCACAAAAAGGTCGCGGTTGACCACAAGACCGTGGGCATCGGCGCATACGGGCAGCCAGTTTACGCTGCCGTCCTCATTTTTGAAGCTGTTGAGGTAGGTATTGTAGATGGCACCTGCCTCGTTGGTGGTAGCAAGGTTCATCAGGCTGTCCTTTAAGGGGGCAGCATCGTGCAGGAGAAACGGCAGCAGGTAATAATGTCCGGCAGACCGCCGTTTTGCTGCAAAAACTTATAAAAGTCCAAGTCGTTGTTGCCTACGATAAACTCAATGTTTACATCCGGCAGCTGCGACTGCACGTAGGGGGCGTACTTTTCGTACAGGTTGTTGGTCCACAGATATACCTGAATGGTTTCGGCGTCCTCCTGCGCCTGCACTGCCTCGGTGCTTTTTCCGGCGCATCCGGTCAGCAGGGACAAGCTCAGCACCATGGCTGCAAGCAGGGCAAAAACTTTGTACAGTCGTTTCTTTTTCATCCAATCGTTCTCCTCACGGCCTGAAGACAGCCTGCCCTTATCCGGCAGGCTGCCCGGGCTTTTTAACAATACCATCACGACCTATAAAAATACTGCTGTAATTTCTTTGCGGGGTTCCTGTTTCGTGCGCCGCGTTCTGCAAAGTGCGCGGGCAATGTCAGACAGAATAATTTAAATCTTTTATCATGATAACGACAAGATTCCAACATCCATTCCATGTTTTTATAAACACATTCAAAAATTATACAATTGTCAAAATGTTGACAGCCGCGCCTTTGCTTCGCCGGTTATCGAATTTTTATCTTTACCAGAAACCACCTGCCTTGATTTGCAAAAAGCTGTCATGACTTATTCAGATTTCTCGCAATGACTTTGGCTACCTCTGCCACATTAAGAGGCTTGGAAACATGACCGTTCATGCCCGCATCCAGAGAGGTCTGCACATCCTCCGCAAAAGCGTTGGCCGACAGTGCAATGATGGGGATTTCTTCTGCATCCGGGCGTTCCGCCTGCATGGCGCGGATGGCTTTTGCTGCCTGCAGTCCGTCCATTTTCGGCATCATAATGTCCATCAGGATAATATCATAGGTACCCGCCGGGTGATTTGCAAACAGGTCGACAACCTCCTGCCCGTCCGCCGCACGGGTTACGATCATCTCCGAATCCTCTAACAGTATCGCGGCAAGCTCGGCGTTCAAATCGTTATCCTCTGCCAGAAGCACCTTGATCCCTTTCAGGCTTTTGCGCTTTGCCGGCTTCTTTGTTTTTTCGACCTTTTCAGAGCTTGTCAGCTCCATGGGGATTTCCACGGTAAAGGTCGTGCCGACTCCCTTTTTGCTTTCCACCGCAATGGTTCCGCCCATCAATTCTACATATCTCTTTGCGATGGGCATACCCAGACCTGTGCCTTTATACTGCGTTCTTGCGTCGTTTTTCTCCTGTTCGAATTCGTCAAAGAGCTTTGTCTGGAATTCCTCGCTCATACCGACACCGGTATCCTGAACTCGATAGCAAACCACCCTGTGCTGTGCATCGGCTCCCGGACGGTTGCTCACATCTAGACGGATCGTACCGCCGTCATTGGTGAATTTTACGGCGTTGTTCAGGATGTTGACCAGAATCTCCCGGATGCGGACAGGCTCCGTCATGACATAGGGATTTTCCATCGGTTCACGGTGTACCTCAAAGTTCAGGCTCCGGTTCAGAAGGGTACCTTTTATGATCTCAATTGCACTATCCGTAACGGCGGTGATATCTGCCGGAACCGGGGAGAATACCACCTTTCCGCTTTCGATGCGGCTCAGATCCAGTATATCATTCAACAGGGACAGCAGATGATCCGAGCTGTCCTCGATTTTTTCAGGCAGTTGTGGATTTCGGGTACAGAATCCTGATGCAACGCGATATTCGTAAAGCCGATGATGGCATTCATCGGGGTACGGATATCGTGGGACATATTGGAAAGGAAGACACTTTTTGCTTTGCTGGCGGCCTGCGCCTGCTCTGCAAGGGTGGTCATTTCTTCTGCTTTCTGCTGGGCGGCAAGCTGTAATTCTCTGCGCGTCTGCAAACGGCTCATAATAATGATCAGCGCGACCGCCATCAACGCGATAAATACGACGATAAGGACAGCCGCAACCGGATGCAGGCGGAGCATATCTGCAAAGGTCAGATTGGTCGCTTTATATGCGGTGTACTGCGCCGCAAGATCCTCGACAAGATTCTCCGGCATCGCGTACATTGCCTTTGTCAGGATACCTGCCAGCGCGTGATTTTCCAGGGAGGAAACCACCATGCGGTAGCTGAAGGTGGGCTGTTCCAGCGGCGTGTAGGTCATGGTGCCTGTCGTGTCGCCGTTGATAAACGCCTGCGCCATATAATAGTAGACAAACGCTGCATCCGCCTTGCCGTCACGGACAGCCTCCATCATCTCCTGACGGTTACTGCACATCAGTTTTTCCGCACCGGGTGCCAATGCATCTTCGATCGACTTGGCCACGGTCTGATTGACCGTGGTGACGACATGGATGTTCCCGTCAAAATCTCTCCGCGTCACCCTTGCCATGCGCATCGTGATATAGGGTGCGGTCAATCCCCATCCTTTGGTTTCTGCGTAATTGTCCGTATCCAATCGTGCATCAATGCTGATGTCTACCGCGGTCTTATCGCTTTGATACGCGATATATTCATCTCTGGTTGCGGGGACAAGAAATTCATAGGAAAGCCCGGCATAGTCCGCTATCTTCCGGAAATAGTCCGGGAGAATGCCCTTTACCTTGCCATCTTCTGTATAAGAATAGGGATACCGGGTCGGGTCGCACAGGATGTGAAGGGGATTGTCCTTGGAATATTGGGCGATGATGCGCTTTTCTTCTTCCGTATACTCCAGATTTTTGGCATCAGCGCTTTCGTAATTTTTGCTATAGAGGGTCGTTTTCCAGTTGCCCTCGGCGGCGTTCATCTGATCGATTGCATAATTTACCTGGTTCAGAAGCTCGGTATTTCCTTTTTTGACGATCACATAAAAATCACTGCTGCCGAATTTTTCAAGGATGCGCTCGTTGTTTATCCTGCTCAGGGAACTGGTGACAATGGCATCGACCGTTCCGTTCTGAAGGGCCTTTGCCATCTCCTCAGTCGAATCGAAATAAACCGATGTGTAGGTAAAGCCTTTGGCCTGTGCATACTCTGCAAATTCAACATTCCGGGAGTTTCCGTTCAGGAGTGCAACACGCATCCCATTGTAGGTACTGTATTGCCCCTCAACGATAGCAGTATTATCGCCGCGAATCGTCAGGATATCGTTGCTGGTTCCGATGGGACGGGAAAAATCAAACAATTCTTCGCGGTCAGGCGTTTTGCTGGCAGAAGTGACCATGTCGATCTCGCCGTCCAGCAGCATCTGCTGCATATCCTCCCAGCTTTTGTCATAGCCGATGTACTCATAGTCTGCATCCCAATAGCGCGCCATCAGGCGGAGGAAATCATAGCCGTAACCGCTGCGGTTTCCATCCTCATCCATCATGTGATAGCCGTCCATCGCAAAAAGCCAACGCGCACGTGCTCATGCTGGCTTTCCGCCTCTTCCGCACGCGCCGGGAAAGACAGCAGCGCCGCTAGAATCAGCATCACTGTCAGAATGGCCAGTTCCCTGTAAACACCGGCTCGCTTTATAAGATTCATAGTACAATCCCCTCTACCTTTATATGTATGGCGCCTAAAAACAAACAACGCTTTCAAGGTATGGCGAACCCATACCTGAAAGCGTTATCTAACCTTATAAAGCAATATTTGTGGGCAACCGAAAACGGCAGCGCATTATAGTTACTCTGTTCTGTGGTCAGCATATCGCTGTGCATTCACCCTTGTCAACCCATGTTTTCAAAAAAGAACACAAAGCTACTGATGACAGAAAAAGCAACAATTTCTTGCTGGCAACTGGCTGACCCAATGGGTCCCTATAGCTTTGCGTCGCCGGCTTGCGCCGGGTTTGCTTATGAACTTGGATGCAGGTATTATACCATATAAGTCGTCGATGGACAAGTCAAAAATCATAATAAATTCAAATAAATTCATTTTTTGCTGCTTACAGAAAAGTTGTACCGGAACACATTGCTGTTTTAAAAATGGGCGGCGTTGGTGATTCTATCATCTCTCTGATGTCGCCTCGCCCGGCTTGGTCGTGATGAGCTTATATACCGCCGTGTCCTTGGGTTCCAGATGGGAAGATTGGCTTGTAAGTCAGAATCACTGCTATATAAACCAAAAAAGCCGCCGGGGATGCTTTCCAAAAACGGGAAGGCTCCCCGGCGGTATTCGTTTATAGGTTGTATTGCGGTCTATGGGTCGTTCTTATATACGACGACTTTCTGTCCGCATCAAAGGTATTTCCGCAGGGTCGACACAAGAATGTTCATATCGATCGGCTTTGCGATATGGTCGTTCATCCCGGCATCCAGTGCCGCTTGTCTGTCCTCGGAAAAGGCGTTTGCCGTCATCGCGACAATGGGGATATTCGCCTTTTGGGGGTCGCCCATCCTTCGTATCACTCTTGCCGCATCGTAGCCGTTCATCACGGGCATCTGGACATCCATAAGGATAATCTGATACGTTCCGTTTGCCGCCTTTTCCAGCATATCCACACATTCCACGCCGTCTTTTGCGCGGTCTACCGTGCAGCCTTCCTCCTGCAATAGCTCGGCGGCAATCTCCGCATTGAGGTCGTTATCCTCGGTCAGCAGAATTCTTGTACCGCACAGGCACTTTTTGTCCGAGGGGTTGATCTCTCGTTTTGCCTGTGCTTCCTCCTCGGACGCAATGCGGCTGGGAATGGTCACGGTAAACGTGGAGCCGACACCGATTTTGCTCTCCACCTCCACGGTACCGCCCATCAGCCCGACCAGCTTTTTCACGATGCCCATCCCGATGCCGCTGCCTTCCACCTTGCTGACGGTGGACGTGCGTTCCCGTTCAAACGGCTCAAAGATACGCTGCTGGAACTCCTGCGACATGCCGATGCCGTTATCGGCAACCGTAATCACCGTATCGCACCAGCCCGCTTTTTCGCAGGGCTTCTGCGTAACATCGCAGCCAATCGTGCCGCCGGTTCCTGTGTATTTGACAGCATTGCTGACAAGGTTTGTGCAGACCTCGGTCAGGTGCGGGATATCCGCATAGATATACGGGTGCAGCAAGTGCGTGGTCACCGTAAGCGTCTGATTCTTGCTGTCTGCCTGATTCCGGAACATGGCAATGCAATTTCGGAAATCCTTCTCGACATCCGAAACCGAATACTCCATCTCCGTCTTATCGTTCTCGATGCGGGCAAGGTCCAGCACATTGTTCAGCAGCATCAGCAGGTTCTGCCCGCACACCTGAATGTTCTTCATGTATTTTTTCAGCTTGGCAGGGTCGTCCGAATGTCGGGCGGCCAGGTCTGCGTAGCCGATAATGGCGTTCATGGGTGTGCGGATGTCATGCGACATATTGAACAGGAAGGTGGATTTGGCCCGGTTCGCGCTCTCGGCGTTTTCCGCGGCGATCTGCAATTTTGCATTCAGCTCCTGCGTGTCGTTGGCGGCTTTCTTGCGGCAGCCTCGGCTTTGCGCGCCTTTTGAAGCAGCTTCAGGATTGCGAGCAGAATAACTGCCACAAAAATGCTGCCACCCAGCAGAACCATAACGAAGTTGTCCCTTATAAACTCGCCAAGGGTAACCTTCCGCGCGGCGCTTTTATACATCGCCAGAGCGCCGGTAAGCATATTGGCCGGCATGGCCTTGATTGTTTTGTTCAGGATGGACAGAAGGATGCCGTTTCCGCTATTGACCGCAAAGCAGGATTTGGCGGGGTTTGGCAGCGGAACGCTGTAAAAGTCGTATTTCTTGCTGTAATTTTCCTGGTTGCTGACCCCTGTGACAAAGCAGTCCGCCTGTCCGTCCTTGACCAGCTTTGCCGCGTCCTCCGGTGTAGCACAGTCCACGATTTCCCACTGCGGATAATAAACCGCAAGGTACCTTGTCAGCGAGAGCCTGTTTTGGGGAACGGCAACGCGGTTCGTTTGGTTTTCGTTAAAGTGCTGTTTGTTCGTGACCGCCATCATGTTGGAGGTCCACGTTGTGTTGGTGCAGGCAACGCGGTACTCTTCCGCCAGATTGGGACTCTGGTCGAAATGGAAAACCATGTCGATTTCGCCAGATTTCAGCGCATCGAGTTCCGCTTCTTTGCTGTCATAACCGACCATCTGGAATTCCAGTTCCTGATTGCCCAGACAATCTTTGGCAAACTGAATATAGTCGGTGATTGTCCCGGTAATCTCCCCTGTGGCAGGGTCATAGGTGCTGACGCCGCTGTCGCTTGTCAGAAAGCCCATCTTGATGGCACCGTGTTCTTTGACCCACGCCTTTTCCTCGCCCGTAAGGATGGGGGTATAATCCAGCGAGAAATACCGTTTATACAGATCCGCTATATAAAAAGGCTCCGATTCGTCCAGCGCGCGCATTGCACTGTCCAGTTCTTCCTTGATGTCGGGGCGGTCTTTGTTGATTGCATAGTAGATGCCGGAGCTTCCCACGCGGGTTATGGTCGAGATGCCAAGCTCTGCCCAGAAGGCTTCTTCCAGCGAAACAAAGCAGTCGATTTCGCGGTTTGCCAGCTTTTGCTTTACATCCTCATTGTTGGCGATGTTGACGTGCTGCGTTTTCAGGTCGTATTTTTCTTCCCATTCGGTCAGCATCACCTCCGGCTCGGTTCCCATCAGAACGCCGATTGTTTTGCCGTTCAGCGTTTTGAAGTCGGAAGCGGTGATGTCCTCGCGCGAAAGATCGGCGTAGAGGTAGTATTTTTCTTCGCCCATCGGCTCGTCCGAAAACAGCATTTCCTCGGCGCGGTCCGGCGTATAGGAAATATCGCCCATAATGTCGATTTCGCCGTTTTTGAGTTTTTCAAAGCAGTCGGACCAGTCGCAACTCACATACTCGAACTGCCAGCCTGTATAGCCAGATAAGGTCTGCAGCAATTCGTAGCCGTAGCCCTTTCTTACGCCCTTCTCGTTGACATAGTTGAAGGTGTCCTCAAACGAGCCGACACGGACGACCTTGGTGGGGGCGGTTTCTGCGGCAGCCTTCACGGGGAGCAAGGCTGACAGCAACAGCAGCAGGCACAGCATTGCACAGATGCTTTTCCTTATCGGGGTCTGCATGGCTTTGCGCGTTCCGGAGTTTTTCATTCTTTCCCATCTTTCTCCGCTGATTTCAAAAATACCATGGAAACATCATCCCCGTCTGGTTGTCAGCAGCTTTTTTGAACAGTATATACCAATGAATACAATATGTATTATAGCATTGCCGCAGAATCGTTTCAAGATTTTTTTCGTTATTTCGTTATGTGGATATGAAATTATAACTAACGGTTGAGCCGGCAGCATGAGCAAGCCCTGACCCCGCCTTGCATAAGTCTACGAGCCGCCCGCAGATAGTCGTTATAATCCTTACCGAAAATGCGTTTGGAATTTGACATTTATATCGAAATGTGGTATCTTTTTGCTAAAGAATGGTGGAAAACAAATTTCCCAAGACTCCTAAAAAGTCCGCGGGGTTCCGCTGGTTTGGGCCGACTCAAAACCCGTTGGTGGTGACACCGTGTGGGTGCAGGAGCTGCCGGAAGCCGTACACTTATAACCACAAACGAGGGACTATGGATACCAACACATTCAACACCACCGCCTTACAGGATGAGCTGACCGGGGCGCTGGTGGGGCTGGCGCGGGCGGCGGATACCGCCCCTGCGGTAAGCGATGCGACCTGGCAGGTGATGATCGAAGCCCTGGCGGCGAACAGCCCGGCTGCCGCCTGTAGCGAGGCCGAAATCCTCTCGCTCATCGACCGGGTGCATGCGGAAAAGTTCAAGGTTGTGCCCGATTGCGCCATCTGCGCCTCTCCCTGCGGGCGGACGGCCGATTACAACATGGCCAACATCTGGAACGCACCGGAGGACATCCGCAGCTTAAAGGTGCTCATCCTCCTGGGCGTCCACGGGCTGGCGGGCTATGCGCACCGCGCCCTGGCGCTGGGCGTGCCGGACGACGAGGTGAACCGCTTTTTTGCCGAGGCACTGGCCACCATCGGTGAGGAACTTAGCCCGGAGTACCTGCAGCCCACCCTGCTGAAAACCGGCGAGATGGTCTGCAAGTGCAAGGTGCTGCTGGACAAGGCCAGCGCTGAAACCAGCAGCACCCCCTCCCCCGCCGCGCCAGCACAACCTACGCAGTAACTGTCCACAGAATCAACAAGCTGCGCCCCGTCTATGCCTAGGTGCCGCCCCGGGTGGAGCATACCCTGCCCGACCTGGGCTACAGCTTAAAGCCCGTATTGGACACTATATGGGCCTGGGGCGAGGGGCACCAGGCGAAGATGCGGGGATAAATAGGGCAATACCGCATAATTCTAAGTGCCGATACGACGAGCGAGGTGCGGCAGCTGCTAAGCCAAAAGCGCAGATAATACTTTGTGTATTATTGAGCATTTTGGCAACGCAGATGCCGTGCCGCAGCCGCCGGAGCGGTACTTAAGCCGTCAGGCGGGAATTGTGCGGTATTGCCATAGGACAAAAACCGGGAGCACCCGTTGAAAGGCGCTCCCGGTTTGTTTTGTTTAATTCTGTACCATTTCGGGCTGCTTGCCGGCCAGGTCGTTGATGACCTCGCCTGCGATGATAAGCCCGGCCACGGCGGGGACGTAGGCGGTGCTGCCCGGCACCTGGCGGCGCTGGGTGCACTTGCGGGCGGTGCCCGGCGGGCAGATGCAGTGCTGGCTGCAGCTGATGGCCATATCGTCCACGGGGGTAATGGCCTTCTCCTTGGAGTATACCACCTTCAGGTGCTTGACCCCGCGCTTGCGCAGCTCGGCGCGCATTACGCGGGCCAGCGGGCAGACGGAGGTATCGTAAATATCAGCCACTTCCAGCGCGGCGGGGTTGATCTTATTGCCCGCACCCATACAGCTAATGATGGGCGTACCGGCGGCATCGGCCTGCATGATCATGGCCAGCTTGCCGGTGACGGTATCGATGGCGTCGACCACGTAGTCGTACTGGGTAAAGTCGAACTGATCCTTGGTATCCGGCGTGTAGAAGGTCTGGTAGATGTTGACCACGGCGTCGGGGTTGATCTCCAAAATGCGGTCGCGGGCGACCTCGACCTTGTACTTACCCACGGTCTTGCGGGTGGCTAAAATCTGGCGGTTCAGGTTGGTCAGGCAGACCTTGTCGTCATCGATCAGGTCCAGCGTGCCAATGCCGCTACGGGCCAGCGCCTCGACGGTATAGCCGCCCACGCCGCCGATGCCGAAGACCGCCACACGGGACTTGTACAGTTTTTCCATGGCCTCGTGGCCAAACAACAGTTCGGTTCTAGAAAATTGATTGAGCATTCCGTTCCCCTCACGCCAAAGGCATTAAGCTACTGATTTACTATGTTTTACAGCATTTGATTATAGAACAGATGCTCGGTTTTGTCAACAGGACGAGGAAATCGGGGTAGGATCGGCGCCCCCTTGAGGGGAGCCTTTATTGTTTAAAACCCAGTCATATCTCCCAAATCAATCTCCGTCTTGTTCCCCCAATCTCTGCGCAGGGCAATGGTTGCCGTACAATTTGTATTATCATACAAAATTGACCATTGCGTATTACTGGTCACATCTTTGGGGTTCGGCTCCTGGCTGGCAGCCTGGAGTGCCTGCCAGGCAATGTCGGGGGTGATGGCTCCGGCGTTCGAGTCCAGCACTTCCTCAATGGCGTCGTAACGCTCACGGCCATGGCCGTAGATGCCGTTTTTCTGGTTGGGCAGGACGTTCTCCTTGTACTTCACAAAGAAGTTCGTCACCTGCTGGCTGGGGGTCACGACCATCGGGCGGGCCGGGTCGTCACAATCGTACTCGATCACGCAGCCGTCACCGGCGGCATCGGTGATGTAAAAGTGGTAGTCGCGGCCGCTGGTAGCAAACATATCGTACTGCTGCAGCAGCTCTACAGCTTCGGCTGTGGTGGCGGCGCGGTCCAGCACCAGGCGGATGGCAAGGGTGGTAGCGATCATCGGCTTGCCGGTCTGCTGGTAGGTGGGGTCGCTGTCCAGCGTGAGAACGGCGATAGAAACGCCTTTTTCATTGATGCCGTCCAGGCAGGCAAAGGGTGCCAGCAGGCTGGCAATTTTGGCCTTGGTGCTGGCATCGGCCTGGTTGACACCCAGGTTATCCAGCGCGGCAAAGGCGATGGATTTGTAGCCGTCCTTGGGCGCGGTACACACCAGCATGGCCGAGGTATCCCGCTTGAAGTCGTAGTTGCGGCCCATCAGGTGGTCGCCGCCGGTCTCCTGGATATGGAAGGCGCTGCAGCCGAAGGTAGGCGCTTTGATGGAGATGGGCAGCAGCGGCAGCGCCTGCTTGACGGCTGCATCAATAAAGCTTTGGTTATCCGCCGTGGTGTTGGCGATCATCTTGTCCAGGTCGTAGTCATAGCGGACCTGCATGCGATAGAGGTTGTAATCATCGTAGTCGGTCAGTTTTTCGATAGAATTTGCGGTCTGGATGCGGCTGGTGTACAGCGCGCCGAAGCCCACAGCGGCCACGGCCACAACAGCCAGCACCCCCATAGCAATGCGGGCGGCAAGTTTCATAGCGGATTCCTCCTTTTACTGATTTGGCCCCCTATGCGAGGGGGCCCCCGCGAAGCGGGTGGGAGAGAGACTTTGGCATGGTCTCCCCCTCCGTCACGGCTTCGCCGTGCCACCTCCCTCACAGAGGGAAGCTTTTCTTTATGCAAATTGTATCACATAACTTTGCATCTGCACAAGACCAGCTATGTAACTTTGGTGCGATACACAAAAACGGGCATAAAAAATGGGAGAAACCCACAAACGGGGTTTCTCCCATACACGATTGCAAAAGAGATCAGGCGTTGGCCTGAGAAGCAGCAACAGCGCAGGCGACAGTCATACCGACCATCGGGTTGTTGCCCGCGCCGATAAGGCCCATCATCTCCACGTGAGCAGGCACGGAGGAGGAACCGGCGAACTGGGCGTCGCCGTGCATGCGGCCCATGGAGTCGGTCAGGCCGTAGGAAGCGGGGCCGGCGGCCATGTTGTCCGGATGCAGGGTACGGCCGGTGCCGCCGCCGGAAGCAACGGAGAAATACTTCTTGCCATTCTCCAGAGCCCATTTCTTGTAGGTGCCGGCAACCAGGTGCTGGAACCGGGTGGGGTTGGTGGAGTTGCCGGTGATGGAAACCTCAACACCCTCAGCCTTCATGATAGCAACGCCTTCCAGAACGTCGTTGGCGCCGTAGCACTTAACAGCAGCGCGCTCGCCGTCAGAGTAAGGGATGGTCTCGACGACCTTCAGCTCGCCGGTGGCGAAGTCGTAGTCGGTCTTGACATAGGTGAAGCCATTGATACGGCTGATGATCTGAGCAGCGTCCTTGCCCAGGCCGTTCAGGATAACACGCAGGGGCTCCTTACGGACCTTGTTGGCGGTACGGGCGATGCCGATAGCACCCTCAGCAGCAGCGAAGGACTCATGGCCAGCCAGGAAGGCGAAGCAATGGGTGTCCTCGTGCAGCAGCATGGCGCCCAGGTTACCATGGCCCAGGCCGACCTTACGCTGCTCTGCAACAGAGCCGGGGATGGTGAAAGCTTCCAGGCCTTCGCCGATGGCAGCAGCGCAGTCAGCAGCGCTCTTCAGGCCGCGCTTGACAGCGATGGCAGTGCCCAGGGTGTAAGCCCAGACAGCGTTATCGAAGCAGATGGGCTGGATGCCGCGGATGATCTTGTCGCAGTCGATGCCCTTGGCCAGCAGCATCTCGTTGCAGGCGTCGAGGCTCTCCAGGCCGTTGGCCTTCAGGCAGGCCTCGATCTTGGGCATACGGCGATTCTGGGATTCAAAAGTTGCCATAATCTATGTTCCTCCCTCTCTTATTCTTCACGCGGGTCGATGTACTTGACAGCGCCCTGCTCGGCAGAGAAGCGGCCGTAGGTACCGATGTTCTTCTCGTAGGCTTCCTTCGGGTCCTTGCCGTGGCGGATGTCTTCCATCATCTTGCCCAGGCGGACGAACTGGTAGCCGATGACCTGGTTGTCCTTATCCAGAGCGGTCTTGAGGATGTAGCCCTCGGTCAGCTCCAGGTAACGGACGCCCTTGGCCTTGGTGGAGAAGATGGTGCCGGTCATAGAGCGCAAGCCCTTGCCCAGGTCATCCAGGCCAGCGCCGACGGGCAGGCCGTTCTCAGAGAAAGCGGTCTGGCTGCGGCCGTAGACGATCTGCAGGAACAGCTCACGCATAGCAACGTTGATAGCATCGCAGACCAGGTCGGTGTTCAGGGCCTCGAGGATGGTCTTGCCGGGCAGGATCTCGGCGGCCATGGCGGCGGAGTGGGTCATGCCGGAGCAGCCGCTGGTTTCCACAAGGGCTTCTTCAACGATGCCGTTCTTGACGTTCAGCGTCAGCTTGCAGGTGCCCTGCTGGGGTGCGCACCAACCTACACCGTGGGTGTAGCCGCTGATGTCCTCAATTTTATAGGCCTTGACCCACTGACCCTCTTCGGGGATGGGGGCGGGACCGTGCTTGGGCCCTTTTGTGATCGGGCACATGTTATTGACCTGTGCGGAGTATTCGATCATAATTTTCTCTCCTTTGCATTTGTTAGGCTTTTCACAGCTATCTTTATTATAAAGGGTGCGGGGTCGATTTTCAAGATGTTAGTCTACCCTAACCTTTTGTTTTTTGGAGAATTCCGTAGAAAAACAAAACCCGCCTCCGAACGAGGCGGTGAAAGCTGGTTTTGCAAGGGATATTTGCCTTTAGTACAGGAACCCAAACACCACGCGGGAGGCCGCGCCGCAGACCGCCATCATCACCACGGCGGCTGCGGCAGGCCCGATCCAGGTGCGGATGAGGCCGGGGGCCGGGGCGTTATTTCCATTCGGCACAGGCTGTCTGGCCTCTTTGCCCTTGGGCTGAATGGGTGCGTCCTCACCTTCCGGCGGCAGGCAGAACACCTGCAAAAGCCCGAACAGCAGCATGATCTCGGGGAAGATCATCGACACACGGATAGACACCGCCGCGTGGGCCAGATAGCTGACCAGCGCCAGCGTGACCGGCGCGACCCCGGGGCGCAGCCAGTTCTGCGCGGCCTTGCGCAGGTGCGCCGCCACAAACCACACCCAGGCGGCCAGGCCCAGCACACCACTGGTCAACAGCAGCTCCAGGTACTCGTTGTGGGCAGCGTAAAACGTTTTCATCCGGGCGGTGATGTCCGCCCCTGCCCACTGGGCCACGGCGGTGTGCATCATACCGGGGCCAACGCCCAGCAGCTTACGCCAGAAAGGCTGCGCCGTCCAGGCCGACCAGCTGATGCGCCAGGCCGTGCCGCGATAGGTGCCCCAATCATCGTTGAATACCAGTAGGTCATCGAGCTTCCCCAGCGACGGGAAGCCCGGCATAAAGTTAGCCAGCGCCACCAGCACCACGCCTAATGTGACTGCAATGGCCGCCAGCACGCGGCCTGCTTTCCACAGCGGGATCTCGCGGCTGCGCAAGGCAAAGAACAACACAGCCCACACCGCCGCGCAGACTGCAAAACCCAGCTGGGCATAGTGGCCGAAGGCCGCCAGAATGGGCTTGCCGCCCTGGGTGTAGACGTGGGTACGCATGTACTGCATCCAACCTGCGTCGGCAAAGAAAAACATGCCGATGACCATCAGCCGCCGCAGGGTGCGGGTGGTGAAAATCTTCTGGCAGAGCAGCACCAGCACCGCTGTGCCGATGCCCAGTGCCAGGCCGTCGGCATCCACCACCGCCAGCGCCAGCCCGCCGAAAAAGGCCGGTACACCGTAAAACACCGTGTGCCGCGCCCCGCGGGCCACCAAAAACGCATAGAACACCAGCGGCAGCGCAAAGGCCATGAAGCCGGAGCAGAAGTTTTTCTGGCCGAGGGTGGAGAAGAACTGGGCACGCTCCACCACGGCGGTATCGGCATAAGTACCAATAAGGTCGATATTAAAAATGTTGAGCACATACAGCACCGTAACCAGCGCGGTGGTAATGCCCATGCAGAACGTAAGGCCGTTGAGCAGTTTTTGCGGGGCAAAGGCCCGCACGGCCAGGTAACCCACGGCGGTAAACAGCACCATCATGCAGCCGCCGTAGTAGCCGCCCAGCCCCCACAGGGACATGGCGGGCGACAGCGAGGTAACGGTAGAGACCACGCCCGTGGCCACCACAGCCCCCAGCGCCCAAAGGCCATGGTCGGTGCGCCAGGGCAGGCGACCCGCACGGGGGCGCGCCCCGATGGCGGCCAGCGCCCCCAGCCACAGGCAGAACGCCCAGGACAGAGTGGCTACGCCGGTGAATTTGACAACGCCGAGGTTGGAAAATTTATCGATATAAAGCGGATATACGCAAAGCACCGCCAGCAGAAAGGCGACAGCGGACCGTTCCGCCATCCGCCGCAGCTGCTGGGCCTGCATGGTTTGCTGCATGAGGGGTTCCTCCTGTTATGTGGTGGGATGCTTAGAGACCCCCTCTGTGAGGGTGACTTCCCACAGCGTGGGGAGATGTCGCGTAGCGACAGAGGGGTCCGGCCGCGTAAGCGGTCCCGCAGAGCGGGTGGGGAGAGAGAGCACAGATTGTATCCGAAGCTTCGGACCAGGCAAGGCTCTCTCCCTCCGTCAGCTTCGCTGACAGCGCTCCCCCTCCAGCACTTCGTGCCACCTCCCCCGTATCGGGGGAGTCTGTCTCACAGAGGGAGCCTTTTGACAAGTTTCTTTCTATTCCTAGCAAGCCTATATTGTACCCTGTGCGGCGCAAAATTTCAACTGATTTGGCAAGGTTTTACAAGTCTGACACAAACCAGCCCCGCCACGGCACACGCCCCGGCCAGCCAGTGCCGGGCGGCCAGCGGCAGCGCCTGGCTGCCGATATAACTGACGAGGCTGCCGCCGCTCATCCCTAAGGCAATAAACCCATAGTTCACCCCCGCGTGGGGCAGGCCGAAGAGGTCGGTATTGAACGCAGGCTGCACCGCCGCCCCGCCGGAGTAGAAAAACGTCAGCACCGCATAGGCCGCCAGCACCCACCACTCGGCGGCAAAAGCAAACCATACCGACCCCGCCGCCAGGCCCAGATACACCGCATACAGCACTGGCTTGCGGCCCAGCTTGTCGCTGCAGGCGGGCAGCAGCAGGCGCCCCGCCGCACTGGCGGCGGAACCTAACACGATGCTGCAGGGCGCAGCGGCTTCGGGCAGACCGCGTTCGGTGGCAATTTTGAAGATCTCCGGGCTGAACAACAGCACCGCCGGGGCGGACAGCGCCACTGCCGCCACGCACAGCTTATATTGGGTCGTACGCACCATCCGGGGCCAATCCAACCCGGGCTGGGGGGTGCCGGACGTTGCCGGGGCGGGCGGGTCTTGCAAAATCAGCGCTCCCGCGCCGCAGATTACCAGCATCACGGCTCCCAGGGCCGCAAAGCAGACGCGGATGCCCCAGGCACCGCCCACACCTTTCACAAACAGCGTAAAAAACGCGCCGGACAAGCCCATCGCCACCCCGGCCACGCCGGTGGCCCAGCCTTTTTTGTCCTTGTACCACTTTTGCGCGCAGGCCAGCACCGCCGGGGCCAAAAACGCACTGCCCAGCCCCGCGGGCAGGCTGTACACCAGCAAAAACAGCACTGCGTTGGCAACCGGTACCAGCGAAGCCGCAAAGAATCCCCCCGCCAGCAGCGCCGTACCCCAAATCCCGGCAAAGCGCGGGCCGTGGGCGTCCTGCAATAAGCCGCCTATCGCGCAGCCCACACCGTAGGCCGCCACCAGCACCGCAAAGGCCAGCATCGCCTGCCCCCGGCTGAACCCATACCCCTGCATGACCGGCTGCTGGAACACGCCCCACGCCGCCGGGATGCCGGTAAGCAGCTGTGCCGCCGCCCCCGCCGCCAAAATGTACGGTCCGCGGTTTTGCGCCCGTTTTGCCATGGTGCATCCCTCCCCTACCGCATTAGTATGGGCTATTCAGATTGACAAAATGCGCCGGGCAGGCTATCATTATAAGATAGTATAAAAATAGGGCGTATGCCCCCGCGAACATAAAGGAGTACAACATGAAAACCCAGCCGTTAAAAGGTATGCGCGACCTGCTGCCCCGTGAGCAGGCCCTGCGCGATTATATCCAGGGCCAGATCCTGGCCACCTACCGCGCCGCAGGCTTCCAGCGCATCTCCACCCCCATTCTGGAGGACATGGAGAACCTGGACAAGAGCGACGGCGGCGACAACCTGAACCTGATTTTCAAGGTCCTCAAGCGCGGCGACAAGCTGGAAACTGCCCTGCGCAGCGGCGACGAAAAGCAGCTGAGCGATATGGGCTTGCGCTACGACCTAACCCTGCCCCTCTCCCGCTACTACGCCGCCAACCGCAACGAGCTGCCCAGCCCGTTCAAAGTCATCCAGACCGACCGCGTCTACCGCGCCGAGCGCCCCCAGAAGGGCCGCCTGCGGGAGTTCGTCCAGTGTGACATTGACATTTTGGGCGATTCTTCCCCCAACGCCGAGGTCGAGCTGATCGACGTGACCGCCCGCGCCCTGCTGAAGATCGGCTTCACCGGCTTTACCGTCAACATCAACGACCGCCGCATCCTGCGCGCCATGCTGCAGAAGATGGGCTTTGCCGAGGAGCAGCTGGATTCCGTCTGCATCAGCTTTGACAAGATGGACAAGATCGGCTCCGAGGGCGTGAAGAACGAGCTGACCGAGAAGGGCTTTGCCGCCGAGGCCGTCACTGCGCTGGACGACTTCCTGCGCGCGGGCGATTTCAGCCTGGATACCGTAGCCGCCAAGGTGGACGACGAGGCACTGACCGCCGACCTGCGCTATGTGATTGCCACCAGCGAAAAGATTGCCAACGGCCGGTACGGCATCGCCTACGCCCCCAGCCTGGTGCGCGGCCAGGGCTACTACACCGGCATGGTGTTCGAGGTCACCTGCCCGCAGTTCAGCGGCGCGGTGGCCGGCGGCGGCCGGTACGACAACATGGTGGGCAAGTTCATCGGCCAGCAGGTGCCCGCCGTGGGCTTCTCCATCGGTTTTGAGCGTGTCTGCGGCATTTTGCTGGAGCAGGGCTACCAGATCCCCGGTGCCAAGCCGCACCTAGCGCTGCTCTACCTGAAAGACGCCGACTTTGCCGCCGTGCTGGCCAAGGCCGAAACCCTGCGTGCCGACTATGATGTGACCGTGCTGCCCCAGGCCAAGAAGCTAGGCAAGCAGTTCGGCACGCTGGAAGCCGCCGGCTACAACGCCGTTGCCTTTGCCGACAACGATGACATCAAAGTTCTTGGGCAGAAAGCCGAATAATCACCTGTAAATTTGTGGGAAGTACCAAAAATCATGGCACTTCCCACTTTTTGTAAATGCGCACGTAACATTTCAGCCCCGCTGTCGTGTTTAGGGGTGAGAGGACGCAACACGGCTGAATCCGTGAAAAAGAAAGGAGCATCCACCATGAAAAAACATTTCCGCGTATCCACTGCCCTGCTGGCGGCTGTATTGCTGGCAGGCTGCGGCAGCATCAGCAGTAAGGACGGCGGCTATTACGCCACCGAATCCCCCAGCGCAGAGGGCGCCTACGATACCGCCGCCGGGGCAGCCAACAGCAGCATCGTGCCCGAGGAGCTGCCCGATTCCACCGACGAGACCGCGCAGAAAATCATTTACAACGCCGACATCAACATGGAATCCACCGATTTCGACGCCGCGCGGGACACCCTGCTGGCGGCGGTGGACGATTGCGGCGCGTGGATGGAATACTCCAGCCTGAGCGGCGACGCGAAGGACCACGACCGCTACGCCTACTACACGGTGCGGGTGCCGGTGGAAAACTACCGCACGTTTTTGGCCGCCGTGGGCGAGGCGGGCAGTGTGCTGGACCTCAGCGAGACCGCCGAGAACATCACCAGCAGCTACATTGACGTACAGGCCCGGCTGAGTGCGCTGGAGGCCCAGCGCGAGCGGCTGAACGCCCTGGCCGACCAGGCCGAGACCACCCCATGCCACCGGCTCGCCGGGTTCTGCCGGGAGGCGATGACGTCACGGATCCATCAGCATCAGCATGACCATGCGGTCCAAGCCGTAGGCCATACTCATGCGAGCCTTTTCCTCGGTAAAGCCGAGGGCATGGAACATGCGGTCCTGCAAAGCGGGGTCGTTGATACGCATCGAGCCGCCGCCCATCTCAACACCGTTCAGCACAATGTCGTAGGCCACAGCGTGGCAGGCACCGGGGTCGCTCTCCACCTTGTCCAGGTCCTCGGCCTTGGGCAGGGTGAACGGATGGTGCATAGCCATCCAACGGCCCTCCTGCTCGCTGTACTCAAACAGCGGGAAGTCCACCACCCACAGGAAGTTGAACTTGTCGGGGTCGATCAGGCCGTACTTGCGGCCGATTTCCAAACGAACCTGGCCCAGCGCGGTGCAGGCCTTGACCCAGTCAGCATCGCTGACGATCAGCAGCACGTCGCCGGTTTCCAGCTCCATCGCCTTGTACAGGGCTGCCTTTTCCTCTTCGGTCAGGAACCTTTCAAAGCTGGAAGAAGTGCCTTCCTCGGTCAGGCGGCTGAATGCCAAGCCCTTAGCGCCATAAGTCTTGGCAACCTCGCCCAGTTTGTCAATGTGCTTGCGGGTCAGCTTGCCAGCCAGGCCCTTGGCATTGATGGCGCGGATGCTGCCGCCCTGCTCCAACACTGCGGCAAAGGGCTTAAACTCGGTGCCATCAAAAATGTCGGTCACATCCACAATTTCCAGGCCAAAGCGGGTATCCGGTTTATCGGAGCCAAAACGGCCCATAGCCTCGTCCCACGGCATACGCACGAACGGGGTCTGCACATCCACGCCCAGCATTTCTTTCCACAGGCGCTTGATCAGACCTTCGTTGATGGTCATGATATCGTCCTCATTGACAAAGGACATTTCCTCGTCCACCTGGGTGAACTCGGGCTGGCGGTCAGCGCGCAGGTCCTCGTCGCGGTAGCAGCGGGCGATCTGGAAGTAGCGGTCAAAGCCGGACAGCATCAAAATCTGCTTGTACAGCTGCGGGCTCTGCGGCAGGGCGTAGAAATGGCCGGGCTGCACACGGCTGGGCACCAGATAGTCACGGGCACCTTCCGGCGTGGACTTGATCAGGGTCGGGGTTTCAATCTCGGTAAAGTGGTTATCGCAGAAATAGCTGCGGATGATCTGATCTCATGCATCAAACGGCGGGGTCTGGGCTTCACTCAGAATGCGCAGTTCGCTGACATACAGCTCCACATCGCCAGTGGCGATCTTGGTGGTCTTGGCGGCGCGCTCACGCAGCAGGCCGCGGCAGATCACCACGTATTCACTTTTCAGGCTTTCGGCTTTGGCGAAAACGTCTTTTGGCGTATCCTCGTCAATGCAGGATGCCGGTTGTATCGCGCAGGTCGGCAAAAATAATACCGCCTTTGTCGCGTGCACGGGCGATGGAACCGCAAACGGTCATCTCCTGCCCGGCATTGGCCAGGTGCATCGAAGGACGGCGCAGATCCAGGTAGCGGTAACGCAGGCGCAGGTCATCGTTGACGTTGATATCATGGGCTTTCCACCAGGGCAACGCTGCAAAAATGCAGGGCATAGGCGTTGGCAAACAGGCTGGTATCCACCTGCTCCGGGGCGTACAGCAAATCGGCTGAGGGCTTGCGGTAAAAACTGAACGTCCGGTTGCCGTCCGCTTCCAGCGAAACAAAGGCCAGGGCGGTGTTGGCTTTGTCCGTCAAACAGATGTGGCTGGTATCAATGCCGCAGGCAGCCAGTTCATCAATGATCTTGTGGCCGAACGGGTCATCTCCCAGCTGGGTCAGCAGGGCAGAATCTCCACCCAGGCGGGCATAAGCACCGCACACGTTGGCGGGCGCGCCGCCCACACGGGGGCTGAAAGAGGGAACCTCGGCAAAGGAACAGCCGGTTTTGGACGGAATCATATCGATCAGCGCTTCGCCGATCGCATACAAGGTATCATGTGCCATGGAATGTCCTCCGTTAAATCGAAAGGGAATACAGGGTGCTGCCTGCGCCGCAAAGCTGCACGGCAACCTTGCCCGCTGCCGGGTAATACCGGGTGGAAAGCACCGCGGCACCGTCGTTCAGGAATATTTCCAGCGAGGAAGCATCCCCCACAACACGCAGGCTGCGGCAGGGGGCATCCAGCACAGCCTTGCGCTCGGTGCGCCCGGCGGCAATCGCTGCATCGGTAAAGCGCAGGGTACAGGTGCGGTCCGCTTCGGTGTAAGTCAGGGTCAGGCCATTGGCAATGGTCAGGACAAAATCCCCGGCGGGGGAGGCGGTCAGGTCAAAGCAGGGGTCCGTTTCAACTGTTTCGCCGTCTGCCGGCTGGCGGGCTTCGCCGCGCAGGGCGTTCAGCTCGGCGGCGGGAGCTTGCAGCAGGCAGCCATTGCCGTCCTGGGTCAACACGCGGGGCAGGGTCAGGCAGTGCTGCCAGCCATACTCCACGGTGGGGTTGGTGTAATCGGCATCCGGCATGCCCATCCAGCCAAACTGGATGCGGCGGCCATCCGCGGCGGCAAAGCTTTGGGGCGCGTAATAGTCAAAGCCATCGTCCAGGGCGTGGAATTCGCTCAATGTGCAATCGGTGCGCCAGTCACCCTGCAGGGCAAAGTAACCGCAGCCGTACACGTTCTGGCAGGTAATGCCCTGGGGCGATACCGCCAAAAACCACTGGCCGTCCAGCTCAAACAGGTCGGGGCATTCCCACATATAGCCAAAGGCTTTGGGGGTGGTGATGGTGTTGATGTGGTTCCAGTGCAGCTTGTCGGCGCTTTCAAACACCAGCACTTCGCCGTGGTCGTCCAGTGTTCGGGCACCCAGCACCATATAGTAGCGCCCATCCAGTGCAAACACTTTGGGATCGCGCACATGGCAGGTCAGCCCGGCGGGATAATCCTGGTTGTACATCAGGCAGCGCTTGTTGTCCAGATGGATGGCATCGCGGCTGGTGGCAAGGCAGACATTGTGCCCGCGCCCCTGCTTGATGTAGTCATATTCGCCGGGGTGCTTGACATTGCCGGTATAGTACAGGTACAGCATGCCGTCCTCCACCAGAGCGGAGCCGGAATAAACGCCGTGGCAGTCAAACGGTTCGTCCGGGTACAGCATTACGGGCAGGCGTTCCCAGTGGAACAAATCGCGGCTGCGCACGTGCCCCCAGTGCTTGACCCCTCCCGTGGGGTCAAACGGGCCGTACTGATAAAATACATGGTATTCATCGCCGATCTGGCACAGCCCATTGGGGTCGTTCAGCCAGCCAACCGGGGGCTGAACATGCAGCTTTTGCCGGTGGGGATCCGCCGCCGCGCGGGCGGCCCCGGCGGCTTCCACCATGGGGACAAGACGCTTCAAATCACGCTGCAAGGCATTCATAACAGGTAGCTCCTTATTGATTGAGAGGGGAAAACATCAGGCTTTGGCTTCCTCGGCTTCGGGGGTCCAGATCACCCAGGTCACAGCGAAGGAAACGCCGAAGGAAATTGCCATCATGATGAGGTACTGCAGCGGCATGTGCAGATGTAGCAGGATGCCGAAGATGCCGGTCACGCCGGTGCCGGTGGCACCCAGGCCCACGATGCTGGCATACAAAGCGCCGCAGGCGCCGCCGGCCAGACCGCCGATAAAGGGCTTAAAGTAGCGCAGGTTGACGCCGAAGATGGCGGGCTCGGTAATGCCCATGCAGGCAGAAAGGGCGGAGGGCAGGGCCATAGACTTAACTTTGGCGTTCTTGCTCTTGAGGGCAACGGCAAAAGCGGCACCGCCCTGGGCAACGTTGGCGGCACTGGCCAGGGGCAGCCAGTAGGTGAAGCCAAACTTGGCCAGCTGGCCAAGGTCGATCAGGGTGTACATATGGTGGATACCGGCCACAACGGTGACAGCGTACAAACCGCCCATGATGAAGGAACCGATGCCGAACGGCAGCTGAATTAAAGCCTGAACGCCGTTGATGATGCCGTCCTCCAGCGTGGTGAAGATTGGGCCGATGACAGCGAGGGTGAGATAACCGGTAACGAAAACGGAGACCAGCGGGGTAACAAACAGGTCGATCATGGCGGGCACAACTTTGTGCAGCCGCTTTTCAATCTGGCACATCAGCCACACGGCAATGATAACGGGGATAACGTGGCCCTGGTAGCCGACCAGCGGAATTTTGTACAGCCCGCCAAACACCGACTGGTAGGTCTGCACGCCCTCAGAAGCAACGGTCCAGGCGTTCTGCAGGTTGGGGTGGATCATGATCATGCCGATGACAGCACCCAGGAACGGGTTGCCACCAAACACCTTTGCGGCGGAGAACGCGATCAGGATAGGCAGGAAGGTGTACGCCGTGTTGGAGAACAGCTGGGCAAACACATAGATGGAACCGCTGGTACCAATGTTCAGGAAGCCGTTGTTGACCATAAAGTTCAGCGCTTCCATAATGCCCATCAAAAAGCCGGAAGCCACGATGGCCGGGATGATGGGAACAAAGATATCGCCCAGCGTCTTGATGGCCCGCTGGTACCATGGTGCTTTGGAAGCGGCAGCCTGTTTGACTTCCTCCTTGCTGGCACCGGTGATTCCGGCCAGGGCGGTGAACTCGTCATACACCTTGTTCACAATGCCGGTGCCGAAGATGATCTGCAGCTGGCCCTGGGCTTCAAATACGCCCTTGGCGCCCTCAGCATTTTCAAGCTCTTTTTTGTTCACCTTGGAATTATCCGCAATCACCAGGCGCAGGCGGGTTGCGCAGTGTGCGGCCGATACAATGTTGGAAGCACCGCCGATGTTGTCCAGTACCTGCTGGGCTGCTTTCTTGTAATCCATGTTGCACGCTCCTTCTTTTATCTGTTGGCCCGGTAGGAGGTTCCGGGGCCTGTTTCATTTGACAGCTTTATTATATACGAAGGTGAGTGCTTTTTCTATTGACCAAACGACCCAACTTGCAAAGATTCTGTTATCGATTTCACACAGTTTCACACCGTTCTTTGGTAAAATGCACAAAAAACAGGGGAATGCATGGAAAGGATGCACAAAACAAAAACTTCCCCGCAGTGATGCAGGGAAGTGTGGCGCAAAGGATGCTTGTTATAGCGACCAGACATTTTCATCTGAGTTGTCATCCCCGGTGGAGGCCCGGCATTTTAACTCATAATCCAGCTTAATCATCTGCGGCTCGGCATGGGGGGTCCGCCAGCATGTCCAGCAGCAGGCGGGCGGCTTTGTCCCCGGCGGTGCGGTAATGCAGATGGGCGCTGGTCAGCGGCACATAGGCAACGCGGCCAATGCGGTTGTCGCCCACAGCGGCAATCATGATGTCATCCGGCACCCGCAGACTGTGGCTGCGGCAGTATTGCAGCGCACCCAGGGCGATGGAGTCGGTCGCGCAGAACAGGCAGTCCAGCCCCGGCGCACGGCCAAACAGCTGCTCCGCCTGGTGGTAGCCGGATTCCATGTTGAACTTGGCAATGCTCATTCGCTGCGGCTGGGGCACGAAACCTGCATCCCGCAGCGCACTGTCAAAGCCTTCGCGCCGGGCAAGGCCGACGGCTTTGTCCAGCAGGGTCACGCCCAGGTAGCCCGGCTTGCGCCGCCCCTTTTGCAGCATGTGGGCGGTGGCGGCCTGCGCCGCGCCGAAATCATCGTGGAACACACAGCTGAACCCGGGATACTGCTGCCCCACGATTACCACCGGCACATGCAGGCTTTGCAGCACCGCGTGGTGTTCCGGGGTAAACATGGTGGCAATCAGGATAATGCCGTCCACCGTATCATGCCGCAGGGTATCCAGCGCGCGCACTTCGCGGGTGTTGTCGTTGCGGAACTTGACCGAATCACGGTGCGGGTCGCGGCCATGGGGGCTGGTGGAGATGATGTAATCCACCAGACCGCTTTCCAGCAGATCCAGCACATTCGGGCGTTCTTCGCTCATCTGGCGCACGGTGCTGCAGGGCACCATCTGGCTGTTCAGGTAGCGTGCCGTGCCGGGGGTGCCATAGATCTTATAGCCGTAGTCATGCAGCTTCCAGGCCAGCTCGGCGGCTTCTTTCTTGTCGGAATCCTTGACCGAGATAATTACGCAGGAACCGGGGCCGGGGGTCTTGAACTGGTAACCGGCGGCAACCAAGCCCTTGATCAACGCTTCGTGCATGTTAGGAGCAATGCCCAAAACCTCGCCGGTGGACTTCATTTCGGGTCCCAGCATGGTATCCACACCGTGCAGCTTCAGGAAGCTGTAGACGGGCACCTTGACAGCGTAGTAGGGGCTGTTGCCGTTACGCCACAGGCCGGTGCCGTAGCCCATATCCTTCAGCTTTTCGCCCAGAGTGCAGCGCACGGCCAGATCGACCATCGGCACACCGGTGACCTTGGAGATGTACGGCACGGTACGGGAAGAACGCGGGTTGACCTCGATGACGTAAACCTTGCCGTCCTGCACAGCGTACTGCACGTTGACCAGGCCGACAACCTTCAGCTCGCGGGCAAAGCGGCCGGTGTAATCCACCAGGGTATCAATCACATCCTGCGGGAAATTATACGGCGGGTAGACACAGATGGAGTCGCCGGAATGCACGCCGGTGCGCTCGACCTGCTGCATGATACCGGGCACGAGGTAATCGGTGCCGTCGCAGATAGCGTCGACCTCGCACTCGGTGCCCAGGATGTACTTATCCATCAGCACCGGGTGGCTCATGTCCACATGCTTGGTGATAACGCCCATGTACTCGGTGACATCGGCAGAGTTGTAGGCCACGATCATGTTCTGGCCGCCCAGCACGTAGGAGGGGCGCATCAGTACGGGGTAGCCGACTTCCTGCGCGCAGCCTGCAGGGCTTCGTCCAGCGTAAAGACGGTGCGGCCCTCCGGGCGGGGGATGCCGCAGCGCTCCAGCAGTTCATCAAAGCGTTCGCGGTCCTCGGCCTCGTCGATGGCGTCGGCCGGGGTGCCGTAAATGGGCAGGCCGATCTCATCCATATGCTTGGCCAGCTTGATGGCCGTCTGGCCGCCGAACTGCACCAGGCAGCCGTCCGGCTTTTCGGCAGCGATAATATGGTCAACGCTTTCGGGGTTCAGCGGGTCAAAGTACAGGCGGTCGCCGGTATCAAAATCGGTGGAAACGGTCTCGGGGTTGTTGTTGACCAGAATGGCCTCGCAGCCGTGCTTTTTCAGCGTCCAGACGGCGTGGACCGAGCAGTAGTCAAACTCGATGCCCTGGCCGATGCGGATGGGGCCGGAGCCAAAGACGAGGATCTTCTTTTTGTCGGTCTTATGGGCATTGATGAACTGCTCGGCCTCGTTCTCCTTATCGCAGGTGGAGTAGAAGTACGGGGTCTTGGCGGCAAACTCGGCAGCGCAGGTATCGACCATCTTGAAGCCGCAGACATAGTTGTCCATCGGCAGCTTTTCGGCACCGGACAAGCGCAGGATGGTTTTATCCAGGAAGCCGTAATGCTTGGCCTCCAGATACTTTTCGCGGGTCAGGGGGCCGTTTTTCAGGCCCAGCTCCAGGTTCGCCAGGTGCTGCATCTTATCCAGGAACCACCAGTCGATCTTGGTGATGTCATAGATGGTCTGGTGCGGCACACCGCGCTTGAGGGCTTCGTATACGCAGAAAGCGCGCTCGGAGTCCTGTACATGCAGGTGCTCAATGACTTCCTCGGTAGTCAGCTTTTCAAAGTCGGACAGGGTCAGGGTGTCCATGCCCAGCTCAATGGAGCTGACTGCCTTCATCATGGCGTGCTCGAAGTTGTTGCCGATGGCCATGACCTCGCCGGTCGCCATCATCTGGGTTCCCAGACTCTTATCGGCGTAAACGAACTTATCAAACGGCCATTTGGGGTATTTGACGACCACATAGTCCAGCGCAGGCTCAAAGCAGGCGCAGGTTTCGCCGGTAACATCGTTGGTGATCTCGTCCAGGGTGTAGCCCAGGGCGATCTTGGTTGCCACTTTGGCGATGGGATAGCCGGTTGCCTTGGAGGCCAGCGCCGAGGAGCGGGACACACGGGGGTTGACCTCGATGACCGCATACTCAAAGCTGTCCGGCTTGAGGGCAAACTGGCAGTTGCAGCCACCCTCAATGCCCAGCTCGGTGATGATATCCAGTGCGGCGGTACGCAGCATCTGGTATTCCTTATCGGACAGAGTCTGGCTGGGTGCCACAACGATGGAGTCACCGGTATGCACGCCGACAGGGTCCAGGTTTTCCATGTTACATACGGTGATCACATTGCCCTTGTGGTCACGCATCACTTCGTATTCGATCTCTTTCCAACCGGCGATGCACTTTTCCACAAGGATCTGATGGATGGGGGAAAGACGCAGGCCGTTGGTTGCGATCTCGTGCAGCTTTTCAGGGTTTTCGCAGATACCGCCGCCGGTACCGCCCATGGTGAAAGCCGGGCGCACGATAACGGGATAGCCGATAACATCGGCAAACGCCATGGCGGAATCCAGGTCCTCCACCACCTTGGAGGGAATGCAGGGCTGGTTCAGCTTTTCCATGGTATCCTTAAACAGCTGGCGGTCCTCGGCACGGTCAATGGTGTCCGGCTTGCAGGCCAGCAGGCGCACGCCGCTGCGGTCCAAAAAGCCGTTGCGGGCCAGTTCCATGCTGAGGTTCAGGCCCATCTGGCCGCCCAGGTTGGGCAGGATGGCATCGGGCTTTTCCTTTTCGATGATGCGTTCCACGACTTCGGCGGTCAGCGGCTCAATATAAACATGATCCGCAATATCCGGGTCCGTCATGATGGTGGCCGGGTTGGAGTTGACCAGCACGGTCTCAATGCCCTCGGATTTCAGAGCACGGCAGGCTTGCGTGCCGGAGTAGTCAAACTCGGCAGCCTGACCGATGATGATAGGGCCGGAACCGATAACCAGCACCTTTTTGATTCTAGGATCTTTCGGCATCTCAACGGCCCCCTTTCACGCGGTTGATGCGGCGGACATTCTGCAAAAAGCGGTCAAACAGGAACTCGGTATCCTTGGGGCCGCCGTTTGCTTCGGGGTGGAACTGCACCGTAAAGCAGTTCCACTGCAGGTATTCAATTCCCTCACAGGTTTTATCGTTGGCGTTCACATGGCTGACGCGACCGGTACCTGCGGGCAAAGTATCGCCCAGAACCGCATAACCGTGGTTCTGGCTGGTAATAAAGGTACGTTCCAGCGCAAAGTCGGTCACAGGCTGGTTGGCGCCGCGGTGGCCATACTTCATTTTGCAGGTTTTGGCGCCTGCAGCCAGGGCGGTCAGCTGGTGGCCCAGGCAGATGCCGAAAGCTGGGATGCCGGTATCCAGCATATCGCGGATATTGGCGATGACCTGCACGTTTTCTGCCGGGTCACCGGGGCCGTTGGAAAGCATCAGGCCATCCGGCGCAAGGGCTTTGAGCTCTGCCAGGGTGGTAGAAGCAGGCAGCACCGTTACACGGCAGCCGCGCTTACACAGGCAGCGCACAATGTTCTTTTTGCAGCCAAGGTCCAGCAGGGCAATGTGCAGCGGTTCTTCGCCCTCCGCCACACCGGCAGTGGGGGCAAAGCACTGCGGCTCGGTGCAGGTCACGGCATCCACCGCGCCGGTCACGGCATAAGCCTTGATGATGGGCATCAGGGCAGCCAGCTTTTCCGGCTCGGTTTCGGGGTCAAACTCGGTGGTGATAGCACCGTTCATAACGCCGCTTTCCCGCAGGGTGCGGGTCAGGCTGCGGGTATCGATGCCCTCAATGCCGATGATGCCGTTTTCTTTTAAGAAAGTATCCAGCGTTTTTTCGCTGCGGAAGTTGGAAGGGGTCGTGCATGCTTCGCGCACGATGTAACCCTTTGGCCCAGATCTTGCCGCTCTCGATGTCTTCGCTGTTCATGCCGTAGTTGCCGATGAGGGGGTAGGTCTGGGTGATGATCTGGCCGTAGTAGCTGGGGTCGGTCAGCGTTTCTTCAAACCCGACCATACCGGTGGCAAACACAACTTCGCCCACGGTAGTGCCCTGGCAGCCCAGGCTTTTGCCCTTTAAGATCCGGCCATTTGCCAAAATCAGATATGCCTGCATGTTTTGCCTCGCAATCCTTTGTTGTATCGAAATCCGGTTCCGGTTAGAGTTAGGAAGTAGGAGTTAGGATTTTATGGTCGGGCGCACACCGTGCGCCCGCCTTTTGAAACAGCCAAGGCCGTTTCCGTCCGCGCAGAGCCTATCTCCCACGCAATAACTCCTACCTCCTACTGCCTCTCTTTTACAGCGTCTGCTTTGCCTGCTCCTTCATTTTGCGGCTGCCCAGGTGGACCAGGGGCAACTTGCCCTCCTTGCAGATGGGGCATTCTTCGGGAGCATAGTTGGGCAGATCCAGCTTGAGGGCGCTGGCCACGATGGGGATCGGGGACGGAGCTTCGGGGCGGGTACGGTCCACCACGCAGGCGATGCCCAGGCAGACACCGCCGGCTTCTTCGATGACGCGCTTGGTTTCCAGGCTGGAAACACCGGTGGTCACAACGTCCTCGGCGATGACGCAGCGCTCACCGGGATGGATGGCAAAGCGCTTGAGAGTCATCACGTTATCCACGCGCTCGGTAAAGATGGCGCGCTTGCCCAGCTGGCGGCCCAGCTCGTAAGCATACACAATGCCGCCCATGGCAGGGCCAACGATAACGTCAACATCAGTATCCTTCAGCTTTTCTGCCACATGAGCCATAACCTCGGCACACTTATCCGGGTACTGCTGCAGATAGGCCATCTGGCAGTATGCGCCGGAATGACGGCCGGACGAAAGGAGGAAGTGCCCCTCCAAAAATGCTTCACATTCCTTCAAAACTTCGATCGATTCTCTTGCCATGATACTTTCCTCCGTTTATAAAAGCTGTTTTACTATACCACAAGTTGCATAAAATTGCAATATCTCGAATGTTTATACAGGCGAATTCAAAAAATAATGAATAAATAATAAAGAATCCTTGTGGTGGACCGCCGCGCGGTGCGCACTCCACCATTTTTTCATTATTCTTTATTCTCTGTTCTTTAACCCGCTTATCCTCTCGCGCACCCGCGGATCTCATCCAGCATTTTCACGCCGTGGGCGTCCATCCATTCCCCAATCTCGGCAGTAATGCGAGTGCAGGCTTTCGGGTCCAGGAAGTTTGCGGTGCCCACCTGAACGGCGGCTGCACCGGCCATGATGAACTCCAGCGCATCGCGGCCGGTCAGGATGCCGCCCAGCCCGATGACCGGGATATTGACGGCCCCCACAGCCTGCCACACCATGCGCAGTGCAATGGGGCGGATGGCCGGGCCGGACAGCCCCGCGAAGGTGTTGTTGAACACCGGGCGGCGCTTTTCCAGATCAATGGCGCAGGCCTGGAAGGTATTGCACAGGCTGATGCCATCGGCACCGGCAGCTTCCACGGCCTTGCACATATCGGGGATGCTCTCTGCCTGGGGGCTGAGCTTGACCACCAGCGGCACAGTGCACACTTTGCGCACAGCGGAAACCACCTCTTCGGCGTCCTTGGCGCGGATGCCGAACGCCAGGCCGCCCTGCTTGACGTTGGGGCAGCTGATGTTCAGTTCCAGCACATCAATGCCTGCGGCGCACAGCTTCTGCACGCCCTCCACGTTTTCCTCAATGGTATGGCCGCCCAGGTTGACCCAGACGGAGGTGCCGCAGGTTTTCATGGCGGACAGCTCGTTTTCAATAAAGTGCTGCACGCCGGGGTTCTGCAGGCCGATGGAGTTCATCAGGCCGGAGGGAGTTTCCAGCAGGCGCTCGCCGTCGTTGCCGGGCTGACCGTTCAACGTCAGGCCTTTGCCGGAAATGCCGCCCAGCACGCGCAGGTCCTCAATGTCTGCATATTCCGGGCCGAAACCGAAGGTGCCGGAAGCGGCAATGACCGGGCCGGCCAGCTGCTTGCCAAACAGATTTACGCGAAGGTCTGCCATCAGTCAAACACCTCCTCAGCTTTGAACACGGGGCCGTCTTTACATACGGTCTTGGCCCCCACCTTGGTGCGGCAGGTACAGCCCAGGCAGGCGCCAAGGCCGCAGGCCATCTTGCGTTCCAGGCTGGCCACGCAGGGCGTGCCGCTCTGGGCGCACAGCTGGTATACGCCGCGCATCATCACCATGGGGCCGCAGGTCAGCACCATGGCGAACTGTTCCGGGTGCAGGATGCCGGTTACCAGGCCGTGGTACCCCACCGCGCCGGAATCCGTTGCAATGCTGATGGCGGCGCAGTAAGGCAGGAAAGCTTCCAGCCCATAGGGCTCATCACGGAAGCCACAGTACAGTTCCGGCTTGCAGCCCGCTGCAGCCAGCTCCTTGCAGAGCTGCAGCAGCGGCGCGGTGCCAATACCGCCGCCCACAACAGCGATCTTGCCGTTTTTGCCGCCTGCCGCCCGGGCGATCGCGGCCACATCAAATCCGTTGCCGCATGGGCCGGTCACCGTCAGGGTGTCGCCCTCTTTCAGGGCAGCCAGCTTCTGGGTTCCCTCACCCTTGACCTGATACAGGAAAGTCAGTGCGCCGGTCGCGGCGTCAAAATCATGCACGCTGATGGGGCGGGACAGGATGGGCGTTTCGTTGGCAGCCCAGGCGCGCAGCATAAAGAACTGCCCCGCCTTGGCCGGGCGGCTGGCATCCGGCCACTGCACCGTCAGGCAGCGGATATCCGCTGCAACGGTACTCTGGCGCAGGACCGTTACCTTACAGCTTGTTGCATTCACCCTGGATATCCTCCTTCATTCGCACGCATTCATTATAAGCAGCTTCATCAAAGGCAACGCCGGGCTGCTTTTTGTAAGCCAGCAGGATGCCGCGGCTGGAGTTGACCACACCGCCGTTGCTGTTGTTCATATACTGGGCAATATCGGCAGCTTTGCCGCCCTGTGCGCCGTAGCCGGGGATCAGGAAGAAGGTCTGGGGGTAAGCAGCGCGGATGGCGGTTGCTTCCTCGGTATGGGTGCCGCCGATGACCAGGCCGATGCTGGAGTAGCCAGATTCGCCGATGTAATCCCTGCCCAGCTCGCTCAGGCTGTCGCCCACCAGGTCGTAGACATGGCGGCCGTCGTCCAGCTTTTTGTACTCAAAATCTTTGGCGCCGGGGTTGGAGGTGCGGCACAGAACGAACACGCCCTTGCCCTGTTCCTTGCAGTACGGCAGGTAGGGGCTGATGGAGTCCAGGCCCATGTAGGGGGCCAGCGTGATGATATCAGCCTCAAAGTCGCCGGTAAAGTGTGCCTTGGCGTACATCTCGGCGGTCTTGGCAATATCGCCGCGCTTGATATCGGCAATGACCGGCAGGCCGGTGGCGCGCACCATCTTCAGGGTTTCGGCGTAAGCGCGCATGCCATCCAGACCAAGGGATTCATAATAAGCGATCTGAACCTTGTAGCAGCCTGCGGAAGCCTTGGTGGCTTCAATAATGCGGCGGTTGAATTCCACCACATTTTCACCGGCAGTCTTGGTGTCGTCCACCACATCGGCGGGCAGGTAGCTGAACTCGGTATCCAGACCCACGCACACCGGGCCGTTGGCTGCCACGCTGGCATACAGTTTATCCATGTTGGTCATTGCTGTTCCTCCGTTTTCTGTATCAAAAAAGCTCGTTCTAACTTTTCTGCGGGTTACTGTTTATCTTTCTGGTAGGTCACTTTGCCGCCCTTGATGGTCATCATGACCTGGCCATAGAAGCTTTCGCCGTCATAGGGGCAGTTTTTGCTCTTACTGTGCAGCTCGTCCGCATGTACGGTAAACATGTGGTCGGTATCCACCAGAACAATATCAGCATCAAAGCCGGGCACCAGGCGGCCCTTATGCTCATCCAGGCCAAGCACCTGAGCGGGGCCGGAGCTCATCAAAAAGCTCAGCATTTCCAGCGGCAAGCCCTCCATGCGGCACAATTTGGTGTAGCACACGGCAAAGGCGGTTTCCAGCCCAACCATACCGGCAGCGCCCTTGGCCTTATCCTCGGCGCTGTGGGGGGCATGGTCGGTGCCGATGCAGCTGACTGTGCCATCTTTAATTGCCGTCACCAGGGCGGCCACATCGTCCGCCTTGCGGATGGGTGGGTTAACCTTATACTGCAGGCGGGAATCATCGAACCACAGGTGGTGCGGGGTCACTTCGCAGCTGACCATTGCACCGCGGCGGCGGCTCTGGCGCACCATATCCACAGATTCTTTGGTGGAAACATGGCACATATGCAGGCGGGTGCCGTAATATTCGGCCAGGTGGCAGTTGCGCACCGTCTCAATGTTTTCGGCCAGGCGGTAATCCCACGGGCTGATCTCGCGGTCCTCTGCGTGGGACATCACGGTCAGACCGCGCTCGGCTGCCACAGCAAACACGCGAGCCATCGTGGCGTTATTCATCACGCCGTTGCCGTCCTCGGTGATAAACTTGATATCATCCGGCAGGTCCAGCAGATGGTCAATGGTGTGGCCGTCAAAGTTTTTGGTAATGGAAACAGCAGCAGGTGATTTTGCGGAATATGGATGATCTCCACAAAGCCTGCCGTCAAAATGCCCGCCTGCACGGCTTCCACCAGAAACAGGGTGATAGCCTTGCTGAGCACCGTTGCCAGCAGCGAAACGCCGACGCTGGCTTCACGGAAGATAATCTCCCGGTCTTTACAGATCTCGCGGTAAGAGTTCAGCAGCCCCATAAAGGACGCCATGGCACACACAATGAACAGCACCGTGCGGCTGCCGATGTTGATCAGGTTGGAGGTAAAGCAGTCCGGCTCCCCCACCAGCTTGATGACAAGCACCATCAGCGGGGCCTGCAAAATCAAGCTGCCAAGGGTCAGCTTCTGGTTCCAGATCAGCTGAAAATTGCGGGAGATGAGCACCGCCAGCTGGCGCAGCAGCTTGCCGATTTTTACGCTTTGCATCGTTTTTCCGCCTCCTTGGCTGCTGCCGGGAACCGCGCTGCAAGGCGATTGAATTCCGGGCTGGTAAAGTATTTCCGGCGGTAATATTCCACCTGTTCGGGGTCGTGCAGCTTTTCAAAAATATCGCTGGTCAGTTCCACATCAAAATATTCATCCATCGCTTCGGGCGAACCATAATAGCACAGCACGCCGCCCGTACCTAAAAAGGCGATCTTATCGCATAGATTGATGTTGGACATGTTGTGGGTAACCATCAGCACGGTGCAGTTTTCGTGGCTCAGCTTGCGGCACAGCTCCATCATGCTGCGGTCCAGATCCGGCGAAAGCCCGCTGGTGGGCTCGTCCAATATCAGCAGCCGGGGCGAAGCCAGCAGTTCCATGGCGATGGAAACCCGCTTTTTCTGCCCGCCGGAAAGGTTTGCAATCATCGTTTTTTCCCGCCCGCCCAGGTCAACGGCTTCAATGGCGTGGGCCACAGCAGCTTTGATCTCGGTGCGGGTGGCATCGCGTGCAATGCGCAGCTTGGCGGTGTAGGTCAGGCTTTGTTCCACCGTCAGCTCGTCGTGCATAATGTCTTTCTGCGGCACATAGCCCAGCACGGCATCAAAGGCATTGCGGTTGCCGCGGGTGTCAATACCGTCAAAGCAGACGCTGCCGGAGGTGCAGGGCGACGCCCCGGTGATGCAGCCCAGCAAACTAGATTTGCCGGTTCCGGAACCGCCCACCACAACCACAAAGCTGTTGGGTTCCACCCCCATGCTAGTGCCGTCCACAATGTTCAGCGGCTTACCGGTGTTGCGGTTTTTGACGGTTTTATACACATCCAGCAGTTCAATGCTGATGCCCACCTTATGCTCATGGTAGTGCAGCATTCCGCCGGAAAATGCAAACACCTGGGTGGGCACATTGATGACAGCGCCGTCCGTCAGCAGCTCATTGCGCACGCGGGTGCCGTTCAGGTAAGTACCGTTGGTGGAGCCAAGGTCATTCAGTTCATAGTGGCCGTCCTTATACACCACCTCGCAGTGGTGGCGGGAAACACGGTCGCTGGTCAGCTGCACATCGCAGTCCTCGCCGCGGCCGATCAGGATGCGGCGCTTGCGGCGCACATCCAGCTCCCGCAGCACGGTGGCGTTGGGCGTTTCCCGCCGCAGGGCGGCGGTACCCTCGCCCTGGCGGATTTCCTCCACGCGGAAGGTGATTTCCTGTGTGGTTTCGTTGCCGTCGGTATTCAGGCCGATCACATCCCCCGGCTGCAGGGTCACTTCCTCACCGGAATGGATATAGCGGTTATTGTACCAGGTGCCGCAGGTCGTGGAGCCTGCGTCCTGCATCAGCCAGGCATTGTTTTTGTATTCGATTGTGAACTGGTGTTCCCCCACGTTGTTGCGGCGCAGCACAAAGCTGCAATCGCGCCCACGGCCAAACACAAAGGGAGCTGCCGTGCTGGAAAGGGTCAGCTTTTGGCGGTTGCGCCGCTCGCTGACGGTTAAAATAATCTCACTGGCCAAGGGAGTCACTTCCTCTCTTTCGGCGCTGCATTCCAATTGAACTCCGGCCCACACAGCGGCACAAAACGCAGCTGTGCGCCGCCCACAGCAAAGGTATCCCCCGCTGTCAGCGGCATTTTTTCAATCAGGCTTTTTCCGTTCAGGGTGCACAGCTCGTTGGAAGATCCCGGCAGCGCACACCAGTTGTTATCCTGTGGGTCATACACCACAATGCCGCGCCGCACCGCAAGCGGGCTGTTGGCATCCAGCACGGCGGGGTTCCCGGCCGCATCCACCCCCAAAAAGTTTCGGCCTTCGCCCAAACGCAGGTCCTGCCCGCGGGCGGGGCCGTCCAGTACCACCAGCCAACCGGCCACCGGGCCTTTGGGCGCGGCGGCAAGACCAGCCTCGGCAGCGGTGCCGGGCTGAGCAATGGCGCTGCCGGCCTCCAGCCCGCCATTGCAATAGGGGCATTCGGGGTGTTTATCGGCATCATAAAAATGGCCGTTGGGGCATTTGGCGGCTGTCCGGCAGGCAGAGGTCACACTGGGCGGCATCGCTGCCGATAATCAGGCTGCTTTCCACAATGCCCGCCCAGCGGCTCTCGGCAATGGAGCCGCGCGCAGCCCAGAACAGTGTAACCCAACGCTTGGGCAGTGCGCCGGTGCCGTCCAGGCTGTCGGCACCCGCCAGCAGGTGCTCCGCTTCGGCGGTCTGCTCCGAGACACGCTCCCTGCGGCGCAGCACCAGCCAGTTGAGGGCCAGCGCCCCCAGCAGCACCACGGCGATGGTCAGCGGCATGCTGAACCGTCCCATGTAGAACGCCCGGTCCCGGGGCCAGCGGGCAATCATAAAGCTGCAGCTTTGCTGGCGGGTGCTGACGTTAGCGGGTGTCATGCGGCTGGCCACCTTATTTAAGGTGACGTTGTAGCGGCCCTGATAGAGTGGTTCAGTGGTCAGCACGGCGGTGCGGCCGTCCTCGCTCAGCTGCACCGATTCAATTTTGACGTACCAGCCCCACACATCGTTGGTGTAAACGCGGTAATACTGGGGGAGGTCGGCGTTGGCATTGACTGCCTGGTTGAAGGTCAGCCGCAGTTTGGTGCGGCCCAGCGGCTCCACCTTGGTGACCTGGGGCTTCTCCATTTTAAAGCCCATGTACACGGTGGTGCTGCTTTTCACGGCGCTGCCCAACTTGGGCACCGACAGGGTAAATATCTCCTGCCGCTCGCCGGTCAGGCTGTCCGGCACCTCGGTGCGCAGGGTCAAAGCCTGGGCAAACTTTGTCTGCTTGGCCTGCATTTTGGCGGCCAGGTCGGCGTGGCGGCAGGCGATGACCTTGCCGCCGGACATTTGGGTCGTGGATTCCAGCTGGTCGGGCGCGGCAGTGCAGATGAAAGTGTACATTGCCATGTTTAAGTTGCTCTGGTCGGTACCCAGCGTGCCGCCCAGCAGGGCCAGATTGGTCATGATCTGGGCGGCATCGGTGCAGACAAACGCCACCTTGCGGGGCGCTAAGGATTGGTACTCGGTCTGGATGTCCGCCGCCAGCATGGTCACCGTTCCGGTCAGATCGATGGCACCCTCGCTTTGGCCGATGGTGCGCAGCGTATTAAAAATTTCCGCCTTATCGTTGGTGGCAGGCAGGGCACATTGTGCACCGCCCGCCAGCGTGTAGACCATGATCTGATCCTTATCCTGCTTGGTCTGGGCCAGCTTCCAGATGGCCGTGCGCATCTTGTGGAAATCCTCGGCGTCGATGGAGGTACTGTTGTCCAGCGCGATGATGTAGCAGATAGGGTCATCGGCCACGCCGATCATGCCGGTGTCCAGCTTGCGGTCACCAAGGGTGGCCTCCACCCCCTGCGCCTGCACGACGATGGGGCTGTAAGATTTCCCGTTGGCGTCGGTGGCATAAAAGTAGACGTCCAGCTCCGGCGCATTGACGTAGACCTGCTCCAGCTGGAAGCTGCCCGCCGTGCCGGAGGCAGTGGTGGTCGTATCCTCGGCCGAGACGCCCGGGGTGCACCAGAGGGCGAGTGCCAGCACCAGCAGCGCCGACGCCCAATATGTATGGCTCTTCACAGAAAGCCTCCTGTCTTATTTCGGCAAAACCGCACAATTCCAAACGTGCGGGGCGGGAATTGTGCGGTTTGTTTCAGGCTTTATCCTTCCCCCAGCTTGCGGCGCAGGGCACGCAGGGCGGCTACAGCCTTTTTGCGGCGCGGGCCGCTGGCCGTCACCTTGGCCGGGGTGCCAGCCGCCGGAGCAGCAGGCTGGGGGGCGGGCTGCGCCGGGGCTGCGGGGGCGGTGAGGGGGTCGTCGTCCTCCTCGTCCGCGTCGGTGTCCAGGTTCGGCAGCAGCGGGGTGTGGGGCCCGCGCACCGGCGGTTCCTCGTCCAAAATCGGCTCCCCCTTCTGGCGCAGGATGGGGTAAGAGAAAATGGCGCCCGGAATTTCTACCTCTTCCTTCGGCTTGGCGGCGGCTTCGGCCGGCGGGGTCTGCAGGGTGTGCAGCTCGTTAGCGGTGGGGGTGGTATCGAAATATTCCGGCTGCGGTTGTTTTTCGGGGCCGTCGGGTACCGGGCGGGCCACGCGGGTATCGTTGGCGTGGTCATTCCATCCCGGAGCCACCACGCAGTTGCGGGGCTGGCCGTCCTCGTCGGTCAGCTCCGCGGGGGCCGGGGCAGGTTGCGCGTCGTTGGTATCCTCGGTGCGCAGGGCGCTGGCAGCGGCATCCACCGCCGTGGGCGACAGATCCAGCTGCGGCTCAGCCGAAGGCTCGGTCGTCTCCTTATTTTCCAGTGGCTGCGGGGTGTTTTGCTGGGCGTAGTCCTGGGTCTCCTGCAGTTCTGCAATCATCTTTGCCAGGAAATCCATCAGTTTGGCGCGCTGCTGCTCCATGGCGTCGATACGGCTTTGCAGATCTTGCAGGCGCAGGCGGTGGGCGTTTTGAATTTCGCGGGTCTCCTCGGTAGCGGCCTGCACCATCTTGCGAGCCTGGCCGATGGCCTGCTCCCGGGCCAACTTTCCATCAAGTCCAACCTGCTGATGATGGTGATCTATTCTGCTTTTCTGACGCTGTCCAAAGCGGTTTTGCAGGATTCCCGCTATTTTCTGGTGGGGGTCGTGTCGTTTAACCTCTTCCTGCTCCCGGCGGCCCATGGCCTGCTCAAAAAGCTGCTGGTAAAAGCCCCTGACAATCTCCAGAACGAAACGCTGGTTGGCATTGTTACCACCGGTGACCGTGCAGGCAAGATGATCCGTGAGATCAGCAACGACTGGTCCCGCCGTGTGTGTGCGGTGTGGCCCTGCTGGAAGCCACGGGGGATGCAATCGGTACCAAGGTGGAGAATATTGAAGTAAAAGCCAATTATGATACCTTTATGAACTGGCTGCGCCGCGCCGCTTTGGATGAAGTGTATATCGATGTTCCGATGGACAGCGGCGAATCCTTTATCCCGTACCTGGAAGAGATGGAAAGCATGGGCCTGACCGTGCATTTCCGCATGCCGCTGCTGGACCGCATCGAGGAAAGCTGCTGCAACGAAACCAGCTCCGCCCGCCTGTGCCGCGATCTGGGCCGCTGCGCTGGCGGCAACCTGGTTACTATGGCCACCATTGAACCCAAGCTGCGGGACCAGATCCTGAAGCGCCTGATGGATATTTTGGGCAGCCTGGTGGGCTGCATCATCAGCATCCCCATCATTGCCATTACAGC